>JAABUV010000980.1_pt1 | contig 42461 bp, 50 predicted proteins | sample 5559971 | NCBI WGS metagenome assembly JAABUV01 (sample SAMN10711881, study PRJNA513362) | rock metagenome | isolation source: Antarctica rocks | place: Antarctica: Victoria Land, Knobhead nord | collected 2015-12-19 | reverse complement strand
GGCTGACCGCCGCGCTCGACGCGGCCGTGGCGTGCGTGAGCCCGTTCGCGGCGGCCGCGCCGGCCGGCGGCGCCGCGCCCGCGCCCGCCTCGCTCATGCACGCCAGCAGCCGGCCGCTGTCGCCCGTCAGCCTGGCCAGCGCGCGCAGCCGCACCGTGAACGGCAATGGTGCTGCGTCGTGGGGGGGCGGTGGGGGCGAGGAGGAGGATAGTGAGGATAGTGAGGAGGAAGACGACGAGGGCGAGGCGGAGGAGGAGGAGGAGGCCGACAGCGGCGACGCGCTGGCGGGCGGTGGCTGGATCCTGCCGCAGCTCGCGGACGGCCTGGCGCGCCTGGGCAGCACCGATGTCTGCGTGCCCTCCCACCAGGACCACAAGACCGGCGCGCGCCCGCGCCGCTCGCTGCCGTGCTGGGTTGCAGCCTCCCGCCGCGAGCAGGCGCAGAGATCCTCTGATGCGTGTAGCAGGATGGGCTTGAGGCCGCGCTTTTTGGAGTGCTCGCTGGGCTGCCGGTAAGGGTTTGCTGAGGGGTGCGCTGGGCAGTGATGTGAGGGCCAGCAGGAACCTGCCGCCTGCAAGGTGTCCGGACGCGGGCAGCGACAGCATCCTGCGCATACTGCAAGGGTGAGCGGGGTGAGCGCAAAGGGCGCGCAGCGCGGCTGGGTGATGAACCCTAACCCTGTACATGCGGCGCGCGCTGCAGCCCACGAGGTGGCGCTCACCGCGTGCGCGGACGGCGGCGCGTGGCTGCCGCTGCGGCCCGTGAACGCGCAAGGTCCGCACCCGCTGCACCACTGCTCACGTGCTCGCATGACTGGTCGGCCCCGACGTGCATGGCATCTCAGTGCTTGTTGCTTGTTGCTTTGACAGTGGAATGACGGTGATGGTAAGGTAGTGGGTGCCGCGATTTTGCATCTGGGGCGCTGCATGCGGCGCTGCATGCGCCCGGGGCCCTGGTCGCGCACGACGGGCGCTGCGCGGCCATACGCGCCACACCCCTGACGGTATCAGAAGCCACGACAAGAAAAGTGCCATACCCTACCTATCCCCGCGCAGGCGGCCTGGAGCTGCGCGCGGACTCCTTCTTCCCAACGCTGCCGCTGCTGAGCGCGCTGTTCACGCGCGCGTCGGCCGCCGAGGCGGGCGCGGCGCCCGCGCGCGCCGCGCGCGCCGCGGCGGCCGCTGCGAGCCCCGGGCCGTTCCGCTGGCCCGCGTCCTCGTGGACCAGCGAGCCGGGGCCGCCGGCCGCGCGTGAGCCCAGCTGGTCCACCGACGGCGGCGACCTGCCGGCGCCGCTGGAGCCGTTTGACGAGCGCGAGGAGCCGGGCGCCGAGGCGCGCGCGCATGCCCCTCGACACCCACCTGCGTGTTCCTCCCAGGAGCGCCCTGCAGCATGCCGGCCAGACGGGCCATAGGTCTAGGCAGCAGTGACAGGTGGTGGAGGCGTCAGACCAGACCTGCCGGCCTGCCATGCGCCCTCAGCGTCCGTGAGGCACAGGGCCGAGCAGTGCGTACCGCGCCGCGCAGCGCGCGCTGCGCCGAGCGCGTGCGGCGCTGGCAGTGCGTGCGTCAGGCGGCGGGGCGGCGTTGTTGCTGGCACGCCAGGACCGCGGCTGGGCCAGTTGGGCACGGTGACGGCGCTGCTTGCGGCGCAGGTGGGCATGTTTGCGTCGCTGTTCTCCGGCCGGGGCCACCGCGGCCACGACTGCGTGCGCAGGGGCGCTGCCAAGCGCCCGTTCGCATTCCCGCTCACGCGCTGGAGCCGGCAGGGTGCGCGCGCGCCCGGTGCATGCGCTGCACGTGTCGCCCGCAGAACATAATGTACGTGCTTCAGTTTGCAATGTTGATCACATTAAGAACGTGGCTGATGTGCATGCGCTTGCGAGCAAGCCAGCAGCCTTTCGGATGCCAGGCATGGACCGATGTGCTGCGTGAAGCCGGGCACCGAAAAGAGCGCAACAGAGCTGGTCGTCTAAGCTCCGTGGCACGGAGCCACAGAGCTGTAGCGGGCCTGGACCCCAGGACCAGGATCAGGGAGCTGAGCAGCGTGCCCGCGCCCCGCTGCGCGCAGAGTCCGGGAGTCTGGGCGCCCCGCCGCCGCCGCGCGTGGGCGCGCGGCTGCTGGGCCGCGGCGCGGGACGCTCTCCAGGCAGCCGCCATGGCGCCGGGCCCAAGGTCTGCGGAGCGGTGCGCCGTCGCGGCCCTTCTCTCTGTCTCGCTGTGGAAGCGGCGGCGTCCTGCTCGGCGCCCGTCCGCGCTAGACGCCGCCTGCGCCCAGGGCCGCCGGCGCGCGCGACTCTCCCGGCACAGCTCCCGCGCGCTTGGGGCGCCGCGCCAGCCTCTGCACAGCCATGGCTTAGCGCCTGTGACGCATCGCTGCAGGGTGGGTGCCCTTAAAATTAAACCCTGACATCTGCACGGCGCGGGGCAGGTGCGCGTGCAGCTGAGCTATCGCGCCACGGCCGCGCACGCGCAGCCGTACCGCACGCCCGCGCCCAGCGCGGCCGCGGTCGCGGCGGCCGCGGCCGCGGCCGGCGAGCGGGCCGGCGTGCCGATGGCCGCGCCGCCGGTGCTGGGGGCGCTCGCGGTGCTGCTGCAGAGCACGACGCTGCCGAGCGTCAAGCTGGCGGCGCCGGCCGCGCTGCTGCAGCTGGGCGCGCAGAAGCACCAGGCCACGCTGCCCGCGCCCAGCAGCGGCCGCTGCGACTGGAACTTCCGCTGCGCGTTTGCGCTGCAGGTGCCGCCCGGCCCCGCGCCGGGGCTCACCGGGCGCGCTCGGCCTCGGCAGGCCGTGCCGGCTGGGCGGCGGCTGCGGCGGGGCCCGTGGAATCACCGTGACATGGCGGGGGCGCCCAGCAGAACACTGCCGCTGGAGCGTCCCGCCATATGCGCCGCACTGCTCCGCAGCCCACCGTGTGGCATGAAACTGAGATCCGGGAAGGGGGTGCAGACAGACATGCACTCCGGCGCCTGGCAGCAGGAGCGCGGCGCCCGGACGTCAAAATGTGACCTGCCGTTGTTAATAGACCTAATGGCTTCCTCAAACAAGAATGAAAGCCATGAGCGAGCTGGCGCCTGGCTGACGTCCAGCGGCGCCTTGCCGACGTCCAGCGGCGCCTTGCTGACGTCAGCGGCAGACAAGCGGCGCGCGCGTGGCTGAAAGGCAGGGCGCCGCGCAGGTGCCATCGCTGGACGACAGCCTGCGCGTCACGGTGTTTGACGCGGCGCGCCCGCTGGCGACGCGCCTGTGGGAGAGCTGGCTGCCGTCCGGCGGCGAGGCCGGCGGCGGCGCCGGCGCCGACGCCGACGTGGCCAGCGCGCGCATCAGCGTCGCGGATGTGCTGGCGGCCGGCGCGCTCGGCGCGACCTGGCGCCTGGTCAGCCGGGACCGCCTGGGCGTGGAGGACCACGTGGGCGTGGTGGCCATGCGCCTGGCCTGGCTGCCCGCGCTGTGAGTGTCAGGGTTTAGGCCCAGCCCTGGCGGGCTGGGCCATTGAAGCGGGGACTGGAGGCTGCTGCCGTGCGCCTAGCTCGGCCGTGTGCTCTGTCACGAACTCTGTTTGGGCTTGTACTGGCCACGACACACTGGGCCGTGGAGGGCCTGGCCGCCCTCCGCTCGACATCGCCGCCGGCGCTATGACGCAAGGTAGGCATGCGAGCGCCCGCTGCTGTTTTGCTTGTTTGCTGCCGCTGTGGCTGGCTGGCATGGTGTGCCTGGGCGTGAGAGCTCAGGGGGATTTGCTGCTAGGCTGGCAGGGCTGCCGCACTGTGAGGCCCCTGCCGGGACACCTGTCCTTAGAATTGAAGTGTGTGTATGTGCATGTACATGCGGCGGGGCTTGTCCTGTTTTTCCATGGACACCGGATGGTATAGGAATGCTAGGGTGGTAACAGAGACAGGCAGGGCCCTTTGTAACGTTGCTGCCTGTGCGCTACCCTACTTGCTGCGTCTCTCCTAACTCTGATGAGCTAATGCAAATTGGTTCGAGGAGCTTCCCGGCCTTGTCACTGCAGCAGCCGCACAGCAGTGCCGAGGAGTATGGTGGCTACGCATGCCGGTCATGTTGGCTATTAGGAAAGCTTTGAGCGCGGCGCAGCTGCGCCGGGTGGCAAGCGTGCGGCCTGGGTGCTTGTTATCGGGCTCCGTGCGGCGCTATGCTGACAACGGCGGCGCGGGCGAGTCCAGCATCAAGGGCCTCTTCCTCAAGTGCGCCACGCCGCACAGCCATCGCCAGCAAGGCTGCGGCGCCTCTGCCTGGCGCAGACAGCACACGCAACCTGGCAGGCAGCAGTCTTGACGCTGCGTCGTCCGCCCGTGCAGCGCGCTGCGCGGCAAGGCAAAGCCGGACAAAGGCAAGGAGGCGGCCAGCGACGCGCTGGTCCCGGCCTCCCCGGAGAGCGTCTGGCGCGAGGTGCGCGCCGCACCGTCTGCGGCTCCTGCTCCACAGTCAGCCGGTGTTGCGGTGTGGCGCGTGCTTGCATCCTGAGAGCGGCCCCAGCCTGAAAGCAAGCCCCAGCCTGAGAGCGAGCCCCAGCCTGAGAGTGAGCCCCAGCCTGAGAGCGAGCCCCAGCCTGAGAGCGAGCCCCAGCCTGAGAGCGCCGCGCGCGCGGCAGGTGCTGGCGGTGCCGCTGCCGCGCCGGCCGCTGTTCCCGGCCGGCAACCGCTTGCCTGTCACCGTCACCGACAAGAAGCTCATAGCCGAGATTGTCGACCTGCAGCGCGGCGGGCGCGCCTCCACCCCGCCATGCGCGCCGCGCCCCCTCGCCACACCACAGCCGGCTGCGGCGGAGCGGAGCACGCTGTGCCGTTGTGCTCAGCCCGGCTTGCACCTGCCGCCGCTGCGTGCACGCGCCTGTGCTCTGCAAAGCGCCTTGAAGCAAGGCCGCTTCGGCCAGAGTCCGTCGCACCTGGCAGGTCGCCGCAGTTCGGCGCTCCCGTCGCGCTGCGGGCAGCACACAGCAGCACATGGGCTGCGCTCGCCAGCCCCCCGGCTTCGGTGCCGCCCCGCTCAGCGCGCGCGCGCCGCCGCAGGGCCCAGGCGTATGTCGGCACCTTCCTGCGGCGCGCCGCGCCGGCGGTGGACGCCGCGCCGGGCGCCAGCGAGGCAGTCGGCGCGGCGCCGGCGGCCGCACCAGCGGCGCCACCGGACGGCGCGGCCGCGGAGGCCAGCACGGGCGCGGAGGCCGGCGCGGGGCCGGCGGCGGCGGCGGCGGCGGAGGACCCCGCGGCCGGCCTGTACGAGGTTGGCACCTTCTGCCAGGTGGAGATGATGGCGGAGACCGAGTTCGGCGCGCAGCTGCTGCTGCAGGGCCACCGGCGGCTGCGGCGCACGCGCACCGCCGGCGCGGTGCGCCGGCCCCGCCGCCCGCCGGCGCTGTTGGGGATGCGCGGTATCGCGTCGCGCTGTGCAGCAGTCTTGATGCTGCTTTGTTATTGTTTCTTGAACAGTTTTTCTCTAAAAAAATGAAGATAAGATGCGTGGGCGCCTTATTGCAGCATGGGCAGAAAGTGCTTTGGTTCCAACTGCGATCAGCGCATTGGTTTGGGCATGCCGAGAAAGCAAGGAATGTAAGGACGGCGCCGCCCGCCGCCCGGCGCGCAGGACCCGCTGCGCGTGGCGGTGGAGCACCTGCGCGACGCGCCGTACGATGCGGGCTCGGAGGAGGCGCGCGCGATCACCATGGAGATCATCTCCACGCTCAAGGAGCTGCTGCACATGCACCCCATCTACAACGAGCAGCTGCGCAGGCGCGCGCGCGGCGCGCCCGCGGCCCCGCCGCTGCTGCCGAGGCGCATCCGGCCCGGTGCATGCGATGCGTGGCCGGGATGACCCTGCGGCTTGACCTGCATGGTTAGGTTCAGTGTACGTTCGGGGGACGCGGCCTGGTCGGCGCGTCGGCCAGGGCGTCCAGCAGGCGCGCGGCTGCAGCAGGCGCGCGGCTGACGCGGCGCGCGCGCGCGCGCGCGCAGCTTCGCGTCCAGCAGCACCAACTTCCAGGACCTGGCGCACCTGGCGGACGTGGGCGCCAGCATGAGCAGCGGCACCGACGCCGCGCTGCAGGAGGTGCTGGAGGAGCTGAGCGTGCCCGCGCGGCGCGCGCCCGTCCCGTCTCCAGGGGCCCTGCTCGGCGCCGGCGCCCCCGCTCGCGCCGCGTGTCCATTCCGCGGCGCCGCCCAGGGCCCGGCATCGGCAGACCTCAGACATTGCAGCGCGCTGAAGACGGTACAGTGCTGCATCCATGGCTTGCCCAGCTCTAGACGTGGAGCCGCAGCAAGAAAGTCTGACAGATCTGTGAAATGAAGGTGGCGGCGGCGGCAGCGGGCGGCGCGGCCGCGGGCGGGAGCTGAGGCGCGCGCGCGGGGGCTGAGGCGCGGCCGGCGCGCGCGCGCGCGCAGGGCGGAGGCCACGCTGCTGCTGCTGAAGAAGGAGATCGAGCTGTGCAAGCTGCAGGGCGAGATCGGGAAGCGCGTGGAGGAGAAGATCAGCAAGGACCAGCGGCGCTACTTCCTCACCGAGCAGCTGCGCAGCATCAAGAAGGAGCTGGGCCTGGAAAAGGACGACAAGAGCGCACTCGTGCAGCGGCGCGCGCCCGTGCCACATGGACCGCACCGTTGCCCATGTCTTACCTGGTCTGCGCTTGCTTGGCATTCCTGGGCGAGCATGCCGCGATAGACACCCAAATTTAGGAGTACGTAGGAACAGATGCAGGCCAAGCGCGCCGCTTGCAGCCCAGTGCGGGCGCGCCGCTGTCCCGTCTGACCATCGCAGGCGCGGGCTGCGCGGCCGCGCCGGCGCCCAGGGGCGCGCCCGGCCGGCTCCGCGCGCGCCCCCAAGCCCTGTACTGGCCAGTAGGTTCTGTGCTGCACGGCCAGTAGGTTCTGTGCTGCACCCTAACCCTAACCCCGGCCGGCAGGTTCCGCGCGCGCATGGACAAGTTTGCGGCGGCGGCGCCGGAGGAGGCGCTGAAAGTGATGGAGGAGGAGCTGTCCAAGCTGGCCGGGCTGGAGCAGGCGTCGTCCGAGTTCAATGTCACGCGCAACTACCTGGACTGGCTCACGCAGCTGCCCTGGGGCCAGCAGAGCGTGGAGCGCCTGGACGTGGACCACGCGCAGACGGTGCGGGGGGTTTGGGAGGGTTTTTTAAAGGGTGTTGGAGGGTGCGAGTGAGCGGCTGCCCCTGGGCAACAGGGCATGGAGCGCCTGGACGTGGACCGCGCCCTGGCGGCATGTCCCCGGGGGTTCTGGAGGGTCCCTGGGGGCGATTGTCGCGCTGGCAGAGCAGCAGCGTGACGGCGAGCAGGAGCGCGAGCAAGCGCGTCTCCAAATGGCATAATCCTGCCCCGCACAGGTGCTGGACGAGGACCACTATGGGCTCAAGGAGGTGAAGGAGCGCATCCTGGAGTTCATCGCGGTAGGGCGCCTGCGCGGCACCACGCACGGCAAGATCCTGTGCCTGGTCGGCCCGCCGGGCGTGGGCAAGACGAGCGTAGGGCGCTCCATTGCACGCGCGCTCAACCGCAAGTACTACCGCTTCAGCGTCGGCGGCCTCAGCGACGTCGCAGAGATCAAGGGCGCGCCCCCGGCTGCGCGCGCGCGGCCCGCCGGCGTGTTGGCTTGCTGACCCGCGCAGGAACATCCTGTCTGTGACCTGCATGGTTTCTCGCTCTATTGGGCAGGTCTCGGATGTGCCATCTTACCGTCTCATGACTTCAACTGAACAGTAGTCAAAGTCAGTGCTGGAGAATGCAAGCGGAGCAAGTGGGGCGGGGTCCGCGCGCAGGTCACCGGCGCACGTACGTGGGCGCCATGCCGGGCAAGATGGTGCAGTGCCTGAAGCTGACGGGCACCAGCAACCCGCTCGTGCTCATCGACGAGATCGACAAGCTCGGCCGCGGTGCGCCGCCCGCGGCGCCTGGCAGGCTCGCGCAGGGCCCTTGCTCCTGCCAGAGCGGCGCTGGCGTGCGCGGTGTTCACTTCAGTTGGGGGCGGCAGCAGAGCCAAGGGTTGCTGTGCGTAGCTGTTTTGCAGAGGGGAGGGCGTGTGCATTGTGTGGGCAGCAAATGCGCCGGTGCTCGCCAGAGACTGCACGCGAGGCATGCGGGCAGGGCTCTGTCAGGCACAGCTGGGCAGGGGTCAGCCAAGGGTGCGTGCCGCCGCTGCCTCCCCTCCGCGTCGCAGGGCTCCGTATCGCCCTCACGCGTGCAGCAACAACGTGCGCAGGCCACTCGGGCGACCCGGCCAGCGCGCTGCTGGAGCTGCTGGACCCGGAGCAGAACGCGAGCTTCCTGGACCACTACTTGGACGTGCCGGTCGACCTCTCCCGCGTGCTCTTCATGTGCACCGCCAAGTGCGCGCCACTCCCCCCGCGGCGCCCTTTCCAAACCTACCCCATGCAGTGCGGATGCACGGCGATGCGGGTGCGCGGCGGCGCTGCAGCAGTTGCAGCATGATGCGGATCTTGTATGACGTTGATCTGGCACCGGCCCTGCAGCCGCGCCCCGGTCCTGAGCCTGTGGTGGGCCGCGCGGCGCGCGCGAGCTCGTGCGCGGCGCCGGCGCCCGCCCGGGCGCTGCGCCCCCCCCGGCCAGGCGGCGGTCGCTGAGACGCGGGGAGGGCGAGCGCGCAGCGTGCTGGACACCATCCCGGGGCCGCTGCTGGACCGCATGGAGGTGCTGCGCATCCCGGGCTACATCGCGCAGGAGAAGGTGCAGATCGCGCGGCAGTACCTGGAGCCGCAGGCGCACCGCGACACCGGCGTGCCCGTAGGTACGCCTCGCAGGGCTGCAGCTCCGCACACCCTGGCAGACCCTGCCCCACCCTCGTGGGGTCCATCCCCGCGCGCCTGGCAGAGGCTGCTCGTGGGTTGCATCCACGCGCGCCCTGGCAGACCCTGCACTTCAGGCCGGCCCGAGCGGCGGGCGCCGCAGTGCTGCCACGCCAGGCTGAGCCAAGGTGCGAAGGTGTCAGGTAGCTTTTGCGCGTTGCCCCAGGCGCGGATCTGTCTGTTTTAATGTACTCGCCTGGCCGCCCCGGGCCATATCGTGCTGCCATGCAACGCGCGCGGGCTCTGGGTGCAGGCGCGGCGCGCATCACCGACGCGGCGCTCGGCACGCTGATCGGGGAGTACTGCCGCGAGGCCGGCGTGCGCGCGCTGAAGAAGCAGCTGGAGAAGATCTACCGCAAGGTCGCGCTGCGCCTGGTCAAGCGCGGCGCGTCCGCCAAGGTGCCGCCCTCCCGGCGCTCCGATGCAAGCTCTGCTCCGGCCTGCAGGTGCCTCAGCCTGCAGGTGCCTCAGCCTGCAGTGATCAGCGCTACCCGGCCCGCGCGCACCGCATCCACAGGCTGCGGAGCCGGGTTGCGCGCTGCACAGCTTGCAGTCGGTGGAGCGGCAAGGGGCAGGCCGGCTGTGATGCCAGCGACGCTGCCAGCTCGGAAGGCCGGAGAGCTGGAGGGGCCGTGCGAGGCTGTGGGCCATATATAGGGTAGGTTAGGGTAGGTTACCGCCATGCGCGGTATAGGGTAGCGCGGGTATCGCCATGCGCGGGCTCAGCTGCCATGCGCGCGTTGGGACCAGGTGGCGCCAGGCGACGCGCTGCCCCTGGAGCCGCCCGCGCCAGCGGCTTCTGCATCCTCCCTGGCGTCACCCGGCGCGGGGCCGGCGGCGAGCAGCGAGGGCGCGAGCGCGGCCGCGGATGAGCCGGGGACGTCGAGCGGCGCGTCCGCCTCGTCAGGGGCGGAGGGCGGGGCAGCGAGCGCGGAAGCACCCAGCGGCGAGGCCGGCGCGAGCGACGCGCTCCCGCCGGCAGACGTGACCGTCGACCCCGCGCCCGAGCCTGCGCCGGACCACCAGGTCTGCACGTCCTTCCGTCTGCACCCCTGCACTTCAAAGAACCGCGCCGAGGCGCCTGCCTGGCTGAGCTGCCGTCCAGACCACGGACGGGTGCAGCACATGGAGGCACTGGGGGCGCTGCTTTGCCGGGCGACAGGTCACTGCCGGGCGACAGGTCAATCAAGGCGCACCATGCAGGCCGGGGCTGCGTGAGTGCAGAGACTCCAAGGACTGTGTGAACGCAGAAATCTGGAGGACGTTGGGCGCAGGCGCACTCCGCTCGATTGACTTGGGTGGTGCGGGCAGCAAGGCAGCAAATGGCCCTGTGCGCCACGAAGCCTTGCATATCACAGACGGAGGGTCTGGCGCGCCCGGGCAGGTAGAGGGCGCGGGCGAGGAGGTGGTCATTGATGACGCGGAGCTGAAGGACTTTGTCGGCCAGCCGCCGTTCTCCAGCGACCGCATCTACGACCGCACGCCTGCCGGCGTCGTCATGGGCCTTGCCTGGCGCGCTCCCGCCCGCCCCCAGCGCGCCGCCGCTGCCGCAGAGCATGGCGATGTGGCGGCCATTTGTGCGGTTTCGCTTCGAAGCCAGGCCCTGCCGGCAGCTCCCTGTACCAAAGGCGGCAAGTATGCGTCGCGAGAGCGTGGCAGCATGGGCACGCACGGTGACGAATGCGCTGCAGAGTCCGCAAGGCGGCCTGCGTGTGGCGCTGCCAGCGCGCCGTACGGCTTTGAATGGGCCTGCCGGGCGCGGCAGGACCGCGATGGGCGGGAATTCGCTGTACATCGAGGCCGCGTGCGTGGAGCGCGGCGAGGGCAAGGCCGCGATGACCACCACGGGTGCGCGGGGCGGGGCGCGTCTGCCTGCTGCCCCAGCACATTCAGCGCGAGACGGGCCGATGTTTGAGTCTCTTTAGCAATCCTCCTGCTGCAGGAGGGCTTCGCCCGCTGCCTCCGCTCTTGTGCGCATGCAGTCTATCAATCTAAGCTGGGTAGTGAGCTTGTGCACTTGCTTAAAACAGCATCCTCAGGCTGTGGTGTGCCAGCATTGCTCCTTGACACATCAGTGTTGTACTTTGTGGCATGCGGACGCCCTTGACGTGCAGAGACGTGCTCAGCAGAAATTCATCAAATGATACGGCAGGCGCGGAGTGCCATCTGGAGATGCGGGGCGGCGGCGCTGCGCGCCGGCTGTTGTGCAGGCCCATGAGTGGGCCGTTGCGCGCGCCAGGCCAGCTGGGCGACGTGATGAAGGAGAGCGCGAAGATCGCGCACACGTTCGCGCGGCACTTCCTGGCCGCGCGCGACCCGGGCAACCGCTTCTTCGCCGAGGCGGCGCTGCACGTGCACGTGCCGGCCGGCGCGACGCCCAAGGACGGCCCGAGCGCGGGCTGCACGATCATCACCGCGCTGCTGTCGCTCGCGCTGGACCGGCCCGTGCTGCCCGACCTGGCGATGACGGGTGCGCGCGGCGCCGCAAGGGGCTGGGGATTAGGGCTCTCGCATGCGTGGCCGTCCCAGGGCCAGTCGGGAGGGTTTCCAGCGTGTATGTGGAGAGCTGAAGACGCACGCCGCGCAAGGGCGCACGCTCAGCACACCGCCTGCCCGACAGCAGCCGGGCGCGCGCGGTGCGCTGCTACAGCGCGTCTTCGTGCGGCTGTGCCCGGGGCGCGGCCGGGCGGTCGGCCGAGCGCGCGGGGCGGGGCGCGCAGGCGAGGTGACGCTGACCGGGCGCATCCTGCCGATCGGCGGCGTGAAGGAGAAGGCGCTGGCCGCGCGCCGCGCGGGCGTCACCACCATCCTGTTCCCGGAGGCCAACCGCGCAGACTACGAGGAGCTGTCCGGCGCGCGCGCATGCTGCCGGGCTGCCTGCTGCGGCGGTGTCCAGCCACCGGGAACAGGAACTGTTTGGTGGTGGTGATTTGAGCGCTGTATAATTTGTTAATTTGAGAAACAGAGGGCCTCCTGGACTGGACTGCACCCTAAACAAGTGATTGGGCAATGGCGTCACCTGGGAGCAGTTGGTGTGCGGATGCGCATCGGTTGATATCCAGCACTCAGCACTCCTTCGCTTGAGTTTGCACACTGCGCATGCCGCTGAGGCGTCTGCCAAGCTGGCGCATGCGCCAAGCGGCCGCGCGCCGCAAGGGTCCGCGGCAGGCGTGCGCGCTGACGCGCCGGTGCCGGGGGCCGCGGCAGAGGACGTGAAGGAGGGCCTGAGCGTTCACTTCTGCACCACGTATGACGACGTGTTCGGCATCGCGTTCCCGGAGCAGAGCGCAGCCGGCTCCGAGCCGAGCGCTGCTGCTGCCGCGTAGGGCGGCCCGCACGTGCATGGCAGCAACGGCCGGCGCTGCCCGTTGGTGCTGCACAGAATTTGCAGTGGTTGTTAGCCTTGAAACTGTGTAGATTTTGTGGCTTAGGGGCAGTGCGGGCTTTTGTGCAGCGACTGACTACGCATGTCTGTAGGCTCGCTGGGCGCGAGAGCGTTGCAGTGACATCAACGCATGCAAACAGTGTCTGCGGAGAAGCGTGCACGATTGCAACGTGTTGTACTTCCTACGGACACCTCCCACAGTATCAACTACTACTGACCTACAGACTGCAAATGTGCCAGCCATGCATGCGCATGTCAGCAGAGACGGGCCGCGCCGACGCTCGCATTATAAGTGTCGATAGCGCTCGAGCACCTTGCCGCGCAGCTTGCCGATGCTAAGTCCCGCAGCATGACCAGCCATGGTTGAGCTGCACCCTTTCCGTGGCAACTGGCTGGACAGCCTATGTCAAAATCCAATGAACTTGCTCATGGTGGCCCTATACACGAGTTCGGCACAGGAGTCTGCAACCTGGCAATATCAGCACATTAGCTGCATGATCTCTGCGCAGCACAACCCCTGCCCCCCTCCCAGGTGCCCCGCCACAGTCCACTGCTCGCTCGCCCTGCCACGCAGCTCCGGGCCTACCTGCGGCTGCACCCCGGAGGGCTCAACCGCGGCGCGCGTCACAACAGCGGCGAATGCCACCTACGCCCCCGCAGACCGCTCACGCTCCGGCACTTCAAGCCGGCACCCTACAGGTGCTTTCCATCCCGCCTGACAACACGCTGCGCTTTGCTCCCTGTATGAGAGGCTAGGTCAGCCTGAGCTGCGGCCCAGCGGCCAGGTCATCAGCGGCAGTGTCTGCCAGGACGCTGCGCGGCGGTAGCAGCGCCACGCCCCGCGCAGCGCTCCGGCCCAGGCCCTCCATGTCCAGGCTGAGGCGCGGGACCGCGGGCGGCCGCTTGGCCGTGGCCTGCGCGTCCGCGGCGCAGCGCGCTCAGGCTTGCGCCGGCCCAGGTATTGTCTGTCCATCAAACTCGCGCTCGTCACGGCAGGCAGGGCGCAGCTTGCGCACGGTGACCCCCACGGACGGCAGTCCGAGTGCGCACTATCTGAGCGGGCCTGCCCACATTCGACATGTGCTAGCGCCTGTGGCCTTGGCGAGCGCACACTGGATGCAACTTCAGTGGAAAGGTCAGTCGGTGCCGAGCAGACACAGGCTGCAGGTACACGCCGAGGCGCTGCAAGAGCGCCCGCGCCTTCTGGGTGAAGACCAGGGCGCCGGTGCTGGCGGCGGCGGGAGCCTGCATCTGCACCACCTGGAGCGCCTCAGGCGCACGCTCGGCGGGCTTGCGCGCGGGCGGCCGCGCCGCTGGCGCGGCGGCCGGGGCGGCGACTGGCGCAGTAAGCGTCTCGGGGCCCTGCGCGCGCGGCCGTCCGGGGTGGCCGCGGCCGAGGCCCTTGCCATGTAGCACTGTGACGCGGGTCACATCACCAACAGCGTGTTATAGTGCGGTGCAGGAAGTCTCCGGCGCCCAGGCGTGGCAGACGCTTTGGACAGGTACCGGTACGCACACGTCTGCAAGCCTTGCGCGGCGCATCCTCACTGGGCCTTGCTGCGAGCCCTGTTGCTGCCAGCCGGCGGCGCCGCGCGCGGCGTGAGCGGGGTTGCCAGCTCGCGCTCGACTAAGACGGACTGCTATACATTGATTGCACACAGCATGCAATGCGATTATGGAAATCAGCGCAGTGCAGCGCGCCTTGTTCTCCTTGTTGCCGCCGGCGGGCGCCGGCGAACCGCGCGGCGTCACGAGCAAATGCCCGAGCGCCGGCACGCCCGCGTCGCCCAGGAATCGCGGCTCGGGGCGCGCGCGCGGCGTGTTGCGCGCCGAGCCGTACGGCGCGCCGGCGGCCGGCGCGTCCGGCGGCGGCGGCGCGAGCGGCGCGCCCAGCATGCGCGCCAGCCGCTCGGGCGTCTCCGCGATCAGCCGCAGCTGGTGCCGCAGGTCGTCCGCGGGCCGCCCGCCGGCCCTGCGCGGCGCGCAGGCCGGGCGCCTTACGCCCGAGCGATCCTGGGATGCGGGGCGGTGGACAGCGGTGCCGCACAGACCGGGCCAACCTTTACACACAGGAGCCCCTGGCTGGGCAGCGGGGAGGGGCGAATGCAGACACGTTTGTGGGCAGCCGCGCCTGGTGCTGCAGGCCAAGCTGCCAGCCGATCGATCGACTTGATACGGCGCCGGCGACGTTACTAGAGCACACGTGTGGCAAGGCGCCCAAGTGCACGCACGCAATTGGCTGAGCAGGCGGAGGGGCACGCCGGTGCCGCGCACCCGGGCGCCAGGCTGCCGCGCAGCGCGACCACGAGCTGCTCCGGCGAGCAGCGCACTTCGACGCCCAGGCCGCGCAGGCGCGCCAGCAGGCCGTCCGGCGTCAGGCCGCCCGCGCCCAGCTGCTCAAACGCGGCCGCGATCTGGCCGCGCAGGCCCGCGAGCGCCGCGTCCGCCGCGCGCACCTGCCCGCACGCCACGCCGCGCCGGCAACGCGTCTGGAGACAGAGCACTGTGACGCGCTGCTGCTCCGCAGCGCGCCTTCAGAGCGCCCGCCGCCATGAAAAAGCGGGTGTCTGCCTTGACTGTGGGTGCTTGCCGTGGCAATCTCACACGGCCACCACCTGCAATCTGTGAGCAGCGCATGGGCAGTTGTTTCGAGCTCGATGTGCCAGGCAAAGAAGGCTGGCAGATCGCACAGGCCTGGCAGCGTGAGCGCGTGCGCACCTGCTCGCGCAGGCCGCCGCGCTCCGCGAGCAGCGCGTCGGCGCTGCTCGCCAGCTCTTCCGTGCGCGCGTGCAGCGCGCCGACCTGAACCTCCAGGGAACAGCACTTGCCCGCGACGCCCGCCGCGCGCTCGGCGTCCGCAGCATGCGCCGCGCGCTCCGCGGCCAGCTCGGCCTGCAGCGCGGCCAGCGCGGCCGCCAGCTGCGTCTCCAGCGAGCCGCACTTGTCCGCGACGCCCGCTGCGCGCTCGGTATCCACAGCGTGCGCCTCGCGCTCCGCAGCCAGTTCAGCCTGCAGCGCGGCCAGCGCGGCCGCCAGCCGCGCCTCGCGCGCGGCCTGCGCGGCCGCGCCGGGCGCATCCCCGGGTGCGGCGCGCTCGCCAGCGCCGACGCGCCGGCTGATCTCCAGCGCCGCGCCCGCGCCCAGCAGCAGGATGACGGGCAGCACCATAGCTGCCGGCTGTGGGCGCCGAGGGCGTCCTGGTTCACTCTTTTTTAAGAGCTGGCCGAGCTGCAACAGCCCTTCTTCAAATTCAAAGCACGCCCTCGAGGGCATGCTGCCATATAATAACATAAGCTCTGGTTTTTGAGTTGCAGCTTTTTATTATGCGTTGCCGCTTCAAAATACAGAGGTGCTCTTGAACATCCCTCTCTCGGAGGCCCAAGTCCGCGCGGTTGTCCTCGAAAGGCATCGCCTGTGAAGCGTTTGGCCTTGGCCTGGCCGAGCAGCCGCCTCCTAGCGCGTTTGGCAGCCGCGGTCGCTCGCCTGGAGGCCCGCGATGGCAGAGTCCAGGCTTCCCTCAGCCAGGGAGGCCGCAGACAGCCTCAACCGTCAGCATGATGCCTGGAACGACGTCAGGCGGTGCGTCCAAGGCTGCAACACAAGTCAATTGTTGCCTTTATTGTTGCCTCGCCTCACGCCTCTGAGGAGGAGTCGTCGTTTGATAGTGCCTGCTTGAATGACGGTGGATGACGGTGACGTGATGCAATGAAGCAAGCACTGCAAGGCTGTTGCGCTGATGCACACAGCCTGCTGCGCAGCAGGACCGCGGAGCAGCGGGCGCAGCGGGCTCCCAGTGATGCTATGATGGGAGCGCACTCCGAGGTGCGCGAGGCCGAGGTCCAGCTCACACACTCGGCCCCTGGGCGTGCAGCCTGGAGCTGCACGCCTGAAAGCTGTGCTTTTTATGCCCTGGAAGTCATGCACCCAGCCGCCCTGGGCGCTGCGGCTAGGCACCTGGACTGTGTTACAGATGTCGCGCATCCCCTCTACAGTCAGTAGGCGTGCGCTGTGTGACTGGCTTGTTTTTGTGAGGATGCGGCCACGCAGCTAGCGCCGCCGCCGCCGCCACCGCCGCCGGACGAGGTGTGCGGGGCGCCAGCACTTCATGGGCATGGGTCTTTCTGCTCGCTGCTTCACCTTTTCATCATCTCACCTGCCGGCTTTGGCTCGGCATGCAAGATGGCCCCAGGCGCCGCGGCAGGTGCCCTGGCCGCTGCGACCTCCCGCCTGGTATATATTTGGCTGGCATGTGCCGCTCGTGCACTAGGTGCAGGCCCAGCACCTCCAGGTGATGGCCGTGTGTGCTTGTAGCGCATGCACCCGACAGGCATGGGCGCTGCGGCTTGGCGCCCGGGGCTTGATGCGCCGTCACGGACCCTGCGGCGGCCCAGCTTGCGCACGCGCTGCTGTTAACATGGGCGCCGCTGTGTGCAGGCTTCTGAGGCGCCCACGGACACAACGCTCGACCCAGTGCCTGAGGTGCGGCCCCCCAGCACTCACGCGCCTGCCTCTGCTCCAGGCTGTCATGCCGCGCAGCTGCTCTGCCTTGTACGAGCATGTGCCCATGAGCGCATGTCCACACGGGGCCGCCGCAGGCCCCACGCCGGGCCTGCATGCGCATGCGCTGCTGTCAACATGGGCGCCCCTGTGTGCGGGCTCCTCAGGCGCCCGGCTCTGCGGCGGACGGCGCGCTGGCGGAGCAGCAGCGAGCCGCCAACAGCGGCCGGGCCACCGCACGGCTGCCGGAAGCTCGCCAGCGTGCGCGTCCCACACCGCCCGACCCCGCTGTGCCTGTAAGAATGAATAACAGTGCGCGGCCGCATGCCGCGCTGGCTGCCTGGGGGGCCAGCGGCTGTGCCTGCTGCGGCGCGCTTTCGGGCCTGTGACACGGCCTTTAGGTCAGGGTCCTGCATGCAGTGCCGTGTGCCTTTGCAGTGCAAAATGGTGAAATTTGCACGCAGCAGGTGGTAGTTGCGTGCGGCTGTTCACATGGCGGGCTGCCAGGGCGGCTGCTCTGTGCCGTGCATGAGAGCTGCCCAGCAGGTCTGGCGCATGTGCATGCTTGGTTGTGGCAGCGCCTGTGGTGACGCGGGGCGACCGCGGGCGCGCAGGCGAGCCTGTGGCGGCGTGCGCGGCTGAAGCCGCGCTCGGCCAGGGGCCGGAGGGCGCGCCGCCGGCCATGCCGGGCGGCATGGAGGGCGCAGGCTCTCGGGGCGACGCTCGGGCCGAGGAGTCCCAGGAGTACCGCGCTGGGCTCGCCGCCGCCTATGCGCGGATTGAGCAGTATGGCCCTTGGAGGGCATTTATCCGGGAGGCGGAGGCCTGGCTGGCGCAGTGCTGCCAGCGCACGCGCCAGGACTGCCTGCCAGGGCATGTTACGGCCTTCATGGAGGCCGTGTTTGTGCCAGGGCACCAGGACGCCAGGTCCGCCAGCGGGGCGCCCTGCTGCGCGCCGCGCACTGTGGAGCGGGCGCTGAGCCGCCTGATGGTGTGGTTCAAGGGGGCGGGCCGCACCAAGCCGTGGGCCCTGCTGGCAGAGTCCTCTGTGCAGTGCTGCAACCCTGTGGTCAGCCAGGAGGTCATGGTCTGGCAGATGGCGCACGAGCACTCTGTTGTCACTGGCACGGACGTCTTCATGCCGCCCGCCGCGCCGACCACCGCAGCGGCTGGGGCGGCTGCGGGAGCAGGGGGCCGGCGCAGTGGGGCCCAGCAGGGGGGCGGCGCGGCAGCGGCGGGGCCCGGGCAGGGCGGCTCAGCGGGGCCGGGGCTGGGCGGCGCGGCGGGGCAGGGACAGGGCGGCGCGGCGGCGGCAGGGTCTGCGCAGGGCGCCGCGGCGGGGCGCCGGCAGAGGCACTTGGCGGCGGCGGCGCTGGGGTTCACGCAGGGCGCGGCGGCGGCGGCGGCGCGGCCTGCGCGGCGCGCCGCGGTGCGGCCTGGGGAGGGCGGCGCCGGCGACGCGGTGACTGATGCAGAGTATATGCAATCTCTTGCAGAGATGGAGGCCGAGCTGGGCGGGCGGGGGCGGCCCGCGGAGGCCGCAGTGCCGCCACCGCAGCAGGCGGAGGCGGGCCAGGCACGGCCGGCGCCGGAGCCCATGCGCCCGGCGCAGCCGCCGCCGCGGGCGCGCCGCCGGGGGCAGGCTGCCGCGGCGGCCGGCGCGTCGCGCGTGCGGGCGGCCGGGGACGGCGGTGCGCGCCCTGCCCTGCGCGCCTGGCCGCCGGCCAGCCCAGGCACTGCGCGCAGAGCGCGGGTGCCGCGCCTGCATGCCTGCTGATGAGCCTGCTACGAGACGCTTGCCTGGCAAAGCGACCCTGACACAGCGAGTGCACTGCCTGCCCAGCCCTGCGCATGACAGCTTGCGGGCGCGCCACTGCCGTGGTGGATGTGGTGGTCTTCAGGGACCTGTGCATGCATTGCGCCGCCGGCACCAGAGGTGGCGCGCGTGCAGGGGCGCTCGAGGCGCAGACCAAGTCCCTGCAAGACGCGCAGCTGGCCACTCATGGCAACCGGGAGGGTGCGCCCTCTCACAACACAGTGCTTTGGCCCTGGGCCGTGTCAGCCCGGTGAGAATGCGGCTCCCAACATTACCATACACCAGGGTCGAGGCTGCGTGCTCTCGCTCCTCTGGCAAGCTCGCGAGTGCGCCAGGCGCTGCCACAGGCAGAGGCCCAGCGCCGTGCCACAAGCAAGACAGCATGCATCCTCTGGTGGCTCACGTGCCCGGGACGCGCTTGGCCGCAGGCATGGCAGAGGCGGAGGAGCACGCCTGACTGCGCATACGCAGCAAACCGCAAGCGTCGGCCGCGCGCAGCCCTAGGACGTACTTTGAGCGGGGTGCTCGCGGCCCGTCTTGAGCAGGGCGGGGTGCTGTTTGGCGCTAAAATCTAGGAAAATTGCGGCAATTTCAAGCGAACTTGGCGCGTGTCTTGATGCCACACTTGGTGGCACATCATGTTTCTGTTTTGACCTGCCTTGTGGCCATGTCTTGTGCTAACATGCAGCGGTTGCTCTTAAGGTTCTTGACGCTCACCACCTTGTAAACGGCAGTGCCATGTGCCTTTGCAGTGCAAAGTGTGCAGCTTGCATGCAGCAGGTGGTTGTTGCATGCGCAGTTCACATATTGGGCTGCCAGGGTTGCTGTTCTGTGCCATGCATGAGAGCTGGTCTGCATGAGAGCAGGTCTGGAGCATGTGCATGCTCTGCTCTGGCAGCGCCCGTGATGACGCGGGGCGGCTGCGGGCGCGCAGGCGAGCTCAAGGCGGCGGCAATGGTAGAGGGCGCGCTCGACAGTGGCACGACGATGCGCTGCGGGCCGCTCCGGGCGTCGGGGAGGGCGCGGGCCCACAGCGCATCGTCCAGCCACTCGTCGAGCACGTCCTCTTCCATTGCCGCCGCCTTGAGCTCGCCCGCGCGCCCACCGCCGGCCCGCGTCACCCCTGCTCTGCTCTGGCAGCGCGGTGGTGGCTCGCCGCCGCCACCGCCGCCGCCGCCGCAGCCGCTGCCGCATGAGGTGCGCGGGGCGCTGGCACTTCCACGGGCGTGGGTCCCTTGGCTTGCTGCTTCACCTTGTCATCCTCTGACCTGCTGGGTTTTGGCTCGGCATGCAGGGGTGGCCCCATGCGCCGCGGCTTGGCGCCCCGGCTGCTGCGACCTCTTGTTTGGCACGTGTTTGGCTGGCATGTGCCGCTTGTGTACTGGGTGTGCAAGCCCAGCCCCTCGCAAGTGTTGGCCGCATGTGCTTGTGGCGCACGCACCCAACGAGCAGGAGCGCCTGGGCCGGAGGCGTCGCCGCGGACTCCGTGCCGGGCCTGCATGCGCATGCGCTATTGTTTACATGATCGCCTCGGTGTGCAGGCTCCTCACGCGCCCGGCAGGCGAGCCTCCAGCAGCCACGCGGCGACCTGGTTGCTGTTGGCGACTCGCGGATGCTCCGCCAGCATGTCGTCCGCCGCAGAGCCGGGCGCCCCAGTGTGCCCCAGCGTCCAGGGCACCCCAGTGTGCCCTAGTGCCCAGCTCTGCGGCGGACGACATGCTGGCGGAGCAGCCGCGAGACAGCATCAGCGACCAGGCCGCCGCGTGGCTGCCGGAGCCTCACCTGCGTACGCGTCCCGCCCCACGCGACCCTGCTGTGCCTGTGAAATCTTCAACAGTGCGCAACTGCATCTCATGCCAGCTGCCCAGGGGCAGGCAGCTGGGCCTGCTGCGGCCCGCTTGTTGGGCCGTGACATGGCCGCTAGGTCAGGGTCCACATGCAGTGCCGCGTGCCTTTGCAGTGCAAGATGTGCAAGTCACACACAGCAGGTGGGTGTTGCATGCAGCCGTTCACATGGGGGCTGCTAAGTATGATGTTGTGTGCCATGCATGGGAGCTGCCCAGCAGTCTGGAGCGTGTGTATGCCTGGCCCTCTCAACGGCCGTGGTGATGCGCGGGGCGGCCGCGGGCGCGCAGGCGAGCTTGAGGCGGCTGCGTGCAAGGTAGATGCCGCGCGCGACGAGAGGCTGGAGGGCGCGCTGCTAGCCATGCAGGTGCGCCAGGGAGGGCGCCCGCTCTCGGGGGCAACGCTCGGAGCGCTGCGCATCACGCCCCGGTGGACCAAGAGGAGGCGCCGGGCGAGGCGCGGGCACGGGTGGTGCGGGCAGGGGTCGTGTAGGTTGGGGTCGCGAAGCAGTGCAACCGGAGCCAGCCTGCTGGCTGCACATGCTGCTGAAGACAGCGCATGAGGCGGGCCAGCTGATCGACGACGATTGCTTTGCGGCGTGGGGGCCAGACTCGGGTCAGTGCAGGCCGGCGACTGCCACGGGTTGGGACGTGGCCGCCTAAGTGGAAGATACGGGCATCTCGAATGGCGAGGGCGCCGAGCCTGGCGGCGCACGCTGCTGCATGGCAGGCACCGCTCAGGACTACGTATGGGCCCTTTGCGATGGTTTGGCGCTGATGGGCCGCCGCTACCCGTGGACTCAGGAGGCAGAGGCCAGAGGCTTCCGCAGGGCTGCAACCCCGCGCTGCGACATCGCAGGGTTGCAGCTCTGCGTCAGACCCATGTCCTCTGCCTCCTGAGTCCACGGGTACCGGCGGCCAATCAGCGCCAAACCTGGCAAAGACCGAGTCCATCGCCCTTTGCGGTGCCGAGGCAGCGTGCGCTGCCAGGCTCGTCGCCCTCACCAATCCAGACACCCGTATTTCCAAAAAGGCGGCCTCGTCCCAATCCGTGGCAGTTTAGCTGGCGCGCACTGACCCGAGTCTGTCGCTCACGCGGCAAAGCGTGCCAGCCACCGTTAATCGGCTGGCCCGCCCGCTGCGCAGTCACCAGCACCTGGTGCAGCTATCGGGGCCGCTCCATGCATTGCTCCGCAACCCCATCCGCACCCCCGATCTGCACACCTGTGCCTGCACCACGTCTGGCGCCTCTGTCTTGGTCCATCGGGGCGTGATGCGCAGCATATCGCCGGGGCGCAGCTGGAGCTCGGGAAACAGCTTGGAGAAAGCACTGCTCACGTCTATGAGCGTGTCTGGGGATGCTAGTATGGGGGTTGCAGAGTGCTGGTGCTGTCGGCTGAGACAGCTACGTTCGACTGTGCGGGCGATACATATTCCCTGGCGCAGCAGGCGTACATAGTGTCCCTACCCAGTGCACCCCAGTGCAAAGAGCATCCCGGGGGCTTGTGGTGCGCGGTGGCTACCCTGGAAGCAAGATGCAGCATGTCATGATCATGCGTAATCCAAGAGTTCGATCCCGTGCATCAGCAAATAGGCGCCGCAAAGCAGGGCATCCAGCTGATTATAACGTAGTTGGCGAAGGGCGCTGACGTTGCACGCACAAGCCCTGCTGGGCAGGCAACGGGCGCCTTCTGCTGCGCGCCACGCTGCAGCGCAACTATATCAGTTATGTGGGTGGCCTGCTCAGTACAACTGTCAACATGTCTGTGGAGGAACTCAGGTTCACAGATTTATTTTCCAATTAAGTCGAGCCGCGGCGCCCGCTCTGGGACTTTTATACTACAGCAAGTGTGCTTACCCAGTACCATTCTTCAAAGCCAACAGTGGAGGCCTGCATGCCTGTACATGTGTGCAGGGCAGGGCAGCCTGCAAGCATACGTGTAAGCAGCAGCCCTCAGCTGTCGCTATACCCTTCGGCCTGTCTGGCGGCGCCGGCTAGCAGCCCGGTGACATGCCGGGCCCCAGCATTCTCACCTTACTAGGTCCAAGGCGGTTGAAAGCGGCAGGAGTCCGGTGGCATTCCAGTGTGTCTACAACGTCAGTCCAGTCAAAAGCTCACCTCCTGGAGTATGGCATCCTAGCATGCCGTACTGTTCATTTACTCATAATCTAATCATGCTAGCCCCAATCTATCCCCATGGTTGTTACAGCCTTGCTGTTTATTCACCGCACGATGACCAGCCCTATTCAGGGTAGCACCAGCAAGACAGGATGGCCTGCTCCACCAGGTTGAGGCATATCACGCATGGTGGCTAACCAGAGCTGGGTGGAAGCGTAACCGGCCCCACCGCCCTTTTATCTCACTTTTGCAGATGGTGCTGGTTGAGGATGGCTTGCTGGACGCAGCTCCTGGCGCAGCCTGCACTGGTTGCTTCCTCACAGCTCTGGCTCGCTTCCAGGGATGATGTGTACTTAAGCTGCTAATCAGGCGCACTGCGCCCAGCGAGCGCTGAAGTCAGAGTTCATCAAGCCCTGGAGGAATGTGGGCAGTTTGAAGTGCCCGTGGTGTATAATATCATAAGCAATGGTTTAAATAGCAGCTTTTTTGCGTCACCGCTTCACCTCTGTGAACGTTTTTGCCTTGGAGGCCCGAGTCTGCGCAGTCGTCCTCGAAAGGCATCGCCATTGAAGCGTTTGACACTGGCCTGGCGAGCAGCCGCCTCTTAGCGCCTCCAAAAGCCGTTGCCGCTCGCCGGGAGGCCCGCGATGGCAGATTCCAGGCTTCCCTCAGCCAGGGAGGCCGCAGACAGCCTCAACCGTCAGCACGATGCATGGAACGACGTCAGGCGGTACATCCAAGGCTGCAACACAAGTCGATTGTTGCTTTTATTGTTGCCTCGCCTCACGCCTCTGAGGAGGAGCTGTCCGTCGTGTCAGTGACTGCTAGAATGCAGGTAGAGCGCTGGCAAACAGGACACATGTTCACGAAAGGCATCAGCACTACTGCCAGGCTGTTGCGCTGACACGCACAGCCTGCTGCGCAGCAGGACCATGGAGCAGCGGGCGCAGCAAGCTCTGAATGGCGCCGCATTTGGAGTGCAGCCCGAGGTGCGCGAGGCCGAGGTCCAGCTCACACACTCCGGCCCAGGGCGGGCTTCAGGCTCTAACCTATGGGCTGCGTGCCCTTGGGGTCACGCACCCAGGCCCCAGCGGCCCTGGGCGCTGCGGCTAGGCGCCTGGACTGCGGATGCAGATGTCTCGCGTCCCGTCCACTGGCAGTTGGCATGCGCTGTGTCACGGGCATGTCTTGTGAGCGTGCGGCCACGCCGCCGCCGCCGCCGCCGCCGCCGCTGCCGGGCGAGGTGTGCGGGGCGCAAGCACTTCATGGGCATGAGTCTTTTGGCTCGCTGCTTTACCTTGTCATCATCTTATCTGCTGGCTTTGGCTCTGCATGCAAGATGGCCCCAGGCGCCGCGCATTGGTGCCCGGGCTGCTGCAACCTCCGATCTGGCATACGGTTGGCTGGCATGCGCCGCTCGCGCACTGGGTGTATGGGCCCAGACCCTCAAAGTGTTGGCCGCAATGTGCTTGTGGCGCACGCGCCCAACAGGCATGGGCGCTGCGGCTTGGCGCCTGGGGCTTGAGGCGTTGACGCGCAACCCGCGGCAAGCCTGCTTGCGCACGCGCTGCCATTGACATAGGCGCCCCTTTGTGCAGGCTCCCGAGGCGTCCGCGGACATGACGCTCGACCCAGTGCCTGAGGTGCGCCCGTCCCCAGCAGCTCACGCGCCTGCCATTCTGCTCCAGGCTGTCACGCCATGCAAGCTGCTCTGCCTGAACACGGACATGTTCCCCTAGGCGCATGTCCACTTGGGCGCCGCCGCAGTCCACGCGCCGGGCCCGCATGCGCATGCCCTGCTGTTAATGTGGGCGCCCCTGTGTGCAGGCTCCTCAGGCGACCGGCTCTGCTGCGGCGGACGGCATGCTGGCGGAGCAGCCACGACTTGTAAACAGCGACCGGGCGGCGGCAGGGTTTGCGCAGGGCGCCGCGGCGGGGCGCCGGCAGAGGCACTCTCGGGGCGGCGGCGGCGCTGGGGTTTGCGCGAGGCGCCGCGGCGGCAGCCGCGCGGCCTGCGCGGCGCGCCGTGGTGACGGATGCAGAGTATGTCGCTGAGATGGAGCTTAAATTTGGCGGGCAGGGGTGGCCCCGCGGGCCGGCCGCAGTGCCGCCCCCGCAGCAGGCGGAGGCTGGGCAGGCGCGGCTGGCGCCGCAGCCCGTGCGCCCGGCGCAGCTCCTGCCGCGGGCGCGCCGCCCGGGGCAGGCGGCCGCGGCGGCTGGCGCGTTGCGCGCGTGGGTGGCTGCGGGCGGCGGTGCGCGCGTCGCCCTGTGCACCTCGCTGCCGGCCAACCCAGATGTTGCCAGCAGAGCGCGGGTGCCGTGCCTGCATGCTGGCTGATGAACTTGCTGTGAGAGGCTCGCAGGGGACCAAGGCAAATGCGCGCGCGCGTGACCGCGCGTGGCCAAGCGTGCAGGGGTCGCGGGCGGCCCAAGCGGCAGCGGCGCCGAGGAGGACCTCGCGCCTGGCGGCGCGACCGGGCCGCCTGCGCCGCCGCCCATCTGGCTCACGCCGGCGGTGATGTTCGACTTTGTGGACAAGTTCCGCAGCACGCAGGCGCTGGCCATTCGGCTCGAGGAGAGTAAAAGAAAAATTGAGCAATTGAATAACACAGTCGAGCAGCAGGAAGCCCGCCTGCGTGCGCGCCCCGCCTCGGTCGGCTCTAGCGTGCGCATGAGCGTCCTGGCAGGGCGCAGCACCTTCGCGGTTGCTGCGCGCTTGCCCAGTGGTCGTGCGCTGCAGCATGGCCGCGACGCGCGCCAGCAATGCTCCGTCCTTGGTCCTGGTGGTCTGCTGCTTTTATCTGGGCCGCCTCACTGCTGCTGCCCAACAGCTGGGCGCCTGATTATAAGCCTGGCAAAGCGAGTGTGCTGTCTGCCACAGCTCCGTGGATGGCGGCTTGCGGGCGCGCCACTGCCGTGGTGGACGTGGTGGTCCTCAGGGACCTCTGCATGCATTTGCGCCATCGGCACCAGAGGTGACGTGCGCGCCGCAAGGCGCGTAGGGGCGCTCGAGGCACATCAACACCATGCAGGGTGTGCTGGTGGCCATGTACAACGACGGGGAGGGTGCGCACTTTCACAACACAGTGCTTTTGCCCTGGCCGAGTCAGCCTGGTGAGAGTGTGGCTCCCAACACTGCCATACACCAGGGTCGAGACTGCATGCTCACGCTCTTCTGGCAAGCTCGCGAGTGCGCAGAGGCGCTGACACAGGCAGAGGCTCAGTGCTATGCCACAAGCAAGACGGCGTGCATCCTCTGGTGGCTCACGTGTCGAGGACGCGCTCGGCGGCAGACGCAATCTGGGCGGAGGAGCACGCCTGACTGCGCGTACGCAGCACCGCGTGCGTCGGCCGCGCGCACCTGCAGGACGCAATACACAAGAAAGACTCTCGCACAAGCGGGGCTGCTCGTGGACTGTCTTGAGCAGGGCGGGGTGCAGTCTGTCCGTGTGCAGGACAGGGCTGCCAGCAGGCATAATTGAGAGGCCTGTGGGGCCTAACTGCCCCATCTGCCAGCCATGCAGCATGCCAGACTTGCATGGGTCTTAAGCAGCATGGGCAGCGGTGTGTGGATGCAGTGCGGGCGCTTCTGCAAAAGCAGATGCGCGGTGGTGGACACGTGTGGTGCTGCAACGCTGTTGTGTAAGCATAGGGATTAGACAGACGTGCAAGGTAAACCTTCATGTTGCTGCCAGAAACAGGACCACAGCCACATGGCTCTTGAGAGGCAAGAAGGGCAGAAGCGCGGCGTGCCCTGCACAGTGTCTGCTTCGCAGGGAGCCATTGCCTTGACGGGCTCCACCCTCACGCCGGGGTTGTTCGCGAAGAGCTCCGTCTGGTGACGTGGTTGGGCAGGTGCCGTAGCCACATTCCCCTCTTCACCTCCTTGCGCAGCGCACATGCCCCAGCCGGCCAGGACTCTGCAGGGCAGCTGCACCCAGCATGGCATAAGCATGCCAAACCAACCTCAACCGTCAGGTAGCCCTTCCAAACAGCGCACCTCTCAGGAGGACCGGATGCAGCAGGGGCTCTCCTGCATGAGCACAGATGGCACACCAGGGCATCAGGCATGGCAGGGGCAGGCGGGGCGAGGGCACAGTATGTGGCCGGTGCTCGTGTCAGTGGGACGTGTCACCTGCCAGCATGCACGCATGTCCAGTGCCAGGTACTGCCAGTGCATGCTTGCCATGTGACGGAATGGCTGCATGCATGCTTGCAGCTCGTGCAACAGCCCATGGCCGGCGCTTGCTTGCATGCTTGTGCATGCAAATGCCTCTGATGTTGGTGCGCCTGCTGGTGCGCGCTTCATGTCTTGCCGCTTGCTGCTGGCAGGCATGCATGATACACGCGTACTGCTTGTCTGCTTGCTTCGCTGGGTCCATGCAGTGAAAGATGCAAGTCCTTGGATGGTGTTAGGGATGTCCACAGGGTATTTGAGGTGCAGCTGCCAGCTTGCTCCAGTTGCATCAAGCATCGCCTTTGCTGGCGTTCAGCCTAAGCCTAAGCGTGCAGCCGCCTCTACGCGTGCTTGGCAGCCGCTGTCGCTCGCCTGGAGGACCGCAGTGGCAAGTCCTGGCTCCCCTCAGCCGGGCAGGACGCAGATAGCCTCGGCGGTTGGCGCAATGCCTGGAACGACGTCAGGCGGTGCGTCCAAGGCTGCAGTACACCTCAAGCCCTTGGGCTTTTTGTTTGTATCAGTGACTGCTTATGTAAGTGGCAAAGCGCTTGTGAGTAGATCACATGATCCCGCAGTGAGTCAGCAGTACGTGGCTTTTGCACTGACGCGCACAACCTGCTGCGCAGCGTTGTTGAGGAGCAGCAGGCGCACAGTTGCGCCGTGTCTGGAGTGCAGTCCAAGGTGCGCAAGGCCGCCTGCAGCTCACACACTTGGCCCCTGGGTGTGCAGCCCCGGCCCTCAAAGCTATGGGCTGTGCGCACTTCGCTTTATGCACTCAGCTGCCCTGTGCGCTGCGGTTTGGCACCTGATATGTGAATGCAAACGTCGCCCATCCCATCATTTGGCATATCTCAGTTGGCATAGCATGTAAGGGGCGGGGGGGCCAGCACGTCATCTTTTGGCTCGCTGCTTCACCTTGACATCCTCTTGCCTGCCCGCTTTGGCTCTGCGTGCGCGATGGCGCCAGGCGCCGCGGCTTGGATTGCAAGCAGAGCGCGGGTGCCGCGCCTGCATGCCTACCCTCTCCCTGCCCTGTACCCTGTGGCTGATCAGTCTACTGTGAGAGGCTCGCAGAGGCGCCGACGACGCATGCGCGCGCGCCGCTGACCGCGCGTGGGCAAGCGCGCAGCGGCCGCGGGCGGCCCGGGCGGCAGCGCCGCCAGCGTGGACCGCGCGACCGGCGGCGCGGCCGGGCCGCCTGCGCAGCCCGCGCCGCAGATCACGCCATTTGTGCTCTCCCAGTTTGCGGCCAAGTTCCACGGGACGGAGGCCCTGGCCGCGAGGCTCGAGGCGTGCGAGGCGGACGTGGAGCAGCTCAACGCCGCCAACCAGGAGCTCAAGGCAACCGTTGACATGCTGGTCACCCGCCTGCGTGCGCGCCCCGCCTCTGTCTGCTCAACCGCGCCTGTGAGCATCCTGGCAGGGCACAGCAGCATCGCGGTTGCCGGGCGCTTGCCCGATGGTCATGCGCCTAAGCATGGCCGCGACGAGACCCAGCAATGCTCCTGCCATGGTCTCAGTGTCCTGCTGCTTGCACCCAGGCGCCCAGCTGTGGGCAGCAGCAGTGGGGCGCCCCAGATTAGAAGCAGAACACCGGGACCATGGCAGGAGTGTTGCTGGCGCGCGCCACGGCCATGCTTAGGCGCATGACCATCGGGCAAGCGTGCGGCAACCGCATTGGTGCTGTGCCCTGCTAGGACGCTCACAGGCGCGGTTGAGCAGACAGAGGGCGGGCGCGCACGCAGGCGGGTGACCAGCATGTCAACGGTTGCCTTGAGCTCCTGGTTGGCGGCGTTGAGCTGCTCCACGTCCGCCTCGCACGCCTCGAGCCTCGCGGCCAGGGCCTCCGTCCCGTGGAACTTGGCCGCAAACTGGGCGAGCACATACGGCGTGAGCTGCGGCGCGGGCTGCGCAGGCGGCCCGGCCGCGCCGCCGGTCGCGCGGTCCACGCCGGCGGCGCTGCTGCCCGGGCCGCCCGCGGCTGCTGCGCGCTTGCCCACGCGCGGTCAGCGGCACGCGCGTGCGCGCTTGTCGGCGTCCCCGCCGGCCCCACACAGCAGGTTTGTCAGGCCGCATGCAGGCGCGGCACCCGCACTCTGCGATCAAGTTCTGGGCTGGCCGGCGGCCAGGCACGCAGTGGTGGCGGCGCGCGCACCGCCAGGCGTGGATCCCTCCTGCCGGCCAGGGGCGGCGAGCCGATGCGCATTGCCGCACTGCACGGCCGCGCGCTTCTCGGGTCGGCTGCCCTCGCCAGCGCTGCCCTCGCCGGCGGCCTCGGCCTCGCCAGTCGAGGCGCGCTGCTTGCGGGGGCGGACGTGGGTGCAGGGCGGCCCCGCTGCCTTGCCCAGCACAATCCCCAGCGCCGCCGCCGTCGCCGCACGGCTCTGCACGGGGCCCGTGTCTGCCGCGCCGCCGCCCTGCTGGGATAGGGCGGCCGCGCCGCCCTGCGGCGCGCCCGCCCCGCATGCGCATGCGCATGCGAGCACACGCGCCTGCTGACGCCTGAGGTCCCACTGTGGCGCAGGGCTTCAAGAGGCTGACGCCGAGAGGCGCCCTGGGACCGTCGGTCAGCTGCCAGTGGTCTATGGCCGAGACGACGAGCCTTCCTTCAAGCGCGGCGCGAGCCGCACGCAGCTGGTCAGCATCCGGCCCAGAAAGCACGCGAAGGCCGCTGCGGCGCGCCCGCCCCGCCGGCGGGGCCGTCGCCCGACGCCACGCCGCGCCCCGCAGCGGCCTTCGCGCGCTTTCTGGGCCGGATGCTGACCAGCTGCGTGCGGCTCGCGCCGCGCTTGGAAGGCTCGTCGTCTCGGCCATAGACGACTGGCAGCTGACCGACGGTCCCAGGGCGCCTCTCGGCGTCAGCCTCTTGAAGCCCTGCGCCACAGTGGGGCCTCAGGCGTCAGCAGGCGCGTGTGCTCGCATGCGCATACAGAGGGTGGGTCCTGGGGTCCTGGGGAGACGGGCGCGCACATAGGAGTACAGCTGGTTGGTCAAGCTGTCGATTTTCTCATGCTTGAAGTGGGGCAGCAGCGCCCTGCGCGCAAACTCCTCGTTGAGGGTCACCGTGAACCTGCCGCGCCGCGCGCACAGCGACGCGTCAGGCGAGCGCTCCTTGCTCGGGCGGTCTGCGCCCACAGGCGGCGCGCCCGTTGTCAGCGCTTGGAAGGGGCGGGGCGCGCATATCTCGCCGCGGTCACTCCAGAAGACGATGTCATTCGTGGTGGTGTCGTCACTCAGCGCGTACCTGCGCGCGCGCGGCCAGGCCGCTCAACACCACTGAACACGGCGGTCTTTTGCACGTGTTCAGTGAGCGGCCTGGCCGTGCGAGCGCGCGCAGGTATGCGCTGGTGGAAGACGCCGCCACGAACGACCTCGTGTTCTGAGAGTGACGGCGGCAAAACGTGCGCGCCTTGCCTACGCCACGCGCTGGCAGCGGGCGCACCGCCTGTGGGCGCAGACCGCCTGTGCAGGGAGCGCTCACCTGACAGATCGCCGTGCGCGCGGCGCGGCACGTTCACGGTCACCCTCAACAAGGAGTTTGCGCACAGAGCGCTGTTGCGCCACTATCGGCATGAGAAAATCGGCAGCTTCACAAACAGGTGAAGACCTATGTGCGCGCCCGTCTCAAAGGACCCACCCTGTATGCGCGCGTGAGGACAAGTCTGCAGGGGCCTGCGCTGCAGGGGCCCCGCGACAGCATTCTTGTGCACGCGCTGCCACTCCTCCACCTCCAGACTGTCTGTGGGGTTGCAGCGCCGCGCGCAGTCTGTGGAGGACTCCGCTCACAAAGACCGCCGGTCGCTGCGGCCCGCCCGCATAAACCATGCGCGCAGGTGGCGCAGCGCACGCTGCACAAAGCTCGCCGCGCAGCAGGGTGCCCCGCAGACAGACGTGGAGTCCTGTGCGAGCGGATCAGCACTGCCTCCATGAACGCTGCCACGTGGTAAAGCCTTGCGCCCTGGGGCTGCGCGGCGCTGACGCTCGCGTTGTTGCGTACGCGACGCATGCATGATGTGCAGCAGCGGCACGTCATGCTTCTATTCTGACCTGACATGTGGCCATGTCCTGTGCTACAGTGATTGCTCTCAGAGATCTCGATCACCGCACAGCAGAGCACGTGTCAGCAAGCGGCCTACACGCATGTAAGGCTCGACAGGGACTTGCTGGGCAGACGAGCCAGCTCGTTGGGACACGGGGTCCACACACCTTTCCAGGACTATCTCCTGGCGCACAAGGCGCGGCCCACGGCCCATCAGCAGCCATGCCACAACATAGCCAAAGCACCAGTTGGGCGTGTCAGAGTCCTGCGCACATGGCACGCGAGGCTCATCAGGCGCACACCTGTTGAGCACTCAGGAACGCAGGGCATCCTTTGCATCTGGCCGTCCGTCGGGTTGCCGTTGTACAAGCATTGCGGCCGCGTACCTGTGAAAAGCGCATGCAACTTGAGCGGATGTGATGGTGGAGTGTCATTCTGCTCACCATGCACCATGTGTCCATGCCTACACTCTGTGCGTGAAACGTTGTTAAGCTTATGTGCACATGCCTTGTAGCTGGAAGGCAACACTTAGAAAGACATTAAGTTGCAATATATACTAGGTATGTTACAGCTGTGACGTCGCATCAGCCAGCCAGCGTTGAATGAATACGCAAATGATATGTACACATTGATCACGCTTTCACGACGACTCTCTCAAAGTGTCAAAGCAAAGCAGGCTGCCACAAAGCCTAAAACAAATGCACCAAAGCTTGCACAGCATACGTCCACTTGGGTGCAGCACTCCATGCCTCCGGCATGGAGACAGGTTTGCAGGACATTTGTCCTGCAACCATTGGCCTGCAGCCCCATGCAGCAACTGTCCGCGTCATGCAATCAGGCGCGCATGAGGCGTGGCGGTGCTCCAGCAACCCGTTGCTGTCGGGACAGCTCAGTGCACGACATGCCAATACTTCATGCATGGAGGAGCACCAAAAACCTGTGAGCAAAGTGCGAAGCGTATTTTGAAAAAGGGGTTGGGAGCGGCGGCACAGACTCGCCACCACAAATTATGGTCAGCTGACTCACGCAGACTTGGGTTGGGGATGCTGCAGGTGCAGCTAAATTCCTCCATCAGGAACAGCCAAGCCGCCACCCCAAAAAAGTCATCAGTATTGCAAAACATTTAGCAGTAGCAACAATCGGAAAACATCATGTTTTTGCTGGCAGTGGAGGGCCGGTCGCCGACGCTTCACTGGCCGGCACTTGGGCAGCGCGCATTCGCTGCAAGAGGCATGGAAGGCCGTCTGCCGGCAGCGCATGCTCGCCGCATGCACGTGCGTGGGAGCTTGCCGTGCGGCAGGCTACCTGCCCCCGCCTCACTTGCCGAAACTGCCGCCGCCGCCGCGCTCGCCGCCGCCGCCGCCGCCGCTCGACGAGCCACTGCTGCCCCCACCCGACCCGCCGCCGCCCGACCCGCTGCCGCCCCCACCCGACCCGCCGCCGCCCGACCCGCTGCCGCCCCCACCCGACCCGCTGCCGCCCGACCCGCTGCCGCCGCGCTCGCCGCCGCCGCCGCCGCCGCCGCCTGACGATGAGGATGCGCCGCCGCCGCCGCGGCTGCCGCCCCCTCCGCCGGAGCCACCGTTGCTCGCGCCTGACCCAGAGTTGCCACCTCCATTCCCGGAGCCGCCCGAGCCGCCTCCGGCTCCGTTGCCGCCGCCACTGCCGCCCCGGTTGCCCTGCACCGCGAAATAATGGTCGTCGGCAGGCCGCCCACACATGACCAGGCAGCGTCTGGGCTCCAGTCGACCCGCTCACTGCAAAGCTGAGCACGGTGTCAGCGCGCCCCACAGCTGGAGCGCGCACTTCACGTGAGGACAGCCTGGCAGGCGCACCGACGGCGCGCCGGTGTTCGTGTTGCCCTGGCCCGTCGGAGCAGGGGTGCCGGACTGGCGGTTGCCAGAGCCGGTGGGCGACGGCGTGGCCGAGCCCGAGGTGCCACTCCCAGAGCTGGTGGGCGACGGCGTGGCGGAGCCAGAGCGCGAGCCGGTGGGCGTCGGCGTGGCCGAGCCAGAGCGCGAGCCGGTGGGTGTCGGTGTCGGCGACCCAGAGCTCGAGCCGGTGGGCGTCGGCGTGGCCGAGCCAGAGCGCGAGCCGGTGGGTGTCGGAGTCGGCGACCCAGAGGTCGAGCCGGTGGGCGTCGGCGTCGGCGACTGCGCGCTCGCATGCCGTCAGGCCTCGTCTCAACGAGCGGCGCGCAGCAACGAGCATGGCGCGGCCTTGCGGTCTCCGCTGTCACGAGCGAGCGCATGAGCTTGCGCAGGCATACCGGCAGCCCCGCAAAGCAGCCCAACAAACTCGCCCGCCAGCTTGTGCTGCACGCGAGCACAGAGCGTCGCCCAGGAGCGCACCCCGCTCTGGCCGGAGGACGGCGGCACCGCCGCGCTGCTCACGTCGTTGTTGCCGATGGGCCGCGACGTGGGCGTGTACACGTTGATGATGGGGTTATTGATGTTATTGATGGTGATGCCCGCCGAGCTCGCTGCCTGCGCAGCAGCCAGGCACTGCAGGTTGCATGCCGGTAGCTTGCCACCGTGCGCACTCAGAGCGGGACCAGCGGGGATGTGCTGGAGTGCCTGTTGTGCTGCGTGCATGCCGCGTCACCAAGCGCGTCACAAGCACAGAGGCCCGGTGGTCTTCCTCGATACAAAGGACATGCAGTGCCTTGACACCAGAGACTCCAGGCATGCACCTGGCGCGCTTCCGGGCTCACGCCGCCGCGGCCAGCGCGGTTGTTGTAGACCACTGCCTCCTGGAAGTTCACGACGACGACCAGGGTGAGGCACACCTGCGGAAGGGCTTAGATCAGGCGGTGAACCTGGGGAAGGTGTCGGGCATGCCTGGTGGGGAGCAAGGTTAAAAAACGCAACAGCAGCAGGGAGGTTAGTGACTATACCCTGGGACGCCCGCTGTAACCGTTGTACCCGCTGAAGTAGACGCCGCCCATGTAGGAGTTATACCTGCGTGCGCGCCGCCCCGGCACGCGTGAGATGCAATGTTAGTGTGCATGAAGCACCGCATTTCCATGTGGGCCTTACGTAGAATAGGGTTAGGGCTGATCAAGTGAAATGTCAGAAAATTTAATATAGCCCCATTAAACCTGTCCAACAAAAAAAGGTCACCAGCACGTGCAGCATGGCCCCCCCTCAAGCAGGCGACGCCACACGATGGGTGCGCCGAGGGCGCCGCCCCGCAGTTCTTCGTCAGCCGTCCGAGCATGGCCGAGGTGGTAAGGCAGCTCAGGGCGCACCATGTTGAGGGCGAGCTCGGATACAAATAGTCTCCGTTACAGAAATCGTAGCGATCCCCGTTCCTCCGTTGGCAGTAGCGGCTTCGGCGCCCGCCTGAGTAGTACCAGCTGGGCGCATCATAGTTCTGCGCGCAACAGGCGCCGCGGGTCGGTGGCATGCAGCCGGGCCTGCTGGGCTTATTCACCACAGCCCCGCAGCGTTCACCGCAAGACCAGGGCCAGCAGGGCAGCAGCGGGCCGTTCACAGCCTGCTGGGCCCACAAGCGACAGCCCTGCAGCACTCTCCACCAGGCCAGGGCCAGCATAGCACCAGCGAAGCCATCCCCAGCCCGCTAGGCTCACATGCAGCAGCACAGCAACATTCACAGCAGGACCAGGAACGAGCATGGCAGCAGCAGGCCATCCCCAGCCTGCTGAGCCACATGCCAAAGCACAGCAGTACTCAACAAGACCAGGGGCCGGGATGGCAGCAGCAGGTCATCCACAGCCTACTGGGCTCATAGACCACAGCACAGCAGCGACCAGAGCAAGGCCAGAGCCGGCACACAGGCTGGGTCCATGGGCCCGCAGCCGCACTCGGCGCGCACCCAGTAGTTGCGGCGGCTGCGGTCCACGCCGCAGCGGTCGTAGGTGCCGTCGCCGCCGCACGCGGACGCTGCGCGCCCGGAGCCTCTGTCAGCCAGGGTACAGGGAAAGGGGATTACCTGTGTGCAGGCGTAATACACCTGATCTGCACACAGAGCAGGGGCGCGCACAGATCGAGTTTTCGTCCATGTAGCAGCGATTGCTGTTCCACGTGTCGTCGCTGATCTGTCTGTAGCTCCCGTACTCCTGCTCGCTCTGCTGCAGGCTGCGCGATTGCTTGAGCTCGCGCCCCTGTGCGCGCGCACGCCGTCTCAGGCTGGCACCAGCCGTGACCAGTGCACATTCTACCACGTCCGCTCTGCAAGCCCAACTGCATGGGCCTGCTGTCTGCAGGGCAAGGCAGGGCAAGGCCAGCAATCATTGATACTTGGCCCAGCTCTGGCAGCCATGTTGGCACGCGGAGGCAGCCGTCAGCAAACCCAACCGTGTGCGCTCACACAGATGTGCAGGGCCACACAGCCAGGTGTATGCAGGGCAGGGCCAGCCAGCAAGCATATTTTATCCTTTTTGCCCCATCTGCCGGCCAGGTAGCATGCTGGTGGCCTGCCACTGCAACCCAGGTCTGCAGCACCCCGCGCACCAGCACGGGGCTGGTGGTGAGAAATAGCAGGCCCAGAAGGGCTAGGACGAGCGCCATGGCTCCTGCGGCAGAGGCACATGTCAGCATTGGGCCGCATGCATGCAAGGCTCCCTGAGGTCCCCGACCCGCTCGGCCGCGTGACTCGGGACACACGCAGTGCCCATAGCCCTCTGGTACTACTCTTTGGGCAGGAGGCGCAAGACACGGACAACAGCCGCCAAGCTACCTCGCCAGTGCCATGCACCTAGCCAACGGCTCATCCCATGCGGTCCTAGGTCGCAACGACATAGCTCGACCAACGCCCAGGCACGCAGGTGCCTTTTAAGCCTCATCCCATTGCGGCTCGGTGCCGCTGTGTCTACAACTTAGTTACACCTTGATCATGCCAGAAGTGTGGGCGCGCACGAGAGCGTGCGGCTGTGGGTCCAGTCCATCATTTACACTGAATTTACCAGTTACAGACCACCCGACGGGCACTTGGATCAGTCGCACAGCCCGCCCTGCCCCCGGCAGGGAAAAGGACCATTGCTGGGTCCGCACCTCGAGCTGGTGGTAGGTGACCCGGACGGAGCTCTGCTGCTCCTCCTTGAGCAGTGCGGTTCTTTTGTGATAAAGTATCAAGTTCCCAGCTCTTAAAGGGCCCGCAAGCTGCCCTGCAAGTGCAATCGATGGGGCGGCAGGAAGGGGCTCCCTCCACCTGGCCCAGGACCCGCCCTCCCGTTCGGCGCCACACTATGACTAACCAGGCGGCTGTCACCTACTTTTGTCAGTAGGTTTTGTCACCTACTTAGGCGGTATGCCCTCCCAAGAGGGTCCTAGGACTGTCTGGAGCTCCAAGAGACACACCTGGTGCGCCGTGGACGCGAGGCGGAGATAGTCGCAGCAATGCGCTAGCCCGAGCGGCACCTTCAGGAGCTGCCTGCCGGCCAGGCCGCCATCGAGGCGGGGGGTACTCGCAGCAACGAGCGGGCCTTGAGCCTGGCCATGTCACCTGCACTGAGCTGCCCGCAGCCCCGGCGCCCATCAAGCAGATGGCCATCAAGCCGCCCCCGGACGCTCCATACAGCGTGCGCGCCCTGCTCCAGGCACCTCGCACCATGTGGAGCGCTGACTGCAAGCTGGCGCGCAGCTGTCCGTCCGAAGCGCGCGGAGGACTGGTCACAGGCTGGCGCTCGCCTGGCCCTTCCAGGCACGCGCGCCTGAGAAAAAGCTGACCGCACAGCGCTCTTGTGCTCTGGGTAGGCGGGCCGCCCGGCCGATTCGGCCGCTCTGGCTAGGCGGGCCCGCCAGCCCGGCCGCCTCAGCTGCCGGCGCCGGCTGCGGTGCAGTGCCGGCCCTGTCCGCGGCGTGCGCGTTTGCCCGCCCGCCCGCCAGCCAGCAGATGTGAAGCACCCGCTCGGGGTCGCATTGCTCACAGGGAGGCCGGGGCAGCACATGCTTTTCAGCAGGGGTGGTCTGGCTCATGCAGGGAGGCTGGGGCAGCACATGCATGAGTGCGGATGCAGGTCAACCAAGCAGCGGCATCAATTGCAGCAGATGCTGACGCAGAGAGGTGCACAACAGGCCACTTGGATCCGGATGCGCCTCCAGCAGGGGCTTCGCGCGGGGACATGGGCTGGGACGGCGCAAGGGCCGCTCGCGTTGAGGTCCGGTGCTTGTGCTGCGCCACCACGTTGCGGCTCCTGGGCGCTTGGAAGATGTTGCGCGCTCGCCCGCGCGCGCCGCGCCTGCGCACGCATGCATGACCGCGCTCCAGCTGGCAACAGGTGGTCGCGGAGCCATGTGGTGGGCCTGGCCCCCGGCGGGGCTGTCGCTTCCCATCAGCCAAAGCTGCACCCCAGCTTTCAGGCACCCCACTGCGGCTTTATCGCAAGTGGGAGCATCAACATTGGAAGCTGGGGTGCATGTGTGGCTGAGAGGAAGCGACAGTCCCGTCGGGGGCCAGGCCCAGGCTCACCACGGGGCTCCGCGACCCCTGCTGCCAGTGGGAGCGCGGTCATAGATACAGGCGCAGGCGCGGCGCGGGCGGGCGTGCGCGCAACGTCTGCAGACCGCCCAGGAGTCGCGATGAGGCCGACGCCCAGCACAAGCTCCGGCCCCTGACGCGAGCGGCCCTCGCGCCGATCGCACCCGTGCCCCTGCACGACGCCCCTGCCGCAGGCGCACCTGGGCCCAAGCCGCCCAAGAGCCCTATCGCATGCGCTGAACGTCCGCTACCCTGGCCGTGCACGCACGGCCACCCCGTCCGCCAGCGAGGCGGGCCCGTCCGGGCTGCGCACTGCGCCGGCGCCCGCTGCGAGGGCGGCGCCCGCGCAGCACGCGCCGTTACGCTCGTGGCAACTAACGAGTCCGCGCGCGACCATCGTGCCGCCCACTGACGCGCTCCGCAAACCTGCCGCCCACCATTGACCGGGCATGCATGGAGGGGCTTCTTCCCTGCTCTGGGTCGGCCGCCATACCCTGCCCTGCCCTGCCCTGCCCTGCCCTGCCCTGCCCCGCCTGCCCTGCTCTATGCGATCAGGCCGGTGCCAAGGACCAGGAAGGAGCGGGCTGTGTATTGCCACCTCGCATCCACGACACCTCGACCCATTTGTTCATGTTCAAGTACAGGCCGCAGGTCAAGCCCAACTCGCCCAGATTTTGAGGTGTGAGCGAGTAGGGCATGACCTGCGGCCTGCACGTAAACGTTTCAATTTGTTGCACGCGGGTACATTTGCACTCGTGTGGTGAACGGAAATCGTGAGACATGCAGTTGCTGCAACTTGCGCTGCACTTGCGCAGGTTGGCTGACGCCATGGGTCATGCCCTCGCATGATCGCGTGCAGGTAGATCAGGTACAAGTTCTGCTAAAGCTTTGAAAAATGATACACAATACCAATATGGCGGACTTCTGTGCTTGCAGTCATAATACAGCCAGCGCAGGGCAGAAGCCACGCAGCGCTGCCCGGGCTAGGGGCAATGCTGGGCCCAGCCCGTGGCGACGACCAGGGTTCTGTCGTCTTAGCACATCATCATGAAGGCCAAGGCGGTCCTCGAGGGGAGTGGCTGTTTGCATGTAACTCCTGCTCGGCAAAACTAACTGGGCAAGAAGAAGAAGAGAGGTTAGGAGCATTGGTACATGCGTCTGTTTGATTGACTGCAAACACCAAGGTAGAACAGTGCTTGTCTGTCTGCTAGCGCCTGTCCGTGGTGGGCTGGTTTGCCGTGTGCAGGCACTGGAAGTCGAGTCCATGCTCTTGCCGGTCACGTTCAGCCGCTCCGGAGCTGGCACATCGCTCTTGCATGGAAACGACTCAGCCGTGCGCCAGTGGCAGGTGGGCTGCGGTACACCTCCATAACCAATCGAGCGCAGCGTTCCAGCATTACGCAAACTAGGGCTCTCTGTGCTCTACTTGCCTGCATAAAGTGGAAGCATATTGTTGTTGTGCTCGCCTGTGCTTGGTTGGCAAGAAGTGGGTTCTTCTCCCACTGCTCGGACTGGGTGGCGGGGGCAGGGCCAGCCCAGGCCAGCGCGGTGCTTCCCCGCCCCCAGGCGCTGCAGGCCACGCCCGCGTCTGCAGCCAGGGCAGCCGGTGCGGTCTTTGAACTAGCTCTGGAGGCCGTGCTCAGAGCAGCGCTCGTTGCACGTGTTGGTTCTGACGCCCCCTGGTGTGCACAGCCGGCCTGCTGGCCGGCCAACGACCGGTGCGAGACGGCGGGCTGTGAGAAATACGCCTGGTACAACTTCTCCAGCGACTGGCGCCCGCGCTTCTGCAGAGTGCACAAGGAGCAAGGAATGGTGCTGCGCCTGGCGACCGTCGCGCTCGCTGCCGCTCAGACCTCTGTGTGCACTGAGCTGGGCGTGGGACGCCAGGTGTTTGTCCGGCAAAAGATATGCCAGGCGCAAGGCTGCACGACAATAGCCAGCTTTGGCGCGGCCGGACAGAGTCCAGAGTTCTGCCAGGCGCACAAGCAGGGGGGCATGGTGCGCGCTGACGGCTCAGGGCACAGATCAGTTGCGTTGCACTTGCTGACCTGCGCTGTCCCTGGCCTCCAGGAGTACCTCGCGCATCCGACGTGTGAGGCCGATGGCTGCGCACTGCTCCCCGCGTTCGGCTTCCTGGGAGAGCGGCCGCGGCGGTGCGAGGCGCACATGATGCAGGGCATGGTGCGCATGCTGGCGCAGGGGCTCACCAAAACGATCTTGCAGTTGCTGACCTGCCGTCTCACGTCTCAGGTGAACGTAGTGAGTCCGTAAGTGTGAGGCAGATGGCTGCGCAAAGCTGGCTTCGTTCGGCTTTGTAGGCGGGCGCCCACGACGGTGCATGGCGCACAGGCTGGGGGGCATGGTGCGCCTGGTAGCATCTGGGCACGTTCATTGGGGCTTGCAGATGCTGACCACGCTCTTTTTATATCAGGAAAACGTGAGACATAGAAAATGTGAGGCCGACGCTTGCGCAAAGCAGCCAGTCTTTGGCTTTCCGGGGGAGCGCCCACGACGGTGCAAGGCGCACAGGCTGGGGGGCATGGCGCGCACCCCGGCTCAGGGCACCGATGCTTGGACTTGCGCTTGCTGACCTGCGCTGTTCCTGGTCTCAGGAGGACCGCATGAATCCAAAGTGCGAGGCCAGTGGCTGCGCAAAGCAGCCTTATTTCAGCTTTCCGGGAGAGCGGCGGCGGCGGTGCAAGGCGCACATGCTGGAGGGCATGGTGCGCGTGATGGCTCAGGGCGTGCATGCGGTGAGTGCTGTGCTGACCCGCACTGTTCTCGTGTCAGGTGGATGTAGCGAGTTGCAAGTGCGAGGCCAGTGGCTGCGCAAAGCAGCCTTATTTCAGCTTTCTGGGAGAGCGGCGGCGGCGGTGCAAGGCGCACATGCTGGAGGGCATGGTGCGCGTGTTGGCTCAGAGCATGCATGCGGTGAGTGCTGTGCTGACCCGCACTGGTCTTGTGTCAGGTGGATGTAGTACATAAAAAGTGTGAGGCCGTGGGCTGCACGAAGCAGCCTACGTTTGGGTTTCCGGGTGACCGGCGGCGGCGGTGCAAGGCGCACATGCTGGAGGGCATGGTGCGCTTGTTGGCTGAGCGTACAGACACTCTCACATAGCGCAGCATCCGCGTTGACAAGAAGTAGGTTATCTAGTGAGCAGCAGGGTCAGCGTGAGACAGCAGGCCGCAGCTGGCCCGCGCCTGACGCACACCTACTTACCTGGCGCGGCGCTGCACAGCGCACATGTCGGAGCAAGCGGGTGCACTCTGATCCGGGGTCGTCTCACAGCAGCTGGCTGCCACTCGCCGACGGCATGCGGAGCCGGTGCATCTGTCGGCATGACTTGGGTATCGTACGCTGTGTGGGGGGAGGGCTCCAACTGTGCTGCACATACCGATCTCTTGGGGGGGCATCCGCAATGACTCGAACTCACAAGCGGGAGCGCGTGCAGGGGGCTGTCCGCTGACTCAGCAGGCGAGGCCGGCAAGGCGCATGGCGCAGGGCGCAGCGCGCCGCGGGGCCGCCCTAGCACGGCGCCTGCGGCCGCCCGCCATGTCGCCTCGCCCCGCAGGCATGCCTTTGCCTGCGGGGCCGCTGGTGTCGCCCCTGCTGTGCCGACACTGCGTCGCCGTGGACGCAACTCGCAGGTTTGGAGGAGCTGGCTGTGTGATCGCCAGTGGCGTCCGGCGCGCGCTGCCTACGCGCGCTGACCTGGCCCAGCAGGGGGCGCGCGCTTGCACGCCCTTGGTCCGGCCGCCACCGGGCAGCAGGTTTCTGCTGACTCGCTGTGGGGCCCAGATGCATGGTGCGTACAGCGGTGGGCCGCCCGGAGTAGCCCGCCGGCGCCCGCGAGCGCGCGCGGCGTCTGCCGGCGCTGCCTGCGACGCGATGCCGGGCCTGCTGTGCTGAGACAAAGAGGGTCTGTGGCGAAGAAAGCCGCGCTGACTGGCTTTGGGAGGCAACAACTGTGTCTGGCTCGTGCTGCACACCTGCTGCATCAGGAGTTCCTCGCCCCAAACTGCATGGCTCCGCAGCGCTGCTGGCACGTGATGATCACCCGCACACACGCAGTGCCTCTGATGATATGAGCGCGCGTCGCAAGCACTAGCCTGGCTCTGGTTGTTTGCACAAGTCCCCGCTCCTGGAGCGGCGCGCTGCACTTCAGCCTTCAATGATCAAAGCCCTTGCCTGGTCCGTGTATGCGCCGAGTGCGACACATGCGTCTAGTCTCATAGCATGCATGATGCTGTTGATGGTCCCGCGTCGCTGCGAGAGCCAGAATATCTAATTGGACGAGAGCTGCCGTGTCGGAGCATGTAACCGCGCTACAGTATGCAGGTCATTTCTCAGGTTATTGCTCGCTCTTGCGAAGCAGAGCTCGCGAGGTGCAGTTCTTGGCTGCCGTGGGTCGCTGTGGAGGTAGAGGCGCGCTCAGTATGAAGGCCAACGGCAACCACCACACGGTGCGGCGCACTGCAGATAAGCATGGTCGCGCCGCATGGGGTGTAGGAGTCCGGGCGCTACGCTGGAATTCGGTCCGCAGTTAATGTGTGCCCCTGTGTATCTCTTATAACTTTTCGGGGGCCTGGCTGCACAAAGTGCGCCAGCTGGAAGCTCGCGCGGCGCTGAGCGTGCGACGAGTCCCAGTCGCCAGCCATCTGTCGAGTGCCACTGCATCTGCGTTCTGCAGACCTCGGACGCCCTTAGGCAGGCAGTGGCCGCTTTGCGGCGCGACCAGCAGATTCTGTCCCCGCCGTCGGAGACACCATCGGCATGCACGCCACCAGCAGGTCGCTCAATATGTCGCACAAAGCTCCACTGTGGGAGTCACGCCTGTTTGGCGAGCTGGGCGGAGGCGCATTGCATCAGCCAGCAACTGTGTGAAGCATGCGTGCTCTCTCGCTCGGCAGCGTGACTGCTTCAGCAGTTCCGACACAACGTCGGGACGGGTTCAAGACAGCCTGGGTGGCCGACGTGACTAGGTGAACGGCGGAAGCTGCGCAGGTGTGGCGCACACCGCGGCGCGGCGAGCAGGATGAGCACAGGCCCCAAGGGAGAGGAGTCCTTTGTCAATGCTCCTGTGCGCTTGCGGCACTCTCCCTCACGTGGCGTGCAGGGCGCGCGAAGCGGCGCGCGGCTGGAGGACTGATGGGTGGGGGGGGCACGCGGCGGGCACGCAAGTGCCCAAGGCCGTGCGAGCGTCGCTGGCAAGCTGCTGAGCGCTCGGCACGAGAGCGTGCAGAGGCAGACAGTCGGCCGCGGCCGACTCTGCGGAAGCGACCCCGCGCTGTGCACGCGCCGATTTGGCTCGACATCCAA
>JAABUV010000976.1_pt1 | contig 42584 bp, 41 predicted proteins | sample 5559971 | NCBI WGS metagenome assembly JAABUV01 (sample SAMN10711881, study PRJNA513362) | rock metagenome | isolation source: Antarctica rocks | place: Antarctica: Victoria Land, Knobhead nord | collected 2015-12-19 | reverse complement strand
GGGCAGCGGCGTCCGTCGCCCGCTAGGCGATCATCGCCGACGGCGGGCAAAGTCGGGGGTAGACGTGTGCGGCCGTGACACGAGCCACGGCCACAACGGTGTCGGACGAGGTTTTCACACCCCGCACCATCCAGCGTGATTTCTTGGCATTCTTGGCTCGAGAGTGCCCGATCTAAGCTCGGATGGACTAACCGGCCAGGACAGCGCAGGCGGCTGGTCTACTCGGCCAGGGGCAGGGTAAGCGCGACGGGCGGGCTCCCCGGCGGCGCGTAGCCAGGCTGGGTGCCGAGGTGGGGTTAGCCCGCTTTCGCAACTGCTGGCGAATGTTATGGGATCTTGTACCCTGGTAAGCTCGCCGCGTCGTCGTTGTCGCCTCGCCGCCAGGAGGTTCGTGATGCTATCGCCCAAGCCGCTCCCGCCCATCCCCGCCGACACCGCCAAGATCACGCATGCCGCCTTTCCTGAGGGCCACCCGCTCCTCCAGCAGACCCTGCGCCAGCACAAGCTCGGTGACATCCTCGTGCTGGACGACGACCTCGCGCACCCGGGCCGCATCGTCCTGCACCGGGTAGATGATGGCGCGCACCCAACGTTCGACCCCATGCTCCAGGTCGGCAACCGACCGGGCCGGGTCGTAGCGGATCGGGGATAGTGTCGTCGGCTCACCCGCGAAGCCGCACGCGACGGCGGGCAGCAAGCCCTGCGCCGCCAGTTGCGGATCGCGCAGGATGTTGTATTCGCCGACCGCGGCCAGCGACACGCCCCAGAGCTCTTCCCAGGCCCGGTCGACGAGGAGGGGTGTCCAATCGGGGGCGAACAGCTGGGTGCTCAGTGGCGATTGCTCGACCAGTGCCCGGGCGCGCCGCGCAGCTGGTGTGCTTACAGTGGGCGCTCGCTCTTGCCCCAGCGCCGGAGATCGGCGATCGTTTGCTGGATGTCCCGGACCTGCTGGTCGCCGCCGATCTCCCGCTCGATGATGTAGTCCCCGGTGAAGCCGATCGCCGCGAGCTCGGCGATAAACCGGGGATAATCGACCTGGCCTTGTCCCACCGGAACCTCGCGACCGAGATGTTCCCCGTCCGTGGGATAGAGGCCGTCCTTGACGTGGATGTTCCTGACGTAGCTCCCGAGCAGGCTCAGCGCGTCGATCGGGTTCCCTTTGCCATACATCAGCAGATTGGCGGGGTCGAGATTGATGCCGAGGTTCGGCAGGCCCAGCTGCCGGATCGTCCGCAGGAGCACCACCGGGGTCTCCTGCCCGGTCTCGAACCAGAACCCCACGCCGCGCTCGGCGCAGTACCCGGCCACGTCGCCGATCGCCGCGACCACCGCCGGATAGGTCGGATCGGTCAGGTTCTCGGGGATGAAGCCGCAGTGGGTGATGATCGCGGGCGCCTCGATCCAGGTCGCGAAATCGGCCCAGCGCTGCAGGGCCGCGATCCGCTCCGCGCGATACCGCTCGGGGACCAGCCCCAGTGTGATCGGCCCCTCGCGGAAGTCCCAGACCTTCGGTCCCGGCCACCCCGCCCAGACGGCGCAGATGCGGACGCCGGCGGCCCGCGCCTCCTTGACGACGGTCCGGGCGACCTCGCGGGTCGCCATGGTCGGGTCGAAGCCCGAGAGCTGGCAGACCGATAGGCCGAACCGGCCCACCTGGTCGAAGCACTTCCCACCAGCGCGCAGCGGGTTGATCACGCCGATCTCCATCCCGATCCTCCTTCCTCGTCTCGCCAAGGTTGCCAGGGCGGCGGCGCAGCACCCCGCGGACGGGCCAGCGCCTGTGGCAGCACCACCGGCCGGATGCCGGCCTCGCGGAGCGGCGCGTCGCCGGCGGCGACCTCGACCATGGCCAGATCGCCGCCCGGGTCGGCCGGCCGACGGACACGAGCCGCGAGCGTCTGGCGCGCTCACGCGCACCCGGCCCCGGGCGGCAGGTGCGTACCGAGCAGCCGCCGCCAGTTCCCGGCCAGGAGCGCCGCCACATCCGCTTCGCCGTAGCCGCGCTCGCGCAGCAGCGGCGCGAGCAGGCGCAGGTCAGCGATCGTGTCGAGATCGTGGGGCGACTGCTCGCGCCCATAGCCGCCATCGAGATCGGTGCCGAGCGCCGCGTGCCGCGCGTTCCCCGCGAGCTGGCAGATGTGATCGAGGTGGTCGACGACGCGCGCCAGCCCGACCCCTTCGTTCGTCGTCGCCCCGATAACCCAGCCGGGCTGGAGCATCCAGGCATCGAGGGCCACGCCGATCACCGCGTCGCGCGCGATCAACTGGCGGATCATATCGTCCGTCAGCTGGCGGTCGCCGGGGACAAGAGTCCGGCAGTTCGCGTGGCTCGCCAAGATCGGGCCGCCGAAACGCTCCAGCGCCTCCCAGAAGCTCTCGTCGGCGAGGTGCGTCAGGTCGAGGATCATCCCGAGCCGCTCCATCAGCGGCAGGAGTGCGCGGCCCCGGTCCGTCAACGGGCCGGACGACTGCGTCCCATGCGCGTAGGCGCTCGGGCCGTAATGCGCCAGTCCGAGGACGCGCAGGCCGTCATCCCACCACTCGGCGACCTGCTCCGGCTCGACGATCGGGTCGGCCCCCTCCATCGCGATGACGAGGCCGAGCGGCGCGCTGGCCCCCTCTTCCCACCCGTCGAGATGCGCGGCGAGCGCGGCGCGATCGGCGATCACACAGGCCACCCCCTCCCGCTCCAGTTGCCGGTAGTAGGCGAGCTGGCCCCGCGCGTGACCATACGCGATCGCCCGGCTGCGGTAGCCGGGGAAGGGACTCCCCGGGGCCTGCGTCCGCGTGAAGAGGGTGGCCATCGTGAGCGCAATCCGCCCCTCGCGCAGTTCAGGCAGGGCGACGGTGCCGCCCGCGCGCCCCTTCTGCGCCATGCCCGCCTCCGAACGGCGGATCGCGGCGACGGTCTGCGTCAGGTCGCGGTTCCAGAGCAAGGCGTTCATGGCAAGGTCGAGGTGCCCGTCGATGATGATCATCGTCCCTCCTGCGGTTGGCCCATGCGCGTACCGGCTGGCGCGTGGGCCGGCGCCTCGCCCGGTTTCCTCGCGCGGCCAGGGGCGCTCCCGGCACGCGGGCACAGCGGCACCCTGGGCGCGACCGTGGCGTCGGTGGCCTACCGCGCGCCGCGCGTCGGTGTCCTGGCGCGGACAGGTTCTCCGCGCATTGTAGCATCGTCGTGCACCCGCGCCGTCAGGGGGCAGCGCTGGCGCGGGAGGACGCGCCAGCGACCCCCTGTCTTGGCCGGAAACGTCATCCGTGTCGGGCCGCAGCACCGGGTTGCGGGCGCCACTCGCCGATCGGCAAACAAGCGTATGCGGGTCGCGCACAGTCCGGTCCCGGACGCTGCCGTGGACGCTCGGCGCAGGGGGTAGGTGAGCGGCGACGGCGAGCGCGGGATATTATCCCGGCAGGCGCTCGTCGCAGTGCGCCCGGAAGCCGCAGGCCGCGCACCGGTCGGGCTGCCGGTGGCTGCGGTGCTGCTCCACCGCCCGCCGCTTCACGGCGGCGATCCCTGCCACCAGCACGCGGAGTTCCCGTTCGCGTCGCCGATCATAGGCGATCCGGAACTCGCGCTCGGGGTAGCGGATGAGGCCATACGGCGGGCGGACCCCGTGGTGCTCCTCCACGAGCAGGCAGTACGCCAGGAGCTGGAGGACGTGCCCCGGATAGGGTTCCCGTGGGGTGCGGCCGGTCTTGACCTCGACCGGGATGACGACATCGCCCCGCCTGATGAGGAGATCGGGGCGGCAGCGCAGCGGCACGGTGCGGGCCTGGAGCGCCGGCGCGCGCCCCTCGGGGCGGTCCTGGTAGATCGCCCGCCCGCGCGGCAGGCCGAGCGCCCGCCTGCGCCGCTCGCTCGCCCACCACAGCGCGGCACCGGCCGCCAGCGCCAGCAGGGCCAATGCCAGGGCCAGGTCGAGGATCATCGCAGCGCCACCAGGACGCCGATGAGCAGGAGCGTCAGCACGAGGGCGCTGACGCTCAGGCGTACGCCGAGCGTGCGCTGCCGCTCGAGCCGCGCCACGTCGCGGGCGATCGCTGCGTGGTCCGCCGCCCCCGCCGCGAGGCGTGGCCCGGCCGCGTGCTCCGCGCCCTGCCGGGCATACCACCAGGCGCGCCGGCAGTACGCCCAGTCGCCGAGTTCACTCGCCGACACCCATCCGGTCTCCATCGCCGTCCCTCGCTTCCCCATCGTGCATACCGCGCCACGACCGCAGTGAGTGTACCCCAGGTGACCCGGTGGGACGGGCGCGCCCGGTGCCGACGGGCCGCCCGTCCGTCCGCGCCCCGGCCATCGTCGCGGCGCTATACTCATCGCGACGGATCGTGGCGTCGGGAGCGGGCAGGGTGGGGACGCGGGCGGTCGACAACCGGGCGCGCGAGGCCACGCCGCGCAGGGAGCTGCGGGGCGTCGTCGAGCGCATCACCTACCAGAACCCGGAGAACGGCTACACCGTGGCCCGGCTGGCCCCCGAGCGCCCGGCGGAGGCGGGCGGCGAGGTCGAGGCGGCACGGGGCGACGACCGGCTGGTCACCCTCGTCGGCACGCTGGCCGACCTGACACCCGGCGAGGCGATCGTCGCGCACGGCTGGTGGCGTAACGACCCGAAGCACGGCTGGCAGTTCCAGGCGCTCGACTACCGCACCACCCTGCCGGCCACGACCCAGGGGATGCGGCGCTACCTCGGCAGCGGCCTGGTCAAGGGGATCGGCCCGGTCAACGCCGGGCGCATCGTCGACGCCTTCGGCGAGGGGACATTCGAGGTCATCGACGCCAGCCCCGAGCGGCTGACCGAGGTGCCGGGGATCGGCCCGGTGCGGGCGTCGCGGATCGCCGCCACCTGGCAGGAGCAGCGGCACATCCGCGAGGTGATGACCGCGCTCCAGGGCTACGGCGTCTCTACCTCGCTCGCCGTGCGTATCTACAAGCGCTTCGGCGACGACAGCGGACGGGTCGTCAGCCAGGAGCCCTACCGCCTGGCCAGGGAGATCTGGGGGATCGGCTTCAAGACCGCCGACACGATCGCCCAGTCCGTCGGCATCGCCCTCGACGCGCCGGAGCGCCTCCAGGCGGGCGCGCTCCATGCCCTCGGCGCGGCGGGCGACCAGGGCCACACGCTGCTGCCCGAGGGGGAGCTGGTGGCGGCGGCCATGGAACTCCTCGGGGCGGAATCGTCGGCGGTCCACGACGCGGTGACGGCGCTGCTGGCGACGGGCGAGGTCGTGGCGGCGACGCGGGACGACGCGGGCGACGACCCCACTGGCGACCAGCGGCTGCTGGCGCTGGCCCCCTTCGCCCGCGCCGAGTCGGGGCTCGCCACCCGCCTCCAGACGCTGGCGGGCGCGGCCGACGAGGCCCGCGCGGCGCGGCTCTTCGGCGCGCTCGATTGGGCGGCGGCCTTCGGCTGGCTGGCCGACCGGCACGGCCTGACCCTCGCGCCCGAGCAGGAGGCGGGGGTGCGCATGGCGCTGACCGCCCCGGTGTCCATCCTGACCGGCGGGCCGGGCACTGGCAAGACGCACACGCTCCGCGCCATCCTGACCCTCGCCCGGGCCAAGCGGCTGCGCCCGCTCCTCGCCGCCCCGACCGGGCGCGCGGCCAAGCGCATGACCGAGGCGACCGGCCTGCCCGCCGGGACCCTCCACCGCACGCTGGAGCTGCGCCCCGGCGGCAAAGCCGGGCGGGGGCCGGACAATCCCCTCGACGCCGACCTGGTGGTGGTCGACGAGGTGAGCATGCTCGACGCCCTGCTCGCCAACCAGTTGGCCAAGGCGGTCGCGCCCGGCACGCACCTGCTGCTCGTCGGCGACCCCGATCAGCTGCCGAGCGTCGGGGCGGGCGACGTGCTGGCGGACCTCCTGCGCGGCGCGCAGTTCCCCGTCACGCGCCTGACGCATATCTTCCGCCAGGGCGCGGGGTCCGGGATCGCGGCGAATGCGGCGCGGGTCAACGCCGGGGCGATGCCGCGCTTCGGGGCCGACATCGGCGACTGCTTCTTCCTGCCCGCCGAGGACCCCGCGGCGGCGGCCGCGATCGTCGTCGACCTGGTCGCTCGGCGGCTGCCGGCGCGCTATCGTCTCGCGCCGGGCGAGATCCAGGTGCTCGCGCCGATGCACCGGGGCGACGCGGGGGTGGGGGCGCTCAACGCCCTCCTGCAGGAGCGGCTCAACCCGGCGCGGGAGGGCGTGGCCGAGGCGCGCGGGGGCGGGCGGGTCTACCGCCCGGGCGACCGGGTGCTCCAGCTGCGCAACGACTACGAGCTGGAGGTTTTCAACGGCGACCTGGGGACGGTGACCGCGATCGACCCGGCCGAGCAGGAGGTGGCGATCGCGCTGGACGACGGGCGGGCGGTGCGCTACCCGCAGGCCAGCCTCTACGCGCTGACCCACGCCTATGCCATCTCGGTGCACAAGGCGCAGGGGGCGGAGTTCCCGGCGGTGGTGATCCCGCTGGTGACCGCCCACGCGGCCATCCTCGGGCGGACCCTGCTCTACACCGCGCTGACCCGGGCGCGCCGGCTCGTGGTCATCGTCGGGCAGGGCAAGGCGCTCTCGCCCGCGGTACGGGACTGGCGGCGGACCCCGCGCCACACCGCGCTCGCGGGGCTGCTGGCCGGGACGACGCGGTTCGCCTGGCCGCGTACGCCCGGGGACGGGGCCGCGGAGGCGGCGGACGCCGCCGGCTGGTGGGAGGGCTGGGCGGCGGCGGAGCCGTAGCCGCCCCGCCCGCATCGACCCAGCAGCACAACCGCGCGGGCCGCGCTCATGCCGACGCCGGATCGTCCGGACCGTGCGCGTGCCCGGGACCGGACGCTGGCCGGTCGCCGCACCAGGCGTCCCCGAGCGGGAAGCACCAGTGTGGCCGGCCCTCGCTGAGCACGAAGGATGGCTCGGCCGGGAGAGGGCAGGCGGCCGGCGGCACGTCGGCGGGGCGCGGGTCGTCCCCGCGCCGGCTGTAGCGACGGCGCGCCCGCCCGAAGGCGTCGGCCCGCGCCAGCCACCCGGCGGCGAGGGGCGCGCCGCAGCGGGGGCAGGCGAAGGCGGGCGCGACACCGTGCTCGGCCTGGCGGCGCGCGAACGCCCCGGCCACCGGCAGCCCGCGCCCGGCCCTGCGGACGAAGGCCGCGACCACGGCGCAGGTGGCCGGGGCCAGGGCCTCGGCCAGCTCAGCGATGACCGTGCGGCGGCGGGGCGGGCGGCGCGCGAGCGCGACGCCGCAGGGACTGCGGGCGCGCACCGTCCAGCCCTCGATGTACCACAGCAGGCAGGGCCGGGCGCAGCGTCGGCACGGGTGCGGGAAGAAGACGAGCCGGCCCGCCGGGCGCGCCCGGGCCGTCACGGCGGGGCGGAAGCGGATGCGGCGCGCCAGGAGCGCGGTCACGAAGGCGGCGAGTGGCCAGGGCGAGGCGGCGGCATGCGGGTCGGTCCCCGCCCCGCCGCCCGGCGCGAGGACGAACGGCGACGCGACGACGGGGCGATCGTCCGCGTCGAGCGCGAGGCCGAAGAGCGGCAGGGCGGGATCGGGGCGCGCCTGGGCGGGGGGCTGGCGGAAGAACCAGCAGCCGCGCACGCCGTCGGCGGCGTAGGCCGCCTGGCGGGCCAGGGTGGCGTCGAGCGACTGGGCGCTCCACTGGACCTCGAAGGCGAGCGGCCGGCCGGCCCCGGGCGGCGTGGCCAGCACATCCGCGATCCAGCGGCCGCCCGGCCCGCGCGCCTCGGTGGTCACGCGATAGCCAGCCCGGCGGCAGGCGAGCGCGATGGTCCCCTTGGCCAGGAGGTGGGCGGGGGTCTCGCCGACCCAGGCGCAGCGCGGGACCCGGCGGGTCGTGCGGTGGTAGAAGAAGCGGCGGCCGAGGCGACTCCGGCGGATGCCGCCCGCCACGCCGCAGCACGGGAGCGTCAGCCGGGCACCGTCCCGCAGCGCCGCAGCGACCGCCGCCCACTCGTCCTCGGCGAGGAAGGGCGCGATGAGCTCGCGATCGTCGAGCAGCGCCTTCAGGGGCATGCCGCGGCTCGTTGCTTCAATCGCCCGCCAGGCGCGGCGCGAACGTCGGCCACCGTGGCCCACCCGCGGGCGTCACCACGTTGCTCCGAGCCGCACCGGGTGACGACACCGCGCAGCCAGCCGTGTCTTTGCCGATCCTTGTCCAATTCCTTCCGGGTCACAGCCGGGTCAGGTCGCGCGGCGAGGGGCCATCCGGCGATGTCGCCGCGGGGCCAGCAGGCGCCGCTCAGCAGGAGCCTGCCCAGGGTGGTTAACACGAGCCGGAGCGCCACGACGACGTCGGCGAGCGTCCCGTCGGCGACGCCGCCCAGGGAGAGGAGCCACCACAGGCACGTCACCATGCGGTCGCGCAGGGCCGTCCCCTGCGGTCGGGGATGCGATGATTGCTCCACGGAACCCTCCGTCGCGCGGCGCTGGGTGTGCCGCGTCGTGCGGCTACCGCCAGCATACCTCAGAAGGGCGTGGCCGGGAACCGGCCCCGGGTCGGTCCACCGGCCAGTATCCCGCCGCGGGGTACTGTCAACTTGCGAGCAAGGGAGGCCGACGTGCGATACTGCTGGCATGAGCGATGAAGTCGTGCCCGCCGACTATGCCGGTTACCGCTTCCCGCCCGAGGTCATCGGCCACGCCGTGTGGCTGTACTTCCGCTTTGCGCGCAGCTATCGCGACGTGGAGGAGCTGCTCGCCGAGCGGGGTGTGGTGCTGACCGACGAAACCGTGCGCCAGTGGTGCCGGAAGTGCGGGCAAGCGTCTGCCAATGCCCTCCGGCGGCGTCGCCCTCGGCCGGGTGACCAATGGCACCTGGACGAGGTCTTCATGCGCATCAGCGGGGTGACGCACTACCGCTGGCGCGCCGTCGACCAGGAGGGCAATGTCCTGGATATCCTGGTCCAAAGCCGCCGCGACAAGGTCGCCGCGACGCGCTTCCTGCGGAAGGTGCTCAAGGGTTTGGCCTCTGTGCCGCGCGTGCTGATCACCGACAAGCTCGCCAGTTACGGGGCCGCCAAGCGCGAAGTGCTGCCAAGCGTCGAACACCGACAGCACAAACGGCTGAACAATCGCGCCGAAAATTCCCATCAGCCCACGCGCGAACGGGAACGGCGGATGCGGCGCTGCAAATCCCCGGGACACGCGCAACGGTTCCTCGCCGCCTCTGGCCCGATCGCCGCCCACTGCCGCCCGCGCCGCCACCGCCTCACCGCCGCCGCCTACCGCCGCACAAGAGACGAGCGCTTCGCCACCTGGCGCGAAGTGGCCGGCCTCGTCGTGACTGCCTGACACGCCGCTCGCCACACAAACACGCCCGTGCCCTCCCTGACTACCCGTTCACGGCCGTAAGTTGACAGTACCATCTGGACACCACGGCGTACCCCCTCGGCCAGCAGATCTCCGACGCGCAGATGGCGACCATCCACCTCCGACGCGACAGCTTCCACGGCGAATGGAACTACACGATCGCGCCCCGCGCCACTCCCGACGAGAAGGTTATTACTTGACAAGCCCTTAGCTGTCCTGGCTGGTTGGCTCGTCCGCGCGCGATTGACGTCGGCTTACGCGGCGCGCTGGTATGCGTGGTGTGGGTCGCCCAGGACCGGGATCGCGCGCACCGCCCCTGCGGGTGCCGCTCGCGGCGGGCGTGCCTCCGTGCTGTCGGGGATCTGCTGCCACACGCCCTGGTGGGTACTGTCAACTTGAGCATGGCGATGGGCGATCAGGACGGTACAAAGGCTGGCCGAAGCCAGAAGGGCGGTGCGGCTCAGGCCAGGGCGGACACGCCGGTGACCGCCCGCCAGGTGGCGAAGCGTTCGGCTCTGGTCGCGCGGTAGGCGGCGGTGAGGCGGTGGCGGCGCGGGCGGCAGTGGCCGGCGATCGGGCCGTACGCGGCGAGGAAGCGCTGGGCGTGGCCGGGGCTTTTGAACCGCCGCATGCGCTGCTCGCGCTCGCGGGTGGGTTGCTGGGAATGCTCGGCGCGCTTGTTCAGCCGTTGATGCTGGCGGTGTTCCACCCCCGGCAAGATCGCGCGCTTCGCCGCGCCGTAGCCCGGGCGTTTGTCGGTGATCAGCACGCGCGGCACATACACCAGGCCCTGCAGCAGCTGCCGCAGGAAGCGCATGGCCGCGCGCTTGTCGCGCCGCGGCTGGACCAGGATGTCGCTCACCGTGCCGTCCTGGTCGACGGCGCGCCAGCGGTCGTGCTGCCGACCATTGAGCTGGATGAAGACCGCGTTCAGGTGCCACGTGTCGCCGGGGCGGGGGCGGCGACGGCGCAGCTCGCTCGCGTCGACCTGGCCGAACTTCCGACACCAAGCGCGCACGGTCTCAGAGGTGAGCACGACCCAGCGCTCCGCGAGCAACTCCTCCACGTCGCGGTAACGCAGCGCGAAGCGGAAGTAGAGCCAGACGCTTTAGGAGATGATCTCCGGCGGAAAGCGACGACGCGTGTACGATGGTGGCGTAGCCCGTTCATTCATGCGCGGAGTATCGCATACCGCGCCCACGAACCTTTACCTGACAGTGCCTCACGGGGTATCTGCGGGCGGGCAGGGGTCTGGACGCGCCAGCGCCCTCGTAACCCAGTCGAGCGCGATATTCACCGCTTCCTCAGCGGACGTACAGGGGATTCTCGGGCCGTGGTGGCGTCCATCTCGAGTAGGACGCCACCACGCGTGCCGTGTCCGCTACCGGTTCGTGCGCCGAGCCGGACGTTCGCGCTGTTATTCTCGGTTTCGCCGCATCTAGATCCGCGGCGAACGTTTGTCTATGCACGCTGCGTGGTGGAACGGTGCTGAGTATCGTCGTATAGCCCGACCGCGCTCAACCTCCATCCGCTCCCTCTGCTTCCAGATGTCAGCGCGTCTCGGCTGCGCGATGCACCCCCGCCCCTGGGCCATGGAGCCGCTCGTCGAGCGGGAGGAGTTCCCCCAGGGCGACGCCGAATGTCCCCCAGCGGACGATTTCGATGGCGACGAGATAGCCCCCGCCGCCCGTCGCCAGCGGGAGGACGCCGCGCGCGGCCAGGAGCGCCAGCAGCAGGGTCGCCGCCAGCGGGACGAGCGCCAGGGTCGCGCTGCGTTGCACCCAGTGCAGGCGTGTGGTGCCGAGCCGCTCGTCGATGAAGCCGAGGAGGCTGGCGGTGAGCAGGAAGGTCGGACCGCCGAGTAAGAAACGGAGCCCGGTGCCGACCTCGTCTGCGCCGAGGGGGGCATCGAGACCGAGCGGGCGGGCGACGAAGGCCGCGACCCCCACGAGGCCATTCGTCGCCAGCAGGGCGATGAGCCCCGCCAGCAGGCCGTCCAGACGCGCGGCGACCGCCGCGCCCGGCATCCTCGCCGCCAGGGTGGGGAGCTCACGCTTCGCATTGCGGATCATGAAGACGATCACGGCGACCGCCGCGAGCGCGAACAATGCCCCGGTCGGCAGCCCGATCCGCTCGTAGGCGTCGAGGGCGACCGTGCCAACGAAATAGCCGAGGGCGTTGAACACGAGGATATACAGTAACCCGCCGACCGCCACGGCGGGGAAGAACTGGGCGAACGGGACCCCGAGGACGCCGGCCGCGATCGGGGTCACGATCCGCAACCCCGGGATCAGGCGACCGAGGAAGACGCCGCGCCAGCCGGAGCGGCGCAGGGTTGCCTCGGCGCGGGCGAGGGTCGCCGGGCCGAGGTGCAGGAGCCAGCCGTAGCGCTCGAACGCCCCGCGCCCGACCCGACGCGTGAAGGCGTAGAGGCCGCAGGTGCCGAGCAGGGTGGCGAGTTCCTGAACGAGGAGGATCAACCAGAAGGGATATTGCCCCTGCCGCGCGCCGATCCCCGCCAGGAGCATCAGCAGATCGCTCGGCAGCGGGCTCGGGATGCCGAGTTCCTCGATGAAGATCACCCCGCCGATCGCCAGCAGGGGATGGTTCGCGAGCAACTCGCGCATCCCGCCCGCCAGCGCGGCCCCGATTCCGTCCATATACCTCATCTACTCCATAGGGTGCGCTCGCGCTCGCCCCAAGCGGCATGTCGCGCCGCACGCTATCCGCTAGCGCGGTCGGTGCTGCCTGCGGACGCCGGAACCGCTCGTCGCCTTCGCTAACGCCGCCCCGGACCATCGACGATACGACCGGGTAAGGCCCCGGTGTGGGCACCGTCGCGCAGGACGCGTTGGCCGTTGATCCAGACGTCACGGACCCCGGTCGAGAGCTGGTGCGACGCGGCATAGGTGGCCCGATCGCCGATCGTGGCCGGATCGAAGAGGACCACATCGGCGGCGAGACCGGGTCGTAGCAGGCCGCGATCGTGGAGTCCGAGGCGCCCCGCGACCGCGCCGCTCATCTTCCGCACGGCGTCCTCCAGCGCAAGCACCCCTTCGGCGCGTACGTAATGGCCGAGCACGCGCGGATAGGTGCCATAGGTGCGCGGGTGGGTCGGGCCGTCGGCGCTCGCCCAGTCCGGGTCGACGCCGCCCGCATCGGTCGCGATCTTCATCGCGATCCGATCGGCCGCGAGCGCAAGATCGCCGTAGCGCCACGGATCCCCGGTCCCGTCGACGATCCGTGCCCCGCGGATGACGACATCGAACGCCTCGCCCATCGGGTCCTCCTCTCAAGCCTCCAGCCGCGCGCACGGGACGCAGCGCCATCATGATACGCCCTCGTGCGGCGACGCGTAGCGCGGTTCGTTTACCGCTGACGATCGCTCGGGCCGTGGCGCAATCCGCGCACCAAGAATATCGCCTCGTATCGCGCCAGTCCGGTGTGACGGTGCACTGCCAGGCTACGGTCTGCCAGCCAACGTTCAGACCGGCGCTCACGAGAAGAGCGCCGGTGATGTCGCTACGTACGTGGTGGCCAACCAATGCACTACACCACCGGGGGCCTTCGTCTGCATCGCGCCCGCTGACGGCACCGCACCAACTCCGGTGCTCGTCCGATCGGCGAATGCAGGCATGCGGGTCGTCATCCGCTACGCCGCCGTCTCTCGCTGCAATGCAGGTAGCGTAGGCAGGCTGCTGATCCGGCCCAGTATCCGCACGGAGGCATCGCGCTCGGAACCGCTGCCCTCGCCAGCGGATCGCGAGACCGCCGGTGGTGTCTTGCCTTGACCACGATGGGTATTCTTGTTACTATCGCGCATCATTGATCACAACATGCAGCGAGGATCACGGACGGCGATGGCACAAGCGGGTGTGGCGGCTCCCCTCGTCGGTCGCATGCGCGAGGAGGCGGCGCTGCGCGACGCCCTTGCCGAGGCCTGTACCGGGCGGGGCGGCGTGCTGTTGCTCAGCGGGGAAGCCGGTATCGGCAAGACCGCGTTGGCCGAGTGGGCGGGCGCGCACGCCGCGCGCGAGGGGATGGGCGTCGCGCGCGGGCGCGCCTTCGATCGCGACGATGCGCCGCCCTATCTGCCCTGGATCGCGCTGCTCCGCGATCTCCTGCGCGACGATGCGCGGGCGCTGGAGCTGCTCCCCGCACCGTTCGGCACGGCACAGACAGGGAGCGCCCAGCGGTTGCGCGAGGCGGTTGTCGCCGTCCTCCGCGCGGCGGCGCGAGTGACGCCGCTCGCGCTCGTCCTCGACGATCTCCACTGGGCCGACGAGGCGAGCCTCACGTTGCTGCGCGCGGTCGGACAGGCGTGCGCGGACATCCCCCTGCTCATCGTCGGCACGTTCCGCGCGGAGGCGCTCGGTGCGGGTCTGGCGGCCCTCCTGCCGCAACTGGCGCGCGAGGCGCGGGGGCGCTCGGTGCGGGTCTGGCGGCCCTCCTGCCGCAACTGGCGCGCGAGGCGCGGGGGCGATGCCTGTCGCTGGACCGCCTCGCGCGGGACGACGTGGCGACGCTCGTCGCCGCGCACCATCCCGCGCGGTCGGCGATCCTGGCCGACGAGTTGTACGCGCGGACGGTCGGCAATCCGTTCTTCCTCCTCGAATCGATGCGCGACCTGCGCGGCGATGACCTGCCGGAACGGTTACCGGAGACGATCCGTGAGGTGCTGGAGGCGCGCTTCCGCCGCCTCGCACCCGGGACGCTGGCGCTGCTCGAGGTGGCCGCGCTCCTGGGCGATCCGTTCGACGACGCGCTCGCCGGGACGGCGCTTGGGTCTGCGTCCGAGGACACCCTGCTCGCGCTGGACGAGGCGCAGGCTGTCCATCTCCTCCGCGCGGCGCCCGGTGACGAGCTGACGGCCTTCGCCCACCCGCTGATCCCCCACGCCCTGCGCGAGCGTCAAGCCCCCCACCGGCGGCGCGCGCGGCATGCCCGGATCGCGGCGACGCTGCGCGGGCGGGGAGGGGGGGACGAGGGGGCGACGCTGGCCTATCACTTGCGCGCCGCGGGCCAGGTCGCGGCGGCGGCGGCGCACTATGTGCTGGCGGCCAGCCGCGCCGCCGCCGTCTACGCCGAATTGGCGGCCAGCGACTTTTACCGTGCGGCGCTCGCCTGCCTCGCGCCGGAAGACGCGGCGGGTCGGGCGCGCATCCTCCTCGATCTCGGCTGGGTGCTGCGGCATATCGATGGCGTGGCGGCCCGCGCGGCGCTCGATGAGGCGCTGACCGAGGCCTGCCGGGCGGGGGACGAGGGCTTGATCGGGCGTGCCCAGGCGCGCTTCGGCCTCGTGCGGCAGTTCGCGGGCGAGGCCGTCGCCGGCCTGACCTTGACCCGCCAGGGAGCGGAGCGGCTGGAGCGCGGCTCCGACGATGAGCGGGCCGAGGCGGCGGGGAATTGGCACAGCCTGGCGCTGGGCTATGCGGGGATCGGGCGCTACGCGGAGGCGTTCGCGGCGGTGGAGCGGTCGATCGCCCTGCACCGTGCCCTCCCGCCAGAGCTCCTCCCGCGCTGGGCCAACCCGACCGCGCGGCTGCGGACGATCCTCAATGTCCCCCTGGCGATGCTGGGTCGCCCCGACGAGGCGCGGCGCGCCACCGCGCTGCGCCGGGCGGTCTACTACGAGATCCACGACCTGAAAATGGTCGCCGCGACGATCAACGATGAGATCCGCACCATCCTGCTCCCCTACGATCTCGGCTGCTGGGAGGAGATCGACGCGCTGCTCGAGGAGCAGGCGCGCGTCTGTGCCCTGCTCGACGCCGCCGTCGGCACGGTCGAGCCGCCAACCGGTCGGGTGCAAGCATGCTTCCTGCGCGGAGCATGGCACGAGGCCGCGCGCCTCCTCGACGATGACGACGCGTGGGCCGATCCGCTGGTCGGGCATGAGCGCGTGCGGTCGCTGCTGCGCGCCGAACTCCAGCTGGCGCGCGACGAGTGCGCGGACGCGGCACCATTGTGGCAAATCCTGCCGGAGGGCGTGGCAACCGCGCCGGGAAGTGGCGATTTCGCGACGCAACTCGCGACGCTGCGCCTGCTGGCCGCGCTGGCGACGGCTGCGGGGGCATATGCGCAGTCGCGGGACCTCCTCGATGCGCATGAACGCTGGCTCGCCTGGGGCGGCGTGGCCCTCGGGCGGGCGGCAGGGGCGCTCGTTCGGGCGAATTTGGCCAGGTCGATGGGCGACCCGGTGGCGGGGAGGTTGGCGGGGTCGGCCTGCGTCGCCGCGCGGGCCGACGGCGATCGCCTCACCCTCTGTCGGGCGTTGCGCCTCGCGGGGGAGGTGGCGGACGTGGGGGCGGGGCGCTCCTCCCTGTTAGGGAGTCTGGACCTTGCCGAGCGCTGCGGCCTCCCCTACGAGGCGGCCCTCGCGCGACTCGCCCTATCCGACATGCACCGGCGCCTGGGCGAGCGCGATGAGGCGCGGCAACAGGCGGAACTGGCGCGGACGACCTTCGCACGTCTGGGGGCGACCACGGCCCTCGCGGCGGCAAGCGCGCTCCTCATCGACCTCGCCGTGCCCATATCGCTTCGACCCGTTGCGCCATTCGGCCTGACAGCGCGGGAGGCGGATGTCCTGCGGCTGGTCGCGGCTGGGCTGGCCAATCGAGCGATCGCGGCGCGGCTGTCGGTCTCGCCGCGCACGGTCAGCACCCACCTGGAGCACATCTATGCCAAGCTCGGCGTCGCCTCCCGCACGGCAGCGATCGGGGCCGCACGATGAGCGGGAATGCTCCTACCATGAGCACACGATCCGGGGCACCACCACTGTTGAACGGGAGCAAGATAGGTTTGCCGCCTTATTTCTTACCAATGGCTTGGCCTACGGCGCTCGCTCAGGATTGCACCCGATCGGGGTGCCGACGGATGCGAGCGCACCGCTGCCAGGTCATTCGGCGCCGCGCCCGTCGAGGGAGAGAGCGACGGGCGCAACCGGAGCTCCTGGGCGAATGAAGGCCGCTCGGAAATGGGCGGATGTTGCACCTTTCGGCCAGGGCTGTCGCGGGCACGGACCTGCGACATTCATGATCACCCCGTAGCGAATATGGTGAAACCGATGATGACGATAGGGCTCGCGCTCGCCGGGCGCGAGCGCGAGCGCAATCTCCTCCGTGCGCATTGGCGCGACGCCGTGGCAGGGCGCGGCGGCCTGATCGTGATCGGTGGCGAGGCCGGGGTTGGCAAGACCGCGCTGGCGGAGGAGTTGCTCCGCGAGGTGGCGACAGTCGGGACCGTGCTGATCGGTCGCTGCTACGATCTCATCGAGACCCCGCCCTACGGCCCCTGGCGCGAGGCGCTCGCCGCTCTCCCCACCCTCCTCTCGCATCCCGCCCTGCCATCGGCACTCGTCAGCGCCGATGGCGACGGGGTGATCGTCGCCGGGTGGGAGGCGACCTTCGCCCAGGCGCGCGCGGCCCTCGCCGCGCGCGCAGTCGAGCGCCCGCTGGCGATCCTGCTCGACGATCTGCAGTGGGCCGATCCCGCATCGCTCGATCTCCTGCGCGCCCTCGGACGCCATCTCGTGGGGTTACCCATTCTGCTGCTGGCGACCTGTCGCGACGAGCTTTCGCGTCGGCACCCGCTTTTCCAACTCCTGCCGATCCTCGTGCGGGAGGCGGGTGCCCTGCAGCTCCCGCTACGGCGGCTCGACCGGGCGGCCCTGCGCGAACTCACCGTGCGCTACGCGCTCGCCGCAGACGATGCCACGCGCCTGTGCGCCTGGCTCTGGGGGCGGGCGGGGGGGAATGCCTATTTTCACCACGCAGCTCCTGCAGGCCTTGGAGGGCGAGGCGGTGCTGCGGCGGGAGGCGGGCGGCGGGCAGCTCGGCGATCTCGCGGTGGTGGGGCTGCCCGCGCCGCTGCGGCAGATGCGCGAGGCGCGCCTGGCGCGCCTGGGAGGCGAGGCCTACCGCCTACTCGCCCTCGCTGCCGTCATCGGGCAGGATGTGCCGCTGGCGCTGTGGGCGGCGGTGGCGGGGATTGACCAGGAAGGGCTGCTCGAGGCGGTCGAAGCGGCCATCGAGGCGCGCCTGCTGGGCGAGTGGCCGGACGGGGCGGGGGTCCATTTCGCCCACGCGCTCGTGCGCGATGTCCTCTACGCCGGGATGCTCGCGGCTCGGCGGCGGGAGGTCCACCGTCGCGCGGCGACGGTCCTGGCGGCCGCCCCGGTGCCGGACCCCGATGCCGTGGCCTCCCATTTCCAGCGCGCCGGGGATCCGCGCGCCGTGGTCTGGCTGATCAGGGCGGGCGAGCGGGCGCGGTGCTCATATGCCTGGCTGAGCGCGGTCGCCCGCTTCGAGGCGGCCCTGGCACTCCTGGACGCCACGGGCACCGACGATGCGGCGCGGCGCGGGTGGCTCCTGCTCCAGTTGGCCGCCCTGGTACGCTACGCCGACGGGGGCAAGGCGCGCGCCTACGCCGTCGCGGCGATGGCGACCGAAGGCGCGATGGCCGACGTCACATTCGCGCTGCTGGCGCGCTACTATTCCGGCCTGCTGGCGTGTTACATGGGCGACGTAACGATCGGCGTGGCGTTGCTCGAGGCTGTGGCGAGCACCCTGACCGGCCTGTCCCCCGCCACCGTGGAGCGACTGGGGGAGCGCGCGGTCGCGATCGACCTGACCATCCCCCTCCCTGTCCTGATGGGCACCCCGGTCAGTTGGTTGGCGAATGTCGGGCGTCTGGCCGACGCGCGCGACCATGGCGAGGGGCTCCTCGCTGCGGGTGCCGCACGCGGTCATCCGGCGACGGATTTCCCGGATGCCTGCAGCGGCCTCGCCGCGAGCTATGCCGCGTTCGGCCTGCCCGACGAGGCGGCCGCGCTGTACGTGGCGGCCGTGGCCGGACATGCGGCGCTGGGCCATCACTTCCTGGTCGCGCTGATGTGGCAGAACGCGCTGCTCCGCATCTGGCTCCCGTACCGGGCGGATCAACTCGTGGAGCGGCGCGATCTCGCGGACAGGATGGATCGCGCCGCGGCACAGGCGCATGCGATCGTCGGGGATTTGCACCCGGGCGTGCTCCGGGCCGCATTGCTGCTGCTGGAGGGCGAGTGGGACCAGGCCGAGTCCGCGCTCCGACCGGACGCGCGCGGGCACCCGGTGCCCGCGTCGCTGGCCCAGCCCTTGCTCGCGGCGCTGGCGCAGAAGCGCGGTGACAGGGGGATCGGGTGGGCGATGGTGCGCGCGCTCCTGCCCGGTGGCCCGACGACCCCGCCGGGCACGGTCATGTACGCCGATCGCGCGATGATGGCCCAGCGCGCCGCCGTCGAGCTGGCGCTCGACGCGGGCGACCTCGTCGAGGCGCGGACGTGGCTGGAGGCGCACGACCGCTGGCTCGCCTGGACCGGCATGATCCCCGGTCGCAGCGAGGGACAGACGTTGTGGGGGTGGTATCACCGCGCGGTGGGCGATCCGGCGGCGGCGCGAGCGTGCGCCGCGGCGGCATTCGCCCACGCGACCGCGCCGCGCCAGCCACTCGCCCTCCTCGGCGCGCACCGACTCCTCGGCACGCTGCACGTGGTGGGGGATCGCGCCGCGGCGATGGGGCACCTCGCCGCCGCCCTGGCGCTGGCCGGGGCGTGCGCCGCACCATACGAGCACGCGCTCACCCTCCTGTCCCTGGCCGAGCTCCATGCCGAGGGCGGTGACCGGGGCGAAGCGGTCGCCGCCCTTGGGGAGGCATGCGCGCTCCTCGAACCGCTCCGGGCGCGCCCCGCCCTCGCACGCGCTGCCAGCCTCACCGACCACCCAGTCCTGTCGCCGCCGTCTGTGGCGGCCGGGAACGCCTGATCGCAAGCCCTGACGACGCGGGAAGCGGATGTGCTGCGGCTGGTGGCGGAGGGGCTCGCGAACCGCGCGATCGCCGCACGACTGGCCATCTCGCCCCGCACAGTCAACACCCACCTGGAACATATCTACGCCAAGCTCGGGGTCGCCTCCCGCACGGCGGCGGTGCGGGAGGCGGCCCGCCTCGGGACCGTTTAACCCCTACCCACTCGGGTGCATGGCTCGCGCGAAATACGTCATTTATCCGATGTGCGCACCATGCGCGCTTGGTATGCTCACGATCGACGCGAGACAACTGGAACAAATCGATGCGGAATAGGTCGGGGCGATGAGCGGTCGGTCGGTCGCGTCGCGCCCGGCGTGGTGGGAAGTGTGTGCCTACGTCACGGAAAGGGGCGACGATGGGTGAGCGGGCGAGCTTCAGCGTGGTCATCTTCAGTGTCGAGCCGATCCCGGCGAGCCGGACCGTCCCGCTGCTAACGGCGCTGGGGCATCGGGTCGTCGGGATCGTGACGGCGCCCGGCCCGCGCTCGCGCCGGACGGAGCGTTATCGCGAGGTGCTGGCGCTGGCGCGGCCCGGCCTGGACCTGATCGTCTGCAATGCTCCCGAACGCTGGGCGGCGATGATCGCGCCGCTGCGGTCCGATCTACTGATCACCATCGGCTTCAATTGGGTCATTCCCGCAGACGTGCTGGCCGTGCCACGCCTGGGCGCGATCAACCTGCACGACGGCCTGTTACCGCGCTATCGCGGGATGAACGCAACCGGTTGGGCGCTGCGGAATGGCGAGTCGCAGATCGGTTTCACCATCCACCGGATGACGCCGCGCCTCGACGACGGGCCGATTCTGGCGCAGGAGGCGCTGGGTCTCGGCGACGATGACGACATCGATACGATACGCGCCTGGCAGATGGTCGCCGTGCCACGCTTGATCGAAGGGGCGCTGGCACGGCTCGCGGCGGGCGAGCCCGGGACGCCGCAATGCGAGGAGGAGATGTATAGCACGCCGGGCCGTTTCGAGGAGGCGTGGCGCTGGATCGACCGGGCGCGGCCCGCCAGCACGATCGCGCGGCAGGTGCGGAGTTGGGTCGGAACGCGCGACGAACCACGCGGTGCGCTCGGGCGACTCGAGGGCACGCTGGTCCGTATCGATAAAGTGACGACCGCGTCTGACGTGGCGGGCCACGGCGCGGCACCGGGGATGATCGTGCGGCAGGAGGGCAATACTACCGGTTGTGCAGTGTGGCGAGGGGGCGTTGCGCCTCGTCGTGTTCCGCCCGGAAACGACGACATGTGCAGGTTGAGGAGGGACGACATGGCGGCCGCCATCTTCGCTGTCGTTGTGGAATATGATCGGGACGGCTGGGCCGCTGCGACAGCGCTTCTCCACGCCGATCATGCCCGCTGCGTGGCACAGTCGGGCTATCACCGCCGGCTGGAGTTGCGCGCAGGCGGCCGTTGGAGCAACGCAGACTGCTATCTCTATGCCACGCCGGAGGCGGCGCTCGCCGCATTGGACGCGTGCCCCGACCGCACCACCTCGACGGCCCTGCTGATCGGCGAGGGTGCCAACCCCGGCATGGACGAGGTGCTGCTCCTACGCTGGGGGTGCCGCGAACGATTCACGCTCGCTGCGCCACCGACCCCCCTATGGTAGCGCGAGCGGTCGCCGAACCTCGTACGCCTGCTCACCGTCCGACCCCTTCGAAGAAATACGTCATTTATCCGATGTGTCCGATGGTCATCCCCCGTTACGCTCTGCGACAACGCTGCGGCGAGACAGTCCCGATGGAAGAGTGGAGGCGACCATGGCGATTGGCATGATCCCCGGCCTTGTACTGCTCGTGCGGCTCGGCGCGAGCCTCGTGCGCGCATTCGACCGACGCACATGGCACGCACCACTGCCAACTTCTGCGGATGCCACAGCGCCGATGGTGGGCGAGATACCGCCGGACTGGCCCCACGCGCTGGGGTGGGGCTGATCGCGGCCGCGCGGCGGCCAGGAACGCGAGGAGGGGACGATGCGGATCCGCGTGACGCCGGGCAAGATGCAGCCGGGGAAGATGGGCGAGGCCAACGCGATCATGCGCGAGGCGTTCGCGGCATATGGTGAGGCCGGTGGCTTCCTCGGAGGCTACGTCGGTGGCGATGATGCGAGCGGCGATGGCTATGTCGTCACCCTTTGGGAGAGTGACGAGGCGGCGCGCGCCGGGTCGGAACGCGCTCGACCGATACTGGCGCGGCTCGCGGCGGTGAGCGCTGATGGCGCGGCCCCGACACCACCGCCGTCGTTCGAGGTGCTGGTCCAGGCGTGACCGCGCGATGGAGCGGTACGTTCCGATCGCGGCCTCTGGTTGGGTGCGGACGAACTCGTGAGGGCGGAGCATGGGGCTGGTGAATGAACGCGAAGCGCTCCAGGATACGCTACGCGAATACGGTGCGGCGACGGCGAGCCTGCTTCGCTGGATCGCGGGCGAGCAGGCACTGGCGCTGCTGCGCACCGCGCTGGCGGAAGGCATACTCGCGGCGCTGGTCGAACCCGCGACGACGGCGACCCTTGCCGCACGGACAGGGCTGCTCGAGGCACGGTTGGCCGATTTCCTCCTGGCGCTCGAGGCCCATGCGATCGTCGAGCGCGACGGCGAAATCTATCGGCTCGCGCCCGCCTTCGCGACGTTGCTCCTGTCGCGCGCGCTGCCCGCCCTGCCCGATCTGCTGGGACGCTCGGCGGTGATCACGAAGCTGGTGACGCCACGCGACGCGAGCGGGACGAACTATGCGCTCCTCACCCCGGAGGAGGCGCTATCTTTTGCCCGGAGCGTCGCCCCAGATCCGGCACATCCGCTGACCGCCGCGCTGCATCGGGGACTGGCGGATGCCGCCCCGGAGCTGGGCGAGTGTTGGGAGGCCGGGGCGCGGCATCTCGACCTCGGCTGTGGGGCGGGTGGCCTTCTCCTCGGCATCGCGGCGGCTTTCCCTCGCCTCCGCGCGGTCGGGATCGAACTGGAGCCGCAGATCGCGGCGGAGACGCGGCGACGGGCCGAGGTGACGGGCCTCGCCCGGCGGGTCGAAGTCCGGCAAGGGAACGCGCTGGATCTGGCAGAGGTCGATGCCTACGATTCCGTCCTCTGGGCGCAGCTGTTCTTCCCCCGGGCAACGCGCGCGGCCGCGCTTGCCGTCGCGCGGCGCGCCCTGCGATCGGGTGGTTTCCTGCTGGTGCCGACCTTTGTCGGCGGCGAGCCGCCCGCCGACGACGCGACGCTGCACAGTGCGGCGGGGCAGGCCTACGCCCTCAGCCGTTTGCGCTTCGGTGCATGGGATATCCCGGGATCGTCGAGTCAGGCGTTGTGTGAAGAGGTTGCGGCGGCGGGGTTCATTTTCGACCGCGCGATACCGTTCACACTTTCCAGCTTGCTGCTCTTCAGATCGTGATCGTCGAGACCCTTGCCGCGTCGGCGCTTCGGCGGCGACCCTTGCCGATACGCTACCGTCTCTATGCACTGAACGTGGGGTAGATGTTGGCGGCATTGAGCGAGTTCCGCCGCGTCACCAGGCCAGGGGGCCTGGTCGCCAGCAAGGAGATCGATCTCGCGACCTTGCAATATTTCCCGCTCGATGGGTGGCTGTTCCCGCGGCTCTTCGACGCCGTGGACTGGCCACACCTGGTGTGGGCGCGCGGACAGCGCCGCTGGCTGGAGCGGGCCGGTCTGGTCGACGTCTGGCAGCGCACGACGCTGATCGAGCGCTGGGCGCCGCTGACACCGACGGAGCGCCGGTTTCTCGTCGAGGCGGTCGGTGGGTTTTCCTCCCTCGGCGCACGGCAGGAAGGGGTATCAGCGCGGGATCGGGAGACGTGGCTCGCGCTATACGATAATCCCGGTGCACTCCTCGACCGACCCGACCTTTATTACTGCGAGGGGCAGGTCGTCGCGGTCGGCCGCGTGCCCGACGCATAGCCTCGGACCCCCGACGACCGCACGTGGCAGAACGTTATCTGGCCGACACGCCGAACACGCCAAATAGGCACGAGGAGCAATGATGACCAGCACCGAGAACCATTCCTCATCGACCGGGCACGCGATGGCGGCGAGCAACTGGCTCGACGCCCACTTCCGCTTCGCCCAGCCGGAATACGAGGCGCAGGCGCGGATGGTCGGGATTCGGCCCGGCTGGCGCGTCCTCGACGCCGGGTGTGGCGGCGGCAGTTTCCTGCCGCTGCTGGCCGAGCTCGTCGGGCCGGGCGGGATGCTGACCGCGCTCGATCTCGCCCCGGAGAATGTGTCGACGGTGGAGGCGCTGGCGGCGAACGGCGCGCTCGCCTGCCCGGTCGAAGCGCACATCGGCGGGGTGACGGCGCTGCCGTTCGCCGACGCGACGTTCGATGCGCTCTGGTGCGCCAACGTCTCGCAGTATCTGACCGATGGGGAACTTGCCGCCACCTTGGCGGAATTCCGCCGCGTCGTGCGGCCGGGCGGGCTGATCGCAATCAAGGATTCCGATGCGAACGTGATGAATTATCCGCATCGCGTTCCGGGGCTGTTCCTGCGATCGCGCGTCGCCAGACTCGCCGCAAGCGACCCTGGTCTGTGGGGTGTGCTCCGGACGCCCCATCTACGGGAGGCTCTCCTCGCCGTGGGGCTGGATGAGGTCTGGCAGCGGACGAGCGTGATCGAGCGCTCCGGCCCGTTCACGCCGGAGATGGGCGGCTTTGTCGCCGCCGCGCTGCGGTCCTTCGCGGCGCAGGCGCTCGCCGCCGATCTCCCCGCCGCCGACCGTGTCGAGTGGACGCGCCTCCGCGACGAGGCCGTGCAAGAAGTCGTCGATCCGGCATTCAACTTCCGCGAGGGGAATGTGCTGGCGGTGGGCCGCGTGCCGCAGACAGCGGCGGAGGGAGCACGCTGATGTCGCCGGAGCCATTCGCCGCCACAACCGGCCAGGCGTTCACCGATGCCGACTGGCTCGACGATCATTTCGCGATGGCCTGGCCCGAATACGAAGCGATCCTGCGCGGCATCGGGATCCGTTCGGGCTGGCACGTCCTCGACGCCGCCTGCGGCGGCGGGAGTTTCCTGCCCTGGCTCGCGGAACTCGTCGGGCCGATGGGCCGGATCGCGGCGCTCGACCTCGCCCCCGATAACATCGCCGAGGTGGAACGACGCCTGACGGCGACGCCGCTCGTCGCGAATGTGGCGGCGATGGTCGGCACTCTGCTCGACCTCCCCTATCCCGACGCGCACTTCGATGCGACCTGGTGCGCCAATACGACGCAATACTTCTCGGACGAGGAACTCGACACGGCGCTGGGCGAGTTGCGGCGTGTGACCCGGCCGGGCGGCCTGGTGGCGATCAAGGAATTCGACGGCGCGCTCCAGCGGGTCGCGCCCGCCCCACCGCTGCTGCTGCCCCATGTCCACGAGACGAGCGCGCGCGCGGGGGTGGTGCAAGCGCGCGGCTGCTTGCGTGGCCCCGGCCTGCAGGCAGCGCTGCGCCGGGCGGGCCTGCGCGACATCCGGTTCAGCACGACGCTGATCGAGCGCACCCCGCCCCTCGATCGCCCGACACTTCGGTTCTGGGGCGGCATCCTGCACTTCTTCGCGACAGTTTCCGCGGGTCTCGACCTGCCCGCGGAGGACCGTGCCTGCTGGACGGCGCTTCGGGAAGAGGACGGCGTGGCGCGCTTCCTCGACGCGCCCGATCTCGTCCTGACCGAGGGGAATGTCGTCGTCATCGGGCGGGTGCCCATGACGGGGGAGCCGGGATCGGGCGCGATGCCCGCGGAGACAGGGCGGGCGAATGGCTAGCCGGACGACAGTCGTCAACCATCGCCAGGATGTTTTTCCGCGCTCCCGTCTGACAGGCGCGACGAGGTATTGAATGCGATCGCCACGGTGGGGCGTAATAGTGACCCGAACGATCTCGGTCCACAGCCACCCCATTTCCAGCGCGAACGCCGCATCCCCTGGTCGCTCACCTTCCCAGGCTCTGATCGCGTCGTGTCGTACGTCGGGTTCAACGCCATCATGGCCGCGCTCGCCCATGGCCCATCCTGGGTAGTCATCCCGCCGACCGCCGCGCCGCCCGACCGCGCGCGCCGCATCGCGCGGCGCGTCGTCGGCATGGTCATCGTTCCGGGGGCAGTTTCTTCGAATACGGTGCGCGATACTAGCCACGCGGCGTTGAACGAGCCGGTGTATCGACGCGATGCCGAGCGCAACCGCTGTGAGATGGCGCCGCTGCCCGATCCGGCGGGCGAGGTGGCTTCGCTGGAACAGCTCGTCCGCGCGCGGCGACCGCTCGTGCACGGATGAGCGGGAAGGAGCGACGATGGCGACCTTTGTCCTAGAAACTGTGCGAGAAGGGGCAATCGGCAACGAAAATAGGGGTGTGAGACCGTTATTCACACGCCCCGGAGGTGCCGATGCCCGCCTCATCTGTCGTCTACCCGAGCGACCTGACCGACGCCGAGTGGGCGCTCCTCGCGCCACTCATCCCTGAAGTGAAGCCGGGCGGACGGCCCCGGAAATGGCCGATGCGCGCCATCCTCAACGGCATCTTCGACCTCTTACGCGGGGGTTGCGCCTGGCGCATGCTCCCCCGCTGCTTCCCGCCCTGGTCGACGGTCCATCGCTACTGTCGCCAGTGGCGCGTGGATGGCACGTGGGTACGGATCCATGCGGTCTTGCGCGAGCGTGAGCGCGTCCGGCAGGGGCGCGCGCCGCAGCCGACCGCCGCCGCCATCGACAGCCAATCGGTGAAGACGACCAGCGTCGGCGGTGTGCGCGGCGACGATGGTGCGAAGAAATTGAGCGGCCGGAAGCGTCATCTCGTGGTTGACACCGCAGGGCTGGTGCTCACGGCCACGGTCCACGCCGCCGCTATGCAAGACCGGGCGGCCGTGCCACAGGTGCTCGACAAGGCTACGGAGCGCTTTCCCTCGCGCAGACACCTGTGGGCCGATCAGGGCTACACCGGCGCGGGCAAGACGTGGCTCGAGGCGGAGCTCGGCTGGACCGTGGAGATCGTGCGCCACACGCCCCGTGCGCGCGGGGAATGGCGGCCGATCGGCGACCTGAACGACCTGCGCACATTACGCTTCGCGTGGGTGCGCCTGCCGAAGGCCCCGAAGCAGTTCCGCGGGATCCTGCCGCGACGGTGGGTCACAGCCCTGCCTCAGCGAGGATCTTACTACACCATCTCGGATACATAACTGCCCTGGGAGCCTTTTCATCCTGGCGCAGGGGATGATTCCGGAGAATCATCCCCTGCGCCAGGCATCAAGCAGCGTCGCGCACGCCACCTGCGCGACAGGATATCTCGTCAGCGTTCTTCTGCAGCGACCATCAGCGCGTCTGACGGTCCGGCACTCCGCGTGAACGACTGCGCCTGGAGCGGCGACGGCAAGACTGTCGGCACCAGTAGGTCCTCCTTGAGCCACTGATCATCGAACGTCACGAGGGCGTCGGCACGCCAGACCTGTACCCGGCGCGGGAGGGTCCGCAACTGCACGTCCGGGAACTGCCCCGGATAGCGCCGCTGCAAGTCCATAAAAAGCGACTTCGCCGTCCGTTCCGGGGACGTGGCTAAGCAGGCCGCGACCCCCTCCCACACGGCGGCAAACGGGTCAGGCCGGGTCCGCCACCACCGCGGCCCCTGCTGCCGTGTCGTCCGGCGATAGCGTCGCGTCGGATACTCGCCGCGTCCGCTCGCCTGCTCAGGATCCTGGCCCGTGCCATACGTCGCGGCACCGGCCGCGATCTGGAAGGCGACTCGGGCCACCTTCGCCGTTGGCTCCGCCGTCACCGCACCGCCCGGCACCAGAAAGACCGCATGCCGCCAGAGGGCCTCAAGGAGCGTCTCGATCTGCTGCAAGAGTCGGACCGGATCGCGGGTCTGGGCCAGGGCTGCCAGCCGCCGCTGCGTTTCCGGCGCGGGCAGATCGCTCCCGAGGAGTCGGCGATAGGGTGTCTGCGCCGGGTCGTAGCGCCGTTGCGTGCGGCTGCCGTCACGGTGCTTCTCCCGCAGCTTCATCGACGGCTGGAAGAAGTTAATAGAGAAGCGCAGCGCCCGGTACACCTCGGTCAACTGGCGATACGCGGCCTCGCCCTCGAAGCGGTCGTAGCCGACGAGTTGCCGTACGATGACGCCGTTCTTCTGCTCGACGAAGCACTGGTCATTCTTGCGCTAGGCGCGCCCGCGCGTGCAGGTGATCTGCTCCCGGCGGCAGTAGGCCAACAGCTCCTCGTTCAGGAATTCGCCGCCATTGTCGGTATCCAGGCCCAATAACGGGAACGGGAGGAGCTGGCGGGCGCGGTTGCGGGCCCGGATGACCGCGTGCTGGCTCCGATGCAGGAGCGGCAAGCACTCCGTCCAGCCGGTGGCGACATCGGTGAGCACCAGGGTAGAGAGGAAGGCCCCCGCGGCGCGCTGCCCGCAGTGGGCGACGCGATCCGCCTCGACGAAGCCCGGACGCGCCTCATCCCAGCCCGCGCAGGTGCGGATCGGGAGCTGCCGCTTGAGTAACGCCCCCGGTTTGGTGGTCGACAGGCTGCGTGGTGCCTGCGCCGCGCGAGTTGGGCGCAGCAGGCGGTCGGCCGTCGCCGCGCTGCGCCCCAGCAGTTGGTCACGTACCTCGTCGGTCGGCTGCAGATGCCCGTGCCGCTCCAGGCTGGCCACCAACTCCGGCAGGAACGGCACCAGGCGCTTGCCGCAGAGCCCGTTCGCGGCGGCCCACGCCACCCGCAACGCCTCCTGCACGGCGGGACCGTAGCGCCGTGCCCGTGGCCGCGTGATCGCGGTAGGCGGCGGTGGTGCTGGCTGGGTCAGCAACCGAATCGCCTACTTGCGGGCATAGCCCGTCACAGCGATGAACTCGTCGAGGATGATTGATTTCTGCCGGTGGCTCGCCGTCTGATAGCGCCCACTGATCTGGAACAGCAATTCCCGCTTGGCCCGGAAACGCATACGTGACCTCACGCTTTCCCCCTTCGTGCGGTTTTACGCCGCCGTCGGGTGACCGTATTCGTGAGGCAACGATTGGGCGAAAGTAAGATCTTCGGGCTCTCCCGCACTTTCGATGCTTAATCGTTGAGCGAGACGAAAAGCGTGCCGGAGCGGCCCAGAAACGGGATCTGGCGCGGCCATCTGGCAATCATCAGTCACTCACTTGGGCCGATATGCCAGCGGCAAAATCTTAAGCATCGAAAGTGCGGGAGAGCCGTAGAGATGGGGCAACCCCACAGCAGCTTGAATTCGCGACTGTGGGTCCGTCCGGGCATCGTGTCCTCCTCTCCGCCTGGTCAGTGTATCCTAACGGGAGAAGTTGGCTTGCCTCGTGGTCTGGTCATCGGGGTGCAGTCCACTAACGACGCGGCCCAGCTACCGAGACGGCGGGCATACTGCCACATTCCAGGTAGCCCCAGATGGATAATGAGCCAGGACTCGGTCGTGAAGGCCTCGAGGAGACTCGGCGGCGACACGGACAGCGGCGCGGTCGTTGCGAGCGCGGTGGCACCGGGCGAACGCTCCATCATGCGCTCCTTCGTTCAAGTGGTCGACTTCTAGCACCGACAGCTTAACAAAGGAGTGCGCCTCGTCGCCGCGCCGCCTCGCCCCAACTCGCGCATAAGCCCTGCTCCGTTGATAAACGGCCCTTGACAATCAGACAGGTTGTAATACAATTGATTATCAAGAAACCTCAGATCGAAAATCCGGCTTGTACTGGTGACTGCTCATGTCGGCTTCGTTGATTGTGACCTGCGGCCTTGCGCTCGTGGTGAGGCGGCGATCATCCAGGGGAGGTGCTTGATGGCCTCGACGGTTAACGGCTGCGGTTCGGTGTCGCGAGCGTCACGGTTTAGTCGGCGTCGCTTCCTCGCGCTGAGCGCGGCTGGGGGCGGCCTTGCCTTGCTGGCGGCATGCGGCGGCGCGACGACACCAGCCGCGCCCACAAGCGCTCCTGCGGCTGCGGGACCCACAAGTGTGCCTACGGCCGTCGTACGCGCGACGGCGAGCGCGGGCCAGACCACGACTGGCACGGCATCGGCCGCGACTGGTCGGCCGGTCAGCCCGCTCGCGGCCAGCGGCGGACTCAAGGACACCACCATCACCATCATTATCTTCAGCGGTCCCGAAGCCGATACGCACACCAGATTAGGGGCCAAGTTCACCGAGTACACCAAAGGCAAAGTCAAGGTGCGCGTCGAGGAGGGCGGCCGCGGCGATGGCTACGACGCCAAGTGGCTCTCCGGCCTGCAGGCCAAGACGTCCGCCTGGGATGTGCTGCATGATAACGGCGCGCGCTTCCTGGGCAGCGGCCCGGCCGGCTTCTTCGTGCCGCTCTCGAAGTTTATGGGCAACAAGGATCTTTTCGACGCTGCCGCGTACAACAATGACGACTTCCCCCAGGCGGTACGCGATGTCTTCACCTATAACGGGGAGCAGATGCTGGTGATCCAGGAGGCGAGCGCCGTCCTCTTCGCCTACCGCAAGGACCTGCTCAAGCAATACGGCGTGCCCGAGCCGCCGCCCGAGGGCTACGATTGGGACACTTATCTGGGTCATCTCAAGACCCTCCAAGATGGACTCAAGAAGGACGGCAAGACCGATATCTTCCCGCTCCTCCTCGGTGCGAAGAAGGGCTTCCACTCCAACCTGCACATCGTGCAGAACGGCTGGGCCAACGGTGGCCAGATTTTCGACAAGATCATGCCCACCTTCGACGACCCCAAGGTGGTCGAGGCCGCCCAGGCCATGCTCAACTTGCTGAAGAACAAGTATATGTCCGATGGAGTGGTCGGTTACGAGTATCCCGATGTGCTGACGGGCTTCCAGGAAGGCAAAGCCGCGACCACCTTCCAGTGGAACGCGGCCGCGCCGACCTTCCTCGATCCCAGCAAATCGCCCGTGATCGCCGATAAGATCGGCTTCTCCGCGCTGCCCTATTACAAGGCACAGGGCAGCAAGGTGGCGCGCTTCCACCCATCGCCCCACGGAATCGGCGTGTCGGCATTCAGCAAGAACCAGCAAGAGGCATTCGCCTATTGTGCCTGGTTCACTAGCCAGGAGATCGCGCGGGATTACGTCGTGAACGGCGGAGGCTCTTCCGGTCGTACATCTCTACTGACCGACAAAACCATCCTCGAGAAGAGCCCCTACTATCTCGGCCTCAGCGAGGAACTGCAACTCCAGCACCCCCAACCGCCACTCGAGCAATACAACTACGTCTACAACACGATCCTGGCCGCCCACACCAGCAGCATTTGGACCGGGCAGGAGGACCCCAAGAATGGCCTCGCGAAGGCGCGGGACGAGGCGATCGCCTACCTCAAGCAGCAGGGCGTCATCACCTAGGTCGAGGGACTCGCCGCTGCCGGTGAGGGAGGGGACCTGATGCAACTTCGGCGACTATTCGCGCCCGCCGCCGCGCCCACCGCGCGGCGGCGGGGGACCGCAGCCGACCGCTGGTTCGGCCATCTCATGCTCTGGCCGGCCCTGCTGGCCCTGGCGTTGGTTTTCGTGTACCCCCTGGTCTACAGTTTCTGGTTGAGCCTCAACGTCTACAACATCACCCGCCCGGCGCGCTTCGTCGGTGCCGCCAACTACCTGAACATCCTCCGCGACCCGCAGGTGTGGGAAAGTCTCCGCGTCAGCCTCACCTTCGCGGTCATCTCGCTCACCCTCCAATTCCTGCTCGGGTTCGGGCTCGCCCTGCTCTTGCATCGCGTCGTGCTCTTCCGCGGCCTCATCCGCACGATCGTCATCATCCCGCTGATGCTGACGCCGGTGGTGATCGGCCTCAACTGGCGCCTGATGCTCAACCTCGACTGGGGCATCGTCAACTATTTCATCCGCCAACTCGGGTTCGCCCCGGTCAACTGGGTCAACAACCCGCGCACGGCGCTGGCCTCGCTGATCCTGGTCGACGTCTGGCACACCACCTCGTTCACCGTGCTGGTCCTCTCGGCGGGGTTGGCCTCCCTGCCCGACGAGCCCTTCGAGGCGGCGCGCATCGATGGTGCCAGCGGCTGGCAGCAGTTGATCTTCCTGACGATCCCGATGCTACGCCCGCTGATCCTGGTCGTCCTGCTCTTCCGTTCTTACGAGCTGATCCGGGTCTACGACATCGTCTATGCTGTCACCGCCGGGGGGCCGGGGCGGCTGACGGAGACGATCTCCTTCCATATCTTCAATCGCATGTTCCAGGGCTTCCAGGTGGGGTACGCGTCGGCCGTGTCCTATCTCCTCTTCGCCATTTCGCTGGCACTCAGCGCGTTGATCATCAAACTCGTCGGCATCGGGGGCGGTTCGGAGTAGCCGACCACCGCACGCGACCGCGACTGAAGGGTGGTGCCCATGGCCGCTGTAAGGACCCGTCGCCGCAATGTGGGCGACGCCTTCGCCTATCTGATCCTGTCCGGGTGGATGCTCTTCACCCTCTTCCCGATCGCCTGGCTCTTGCTGTCGTCGGTCAAGGAGCCGACGCAGGTCTTCGCCATGCCGCCGCAGTGGCTCTTCAAGCCCACGCTGCACAACTACCAGGTTGTCCTTGGCCTCGTAGTTCCCACCGAGCTGGAGACGGTCACCGAGGCCCAGGTGGGCGCCGGCGACAGCCCGTTCCCACGGTACTTGCTCAACACGGTCATCGTCGCCCTGGGCACGACCGTCTTGTCCCTGGTCCTCGGCGCGATGGCCGCGTATGCCCTGACGCGTTTCTTCCCGCGACAGCGCAGCCGCCTCCTACTGGGGATCATGCTGACGCGGCTCGTCCCACCGGTGGTCCTGATCATCCCCATCTACGTCCTCTGGGGCAAGCTGAACCTGCTCGACACGCACCTGGGCTTGATCCTCGCCTACTTGACGATCAACTTGCCTTTCGTCATCTGGATGGTCCGGGGATTCCTCCTCGATATCCCGATCGATCTCGAGGAGGCGGCCCGGATCGACGGGGCGACGCGTCTCCAGGCGCTGTGGCTGGTGGTGCTGCCGCTGGTGGCCCCGGGCCTGGCGGCCACGGCGATCTTCACCATCCTGCTCGCCTGGAACGACTTCCTCTTCGCGCTCGTGCTGACGAGCGGCAACGCGCGCACGGTCACGCCCTATATCGGTGGGTTCATCACCGACAAGGCGGTCCTTTGGGGTCGGCTATACGCCAGTAGCGTCATCATCATGGTGCCCGTCCTCCTCTTCGGCTTGGCCGTCCAGCGCCAGATGGCTCATGGGCTCACCGGTGGGGCCGTCAAGGGCTGACGGGGCCACCCGCAGCGGTCGCGCCCCACAGTGGCCGCGCGGCGCGAGCTCACCGGCCGCCTTGGGTGCTAGCTGAGCGAGGTCGACAATCGTCGCCAGGTACGGCATGGATCGTAGCAGGGGTTCCATCGCGGGTGGGACTGCGGATAGTGTTTCGCGCCCGTGCAGCGCGACTGCCGCACGGGTGCCGCAGACATGGTCATCGTCGTCGAACGGCGCAGTTAGGACGGGAGGGAATCGACCGCATGGGCGTGCGAACGGCCCGCGTAGGGCGCCGGGTGCTGCGCGAAGAGGTCAAGGAGTACTTGATCGCCGCGATCCTGCGCGCCGAGTTGCAATCCGGCGACCGCATCATCGAGAGCCGGGTCGCGCAGCAACTCGGCGTCAGTCAGGGACCGGTTCGTGAGGCTCTCCGTGACCTCGAGCTCTTCGGCTTCGTCGTCAGCTCGCCGTTCTGCGGTGCCCAGGTACGCCACGTCTCGGTCGAGGATCTTGTCCAGGTGTACCCGATCCGCGCCGCGCTCGAGGGCGTGGCTGCCCGCGCTGCGGCCACGCGCGTCGACGAAGCCACACTCGGGGAGCTCGAGACCATCCTCGGCTCCATGCGTGAGGCGGCGGCGCGGGGCGATGGCCACGGCCATGCGGCGGCGGACATCGCGTTCCACCAAGCGATCGTCGCGGCGTCGGGCAATGGGCTGCTGCTGCAGTTTTGGGACAGCATGCACCTGGCGACGACGACCTTCATCACCTCGCTGCTCGCGCAGCGGTCCCTCCAAGATCTCGCCGAGCGACACGAGCCGGTGCTGGCCGCGCTGCGCGCCCGCGACCCACAGGTGGCCGAACACGCGATGCGGCGGCATATCGAGGAGTTGGGCGAATGGATCCTCGAGGCGGCTGAGGCGGAACGCGGACGGGACAGGGCCGACGGGCCGACGGAAGAGGCCGTAGGGTATGGGTAGTGATCCACTTGGCCCGGACATGCTGATCCATACCGACATGAGCACCAGCCGTTGCAGCGTGTCGCTCGCGCCGATGATTGATAACTACCGGGCTGCCTGAGTGGGGAAGATCGGCGCGGCCGCTTACTGGGCGACCGCACCGTTGGACAGCCATACCAGTTCAGCGCTCCTATTACCAAGGGGTCCATCAGTGCCTGGCCCTTTGCTCGACCGATGGTATGTGGCGGAGCGCCCGCGACTTCACCTGCAAAAGCATGGCCCAGGGATCACCGTCCGGCGCATCTGGGACGTGCTGACTAGGCTCGACAATCGGGGCGAGCCGTGCGACCGTAACTCGGCCCACACTAGCACTGACCCGCGCGGAGCGCCATGATCGCCAAAGTGACGCCTCGGCCGATCGGATAGGGCATGCCGGTACCGGAATCGAGGGACATACCCGCGACCTATTGGGCCGGCTGACGGTCGAGCGCCGGTAGTTCCGGGAAGCACACCGTGAGATAGGGGATTACGGCCCCGTCCCCGGAGATCCTGGCCAACCGGATCGGAGTGGGCGCGGTCACGGCTTCCGTGTTGCCCGATTCGTGGTCGCGTGGAGCGGCGGGACAGCCGCACCCGTGCGGGCCGCCATAACTCGACCATCCTGCCGGTGCGCGGCGGGACCCACCTGGCTCGAGCCGTACACCGGCGCTGGCCGGGCATACCGGGTAGTGTCACCAATAGGAAGGAGTCCCTTCATGGCCTCTGACTCCCGATTTGGCGTAGCCGTCGTCGGGTGTGGCGGTATCGGTAACCCGCACACGCATGCCTTGACCCAGGTGCCCGAGGCGCGCCTGATCGCCACCGTGGACATCGACGAGGGACGCGCCCGTGACTTCCAGCAGCGTTTCGGCGCGGAAACCTACTCGACCGACATCGACGCGGTGCTGCGGCGCGATGACATCGACGCCGTCGTGATCACCACCGCCAATGACACCCACGCGCCGCTCTCGATCAAGGCGCTCCGCGCGGGGAAGCACGTCCTCGTCCAGAAACCGATGGCCCTCGACCTAAGCGAGGCGGACGAGATGATCGCGGCGGCCGATGCGGCCGGCAAGAAGCTGATGGTGTCGTTCTTCGAGCTTTACCATCCGGCATTCGCGCGAGCGAAGGAGATCGTCGATCGCGGCCTGATCGGCGACGTCTTCCTCTACAAGGCGATCATGGCCTGGTACATCCCCGATGCCAGCCCGCAGACCTGGCGCTTCAACCCGAAGATCGCTGGCGGCGGGGTGGTGATGGACGGCCACGTCCACCATGTGGCCTACGCGCTGTGGCTCCTCGGCAACCCCGAGATCCGGCGCGTCTATTGCGAGTACGGCAGCATGAACTCCGCCGCGGCCCTTGAGGACACCGGGGTGACCATCCTCCGCACGCCCACGACGATCTGCGAGATCTCCGGCTCCAACCGGCTGCTCGAGCCGAACGCGCAGAACGGGCGCCACTTCAAGGAGCAGCTCGAGATCTTCGGCTCGGAAGGCACCATCCATCTCCATCCCACGGAGCGCCCGTCGCTCGAGGTCTACACGCGCGCGGGCCAGATCGACGACGTGCTCTCCGATGGCTGGATCGCGCCGCGCCTGCAATTCGTCCCGCAGACCCACCGCGCCTACTCCATGCACTTCAACCCCGACGAGAGCGCCTGGGTCGCCGAGCACCAGCATTTCGTGGAGTGTTGCCTCCACGACAGGCCGGTCGATACCGATGGCCACTTCGGACGCAAGGTGCAGCAGGTGCTGATGGCCGCCTACGCGTCCGGGCGCGAGGGCCGCGCCATCACGCTGTCTGCCGGTGCGGAGGTGGTGCGGTGAGGCTCGGTGCCTTGAACTTCTTGCCCCGGCACCTCGGCGAACTGCGGCCCGCGCAGTTGCGTCAGTTGCGTGATCTGGGCTTCACCGGCACGGGACTCCCCGGCGCGGACGATCCGGCGACCATCCCCACCGCGCGGGCGGTGGAGATGGGCCAAATGTTCCGCGACGCGGGCGTCGACCTGGTGGAGTACGGCCGCTACTCCACGACGCTCATCGCGCCGGACGCCGAGGTCCGGCAGCGGAACCTCGATGACCTGCGCGAGGCGTGTCGGGTGGCGGCAGCGGCCGGGTGCCCCGCCGTGATCGTCGGTGCCGGCAGCCATAACCCGAACGGCTCCTGGTTCGCGCATCCCGACAATTTCAACACGGAGACGCTCGACCGCCTGATCGCCACGCTGCGGGAGGCGGCCAGGCTGGCCGAGGAAGCGGGCGTCCTGCTCGGGCTCGAGTGCCACACCGTCACGCCGTTGAAGGATGCGACGACGGCTCGGGCGGTCCTCGACGCCGTGGCTTCCCCGGCGCTCAGAGTCCACCTCGACCCCGTGAACTGGCTAACCTGGGAGACGGTCTACCGGAGCGGCGCGGCGACCATGGCCATGTTCGATACGCTCGGCGCCGCACGACTACTGGGTGCCCACAGCAAGGGCGTGACGGTCGAGGAGAAGCTGATCATCCACCTCAGCGAGACGGTGACCGGCGCGCCGCACGATCTCTTCGACCACGCGGCGCTCCTGCGACTGGCCGCGCGAATGCCGCGCGATTTCTACGTCGTCGTCGAGCACCTCACGGCCGCCCAGATGCCCGCCGCGCGCGATCATCTCTTCCAACTCGCCGAGCAGATCGGCGTACGCTTCGAGTAAGAACGCGCGATATGCCGCCGTTCGCGCGCTGGCTTGACACCGCCGCCGGGCGCACACCAGACCTGCTGGAAGTCGGTTCGGGGACACGTGACGATCGGTGCGCGGGTAGCGACGGCCATAGTGTCGACTGAGCAATTGGTCTTGCGACGCACGCGGTGATATGGCCTGATTGGGGAGGGGGAACACCGATGCGCCACACGAAGATCGGGCACACGCTGCTGACCTGGGACGCCTTCGCTCACCCCGAGAATATCGAGCGAGGTATCCGCGACATCGCGGGCCTCGGCTTCGCGGGCACGGAAACCGGCGGCAGCCTGTACGACTGGTGGGAACAACGCCGCCCCGGTCAGCTTGGGCGCATCCTGCGGGATAGCGGGATACCGATGGTGACCCTCTTCCACTCCGGCGACTGGACCGCGCCGGACGGGGAAAGGCGACTGCTCGAGGACGCGCGACGCTGGTCGACCGCGATCGCCGGGCTGGGGGGCGAGATGCTGATGCTCGTTCCCGGCCGCCGCCGCGATACCCCGCCCTATGGGCTCAATGATTTCAAGCGGATGGCCGAGACCATGAATCATGCCGGACAGATCGCCCACGACGCGGGGATCGACGCGTCGATGCATCCCCACTGGGGCACCGCCGCCGAGACGCGACTCGAGATCGAACTCTTGCTATCGTTGCTGGATCCGGCGTTGGTCGGCTTCGCGCCCGACACCGGCCAGATCGCCAAAGGCGGTGCCGACCCCGTACCGCTCATCGCGCGCTGGGCCGACCGCATCCGCTATGTCCACTTGAAGGATCTCTCGGCCACGTGGGAAGAGCAGCGTGCGGCGGGCGTCCCGCTGCGCGGCCCGGAGGGCTATGCCGAGCTGGGGCAAGGGGGCATCGATTTCCCGCGCCTGCTCGCCATCCTCGACCGGGCGGACTATGGCGGCTGGCTCATGGCCGAACTCGACGAGGCCACGCGCCCGGCACGGGAGTCCGCCACGCTCGCCAAGCGCTACATCGAGCAAACGCTCGGCCAGTCGCTGCGGTAGGTGGCGCAATACCAGAGCCAAGCTAATCGGATGCGTCAGAAGTGAGCCGCCAGGTGTTGGCAACGGGTGTCGAGGACAGCGTGAAACACGCCCGGCGGACGATCACGCGGCGACCATCTCGGCCATGATGGTCGCCCAGCGCCTTTGGAATCGATGTCGACGTTCCGCGAGGGAAACGAGCTCGCCGGATCGGACCTGGGCACGGAAATACTGGCGCTGCTCCTCGAACCCGGCGCAGAAGCGCGCCGCTGAGGCGAAGGCACCGAACCCCCGCATGGGATAGTAGCGTTGCTTGATACCCCGATGATTCTGCTCGATCCGATTATTCTTATAGCGGCTCGTGCGGTGGTGTACCTCCGGCCCCAGCGTTTCGCGGATGGCGCGCGGGTAGGCGTCGTGCCCGTCCGTCGTCACCCGCCCAGGGGCGTGCCCGGCGAGGTCGCGTGCTTGGCGGAAGAACCGCTGCGCGGCGCCCATGTCGCGCGTCTGGCTGCGCCGCGCGTCGACCAAATTGCCCTCCCGATCGATCGCGCGGTACAGGTAGCACCAGGCACCATTGACCTTGATGTCGGTCTCGTCCGCATGCCACTTGGCACCCGCTGTGCCGCACCTTTTGGCGCGCAGCTGGGCCGTCAGCAAAGGGGCGAAGCGCGCCTCCCAGTCGCGGACGGCCTCATGGCTGAAGGTGAAGACCCGCTCGAGGAACATCTCGGCCAGGTCGCGTAGGCTCAGCTTATACCGGAGCCGCCAGAGGACCACAAGCAACACGAGGTCGGTCGGGTACTGCAAGTGGTTGTAGGGCGTGCCGGTGCGCTCGTTGAAGGCGCGTCGGCAGGTTCGGCAACGGAATGAGCGGTAGCCCAGCGCCGTGCGGCGCGGCTGTTCCGCTGTCTCGGCCGCCATACAGTGGGGGCAGGGCATGGCGATCTCCTTCACGCAAGAGAGAATGCCGTTACGCTACCAGAGTGGGACCCCGCTAACCAGCCATACATCCTCCGCGCCCGCCTATCGCGCGACGTGGCCGTGCGAGACGGGCTCCCGTCGGGAGCGGGCATGGTTGGGCGCGGCGGATGGAAGGCGGAGCGCATGACAACAGCGACAGGGGCGAAGGGGCGACGGGCGCGGCACGGCGAGGAGATGCGGCAGGACATCCTCCAGGCGGCACGCGACATCATCGCCGAGCAGGGCGCGGGCGCGCTCGCCATGCGGGGCATCGCCCGCCGCATGGGCTACAGCGCCCCCGCCCTCTATGAATACTTCGCCGGCAAGGAGGCGATCGCCGGAGCGCTCTTCGTCGCCGGCTTCCGGCAGCTGGCGGCGACGCTGGCGCGCATCACCGCGCCGGACCCGCTCGTGCGCCTCCACGACCTCGGCCTGGCGTACCGCGCGTTCGCCATCGCGCACCCCCAGGACTTCAGCCTGATGTTCAGCCGCCCGATCCCGAAGTTCCGGCCCTCGTCGGACGACCTCGCGATCGCGAGGACCGCCTTCGCCCCCTTCCAGCGCGCGTTCGAGCAGGGCCTCGCGGCGGGCCGCATCCGCCCGATGACGGCGCGCGACGGCGCGACGATGTTGTGGTCCTTCGTGCACGGCCTCGTCGCGCTCGAACTGGCGGAACTGGGCGGGCCGCCACCCGACGCCGATCTCCCGCCGGGGACCGCCGTGCCCGGCCAGTTCCCCGCGCTCTACGAGGCCGCGCTCGCGCTCTTCGGGGACGCCATCCGTGCCCGCTAACGGACGATGCCGTCCGGGGGCGCATTGACTCATTGAAGATCGGCTCTCCCGCACTCCTGGTGAACCCGTCCCGATGTATGCTATTGCCGACAGAGGGTGGTGGAGCGCGGGGGGAAAGGCGATGCTAGCGGGACCCATACTGGCGGGAAGCGGTGTCCAAGTAGATACGGTCACGGTCGTCGATGGGGTCGTGGTCGTGTGCCCCACACGTCAGGCGGTGCCCTGTCCGGCATGTGGCCAGCTCGCCCGGCGGGTCCACAGCCACTAGCGGCGGGTGATCGCTGTTATGTGGACGAATGTCAAGGCCCACAGGTGCCCACCTTTTTCGCGCCCGTGCTGCCCCGGCCGCGGCCGGGGCAGCACGGGCTGGCGGCTCACCGCGTGAGCCGCTTATGGTCCCCGCACGATGGGGCTGGTCCCCAGCGCTGATGCCGCCTGCTCCTCTGCGGTGGCCTCGAGTGGTACGCCGAGATCGGCGAGCACGCGTTCGAGGCGTGCGGCGACGCACCGATGGCGCTCGACCTCGCGTGGCCAGCCCCGCGTGGCGGCGTCCGCGGCGAGCTGCAGCTCGAGGTGTCGTCGCTGCTGGAGCCGTGGCGCATAGGCCAACGTCGTCACGAACTTGGCGCACGTCAGGTAGAGGTCGCACTCGCACGGGCCCTCCTGCGGGAGGCGCAGGCAGTGGCCGAGTTCCAGTTCGGTCTTGAAGAAGTTCGCCTTGAGCCAGTCGATGGTGGCGGCGGGCACCGCGCCCGTCCGGATCGTCTCGGCAAGTGGGCCGGCGATCAGCGCGCCGGGACGGAGCACCGCGTGGTAGTCCCGCAGCACCTCCCGGTCGCTGATATGGCTGTACACCATGGCCATGCTGGCGCTGGTATGCCCCAGCACCTTCATGATGGTGTAGAGACTAGCCCCGCGCTCAGCGAGTTGGGTGCCGACGGTATGGCGGAAGCGATGGGCCGTCATCGTCGGCTTGCCCGCCGCATCCACCAGCCCGGCGGCGCGACAGGCCTCCGCCAGCGCGCTCTCGAAGAGATAGGACGCCGAGTAGTGTTGCCCGTGGTGGACGAACAAGTACCGCGTCACCTCGCCCGTGTAGTCGTCGCGCAACCCGCGGTCGCCGACCTGCCGGAGCCGTTGCAGGGCACGGATTGCCTCGGCGGCTTCCTCGGTGAGCGGCACCACCCGCTCCGCCCGGCTCTTGCCGACGGGCAGGTGCAGGCGCGGCGTGCCATCGGGGTAGTGGTCCAGGCAGTCGACGGGGAGGCGCCGGATTTCGTCGCGTCGTGCCCCGCTCCAACGGGCCACGAGTAGCGCCGCCCGCCGATAGGGGCACGGCAGCGCCCGAATTGCCGCCATCAGCTGGGCGAGTTGGTCTTCCGGGATATAGCGTGGGACACGCAGTGGCAGGCGCGGTAGGTCGCCGGCCAGGAGCAGCGGCCGATCAGGGCTCTCCGCCCAGCCCCAGTGGGCCGTCTGGCGGAAGAACACCGCGAGACTGGACAGCAAGTGGTGCTTCGTCTGCGGGGCCAGGGGCCGTCCGGTCTGCGGGGCGACCGCAGTGTCGAGCCATTGGGCGTAGGCCAGCACATCCTCGCGCGTCACTTCGGCGAACGACATGACGCACGGGCGCTCAGCCACCAGCCAGGCGATGAAGCGTCGCAGCGCCTGGTCAAGCCGTGTCACCGTCCGTGGGCGACAGCCGGCGGCGCGCCGCTGTGCCAGGTAGCGTGCCACGGTGGCGGTGAGGAGCGGCGGGGACGGGGGCGGCGGGGGCGCTGCTGGCCGACGATGCCAGCGTGGCTCTTCGGTGACCTGGCCCCGGTGATACAGCACCACCCAGAGCACATGTAAGCTGCCCAGCGCCTCCCGACGGACGAAGTCCCAGGTTGTGGCCGACTGGTAGTAGGCGGTGAGATCCGCCCGTGCACCGAAGGCCACGATGGCCGCACGCAGTTCCTCAATGTCCGCCAGCGTGAGTGCCTCGACGTCGCCTTTCCCCGTATGCAGGAAGAGCCGCCCGACGGCCCAGCGCAACGGGTCATCGACACGCGTCGCGTCGTAGCCTAGCCCGATGGCCTCGTCCCGTAAGCGGTCGAGGCCCGCCGTGAGGGGCGTGCCCGCCAGCACACCGCAGACTTTCGTGCGCTGGATCGCCAGCAGCCAGGCATAGTCCAGGCGCAGACAGCCCCGGCGCACGAGAAAGTAGAGGTAGGAACGCGCATCATAGGCCACCCGGCACGTCATCCGCTCCAGGGGCTCACCGAGCACATGGCCGACGCGTTCGGGGAGTGGTGCGGCGAGCCAGGCCACCAGGAGCGGGTAGCGCTCCACGAACGCCCGCCGCCGCCGGAGGGCTTGCCGCAGGTCGCGGATCCCGCGCGCGCGCAGATCCGCCTGGTACTCCTCGGCCGAGAGGTGCCGGGCGACAGCACCAGGGAGGGGATGGTCGTGTGCAACGGCGCTCATCGGTCCTGTTCCTGCCCGAGCGCCCGCGTGTACTCGGCGACCACCTGCGCATCCGCCACGCGGGTGTAGAGGCGCGTCGACTCCGGCGAGGCATGCCCCAGGCGCTTCTGCAGCGTCAGTTCGCGCATGCCGCCCGCCCAGAGGCGGGTAGCGTGCGTATGGCGGAGCGCGTGCAGGGTGACCCATGGGTCGTGGAGTCCTAGCCGGGCGCAGCTGCGCGCGAACCGCTTCGCCACGGCCGCGTAACTCAGGGGCTCGTGTCGCCGCCGGCCGTGGCCACCGACGAGGAAGACGAACGGGCTGTCCGTGTCATCCGGCCGCTCGTGCAGGGCATAGTCACTGAGGGCGGCGAGCGCCTCGGGTTCGTGCAGATCGACCACCCGCTCGACCCGCGACTTGGTCCGCGCCCCGCGCGGGTGGTCGGTGTAGGAGCGAATGGTGACCCGCCGTCGCCCGTATTCGATGTCCCCCAGCCGCAGGTTCAGCGCCTCGCCCGGGCGTAACCCGCCCTGGAGCAGCAGCAACAGGAATGCCCGGTCGCGCCGCTTCCGGCACGCCGCGACCAGGCGCCGCACCTGCTCGTCGTCCAGCGGACGCGGCAGGCGCTGGAACATGCGGACCTGCACGAACCGACGGACCGGGTGCTGCCGGCTGGCGCGGCCGAGGAAGGGCTGCCACCGCTCGGCCACTCTGGCGGCCGCCAGATCGTCGATGTGCTGGAGCGGATTGGTGGCCGCCGCGTAGCGCTCGGCGACGATGAGATACTCATAGAAGGAGGACACCGCCGCCAAGATGCGGTTGACCGTGGCCGGAGCCAGGCAAGTGGCCGCCCCAGCGGGACCGGTGGTGGTTAGCACCGGCGTGAGCCGTCGCGCCGGGCCACCGCTGGGGAGTTGGCGCAGGTAGAGCAGCAACTCCAGTGCGTCCGGTGGGCGGAAGTCGCCGTAGTCCAGCCCACGGATCGCCAGAAAGTGCGAGAAGTGGCGCAGGTCGTAGGCGTACGCGGCGAGCGTGTTCGGCGAGCAGCCCCGCGCGCCGAGAAAGGCCAGGAAGTCGTTGACCTCGGCAACGGGGTGGTCATCGTCCCACAGCTCGTAGCGCACCGCCACCTCGCCAGTGCTGCTCACGCGTTTGACGTGCATCGCTTGCCCTCCTTTCGCAGCGCTCGAAGTTGAGCACTCGTCCGCCGGGATCTTCTCGCACCAGCGCACTGCACTGTCCACATAATCGCCGATCTCCCCTGGCAGGGGGTGCCGGTCGTGGTGCGGCTGCACGCCCGGCGGTTCTGGTGCGACAACCCGGACTGTCCACGGGTGATCTTCACCGAGCGG
>JAABUV010000973.1_pt1 | contig 42674 bp, 56 predicted proteins | sample 5559971 | NCBI WGS metagenome assembly JAABUV01 (sample SAMN10711881, study PRJNA513362) | rock metagenome | isolation source: Antarctica rocks | place: Antarctica: Victoria Land, Knobhead nord | collected 2015-12-19 | reverse complement strand
GTCTCCTGCTAGCACAGTAGCAGGAGAACAGGCAGCTGACGAGCGCCTGGAGGACAGCGCCTTTCATCTGTTGCCGTCGGCATGGGAGACGAGGCAGAGAAGCAGGTGGAAATATGGAAGATCAAGCGGGTGCGCCCTGTTGCTCCTGCCTCGCGCGGCAGACGCATTGCTGCGCCTTGGGTATCGCTGAGGTGCCGGTGCAAGAGCGCGAGCGCTGACTTGGCGACGGCGTCCGCCGCAGCTCATCCGCGCATTGGAGGAGGCGCGCGGCAACGGCACGTCCATGATCAGCCTCATCATCCCGCCGCGCGACCAGGCGTGCCGCAGTGCCCAGCCAGCTGGCCGCGTCCGGCCGCGCGGCAACCTGCGACGACGCTGTCATTGTCATCGCCCAGCCTGTCCTCTCCCTGTCGTCTGCCCGACCGCTTGCCGAGGCGCAGCGCGTCCCGTCCCGAGCGCGCGGCTGGCTGGGGCGCGCGCAGGTCTCGCGCGTGCAGAAGATGCTGGGCGACGAGTTTGGCACGGCGTCCAACATCAAGAGCCGCGTGAACCGGCAGTCGGTGCTGGGAGCCATCACCTCGGCGCAGCAGCGGCTCAAGCTGTACAACCGGGTGCGCTCTGCGCCGCCCTGGGCGGCCGGCAGCCGCCTGCGTGCCGGCGTCGGGCGCCCGGCCGCGCGGCGCGGCCGCCGCGCGCGGGGCGTCGGGAGCGTCCTGACCCGCCAGTGCTGTTGACGGTGTGGGTTCTGCGCGTGGGAGGCCGCGCGGGGCCGGCCCCAGGGCCGCCGGCGCAGCACCCTTGTGTCTGCGAGGCGTGCCAAGGCGGGATGCTTGCGCAATGGCTGGCGCCGCCACCGGCAGGTGCCGCCCAACGGCCTGGTGGTGTACACGGGCACCGTGGCGACCGACGACGGCAAGGAGAAGAAGCTCAACATCGACTTTGAGCCCTTCAAGCCGATCAACACCTCGCTGTACCTCTGCGACAACAAGTTCCACACCGAGGCGCTCAACGAGCTGCTGGAGAGCGACAACAAGTGCGCCCGCGCGCCCACGGCGCCCGCGCGCTGCTGCCCCGCAGCACCCGGCGCCCAGCCGCTGTCGCCTGAGCCCCGCGCGTGGAGGCCGTCGGCCGTGCGTGGCGCCCGTGTGCCCTGGACCACATAAATAGCCTCTGGCCGACGCGCGCGAAACGCGCCGCGCGCGGGCCGCCAGGTACGGCTTCATCGTGATGGACGGCAACGGCTCCCTGTTCGGCACGCTGTCCGGCAACACGCGGGAGGTGCGGCCGCGCCCCGGCTTGCGCGCGCCGCCCGGGCCCGGGCCGCCGCCGTGAGCCCCAGCGCGGCGAGCGGGGCGCGACGCGGGCGGTGCCGCGCAGGTGCTGCACAAGTTCACGGTGGACCTGCCGAAGAAGCACGGGCGCGGCGGGCAGTCCGCGCTGCGCTTTGCGCGCCTGCGCATGGAGAAGCGGCACAACTACGTGCGGAAGGCGCGCTCTCCGTCGACTCCGTCGTTGCCTTTCGTGGCGCGCTCTGCTCGGCCGCCGCGCCGGCGAGCAGCCTGACGCGCACCTGTGCGTGGACCGCCCTCAACCCTCCAGGGCCTGCGGCGGCGCAGGTGGCCGAGACGGCGGTCACCATCTTCATCAGCGGCGACCGGCCCAACGTGGCCGGCCTCGTGCTGGCCGGCAGCGCCGACTTCAAGACAGAGCTCAGCCAGAGCGACATGTTCGACCAGCGCCTGCAGGCGGCGATCCTGGCGGTGGTGGACGTGTCGTACGGCGCGGCCCCGCGCCGCCCGCGCACCCGCTGCGTGCCCTGCTCTGAGCTCAGCGGCGCGCGAGGGCGGCTCGGCCGAAGTGTGCTGCTCGAGCACGCGCCGCGCGTCATTCTTGTGCGGTGGCTGCAGTGCAGCGCATTGTGGCTCAGCGGCTGCGGCTAGGCTCCTTGCTTGGTGTGCAAGCAAGCGGACCGCGTCTAGCGCCGGCGGCTCGGCAGCGGCGGCCGGGGGGCGGCGGCGGCGCGAGCGCGCGCACCGCGCGCAGGCGGCGAGAACGGCTTCAACCAGGCCATCGAGCTGAGCGCGGACACGCTCGCCAACGTGAAGTTCGTGCAGGAGAAGCGGCTCATCTCCAAGTTCTTCGACGAGATCAGCCAGGACACGGGTGCGAGCGGCCGCGCCGCGCCGCGCGCCCGCGCCGCCCGTTGCGCCGCGCGTGGGTGGTGCGCAGCGATGCGGGGAGCGCCATGGTCTGCGTGCCGCAGCCCGGCGGCGTGAGCGGGCGCCTGCTGCCAAAGGTGTGTGTCTGATGGGGGCGCCGCGGCGCGGCAGGCAAGATCGCGTTTGGCGTGTCGGACACGCTGCAGTGCCTGGAGATGGGCGCCGTGGAGACGCTCATTGTGTGGGAGAACCTGGAGGTGCGCGCCCGGCCGCCCGCAGCGTTGTAGACTGTCTGGAGGCCGCGATGCGAGCGTTGTGGGAAACAATTGTCGTGGAATTGGCTGGGGAAGGCAGACGAGGCACGCAAGGCGTGGCCCGCCATGGCCCGTTCGTTATGCTGTGCTTGCGCCCGATGAGACTGCGGCATGGGTGCTCGAGCGTCGCCCCGCGTGCCGCGGCCCCCACCTGCGCCGCCGCGGCCCTGGCTGACGCCCTGGTCGCGCGCCGCGCAGCTCAACCGCTACACGCTGATGAACGCGGCGAGCGGCGCGGCCGAGGTCAAGGTGCTGAGCAAGGAGCAAGAGGCGGACACGAGCAACTTCAAGGACAAGGACAGCGGCGCCGAGCTGGAGGTGCAGGAGAAGTCGTCGCTGCTGGAGTGGCTGGCCAACAGCTACAAGAAGTTTGGCTGCGCGCTCGAGTTCATCACCAACAAGAGCCAGGAGGTGCGGCGGCGCCTGCGCCTGCATAGGGTTGTGGTTCAGGCTTCGGCGCGCCCTCAGGCACACGCGCCCGAGCGCCGCGCCGCTGCCATGCTTCAGAGGGTGGGGTACTGAGCGGTTGTGCGCAGCCTGCGGCGAGAGGCGAGCGGGGCCTGCACCCTGCGTGCCTGATGAGCAGGGGCAGGACAGGCGCAAGCTTGGGGCAGCCCTGCGCGAGCAGTGGAGCACCGGCCGCAGCGCCTGCTTGCTCAGCAGGGCGGCGTTTCGACCTGGGCCTGGCGTGCGCCGGCAGGGGCGTGCATGCCGGGGGCGCCTGTGGCGCCTGCGCATTGATGGTGCTAGTAGCGGCGTGCCTTGGCAGGCGGTCGAGCGCGCGGCAGGCGCTGTGCGGCAGGGGCCATGTGGGCCGGTCGGGGGCAGCGATGCGCACACGCTTGGCTGCCTCGCATGTGCAGGCTCGTGACGGCGCCGGCCCGGCCGCGCCGTGCGCAGGGCAGCCAGTTCGTCCGCGGCTTTGGCGGCGTGGGCGGGCTGCTGCGGTATGCGGTGGACACGAGCCAGTTTGAGGTGGACGAGGATGACCTGGACGACCGGGAGTGGAACAGCGACGAGGACATCTGACGCGCGCCGCCGCCGATGGCGCCCCGGCCGCTGCTGCCGGCGCCCCGCCAGGCGCGCCGCCGGGCACGGCGCGCTCGAGCCTGGCGAGCAGCGGATGGAGCCTGCCAGGCTTGCATAGGGTGGGGTGCTGCAGGCTGTGAGCTGCTCTCATGCTGGGCGACCCTGCAAGGCGTGCGCCGCAGGGTTGAGGGGCAGGCTGGTCGAGGCGCACACGAGGAAAAGTAACAGCTGTGCGGTGGGTGCTGGGCTTGGGTTGTGCAGCGTCAGTCGCGCTGTGATGAGATACATGCGATTGCGTCTGCGGGCGCTCATGTGAGCAAGCCCAGAGGCGCACGCTTGCCCGACGAGCCCCCTGCCCCGCTCTTCTTTCACCGCCGGAGGAGCGGCGGGCACCGCGCATAACGATGCCGCCCTGACCGCAGGCCGGCGCCGGAGCAGCAGAGGGCCTGCCACACAGTGCGGCGCACAAACATGCAGTTGCGGCCGCCGCTGCCAGAACGGCCGCCGCCTCGTTCACCGACGCAGCTGCTGGTGCGCGCACCGCCGCTGCCGCGCATGCCTCGGCTTCATCCTGGCCCAAAGCTTGCTCCTGCTGTCCTGTCGGTGGCCCTCTACCTTTGGCGGCACATGCATGACAGGCTGGCGCCGCGCGGCAGGACTGGAGCGCGTTCCTGACCAGGCACCCGCGCCTGTCTTCGCGGAGGCAGCGGTGTGGGACTGAGGCGCGGCGGCTGGTGGCACATGAGCGCGGGTTGTTCAAAAGGAGTGTGTCTGATTTAAATGGGAGGTTGCGCTGGCGCGGCACAGTGTTTCGAGGTTGTTAGGGCGCAGGCTGTGAACATTGCGTGCAATTGTCTGAACTGTGGTCTGAAGTGGTGCCGCGCGGAGGTGTCAGAGCGCTGGCAGGGTATGGTCTGTTGCAGGTGCTCTGTGTGTGTGTGTGGTATTCATGCTGGTCATGGCGGTGGATCCCGCATGCTGTTCCGTGGGCGATGGGCGGCTTCCTTGCACTGCCCGATGTAGAGTAAGCTTGGTGGCATGTCCACGAATCACGCGAAAGTACGCTGCAGAGCAAGTTGCCTTTGTGCTGTAACAGTAGGTGGGGCAGGTCTGGGGCAGTACAGATCTCTCAACTATAATAATGGCCAGAGTCTGTGTTAAATTGACACAGGCGAGCTGCACTGCACACTACTTTGTCCATAAGTACCCATGAAAGTGCTGTCAGTCCTGCATGCGCGGAGTCAGCTGCAACAGCGGACCGGCCTGCAAAACCCATTATATAACTCATCACAAAGCACACCTCACACCTATGGCGCTGCCGCGTGCAGGCACACATGGCACTGCCAACCGCAGCACGGCAAACGCCCTTGCAGCCAGCCTGAACAGCGCAGCGCCCTCTACTTCTCAACTTGCGGACAAACAGCCGCGCCAGCGGCTCAGCCTGCCGCGGTGCCCCAGCTTGTGCACACAGAGAGGGCTGAATGCTCTTCACCCTTAGCTCATGTGCAGGGCGGCGGCGCCCTTGCCGCCGACCTCGACCGGCAGCGCCACGACGGCCGCAGTGGCGTTGGCGCCGCACGGCGCGGCGGCCGGCGCGTAGCAGCGGCAGAACGCGCGGCTGGTCCACACCGCGCGCGGCGCGCTGCTCCGCCCGCACGGCCGCAGCTGCGCCGCGCTCGCCGCCAGCAGCTCGGTGTGCGCCACGGGCGGCGGGTCGAGCGCGTGCGCGAGCGCGCTCAGCACCGCCTGGTCGTACCGGTGGTTCTTTAGCGAGGCGCCGGGCGGCGCGATGCAGGCGGCGCGCGTCGCGCACGCAACCGCCGGCCGCAGCACGGCGGCCGCGGCGGCCGACCCCGCGACCCAGCCCTGCGTGTTGCCCGCGAACGAGGGCTTGCCGGCCAGCGCGCCGGCGCGCGCGCCCAGCGCGGCCAGCGTGCCGGCGTGCGCCCAGGGCGCCATGTCCACGTCCTGGCCCTGCGCCGCGGGCGGGCGCGGTCACAGCGGGCCCGCGGGCCTGCTCGCCGATGGCATGCTGGTCCGCTGGCGTGTCCACAGTCGGGCCCTGCAGAAGGGGCGCGGGCAAGGGTTTGCGGTGCGGCGGGCAGGGCGAGCCGCTCTGGGCCAGCTGGCACGAGGCGCAGGCCGCATGGACAGGCCGCAGCAGGCTCATCGCGCGAGCGGCGCCGGCATGCATGCGCGCCCAGCTCCGCAGAGCAGCACCGGCATGCATGCGCGCTCAGCTTCGCACGAGCAGCGCCGGCACGCGTGCGCGCCCGGCGCGCAGCGCGCAGGCAAGCGGCGGGGCCGGACCTGCACTAGGAAGTAGCCGTCGCGGCGCAGCGCGTCCGCCACATCCACCAGCGGCGCCACCACCTGACCCCACCGCCAGATGGCTTGAGGAGGGTACGCCAGACCTAAACATACCCTGGCTGGGCTTGCATAGCCCAGCAGGCCCAGCTGCGGCACCGCCACCTGCGCGCGGCGGCACGCGCGGCGTCCGCCGGAGCAGCCCGGGCAGGACTTGGGCCCGTGCACGCTCATGCTCGCGCTGTGCTGATCGGACGGGCGACCGCGGGCTCGCATGTGCGAGCGGGCCTGCAGCGCGCCGGGCCCAGCCTCGCCCTGCTGCATGGCCTGCGCTGCGCTGCCTCGCACAAAATAGGCTTCATAACGCTACTGCACCCTGCGCCTGTACAGCTGCCAGCGCTTGCGGCGCGCGCGCACCACGCCGCCGGCGTCCCAGCCAGAGCTACACCACGCGCTGCTCCCCTCCGCTGCCGCGCGCTGCCCACGCGCCCCGGCCCCTCGACCTACCGGCGGCGCGCGCACCGTGTTGCCGGCGTCCAGCCAGAGCACCGCGGCGTGCCGGCGCAGCGCGTCGGCCAGCGCCAACGGCTTCCACGCGTACTGTTGCAGCTCGCCTACATGCGGCGCCACGGCCGCCAGGCGCCCCAGCGCGCCCGGCAGGCAGCCACGGCAGGCTCGCGCCGCACCAGCGGCCGGCCTCCCAGCGCTGCGCGGGCGTCAGGCCGAGGTCGTACACGAGCACCTGCGTGTCCAGACGTGTTTGGGTGCAGAGTAGGGTAGCGTGTGGGCCAGGGTACATGGTAGGGTAGCATGTGGGCAGAGCGTGCTGCGCGGCTTCCTGCAGCCCGCCAGGCGTATCCGACCAAGACCAGCACACTTGAGAGAGCAGAGTCATGCTTCGTGAAATTGATCTATCAACACGTACGGCAAGGTGGTGGGCACGGAGACGGCAGTGCGCACGACGGGCGCCGCGCCTGCAGCGGCGGCGCGCCCGGCCCCAGGCCGTGCACGCGCAGCGAGCCCACCAGGTTGCGCAGCGCATCAAAGTAGAACTCGTCGGCGCCCGTGGCTACCACAAACGTAAAGTTGCCGGGACCGGCGGCGGCCCGCGCGTCCGGAGGCAGCTCTGGGGCCAGCAGCGCAAGCAGCGCCGCTTCTATGTCTTCGTCGCTGCGGTCAGCGCCGCCTTGCCGGGCTGCAAAGGAGGTGAACAGCCGCCGGGAAGTGCCGGCCGCCCTCGTGCCTGCCGGTGTGCTGTAGCTGTCATAACAGCGTGCTTCCGTGTTGAAGCAGGCTGGAAGTCAAGGGTGCTGATGCAGCAGAGTTAGCGACGGTGTAGGCTCCTGGACGCATCACCACCACCACAAGGCGAAGTGGAGGGCTGGGGGCGTGCCCCTCCAGCCGCGCAGGGCGCTGAGGCAAAAGGCGCAGCCGATCAGGGTGGCGACGAGGCTCACTTGCCACCCTCCTCCGGCCTGAAGCAGGCAAGGCGTGTGAGAGCGCGTAAAATATCATTTCAAGCTCAGCCAGCAGCGTGAGGGGAGCAGCTCACGGCGGCCCTCGCTCGCGGCCTCATCCTAGGAACCAAGATGGAGGCGCATGCCGCCCTCCAGCGGCCGCCTGGGCCCGAGCACGCAGCGCACACGGCTGTGCGTGTTCTACACAAGCCCCGCAGGAGCAGGCCGCATGGGCTGCGCCACCGGATGAAGTCTGCATGCACGCCTGGGCGTGGGGCCGCCTCTGAAAACTTCTGTCACTGCGTCTCCTTCTTTTAACGCAGCGCACCCACACCTCGAGCTTTGGATCGGGCAGGAGTGCACCACACAATGAGGAAATAAAAACAAGGCCGCTTGCTTTGCTCTTGCCTTGTACTTCAAGGGTTTGTTTGCTTTGCGTCCTTCTTTCGCAGTCTTGCGAGGAACGAAGACAGGAAGGCGTCGTGGAGTCCGGAAGGCAGGATGCCGTCAGGTGGGCTGCGGGAGTGCCAATGGAGGCACGCTGGCGCTTGAGACCGCGCGCGCCGGCGCTGGTATGAGGGTCCTGCGCTTGCTCGGCGCGGCGGTGGACGCCGGCAAGCGCTGCAGCGCGACAGCATGCGCGACGCTCCTCAGAGCCGCGAGCCTGGTCCCGCGGTCGCTGTCGCTGCAGACGCTGCTGCTCGGCCTCAACGCCTGGCTGTTTGTCGCCGGTGCGTGCCAGCACCCAGAGCTGCTCCGGCGGCCCAGGGACCTGCTGAGGGCTCGATGCAGGCCGCTGAGGGCCCGTGCCTGGGACTTGCAGGCGTGCAGGCGTGGCGCCGGGCGCGCTTTGCGGCCGCTGTGCGGCTTGTGACGCAGCTGGATGAGGAGGGCCTGCAGTTTGTGCTTAAGAACCTGCCTGCCTGGGTGAAGGTGCGCCGCTGGCCACCAGCCACCTTGCATTGCAACATCTTGTGCGCAGGTGCAAGCACTGCTGCCCCACCATTACTTTGCAGGCGCGCTGACGGTGTGTGCCTTCGGGGGCTGCAGTTCTCCGACTACGAGCGCGCAAAGTGAGTGCGCTGGCTCCTGCCGCCCAGTCCTCAGCAGCTGCCCCTCCCTGTGTAGCAGAGCGGTCCTGACTCGCTTGCTGCCACCCACCCAGGTTCCTGAACGACGCGCTGGGCATGCTGTGGCCCGCCTTCGACACGGCGCTGTGCAACCTGATACGCGCGGAGCTCGAGCCCTTCATGCGCGAGTGCGCTCGGCGATGGTGCAGGGCCTCTACTTTGAGCGCCTGAGCTTCGGGCTGGCGCGGCCGTCCATCCTGGGCGTGCGCAGCGTCCCGTCCTGGAACGCTGAGCACCTGGCCATCGGTGCGCTCGCCCCGCCGCTCTCTCCAGCCTCTGCCGCTGTAGGGGGGAACCCTGCCAGGTTTTGTTGGGGGTTCCGCCACCTCGCGGTCGCACCCGCTCCTACAGCTGATGTGGCGCGACGCGTGCAGAGCTGGACGTGGACCTGCGCTGGGCAGGGGAGCCTGACATTGTGCTGAAGCTGGAGCCCACCAACAAGTGGGTCATGAATGCGCTGCGCCTGGGTGCTCCCCACCTCCGCCGTCCCGCCTGCTCTCCTCTCCTGCCGCGGCAGATCATATTTGAAGAAAGGATACAAAGGATACAAACTATGAATGGTTTTCAACACGCTATGTTTGCCAGAGCTGATAAACACACGCCCCGCTTCCACACCAGTGCATGATCCAATACGCGTTCCCTGCAGCAGTGTTTGCTGCTTTGCACCGACGGGGTGGGAGGCTGGAGCTGATGTGGCGGCTGACCCCGCGCGCGCACTTCCGCCCATGCCACGACGCTGACCCCGCGCCCCGCCTCCCGCAGGCAAGCTCAAGGTGCTGCCCGCGGTGGACATCACGCCGACCATGACGTGCCGGGTCCGCATGATCCAGGTCAGCGCCATCCTGCGCGTCAGCCTCGCGCCCGTGCTGCCGGACCTGCCGTTCGTGGGCGCCGTGTCGCTGTCGCTCATGACGCCGCCCTACCTCGACTTTGACCTCAGGTGCGCTTCCCATCACGCCCAGCCGGTATGCAAAGGCTGCATGTGAGTGTGCCGTACGGCCAAATAGGATACGCCTGAAAATATTGGAAACTTGCCTGCTGTCCAACAGCGTTCCGGTGTAGAGGTTGCGAGTCAATCGCGGAGAGTGTGGTAGCCTGTGTGGGGGCAGACATGCTGGCAGGCCTGGGCTGTGCAGCGACAAGTGCAGGGCGCAGGAGGCCCAGCGGGGCGGCGCCGCGCGCGCGCGCGCAGGCTGTCGGACGGGCCGGACATCATGTCGGTGCCGGCGCTGTCGTCATACCTGCAGGAGTCGCTCTCGCACGTCTTCCTCAGCGCGATGACCTGGTGCGCGCCGCGCGCCCCGGCCGGCATGGACAGGGTTAGGGTTTTTCCTCAAGCCCAAAGTGCCCTCTCAATGAGGAAAGGGTTGTCACCCTACCCTGTCACTGCTGCGCATGCTCATACAGCGAGGGCAGGATGCGTATGCCGCCGGGCAGTGCGGTGGCGAGGCCTCGTCTGAGAGTGCTGTCGCGGCAGCGCCTGACGGTCCGGCGGCGCCCGCAGGCCCAACGTGGTGCGCATCGACATCCTGAACCAGCCGGAGCAGGAGGAGGATGTGGCGCCGCCGCTGGGCATCCTCTCTGTGCAGGCGCGCATCCCATTCATCCTGCTCCGTCTCTGACGCCCCCTGCGCTCGAGGGGGGTGATGACCGTCTGCACACCGAGTGCGGTTGCTCCCCAGCGCGCAAGTGCGCCCGTGCGCATCTGCCACGCTGCAAGTGGCGCTCGAGCGTAAGCGGCGCCTGTGCTGCGCGCGCTGCGCGCGCCGCGCGGCGAGCTCTTTCGCACGCATGAGCTCGCTGCTGACATAGGCATAGGGTAGGGTGACAACCCTGACTGCGGCCAGCGCGGCGCGCGCGGCGCAGGTGCTGGAGGCGCAGCTGCCGCAGCGCACCTCGCGGATGCGGCGCGCGCCGCGCGCGGTGCACCCGTACCTGTGCCTGGCCGTGCGGGCCGGCGGCGGGCCGGGTGGCGCCGCGACCGGCGGGCAGACCGCGCGCACGAGCACAAAGCGCGCCGAGACGCGCCCGGTCTGGCGCGAGACGTTCCACCTGTGCATCGGCGACGCGAGCCCCGTGCTGGAGATTGTGGCCATGCACGCCGGCAGCGCGGCCGGCGCGCGCCCGCCCGCCCGCCCGCCCGACCGCGCCCGCTCCCCGCTCGCGGGCCTGCTTGGCCAGCGGCAAAGCTGGGCGCGGCCGTCGAGAGCCCCACCTGCATCCCGTCAGAAGATGCGATGTGCATGCGGGCGGTGCGCCGACGTGGCGGGGACCCAACGGCCGGCGCATGGGCGACCCCACCCTATCCTAACATACCTTAACCCTATCCTATCAGCGAGGCGCAACGCGCGCGCGCGCAGTGGACGAGGCGCTCGGCCGCGTGGACGTGCCGCTGAAGGAGCTGATCCGCGGCGCGGCGCGCGCGCGCGCGCTGACGCCGCGCGCCGGCTTCCGCGTCGGCTCGCGCGGGCTGGCGCGCAGCCGCTCCGCGGGCCTGCGCGCGCGCACGCCCGGCCGGCGGCCCACGGCCGGCTCCGCGGGCGCGTCGCCCGGCTCGTCCGCACGCGCCGTCTCCGCGACGCCCAGCCCGCAGAAGCCGTCGCGCGAGCGCGCGTACCCGGGGCCGGGCGCCGGCGCCGGCCCCGGCAGGCACCACCACAACCCGGCGCTCGCGCGCGCCGCGCCGCGGCTGACCGCCGCGCTCGACGCGGCCGTGGCGTGCGTGAGCCCGTTTGCGGCGGCCGCGCCGGCCGGCGGCGCCGCGCCCGCGCCCGCCTCGCTCATGCACGCCAGCAGCCGGCCGCTGTCGCCCGTCAGCCTGGCCAGCGCGCGCAGCCGCACCGTGAACGGCAACGGTGCTGCGTCGTGGGGGGGCGGTGGGGGCGAGGAGGAGGATAGTGAGGATAGTGAGGAGGAAGACGACGAGGGCGAGGCGGAGGAGGAGGAGGAGGCCGACAGCGGCGACGCGCTGGCGGGCGGCGGCTGGATCCTGCCGCAGCTCGCGGACGGCCTGGCGCGTCTGGGCAGCACCGACGTCTGCGTGCCCTCCCACCAGGACCACAAGACCGGCGCGCGCCCGCGCCGCTCGCTGCCGTGCTGGGTTGCAGCCGCCCGCCGCGAGCAGGCGCAGAGATCCACTGATGCGTGTAGCAGGATGGGCTCGAGGCCGCGCTTTTTGGAGTGCTCGCTGGGCTGCCGGTCAGGGTTTGCTGAGGGGTGCGCTGGGCAGTGATGTGAGGGCCAGCAGGAACCTGCCGCCTGCAAGGTATCCGGACCCGGGCAGCGACAGCATCCTGCGCATACTGCAAGGGTGAGCGGGGTGAGCAGAAAGGGCGCGCAGCGCGGCTGGGTGATGAACTGTAACCCTATACATGCGGCGCGCGCTGCAGCCCACGAGGTGGCGCTCACCGCCTGCGCGGACGGCGGCGCGTGGCTGCCGCTGCGGCCCGTCAACGCGCAAGGTCCGCACCCGCTGCACCACTGCTCACGTGCTCGCATGACTGGTCGGCCCCGTCGTGCATGGCATCTCAGCGCTTGTTGCTTGTTGCTTTGACAGTGGAATGACGGTGATGGTAAGGTAGTGGGTGCCGAGACTTTGCATCCGGCCACTCCGGCGCTGCATGCGCCCGGGGCCCTGGTCGCGCACGACGGGCGCTGCGCGGCCATACGCGCCACACCCTGACGGTATCGGAAGCCACGACAAGAAAAGTGCCCTACCCTACCTATCCCCGCGCAGGCGGCCTGGAGCTGCGCGCGGACTCCTTCTTCCCGACGCTGCCGCTGCTGAGCGCGCTGTTCACGCGCGCGTCGGCCGCCGAGGCGGGCGCGGCGCCCGCGCGCGCCGCGCGCGCCGCGGCCGCCGCGGCGAGCCCCGGGCCGTTCCGCTGGCCCGCGTCCTCGTGGACCAGCGAGCCGGGGCCGCCGGCCGCGCGTGAGCCCAGCTGGTCGACCGACGGCGGCGACCTGCCGGCGCCGCTGGAGCCGTTTGACGAGCGCGAGGAGCCGGGCGCCGAGGCGCGCGCGCATGTCCCTCGGAACCCTCCTGCGTGTTCCTCCCAGGGGCGCCCTGCAGCATGCCGGCCAGACGGGCCACAGGTCCAGGCAGCAGTGACGGGTGGTGGAGGCGTCGGACCAGACCTGCCGGCCTGCCATGCGCCCTCAGCGCCCGTGAGGCACAGCGCCGAGCAGTGCGTACCGCGCCGCGCAGCGCGCGCTGCGCCGAGCGCGTGCGGCGCTGGCAGTGCGTGCGTCAGGCGGCGGGGCGGCGTCGTTGCTGGCACGCCAGGGCCCCGGCTGGGCCAGTCGGGCACGGTGACGGCGCTGCTTGCGGCGCAGGTGGGCATGTTTGCGTCGCTGTTCTCCGGCCGGGGCCACCGCGGCCACGACGGCGTGCGCAGGGGCGCTGCCAAGCGCCCGTTCGCATTCCCGCTCACGCGCTGGAGCCGGCAGGGTGCGCGCGCGCCCGGTGCATGCGCTGCACGTGTTGCCCGCAGAACATCACGTGCTTCAATTGCAATGTTGATCACATTAAGAACGTGGCTGATGTGCATGCACTTGCGAGCAAGCCAGCAGCCTTTCAGATGCCAGGCATGGACCGATGTGCTGCGTGAAGTCGGGCACCGAAAAGCGCGCAACAGAGCTGGTCGTCTAAGCCTCCGTGGCACGGAGCCACAGAGCGAGCTGTAGCGGGCCTGGACCCCAGGACCAGGATCAGGGAGCTGAGCAGCGCGCCCGCGCCCCGCCGCGCGCAGAGTCCGGGAGTCTGGGCGCCCCGCCGCCGCCGCGCGTGGGCGCGCGGCTGCTGGGCCGCGGCGCGGGGCGCTCGCCAGGCGGCCGCCACGGCGCCGGGCCCAAGGTCTGCGGAGCGGTGCGCCGTCGCGGCCCTTCTCTTCGTCTCGCTGTGAAAGCAGCGGCGTCCTGCTCGGCGCCTGTCCGCGCTAGACGCCGCCTGCGCCCAGGGCCACCGGCGTGCGCGACTCTCTCGGCACAGCTACCGCGCGCTTGGGGCGCCGCGCCAGCCTCTCCACAGCCATGGCCTAGCGCCTGTGACGCATCGCTTTACAGGGTGGGTGCCCTTAAAATCAAACCCTGACATCTGCATGGCGCGGGGCAGGTGCGCGTGCAGCTGAGCTATCGCGCCACGGCCGCGCACGCGCAGCCGTACCGCACGCCCGCGCCCAGCGCGGCCGCGGTCGCGGCGGCCGCGGCCGCGGCCGGCGAGCGCACCGGCGTGCCGATGGCCGCGCCGCCGGTGCTGGGCGCGCTCGCGGTGCTGCTGCAGAGCACGACGCTGCCGAGCGTCAAGCTGGCGGCGCCGGCCGCGCTGCTGCAGCTGGGCGCGCAGAAGCACCAGGCCACGCTGCCCGGGCCCAGCAGCGGCCGCTGCGACTGGAACTTCCGCTGCGCGTTCGCGCTGCAGGTGCCGCCCGGCCCTGCGCCGGGGCTCACCGGGCGCGCTTGGCCTCGGGAGGCCGTGCCAGCTGGGCGGCGGCTGCGGCGGGGCCCGTGGACTCACCGTGACATGGCGGGGGCGCCCAGTAGAACACTGCCGCTGGAGCGTCCCGCCATACGCGCCGCACTGCTCCGCAGCCCACCGTGTGGCGTGAAAGTGAGATCCGGGAAGGGGGTGCAAACAGACATGCATTCCGGCGCCTGGCAGCGGGAGCGCGGCGCCCGGACGTGAAAATGTGACCTGCCGTTGACCTATTGGCTTCCTCAAACAAGAATGAAAGCCATGAGCGAGCTGGCGCCTGGCTGACGTCCAGCGGCGCCTTGTTGACGTCCAGCGGCGCCTTGCTGACGTCAGCGGCAGACAAGCGGCGCGCGCGCGGCTGAAAGGCAGGGCGCCGCGCAGGTGCCGTCGCTGGACGACAGCCTGCGCGTCACGGTGTTTGACGCGGCGCGCCCGCTGGCGACGCGCCTGTGGGAGAGCTGGCTGCCGTCTGGCGGCGAGGCAGGCGGCGGCGCGGGCGCCGACGCCGACGTGGCCAGCGCGCGCATCAGCGTCGCGGATGTGCTGGCGGCCGGCGCGCTCGGCGCGACCTGGCGCCTGGTCAGCCGGGACCGCCTGGGCGTGGAGGACCACGTGGGCGTGGTGGCCATGCGCCTGGCCTGGCTGCCTGCGCTGTGAGTGTCAGGGTTTAGGCCCAGCTCTGGCAGGCTGGGCCAATGAAGCGGGGATTTGGGGCTGCTGCCGTGCGCCTGGCTCGGCCGTGTGCTCTGTCACGAACTCTGTTTGGGCTTGCAGTGGCCACGACACACTGGGCCGTGGAGGGCCTGGCCGCCCTCCGCTCGACATCGCCGCCGGCGCTATGCCGCAAGGTAGGCATGCGAGCGCCCGCTGCTGTTTCGCTTGTTTGCTGCCGCTGTGGCTGGCTGGCATGGTGTGCCTGGGCGTGAGAGCTCAGGGGGATTTGCTGCTAGCCTGGCAGGGAAGCCGCGCTGTGAGGCCCCTGCCGGGACACCTGTCCCTCATATATGCCTGTCCGTGTACCACTATGCCTGTACCGCTATGCCTTGGCTGCGTTTGCCCGACTTTGGGAGCGAGCCTTGCTGCAACAGGCGGCGCCAGCGCCATGGCATGAACACCGTTCGCTAGGCCCTTGCTCGGGCTGCGTGCTCGCGCTGAGCGCATAAGGTCATGTACCCTTAGAATTGAAGTGTGTGTATGTGCATGTACATGCGGCTGGCTTGTCCTGTTTTTCCATGGACACCGGATGGTATAGGAAGCAATGCTAGGGTGGTAACAGAGACAGGCAGGGCCCTTTGTAACGTTGCTGCCTGTGCGCTACCCTACTTGCTGCGTCTCTCCTAACTCTGATGAGCTAATGCAATTGGCTTCGAGGACCTTCCCTGCCTTGTCACAGCAGCAGCCGCACAGCAGCGCCGAGGAGCATGGTGGCTGCGCACGCCGGGCATGTTGGCTTTTAGGAGAGCGTTGAGCGCGGCGCACCTGCGCCGGTGGGCGAGCGTGCGGCCTGAGTGCTTGTCGCCGGGCTCCGTGCGGCGCTATGCGGACAACGGCGGCGCGGGCGAGTCCAGCATCAAGGGCCTCTTCCTCAAGTGCGCCACGCCGCACGGCCGTTGCCAGCAAGGCTGCAGAGCCTCTTCCTGGCGCAGACAGCACACGCAACCTGGCAGGCGGCAGCCGTGACGCTGTGTTGTTCGCCGGCGCAGCGCGCTGCGCGGCAAGGCCAAGCCGGACAAAGGCAAGGAGGCGGCCTGCGACGCGCTCGTCCCCGCCTCCCCGGAGAGCGTCTGGCGGGAGGTGCGCGCCGCGCTGCCCGTGGCTCCCGCTGCACAGTCAGCCGCTGTGGCGGTGTGGCGCGTGCTAGCATCCTGTGAGCGAGTCCCAGCCTGAGAGCGAGCCCCAGCCTGAGAGCGAGCCCCAGCCTGAGAGCGCCTGAGAGCGCCTGAGAGCGCCTGAGAGTGCCTGAGAGCGCCGCGACGCGCGGCAGGTGCTGGCGGTGCCGCTGCCGCGCCGGCCGCTGTTCCCGGCCGGCAACCGCCTGCCGGTTACCGTCACCGACAAGAAGCTGATAGCCGAGATTGTCGACCTGCAGCGCGGCGGGCGCGCCTCCACCCTGCCATGCGCGCCGCGCCCCGTTGCCTCACCACAGCCGGCTGCGGCGGAGCGGAGCACGCTGTGCCCTTGTGCTCAGCCCGGCTTGCACCTGCCGCCGCTGCCTGCACGCGCCTGTGCTCTGCAAAGCGCCTTGTAGCAAGGCCGCGTCGGCCAGAGTCCGTCGCACCTGGCAGGTCGCCGCAGTTCGGCGCTCCCGTCGCGCTGCGGGCAGCACACAGCAGCACACGGGCTGCGCTCGCCAGCCCCCCGGCTTCGGTGCCGCCCCGCTCAGCGCGCGCGCGCCGCCGCAGGGCCCAGGCGTACGTCGGCACCTTCCTGCGGCGTGCCGCGCCGGCGGTGGACGCCGCGCCGGGCGCCAGCGAGGCAGTCGGCGCGGCGCCGGCGGCCGCACCAGCGGCGCCACCGGACGGCGCGGCCGCGGAGGCCAGCGCGGGCGCGGAGGCCGGCGCGGGGCCGGCGGCGGCGGCGGCGGCGGCGGAGGACCCCGCGGCCGGCCTGTACGAGGTCGGCACCTTCTGCCAGGTGGAGATGATGGCGGAGACCGAGTTCGGCGCGCAGCTGCTGCTGCAGGGCCACCGGCGGCTGCGGCGCACGCGCACCGCCGGCGCGGTGCGCCGGCCCCGCCGCCCGCCAGCGCTGTTGGGGATGCGCGATATCGCGTCGCGCTGTGCAGCAGTCTTGATGCTGCTTTTTGTTGTTGTTTCTTGAACAGTTATTTTTTTTTCCTTTAAAAAAATGAAGATAACAGGCGTGGGCGCCTTATTGCAGCATGGGCAGAAAGTGCTTTTCCAACTTCGATCAGCGCAATGGTTTGGGCATGCCGAGAAAGCAAGGAATGTAAGGACGTCGCCGCCCGCCGCCCGGCGCGCAGGACCCGCTGCGCGTGGCGGTGGAGCACCTGCGCGACGCGCCGTACGATGCGGGCTCGGAGGAGGCGCGCGCGATCACCATGGAGATCATCTCCACGCTCAAGGAGCTGCTGCACATGCACCCCATCTACAACGAGCAGCTGCGCAGGCGCGCGCGCGGCGCGCCCGCGGCCCCGCCGCTGCTGCCGAGGCGCATCCGGCCCGGTGCATGCGATGCGTGGCCGGGATGACCCTGCGGCTTGACCTGCATGGTCAGGTTCGGGGTGCGTTCGGGGGACGCGGCCTGGGCGGCGCGTCGGCCAGGGCGTCCAGCAGGCGCGCGGCTGCAGGCAGGCGCGCGGCTGACACGGCGCGGCGCGCGCAGCTTTGCGTCTAGCAGCACCAACTTCCAGGACCTGGCGCACCTGGCGGACGTGGGCGCCAGCATGAGCAGCGGCGCCGACGCGGCGCTGCAGGAGGTGCTGGAGGAGCTCAGCGTGCCCGCGCGGCGCGCGCCCCCGCCGCCCGGCCCCGCGGCCCCCGCCCCCGCCGCCCGGGCCTGCCGAGGCCCCGCTCAGGGCCCGCCGTTGGCAGAGCGCGCAGAGGTCGCAACGCGCCACAGGCGGCTCAGTGACACACCCGCGAGTAGCTCAGCTGTAGGCGCGGAAGTGCAGCACGAGCGTTTGACAGTGTGCGTAGAACCGCTGGCGGCGGCGGCGGCGGGCGCTGCGGCCGCGGGCGGGAGCTGAGGCGCGCGCGCGGGGGCTGAGGCGCGGCCGGCGCGCGCGCGCGCGCAGGGCGGAGGCCACGCTGCTGCTGCTGAAGAAGGAGATCGAGCTGTGCAAGCTGCAGGGCGAGATCGGGAAGCGCGTGGAGGAGAAGATCAGCAAGGACCAGCGGCGCTACTTCCTCACCGAGCAGCTGCGCAGCATCAAGAAGGAGCTGGGCCTGGAGAAGGACGACAAGAGCGCGCTCGTGCAGCGGCGCGCGCCCGCGCCAGATGGACCGCACCGTTGCCCATGTCTTTCCTGGTCTGCGCTTGCTTGGCATGCCTGGGCGAGCATGCCGCAGTGAGACACCCAAATTTAGGAGTATGTAGGAACAGATGCAGGCCAAGCGCGCCGCTTGCAGCCCAGTGCGGGCGCGCCGCCGTCCCGTCCGACCATCGCAGGCGCGGGCTGCGCGGCCGCGCCGGCGCCCAGGGGCGCGACCGGCCGGCTCCGTGCTCTCCCCCAAAACAGCTTTGTAGTTGGCGCTGGTAGCATCGAGGACTTCACACATTGTTGCGGCGCTGACCATTGCTTGGCTGCACTTTCGAGTTCACCAGGTGGGTTTTACCTTGATGTGAATTTTTGGTGTGCCCGACGTTGCTGTCAAGCACGCAGGCTTGTGATCTACAAGCGCCAGTTCGGCGCCCTGTGCCAGGCGCAGCGTGCGACGAGTTTGCTCGACAGCGACCTGTGTCCTTACGAGACCTGCTGGGCGCCTGCTGCAGGTGGGCGTGGTGTCGGACTTTGACCTGCTCTCGCTGGAGGGCGTGCAGGGGAAGATGGAGGTGCGACCCGCCGCGCGGCACAAACTAAGTCCTATGTTGTTTGTTTTCCTTTTGTTGCCATTAGGGCTGCAGCAGTCGCATCAGTGGCTTGCGCTTGCCGGATGCGCATGATGTGCGCCATGTTGGTGCTCCTGGTCTGTTTTGTTACAGCCACTCGCACGCTTGCCAGCGGTGGGCGCGGGCGCGCGGCAGGAGGCGGGCATGTTTCCCGACACCAACACCAACTGGCAGGCGTTCTTCGAGGTGCAGAAGCTGATCCTGAAGAACGCGGGCAAAGTGTACGGCCCTGGCCTTGCTGATCCGCACGTACCCCAGCCTGCAGGGTAGCTCGCAGGAGCATGTCTTATGGCCGCACGAGCGGTGGCTTTCACACTGCGCATTCGACTGACTAAATGTGACTACAAGCACGCTGCGCCGTGCAGGACACATTCTTTTCTGTTCCCTTATATGAGAACTGCTTCGAGAGGCCACTTTGGCATGAGCAGAAGCTGGTTTGAGGGGTTGCTCTGGCTATGTGAGCTGCCGTGAGGGGCCGCCCCGGCATGCGTGGCAGGGTGGCGGACGTGATGACGCCCGAGCCGTTCACCGTGCGCGACAACACTAACCTGGAGGCCGCCGCGCGTATCCTGCTGCGCCTTAAGGTAGCTTTTGCTGCTGTCAGTCCGCCTGTTTGCTGGCTTTGCACACGTGCTATGCGGCAACGCAACATGCGATTGGGCTGGTTGTCGAGTGCAAGGACGTGGACCGGTTGTCGAGTGCAAGGACGTGGGCCGGCGCACACAGGCGCGGATGACATCAGTCGCTGCTGGCTGTCATGCCTGCTTGCATGCGCGGTCCTGGCGCTGCCAACGGTCTGCGCCAACGACGCGCCTGCGCAGCGGGGAGGCTGGTGCAATACACGATTGCGCGCGCAGATCCGGCGCCTGCCCGTTGTGGACGAGGAGGGCCGCCTGGTGGGCATGTTTACGCGCAGCGATGTTATCCGCGCTGCGCTGCGCCTGCGGCGCGCGGCGCAGGACCTTGTGGTCTAGGGTGCGCGCCAGGAGTGGTGCAGGCCGCGCGCGTGGTGTGAGCGGCTGCGCCCGCGCGCCGCGCGCCGCAGCCGCGCGAGGGGCATGATGGAGGGCTCTTGGGATAGGGCTGATGCAGCCGACATGCAGGCGCTGTGGGCTGGCTGCACCGGCACCGGGCCTTTGCCTGTGCGGCAGCGCCGCTTGCGCTGCTGCACGCTCGCTGAGCGATGCATGGGGTCCTCGGGTCCGTCATGGGCATGTGCTGCGCGTGCGGAAACGCACTGCAATGTGCTCAATACCACATGAAGTGGCTTGCGCCGTCTCTTGTGTTGTCAGCAAACGCATGCAATGCACGATGCCACTTGGAGTGGCTAGAGCTGCAAGCTTATAGTCTTGGTCAGTGAGGCTATATTCAGCAGGGAGATGATTAAATGTAATGACGGTAGCAGACGCCAAGGAGACAGGAGCCTGTGTTCAGGTGGTACATTGCAAGACGAACTACATAAGAAACACATACTGGGTGGCCACAGTGGTGCCAGCAGTGATCCGCACGTGCAGCAACCAGGGCTGCCATTTTGAATTTCCGGCCATCAGGCAACGGCAACGCGAAAGGGCAATATCCTCGGATCCTTTCTCTGGTGAATATTAGACAAGCTCGCGCGTAGCCGACCGACACACCACCGGCAACCATCAGTGTCAACCAGGTCCGTCATCTGCTTGCCCTCCTAGACACCAGGCTTGCTGACCTGCACAACCACCGAAAACTGCAACCCGCCGGCTCTCATCAACCCCTTGCTGGTCTGCTGCAGCAACACTGAATGCGCTCGCTGCTGCGTACAGGATGCCGGCCGCCGCTCGCAGCCTTACCCTCACTCTGCTTGCCACGACCTGCCTCCTCATCCACGCGCAGCCACTTGGCCCTGCGGCCGCGCCTGCACTGGCTGCAGGACTTGCGTCCGCCCCAAGCGTCGCCGCGTTCGGCGGATATGCCTCGCCCTACTACTCTGGCGCAGGGCAGTACATTCCCGGCGCAGCTGGCGCACCAGGCGCGCCCTGCTGGCCGCCCCGGCGTCCGCTCCGGCCGCGTTGACTGGCGCGCAGATCGGCGCAGCAGAGGCAGCCAAGTACGGTTCGCCGTACTACCCCGGCGCAGGGGCCACGGGCGCTGGGGGCCAGTTTTACAAGGGCCCGTCAGGCCCCCCCGGGCGCGCTCTGCTGGCCGCTCCGGCGCCTGAGGTCGCAATCAGTGGTGAGCAGATCGGCGCCGCCTATGCTGCTCGTTACGGGGGACAGTACTACCGGCCGGGCCCCAATGGCAGCCCCTGAACGCGCCCTGCTGAGGACCGCCGCCTGGGCACAGGCATTTGTGTAGAGCGCCGACGCGGTGGTTTCGCATTTGCACATACGTTAGGGACGTGTTGTTGGTTTGTGCTTTGAGCCTGCAAGCCCCGAAGTCGTGCTCCTCAGCCTGAAGTGACCGAAGCAGCTGTATGGATAGGCCCGTGTGGCATTCTTGGGAGTATGGGCAGCCTGTAACTCTGCCCAGCGAGTGAGCCTGCAAAGTGCACGCCTGGTTTGCATTCCACAGTTCTGTGTGTGCCAACGAAGAGCAGAGCTGCTCACTGTGCAGCTCTCCTAGCAGTGTGTTTGAACCTGCAGATCAAATGCTGAGGGTTGCGTGCCTCGTCTGCGGTGGCTAGGGGTGGTTCTTAAGCGGGAGCTGCGGATATGTATTGCACTGTCTGCGTTTTCCGAGCTCTTGGGCAGCACCAGGATTTTGGTTCATAGGTGGAGTGTGCTTGCTCTTGCATGCCTTCTCTTGAAGGCTGCCTTGCTGACACAGCACCATCATATCTGTGGCGGGAGCTTGCTGGCTGTTGCCAACCATTCTCCTAGGTATGTGCGCCTGGTGGCGCAAAGCATTACGGGCAGCCCGAGCATGATGAGTTGTGCCATCGAAGACTTCCGTACGGCGTTTAGATATGCACACACAGGCTGTCCATGCGGCCCCCAGCAAGGGCAGGCCACAGAGCCCGCTGCTACAGCCGCACACTGTACAGATATGCAATAGTGCTGAGGCTTGATCGCTTCACAATCGAAGCTAACAGCCTGTGGGCGGTCCCCGGGCTTTGTCAACACGCTTCTGGGCCGGCGGCCGCAAATGTACGAAATCTCTTTGCAACGAAACTCCTTGCACTTGCCGAGGAAGATGAGCCGGGGTCATCCGAGGTAGAACCCAGACAGCCTCGTTGTACGAGGACAGCGAGGCGTCTTCCCCTGGCTCTAGGTCCGCCTGTGTCCACTGTGGGCCTGCTGGTGCCCACCGCAGCATCTAATGGGGTCCGGTCGTGCCTGCAAGCAGGCGACGAACAATCACGTTTAGTACGTTGACATATCCGCATGCTCCAGGCACTTAAACATCCAGGTGTCGTGCGGGGCGTGCAGGAGGCAGAAGCCCAGCGGCGGATCATCAGCATGGCAAAGCTTCCCGCTGCCCTACTGGCCCTGGCCTGCCTTGCTGCTGCCGCCAGCGGCGCGCGGGTCACACAGGCCCTGCGTCCGGGTGAGAGCGCCCCCGCTGCCCTTCGACGACCCAAGCGCGCTGCCGCTGCGCGCCATTGCGCCCTGCCTGCTGTGCTGTGCAGGCTTAGGCCCCGCACTTGCCGCCCCAGGTCAGCAGGCAGCTTGGTATGCACCAACACAAGACGCACAAGCCTGGGGCACTGGTGACTGCCGCACAGAACACAGAATCCCGACCGGCATCTCGCAGGCGCGCGCATGCTCTGCTCGGGCGGCTCGGGCGAGCCGCTCGTGCAGATCGGGAACATCACGCTGCACATCGATGTCAGCGGCGTCGACCTGCTGCGCAAGCTGCGCGATGGCGCGCCCTCGCCCGCGCCGCCGTTCGCCGCGCGCCGCCTGCTGCACAACCAGACCGCCGACACGGTCGAGCATAACGATGACACCGTCGAGGTCGACGATATCGAGCTCATCGTTGAGGTCAACAACGTGGACTTGGGCCCGCGCAAGGACCTGCTCTCGCGCGCGCAAGGCGGGTCGGGGCAGGGCGCGCAGGCGCCCGGCGCCGGTGCAGCCGGCCGCCGGCTGCTGGCCGGCGGCCGCGGCGGCGGCCGCGCTCTGGCCGGCTCCGACGTGGTCGAGATCGACGGCGTTCAGCTGCACGTGCGCATCAATGGCCTGCCGTACGGGGCCAGGCCCGCGCCCGCGCCCGCGCCCGCGCCAGGGCCGCCGGGCCGGCGTCTGCCGGAGGCCGCGCCTGCGCCCGAGGAGGCCGAGGAACGCGGTCACGAGGACGGTGATGCCCGCCAGCGCGCTGCGCGCGCGCTCGCGCCCGGCGGCGCGGCCGCCGGCCGCGCCGCGCCGGCGCCCGAGGGCGCCGAGCGGCCCGCCAACGCGCCCGCGGCCGGCGTGTAGCTGCGCCTGGCAACCAGCCAAATGGGCGCAAGCATGTGCATCCGGCGCCCGGGGCTCTGGTCTGCGACACGGCCGTGTCTGCATCTTTAGCAGACCAAGGAGCGCAATTCCTGCTGTGCAAGAACAGAGCCTGGTTGGCTGCGCCCACTTGTGCTAACAGCGATCCATGCTTGGGCGCTCGCAGCCCCGCAGCAGCCGCCAGGGTGACATGACTGCGCTGGGCCTGCGGACAGCATGCTTACACCTCTTGCGATGTGCAGCTTGCGCATGCGGTGAGCGGTGCGGGGCCATGATGGCTGCAGAGTCATGGGAGTAGACCCATGAGTCTCGATCAGAAATAGTTTGCAGCCGGCAGCCTGTCAACAGGAGCATGTGCATGGCGCTACACCCAGGCGCAGGCTTGAAGCTGGTAGGCTAGGACTCCCAGCTGGATTTAGATGCAAAATAGTTGAGCGCATGGCTTGCTATGGTGGAGGTTTGCGTGGACGGCATCGGCATATTGAGCTCATTGAGCTCAATCCATGTTGGCACATGCATACTGCCACGGCCGCTGGCTGTGGTATCACTCCAAGCTGTATACATATGCACATGCAGCCCTGTTCTTGCAGGCACGCTGCTTTGTCCAAGGCAGAGTCCTTGGTAGCTCACCATTTTCATTGAGCTAGGAGTGCGCACATTAGCCTGAAGCTGTTCATTTTCTGCTGCCTCAAGTTCTCGTTGTTTTCCTGCTTTCCACAACTGTTTGCCTGCTGTTTTTCTGCTTCGGGCTTTGCTGTCGAGGGGCGTGCTGCAGACCCGGAATGCCCTCCAGTTATGCCTAACTGGCAGAGTTCCCAGTGCAGGCTAGGGGTGTGGAGCGTTAGAGTGTGCGAGCTGCAGGATGTAGGCCGCCTGCACATCTGATGCATGCATGGGACTGGACTGTGTAGAGCAAGGGTTCGTGGGGCTCGGAGCTGTGTTGGGTGGGGTTACTCCTAGTTCAAAATGATGAGGCAGCTGTGACCTGCCGATCCTGCGCACGGCCGTTGGGGGCCCATCCGCCCGACCCAACGCAGGCAGACAGAACTGTGCCCCAGGCGGATTGTTTGCTGAAAGAGTGATACCGACTGCATCCAGGACACGAGACTCACACCCAAGGTGTCTGCGTAGGCCGTCCACAAGGGTGACGCCCCAGTCGCAGAGAATGTAGGAAGCGGACCTGGTCTTGGCACTGTACATTTCTGCAGGATAAATAGTAACAGGCCTGCACACGCAGCAGGTGCACCATGCTTCCAGGCCGCGCCGCTTGGCGGGCGCGGGCTGCTGCGATCGCGCTCGCCTGCCTGCTGTCCGGCACCCAAGGTGCGCTGCGCGACCACAGCTGCCTGCGCTCTGTCGCATGCTCCGGCCCAAGGCTGCGCAGGCCTGCAAGCGGGAACCCAGCTCACGTGGGCGCTCTGCTCCCTTCGTACCAGGCGCGCGGGAGCTCCTGCAAGCAGGCGCGCCGTCCAAGGACGGGCCGGGCGTCCTGGCGCCCGCGAGGGCGCTGGCAGCAGGCGCGGCGGGCTCGCCAGGCCCCGCGCCCGTGGCCGGCCTGCCCGCTGACCGCGCGCCCGCGCCCGCGCCGCTCTCATACGCGGGCGGCAGGCCTGTGCCCGCAGCAGGCGCGCCCGCCGCTGGGGCGCCTGCGCCGGCCGTGTCGGCGGGCGCTGGCGGCAGCCCGGCGCCGGGGCGAGCAACCGTCGCGCCCGCGCCAGCCCCAGCCGCTGACGCGCCCGCAGCCACCGTGCCCGCGCCCCGCCCATCAGCCGGCACAGGTGCGGGTGACGCCATGGCGCCTGTTGGCGCGCCCGCGCCCGCGCCATCCGCCGCCGCGCGCGACAGCGCAGCGCCCGCGGCAAGCGGGGCCATGGCCAGCGCGCCCGCACCGGCCATGCCGGCCGATGCGGCCGGCAGCCCCGCGCCGTCAGCGGATGCGCCCGCCGCCAGCGCCCCAGCCCCATTGGCAGGCGCGCGCAGCGGCGCGACGGCGCCGGCGCCGGCGCCGATGCAAGAAGCGGCCGTGCCCGGCCCTGACGGTGGCAGCATGGCAGCCATGCCCCAGGCGCCCTCGCCGTCCCCTGGCAGCACTCCGGTGTATGCCGCATTCATAAACATGCGGCGCGCGCCCGCGGCCGCGGGCGCCCCTGCGGCCGCCGCGGCGGCGCCCGCGCCCGCGCTCGACGCGGCGGCCGCGGCGCCGGGGCCGTCCGCGGGGGCGCCCGCGGTCGCCGACATCATGAACACGCTGATCGCCAAGGCGGGCGCGTTCATCGACGACAAGACGCTCTTCCTGGCCGGTGCGGGGCCCTTCTCAACTGAGCTGGTGCCAGGGCACCTGCTGAGCAAGCGGGCAGCGCGGGCGCGGCGGCGGCAGCGCTGGTGCGGGGCCCTCGTCAGCCAGGCTCTCGTCAGGGTGCCCGCCCAGCTTGCTCGGCGGGCGCGGCGGCAGCGGCGCGCCTACAGGCCGAGCGCGCTCAGGGTGCAGCCGGCAAGAGCCTGCCCCGGGGCGCGCGTGCGGGCACGTCGCTGAGCCATCGTGTCCGCGGCAGCAAACACAATGCCTGGGCCATGTGATGCTAGGCACGCTGTCCCAGCATCACCACGCTGCCGTCGCTTCAGCGCAGTGGACGCCGGCACTGGTTCTCGCCCTGCATTACGAGCTTGTGCATCAGGCAACATTGTTGTGCGCCGGGCAGGCGTGGACGACAGCACGCTGTGGAGCATCGACGCGCCGGCCGGCCGCCGCACCGGGCGCTTTGCGACCGCGGACTTTGTGGGCGACTCGCTTGCCGACTGGGACAGCCGCCCGCAGGCGGTGCGCGCGCCAATGGCTCCCGGTCTGCGCCTGCATGTTGCCGTGCCTTCACTGGATCCGTGTGCCTGAGATGCGAGCGCGAGGGGGTTCTTTGAGCAGGGATCACTCAGGCGCTCTGGACACAGGGCGCCCAATCAGGCGCCCAATTAAGCGCCCAATCAGGCGCCCAATCAGGCGCGGAACGTGATGCAGGACAGCTTCGCTGTGCACGGGGGTCACTCGCTGCAGGCTTGCTTGCGCGCTGGTCTGGAGCGTGCGTGTCTGGCTGGGTGCAGCTCCTGCAGGAAAGCGGGCTGAATCAGGCTCCCGGCCCTCACATGCAGGCCCGCCCCAGCGTCATCCTGTGGGCGCGCTGGCGCGCAGCGCAGGGCATGCTGCGAGCGCCTGGTGCCTGCGCCGCTCCGCGCATGACGCGTGCCGGCGGGCGCAGGTCCTGCATGCGATCCCCAAGGGCGCCACGCGGGCAAGCACCTGGGCGGTCGAGCTGGCGCACCCGCGCTGGAACGCGAGCGCGCAGACGCTGAAGTTCTCGGTCGAGGTGCGCGCCGCCGCTGCAGGGTCAGCGCGACGGCAGTCATAGGGTTAGGCAGGTGAGGGTTATGGAACGCTACAGCAGGCACAGGGTCCGGCGCTCGCATGTCGTGCATGACGCCGCGAACAAAACTTGCGGTGAGACGCGGCGGCGTGCCGGGTGACAACAAAAATGCGCGGTAGCCAAGTGCGCCAATGGCGACCGGATGGCGCAAAGCATGGGCCGCTCCAACGCGCCAGCTGCCTGATGCTGGCTGCGGCCGCGCAGGTGCTGCCCGAGCAGGCCGACGCGCGGCTGCCGGGCGGCGCTGTCGCATACGCACTGGCCAACGCGGATCACAGCCTCGTGACGGAGGTGCGCGGCTGCGGGCGCCGGCCGGTCATATAGTATTGCCAGCGCCTCCTTTGCTGGCCTCGCGCTCCATTACCCAAGGCCCGGTGCGTGCAGGCGCGGCCCGGCGCGGTGTTCTCCGACCCCGTGCTCTTCATTGACGACTCGACGACGGCGGCGGACACCACGCCGGCGCCGGAGGCCGCGCCGGCCGCCACCGGCACCACCAAGTCTGCGCTCGTGCCCCTCAGCGGCGGCAGCCAGCACATAAACCTCAGCGGGGTGCGCGCCCTGGCAAAGCAGGCGGGGGTCACTAAGGCCTTGGCCGGAACAACCTTGGGTGTGGATGACCGTTACCGCTGCATGGCTTGAGCATGGCCACTCTCAGGATGCTCCTCCTCCGTGTAAAAATGTAGATATATCTCATACTGTCTGATGTGTGTACCTCCGTTGCAGGAGGTTGCAGCTAAGCTGAGCGTGTTCAGAAAGCGCCTCATATGCAATGCGCATGGCGCAGGCACAAGCAGGCAGGACATGGGGTAGCGACACGTGAGCAGCCTGACAACGATGCGCGGGCCGCGCAGGCAAACACCGGCACGCTGCACCCGCAGACGCCGGTCGCAGGCGCGGCCCAGGCGCGCGGCGCAGGCGGCGGCGGCGGCGGCGGCAGCGGGGCCAACCGCGGCCTGGTCCACTCCGGCAGCGCCACGGTCAACTCCCTCGGCCACTTGGGGCGCACTGCGTTCTGCCCCCAGCTGGGCTGGTGCGCCCGCGCCCGCGCTGCTGCGTGACTCATCTGTGACGGCCCCTGTCCATGTGTGAGGCGCGGGCCGAGCCATGCTGGCAGCACCGCCAGCAGCATTGGCCGACTCGGCTCACAGTGGCGCTGCGCCAGTGCCCGCAAAGTATTTTGGTGCGCCCTGGACATGTAAGCGCGGGCAGAGGCAGAGGACCCACATCCTGGCTGCAGCACTTGCCCGACACATCTGGCAGGGCCATCGTCTCCAACACAGGTGCCCCAACCTGGGGTGGTGCGCCGGCGGATGCCTGGGCTCACATCCTCGCCGCCTGCATGCGCCGGCTGTTGTGCTGGGAGCTGCGCAGCTACAGGCTGTCCGCGCATGCCATATATGCAGTGGGCTGCTGCTGACGCTGTCAAGTACCAGCTCACGCTTCCTACCCTACATGTTCGTTTCGCCTTGCTTGTGTAGCGCAAGGCTCAGCATCAAGCTGCCATGTGATTGGTTTCTTTCGGTCCACGTACACCGCCGCCTGCCAGCATCATGTAGTGCCGCCTCCCCTGTTAGGCAGGGCGGTGCAGAGCGGGCGTGAGACGGCATGCGCTTGCTGACTGGGCGGGGCCTGCGGCGCGCAGGGTGTACAAGTCAGACCCCTACGGATGCAACCCCGTAGGCCGCAAGTAGGGAGGGACGCAAGCTGCATGGCAGGATGCGTGTCCTCGGCGCAGCACTAGGCTGCTCAAATGTGTGACTCCAGAATTGCTGCCTGTTGGACTGACGCGTCTCGCGATTTCAGCTATTGCTGTCCTCTTGTGTCGTCGGGGTGTAGCAGTTACTGGCACAGAGCCAATGTGAGTCAACACATGATGCTTACATACTCTTTCCTTGAACGAACTAGGTAGGCACTGTCAGTGCTGTCCGTGCATTTGTTGGATTGATAGCAGTCCCCGCATGCATGTTGATTCGCTCGACACCGGCATGGTGTCCCTAGCACAGGCGATACGTCAGCAGGGCTGACAGGCGCGGTCGAGCTATAAATACGGGCGGTGTAAAGTATCGACGTTCAACCCACACAGAGCCAGAATCCAAGTACAAGCGCGTCCCACACTATGCACTATGCACAAAACAGCGGTGTTCGCAGGCAGCACCCCGCACTTCGCACACTTCAATGCGCAGCTCTAAAGGCCTGCCAGGCGCCCACGCATGTGCGCTCCACGAAGCACGCGCGCGGAAACAGGCGGGCTGTGCGCGGCCGGCCTCACTCGGCAATCCGTTCCTCGTACGGCTTGCCGATCGGCAGAAAGTCCACGAGGAAGAGCCCGAGCGTGAGCGCGACCGTGGCCACCACAAGCGCGATGGGCCCCAGGACCCAGATCGTCTGCGCGGCGCGCGCGTCAGGACCCGCCATGCCGCCGGCGCCTCCAGCACATGCACGAGAAACGCAGACCCAACAACCTGATTCGTGTCCCCCGGCTTCGCGATGAGAAAAGCAGGGGGCGCCTCTAGCACATGTACAAGTAACGCGGGCACGATGACATGACCCGCGTCCCCAGCACTGCGCACAAAAGGAGGCGGGGGCGCCGACCGCAATGCTGAATGCGAAGAAGAGCCGGATGCCGACGGAGAAGAGCTCGCCCGCGCAGTCCGTGACCGCCAGCGTCTCCTGCTCGAAGGCGTGGCCCTCCTCCTTCTTGTCAGGCACGGCCTTAAGCAGGAAGCCCTGCGCGCCGCGTGCTTCGGGGTCGCCAAAGCATATTGGCCTGCGTGGATGAGGTTGAGCTGATCACTGCGTAGCCCTCTTTCAGGGCTGCGCCCCATCAGCAGCCAAAGTTGGCTGCTACACGGTCGTAATTCATTCATTCGGCGCCATGCGCCCCCGCCGCCGGGCTTGGTGAATCCGGACGAATCTCCTTGTGACCACCACGTCGCTCGAGCCCGAGTCTCGGCGGGTGAGATCAGCTTATGGTGGCTGCAGAGAACGCCATGAGTGGCAGGCAGCTGCATGACCTCGAGCCCCCCTGCTCATGGCACAGCGTCGCCAGGCTGCTGCCCCCTGTCGAGCCTCAACTGGGGGGCTAGAGGGCGAGACGGAAAGCTTCAGACTCTGCAGAGGGGCGCCTCGCAGTCATGCAGGCGCATGCAGCCAGGAACAAGGGAGTCAGGCAGCACCATGCAGGGGGCACCATGCAAGGGATCCATCCTCACGACCGGCGGCGGCGGCGCGCACCATTTGCGAGAACAGCCTCTGGCCCGCGCACAAAGGCTGACCATGAGATCCACGCTCACAGGCGCGGGCGGGCGCGCGCACCACGTGCGAGAACAGCCGCGCCGACTGCACGAAGCACAGGAAGCAGAGGAGTAGCAGGAGCAGCGCAACCGCGAGCTTCACGGTGGGCGTCAGCAGCGGCTCGCCGCCGCTCGCGGCGATGATCGGGTCGACCGCCTGGGCGCCCGGCGCGGCGCGGGCCTGAGGGGCGCGGAGGCGTCCGCGGCTGCAGGAGCGCACCGCCGGTCGGGCGGGGAGCCCCAGGCCGCGCCATGGTTGCCACACAACTGCAGCATTTGCCGTGCACTGCACCTTGCACCTTGCTGGAGTCAAGAAGAGACGCGCTGGTGCCTTGCAAGTGGCAGAGTGGGGGCGGCGGCCGCCTGTGCAGCGAGAGCGCTGCACCACGGGAGCGGGCGGGCGCTGGCTGGCCGCGCTGCACGGCACGCGAAAGCACAACAAGCACGCAAGGAGCAACACAGCCTCCAGGCGCCCACCGAGATACTATTCAGGCGCTCGTTCCACGCGGGGTCCAGCAGTATCTCTGGCAGCGCGCGGGCGCCTATGTAGCCGCAGGCGACCTGCAGCACGGCGAGGTCAAGAGCAGCCGGGGCTGCTCTCACAGGGACCAGAAAGTGTACCGGCAGTGAAGCGCTGCCTACCGTGAAAAGACCGACGCTCATGATCGAGTTCCTGCGGTCCGGGCATGTCTGCTAATTGATGGACACATTATTCCATACAAGGTAACAGTGGCCACTGACGCGTGCAAGTCTGAGCATTGTTACAACGCCATCTGCAGTGGTCAAGCATGCGCCACTGCTACACCGCAGCACCTGAGCGTCTGGACGCCCGTGACAGTCTCTTTGTCATTCAATGCTATGGCGCGCTGCCACACCCTCCGCGCATTCTTTGTCACCTTCATGACCTTGAACCGGCCAGGGACGGGCGTATCAAAGCAGTACAGCCACACATGGTATGCTACGAACACAAAAGTGCTCACCAACAGGCTCCCCAGGTCCCACCCCTGCGAGGCGATCATGAGGCGACGGCGTGACACAGGAGGAGCTGGGCGCCTGCTATGAATAAATATCAGCCAACTTGGCCGCTTGCGGTCTACTTGTTGGGCGCTACATTTGCAAGGTAGGTTTACTAGGTTAAGGGGGCACCTCCGGCCCCAAGGAGAACGCTGCCCGTATATCGAGCTAAGCTTCTCGCAGCCCTCGCGCCGTTGCGTATAAAGGTGACTTGAGAATTTCGACTTTGAGGCTGCTCGACGCCCCGCAGCACCAGCACCATCAGTGCCGAAGTCGAGTGGCGTGGTGCAGCGCAGGCCTACACAATCCCGAGCATTTCGCAGAGTGATGAAGGGCGCACAAGCGTGCGCAGCAGCGCTCTTTGCTGGCTTGCTGCTGCTCGCGTCCCCGGCATGCAGTGCGCCCGAGTCGTGCAGCCTGGGCCACCGTCCCGCTGCTGCGGAGCCTGTCGCTGCTGCGGGGCGCAACGGGGCGCAACAGAGCGGTGGGCGCCGCCATCTAATGATACTTGCGCATCTCCATCTCAGCGCGCGCCGGGACGGGTGGTGCTCGGGTAGTCAGCACGCTTTGATTACGGTGGCGCGCACTTCCACTCATGCCGCGCGCCTCTGCGCAAGCGCTGCCTTCCTCGAGCTCTGTTGCATCTTACAGCATGGCTTAATGCTGCGGACGGTTTGGGCACGGCCGCACCGGGGTTGGCCGGCGGCCTGCACTCTGCGGCTGCGTAGACCCAAGGCAGGAAGCAGGCGTCAGACTGCTAGAAGACTGGGCCAGCGTGGGGTGTTCCGGGGGGGAGCTCAACGCTTGAGCGGGCGCCATCCTGACATTATGTGCCTGTTTATGTGGCCATGGTTCTCAGCCGTAACCTGTGCGGACAGGCAGAGCAGGTTAAACCAGCTGCGGGAAAGAAAGTGGGCGGCAGCGCAAGCGCTGATGCGTGTACCAGCGACCTGCAACCAGATGGTCACGTGCACCTTGAGCCTGTTCGTTTAAGTGCTGTGAGGATCCTGTGCTCCATGGCTTTTTGCGCGCACGCGCGCCGCTGCGCTGCGGTGCGCCAGCTGCTGCAGCCGGTGCCCGAGCAGCGCACGCCATAAGCCCAGCATGAGCGCACGTGGGCAGCCAACGGTGTCCCTGCTGACTGCCGTGGCAGGTCGCCGGGACACCGCAGGCAGCGTCCCATCATGCAATGCCCCCAAAGCTCCTGTGCGCGCGCTCGGGGCTGCGCCCAGGGCGCGCCACCTGCCCGTGTGTGGGGTATGCGGAGTCTGAGCCCCCGTCTCACCGCGCGGCAGGCCAGCGCGCCCTGCTGCAGGAGCGCGCCCCGGCGCGCGCGCCGTCCGCGGGCGCCCCGGGCGAGCCGGCGCGGCCGCCGGGCGCGGATGGCGGTCAGCAGTCGGCGTGCATCACCAGCACGTTGGGAGCTTTCTACGGCGCAGTGACCGCCGGGCCGCACCTGATCCTGTCGGGCACCAGCCGGTGCGCCCCCGACGCGGATGAGCGCATGGGGCTGTCTGCTGCAGCCTTGGAACGCGCACGGGGCTGTCTGCTGCAGCCTCTGGCGGCGGCCGCGCCAGACACGGCCTTACAGGCTCGCTGCGTGTCAGGGCAGGCGCCCATGCAGCCGGGTCGATCGCAGGCCTGGTCGTAAATGGAACGGAAAGGAGAGAAGCGAGTGCGGCACGCTCTTTGGGCGCACCCAGGCGTGACTCTTCAACAGGCTCCGGTAACACTGGCTGGGCGCGCTGCAGGGGCTTGGGCTGGGTCATGGACGCAGGTGGCCGCACGACGGGCAGCGTGCCAATCGGCGTATTCTTCAGCAGCGAGTTCTACAAGAACGGCACATGGCTGAACAGCCCCGAGGCGGTGCGCATGCGTGCCATCTTTGGCCAGGGCAGGGCGCCCTCGCGCGGGTTTGGTTGGGGTGGTGCGGGCAGCGCTGTTCAGCCGTGCTGCGCACGTGCCCTTAGCGCCCCGTGCGTTTGATGGCATGCTAGGGATATGCACTCCATGCTTTGGCCTCTGGCCGGCGGAGCCGCCCGCCGAATGTGAGCTGCCGCCGCGGCAGGCGGCGCGTGCTGTGAGGGCGGCGAGTGGTGCGCGGCGCCGGGCCGGAACAGGACTGTGACGTCCGAGGCTGCGCGCGCGCAGGTGGTGAAGGGCAACGAGAAGGCGACCGGGAATGAGACCACGCTGGTCGTCATTCTCGACGCCCCGGTGTACAATAGGACCATGGAGACGGTGGTGTTCAACATCATCACCGCCGAGTTCGCCGGGTGCAAGCCGAAGGTGGCTGGCGGTGCCGCGGCGGACGCGCTGGCGGGGGCGGGCACGCCCGGGCTGCAGGCGCCCTCCACGGGACTGCTGCTGACGGTGCGGCGCGTGGCTGATCCCTGATCCCTAACCCTATCTTTCTCTTTAGAGGGGGTGGCTGCCTGGGTGTCGGGGCTGCCCGCCTGAGCGGCCTGGGCGAGCTTGCACACCATCAGAGCGCTGTCTGCGCAGGCAGCGGCGCTTGTGCAGCATCGCTTCACACAGCGCTGTGCATACTGCCTATCCTCACCGCTTGCCCTTGCTGCCCGAGGCAGCGTGTGGCGCTGAGGGCGGCGCTGGCGCGTTCGCGCCGCAGAACGTCACGCTGTTCATCGACGACGTTGGCCCGCCCGCCAGCGCCTTCAACGGCGGCAACATCGGCCTCATCTACTCCTCGTCCTTGTACGGGTGCGGCCGCCGGCCGAGCAGATGCATGCACGCAGCGCCTGTGCCAAGACTTCCTGCGCACCTCTGAACACCACCCTTGGAGTATTACACCCGCGGTTGTAGGACGTCCATTGATCTGCACAAAGGCTTTATTGATCTGCACAAAGGCTTTGTTCGAGGGAGGCGTGCTGTGGCGGCGCGTGTGCGCCAGGGCTCCCGGGCTCATGCAAGCGCCGACTGTTGCACGCTGGGTGGCGCAGGTACCCCTTCTTTCCGGTCTATGGCTGACAACAGACGAGTGCCAGAAGTGCACGTACGGCCGTCACCCATATCTGAAGTATTGTTAGCCCTACAACATGTTCGCTATACCTAGGTCGGTGGATCTTTAACTCTTGCTGTGCTGTCATGCTAAGTGGCCCGAATGCCTCATGGGCAAGCGTGTGGTGAAAGTGGCGGCGGCGAGGTCGCACAGTAGCAGTACTTGCTCACAGCAAAGCGTGTCAGAGCTTCCTTGGACATGTGCCAGTGCTTTATGAGTGTTCCTGGTAACATCAGCTGTGTTTTTTTTTGGCAGAAATAACACACCACAAACGTTGCCGTGTTTTGAGCAGGCGTGTGTTGCGATGGTAATCCAGCTAATTGCTTGACTGGCATGTTGCTGTACGAAGTGGGCGAATGTACACAGGGTTTTACGCGGAATGCCACTTTGGCATGTACCACTCCCTGAACTCCGTACTTTGACACTGGCGCCGTTGGTGATCACCATACAAGCCAAGTGGGCCACTTGTCGCATGCAAGCGTTGTGCGCGGAAATGCATGATATCACAGCGAGTACACGACCCTGAAAAGCACGCCCATCTGCCGGCAGGGGTCTTGCGCAAAACACCCCATAGCAGGTACACAGCAGGCTATTGCAACGTTGGGGTCGTGCAGGCCACGATACTGAGTGGCACTCCAAACAAACAGGAAATGCAGCAAGCCCCAAGCAAGCGTGTGGTCCCATGCAGGTCATGTGCATACTGAGAGTCGGAACAAGGTAAGCAGGAACCGTGGCAAGTACAAGCAACACATGTTCTTCGCGACACATGCTGACTGGCATACGAGGTAGACAAACTCCCAAAACCAGCGCACAAGTCTCTTGCGCCTGTGGCTTGCATGCGCCAGCGTGTCTCCTAACGACAAAAATGAAGTAATGATGAAGCATAACCAAGCATGATCAGACCACTGACTCAGCACGCAAGCGTAAGGCTGCTGTTCACGGGCTATACACCAAGAAGCAGCCGGCTCACTGCAGAAACATGTCCAGGATGCCGCGCGCATCCTCTGACAGCAGCTTGCAGCTAAAGCCTACAGCCTCCAGGCGCCTGTGCATGCCCCGCTCAAGACGCTCAGCAGGGCTTCCTTCACATCGAGCAGGGATCCTGTCCCAGCTTTTGTAACAACAACGCGGCCATGGGCACGCTTTGCAGAATAACAACAGGGCCGCGCACCTTAGGTTTAGGGCCCTCCGAACGCTGCCCGGTACCGAGCTGGGAAGCTCGGCAGCCCTCGCGCCATCGCATTTTAAAGTGACGTAAGAATCCTGTGCTCGCGGCTGCTCGACGCCCCGTTGGCCCAGCAGCAATCTTATTAAGTCGAGAGGCGTGGCGCGGCGCAGCCCTACTTGAGCGTACAATACCGAGTCTGCTCGCGGTCTGATGAAGGGCGTACAAGCGTGCGCAGCAGTGCTGGTTGCCGGCTTGCTGCTGCTTGCGTCTCCAGCGTGCGGTCCGCCCCGGTCGTGCAGCCTGGCCTACCGTGTTACTACTGTGAAGCCTGTCACTGCTGTGGGGCGCAACATAGTTGCGGCGCCGCCACTTAGTAGTACATGCACATCTTCCATCTCAGCGCGCGCCGAGTCGCGAGGTGCTGGGGCAGTCAGCACGCTTTGCTTAGCACTGTGGCGCGCTCTCCCACTCGCGGCGCGTGCCTCCGCGCAAGCGCTGCCCTCCCGAAGCTCTGTTGCATTTTACAGCATGGCTTACTGCAGCGGCCGAGCAGGACACGGCTGCCCCGGGGTTGCCGGCGGCCTGCGCTTTGCGGCCGCGCAAACCCAAGGCAGGAAGCAGGCGTTAGACTGCTAGAAGACTAGGCCGGCGTAGGGGTGTTCCGTTTCCGTTGGGGAGCTCAACGCTTGCGCGGACGCCATCCTGACTTTATGTGGCCATTTGTGTGCCCGTGGTTCCAAGTCGCAACCTGTGCGGAGGGGCAGAGTAGGTGAGACCAGCTGAGGGGAAAAATGGGGGAGGCAGCGCAAGCGTTGAAACAGGTACCAGCGACCTGCGGCTGAGATGTTCACAAGCACGTTGAGCCTGTCGGGTCACGTGATGTGAGGCTGTGGCTCTTGTGCTCCACGGCTTGTACGCGCACGTGCGTGCCACTGCGCTGCGGCGCGCCAGCTACTGCAGCCGCGCCCAAGCTGCGTTAAGCGAGTCCAGCGCGTGCAGTACTAGGTAGCTAACAGTGTCCCTGCTGACTGCCGTGGCAGGCCACTATGACAGCAGGCGGCGTCGCGTCATACAGTGCCCTCAAGCTCCTGCACGTGCAATCGGGGCCGCGCCCAGGGCGCGCCTGCTGGCGTGTGGGGTGTGCGGGGTCTGAGCCCTCGTCGCGCCGCGCGGCAGGCCAGCGCGCGCTGCTGCAGGCGCGCGCGCCGTCCGCCGGCGCCCCGGGCGCGCCGGCGCGGCCGCCGGGCGCGGACGCCGGCGCGCAGTCGGCGAGCATCACCAATGCGCTGGACGCACGCGCGGGCGCGGTGATCGCTGGGCCGAAACTGTTCCTGACGGGCGTCAGCCGGTACGCGCCCCGAGCGCCGGCGGGGCTGCCTGCTGCAGCACCCGGTGGCGGCCGCGGTAGGCGCGGCCTTGCAGCCTCGCGCCTGCTTGCGTGTGAGGGCAGGCGCTCGTGCAAGCGGGCCGATCGCAGGCCTGGTTGGAAGGGAAAGGACAGGACTAAAGTGGCGCGCGTCGTTTTGCACACCCAGGCGTGTGTGTTCACTACGTTCAAATAATAGATGGCTGGGCGTGCTGCAGGAGCGTCTCCTGGGTCATGGTGGACGCCGGGTCGGACGCGGGCGGCCGCGCGACGGGCCACGTGCCCTCCGCCAAATTCTTCGCCAGCGAGTTCAACAAGAACGGCAAGTGGCTGGACAGCCCCGAGGCGGTGCGCCTGCGCGCTAACCCTGGCTAGGGCAGGGCGCTCTCGGGGGTTCCGTCAGGGCCTGGGCGGTGCTAGCAGCGCTGCTCAGCCCCTGATGCGCACGTGCCCACAGCACCCCGTCCGTTTGATGGCATGCTAGAGACGCGCATACCGTGCTCTGGCGGTACGGCTGGCAGAGCTGCCCGCTGAGCGGGAGCTGCCGCCGCGGCAGGCGGCACGCGCTGTGAGGGCGGCGAGCGGCGCGTGGCGCGGGGTCGGAGCAGGACTGTGACGTTCGAGGCTGCGTGCGCGCAGGTGGTGAAAGGCATGGACAAGGCGACCGGCAATGAGACCTCGCTGGTTGTCATTCTGAACGACCCGGTGTACAACGCGACTGCGGAGACGCTGACATTTAACATCACCGGCGAGGTCGCCGGGTCCAAGCCGAAGGTGGCCGGCGGCGCCGCGGCGGGCGCGCTGGCGGGCGCGGGCACGCCCGGGCTGCGGGCGCCCTCCACGGGGCTGCTGCTGACGGTGCGCCGCGTGTCTGATCCATGATCCCTAACCCTGTTCCTCTCCTTGAAGGGGTTGGCTGCATTGGTGTCGGGGCTGGCCGCCTGAGCGGCTCGGGCGAGCTGAGGCAGGTTGCATACCATCAGAGCGCTGTTTGCGCAGGCAGCGGCGCTCGTGCAGCATCGCTTCACACAGCGCTCCGCAGACTGCCTCCCCGCACTGCTTGCCCGCGCTGCCCGAAGCAGCGCGCGGCGCTGAGGGCGCCGGCGCGCCCGCGGCGCAGGACGTCACGCTGTTTATCGACGACATCGGCACGCCCGCCGCTCACGGCACCAAGGCGTCCTACGCGCCGATCGGGTCCAGCGCGGCCGCGGGCGCGCTGGTGCCAATGACGCAGGCGCCCGTCAGCAACTCCGCGCCCGCCTTCAACGGCGGCAACAACGGCCTCATCTACTCCGGCTCATCCTTCTATGGGTGCGGCCGCCGGCCGAGCAGACGCGTGCATGCCAGCGCCTGTGCCAACGCTTGCTGCGCACCCTTGACACCCTGGGAGGTTCACACCTGCGTTTACAAGAACCGCATTCATCTGCACAAAGACTGCTTTTGACAGAAGCATGTTGAGGCGTATTTGCGTTGTGCACCAGGGCGCCTGGACCTGCGTAAGCGCTGACTGGTGCGCGCTCGGTGGCGCTCAGGTACCCGTTCTACCCATTCTTCGGCTGACAACAGGCAAGTGCCAAGAAGTGCATGTGACGGCCGTCACTCATACCTGAAGTATTGATAGCCCTACAAACTGTCCGCTATACATAGGACAGTGGCTTGCTGTTGCTGTGCTGTCACGCAAGTGCTTGTGGTCCTGGCCCCAATGCCTCATGGGTGTGGTGGATGTGGCGGGAAACGCTTTCGTAATAGCGGTGCTCTTCTAGAGGAAACGAATGAGAACTTGCTTGGACATGCGGCAGTGTTTTCTGACTTGCTTGGACATGTGCCAGTGCTTCATGAGTGTTGCTGGTGACATCGGCTCATGTTTCTGAGAAGATACACCGGAAAGTTGGCATGTTTTGAGCAGGCGTGTGCTGCATTGCTATAATCCAGCTAATTGCTCAAGTGGCATGTTGAAGTGCGAAGTTAGCGAACAAGTACAAATGTTTTTTGTTGAGCGCCAATCTGGCATGTGGGTCATCGTGTGTGTAAGCATCCATCTCCACTCTCCACTCCGCGTTGAATTCCATTAAAAACCGATCCCTCGTATGCCTGAATCCTCTGTAGTTTGGTCCCTTAGAGCGCCGTTGGATGGTGCAACCATGTACCTTGTAAGCCAAGTCTGGCGGCCCACTGTGTTACACCCAGCTTTGTGCGCAGACAAAAGCATGTATATTGGAGCGGGGAGGTGACCCTGAGCATGTCCTTGCTGCAAGAAGGGGTGCTGCGCCCACCCTATAGCAGGCACACAGCAAGCTACTGCAACGTCGGGGTTGTGCAGGCCATGATAGGATGCTGAGTGGCACTACTAACAAGCAGGACTTGCAGCAAGCCACAAGCAAGCGCATGGCCCCACACAGGCCATGTGCATGCTGAGTGGCATTGCAAACAAGCAGGAGTGAAGTTAGCCACAAGCAAGCGTATGGCCCCACGCAGGCCATACTGAGTGTTGGTGCAGGTAAGCAGGAATCATAGCAAGCTACAAGCAATACATGTCCTATGCAGGCACTGTGCATGCTGCGTGGCATACGAGGTAGACAAACTCTTGAACAAGCGCATGCGTCTTTTGCGCCTGCGGCTTGTGTGCAACAACGACAGCTGTCCCCTATCCTACCACCGTGAGCTCAGAGAGACAGCACATCCAAGCAAATCACAACCACTGACTCAGCCCGCAAGCATGCAGGCTACTATACACTAGCGATACACCAAAAGCAGCCGGCTCAATGCAGAAACATGTCCAGGATGCCGCGCGCATCCTCGGACAACAGCTTGCAGGTGAAGCCCACGGCCTCCAGCGCCTGTGCGTGCCCCGCTCGGGACGCTCAGCAGGGATGTCCTTCTCCTCAAGCAAGGATCCTATCCTGGCTTCTGCCACGGCAACACGGCCATGGGCATACTGTGTCACATTGCAGGATAAGGACGTGGCCCACACAATGCAACCGGCTGGGATTTGCCGAACCTGCTACTGCAGACATGTCACTGCAACCATGTCATCGCTCTGACCTGGCACAGATTTACATGCCCGCACTACATTGGTAGCCTGTAATCACCCTGGCAGAGTGGCATGATCTTCTGCCAGACAGGTCATAATGGTAGATTCACAAAGCATATGCGTTCAGACTGTGCACCAGTGCCAGCGTGCAAAGCGGCTGCCATGCGTAGGGTTGTGACTGCGTGCACGCTGTAGCAGCGCAGCTTGAGCTAGTAACGCCGGCCACGCGTGGTCACACCGTGGCGCAGGGCGTAGTATAGAGCGGAGGCTGTGTGCAGTGCCGCACCTGCGTGATATCCCTGAGCTGCGCCTCTGTTCCTGGTGGCACCTGCAGGCCCAGCAGCACTGGGGACAGCCGCGCCCCTGCACGGCGAGCGGCAGAGGCTCTGTCAGGACAGGGCTACTAATAATACAGGTCGTACAGGTCAAGTGGTCCTAATGTAGCGCATGGAAATGCGCTACATTACTGCCTGCTGTTTACCATCATATGGTGCAGGAGACATGCACGGTGAGAGCGCTGTCACTCCACTGCCACCAGACTCTGTCAGTATAATGCAAGCCAGCACTATGCAAGCGGCAGAAGGGCGTCTCACCTGTTTTCCGGTAGTGGAACAGCGTCACCTGCGCATGTGCCGCAGCAGGACTCAGCAGTGCAGCTGAATGCTTGTGCATGCTCACATGCAGACCATGGGAAGCGCCTTGTTGTTGATGCGCAGGTGAGCCAGCCAATGGCACTGGTTGATGGCTGGCTGGCCTGCACAAAGTAATCGCAGGCGAGCTTTGCGCAACGCAATTCCCCCATTGGTGAGGGTCGCGCGTTGAAGACGGGGCTTAGCGCGTCCAGCAGCTGCGAGATCGCGCGCAGCCGCTCCGGCGCCTGCACCTCGAATAGCCGCTCGTCCGCCAGCGCTTGGGACCCGCGCGCGCGACCGCCCACCAGGTGCCGCACATGCACCTGCGCAGTTAGGGTTGAGGCCTACTCAGGAGGCACGTCTTTGCATCTGCACTGGCAACCTGCACCGCAGACCTAAGGCTAGCAGTAACATCCTGTTGGGAGCGCGCGGGCCTCTCGCGTGCGGGCGCCCGCCGCGCGCGGCACAAGCACCGACAGGCACACGCCAGACGCATAAAGACGCAGGCTGGCGACGTTGTCCACTGCATGCGTTCTGTGGTGAGCTGCATGAGTTGTAACCGCAAAGCCTGGGTCCGTGCTGACTGACATGTGCAGACCATGCGTGTGCCGCCTGGCCGGACGGCCGGGGCGCGCGCCTGGACGGCCGGGATGGCGGAGATGTCGCGCGTCGGGAAGCCGGCAGCCTGCAGGCGCGGCAGCAGCGCCTGCAGCTCCGCGCCCTGCCGCACGCCCACGCTCCACAGCACGTGGCAGGGGCGGCCCTCAATGTACCTGCGCGCGCCGCCGCCCCCGCCTCGTCCAGCGCGTGTGCGCATGCTTGCCAGACGCCCAGCACCCCAAGCCCGAGGCTGACCGAACGTCTGCAGCCCTCAGTTTCTTTATATGCAAGCAGGCGAGCAGATGCACTGGTGCAGGCAGTGGTGGAAACGGGCAGGCCCCTGCGGGTGGCACCTGTGACGCAGCTCGGTGACGTCGAGCTGCGTGCCGCCCACGGCCGTCTCCGCAAAGCGCTGCAGCGTGCCGGGCTCCCCGCTCAGCGTCGACGCCAGCATCGCCTCGCGCTGCACCGCGCGCGGGCGTGATCGCGACTCATGCTTAGGGTTAGGTTTAGGGTAGTGCAGGTTGTGCAGCCCACACGCGTGACCTGCACTCTACCTGCCGCCCCTGTGCTGCGGCACCCCGCTCCATGTGCCGGGCGCCCGGGCGGCCCACGCAGCACACGAGCTGCGCTGGCGCTCGCCACAGGTCTCATAACAGCCGCCCGGCGCGCCAGGTCTTGGTGCCTTGCAGCAGAGACCCTGGGTAGGGCGCTGCTGCGACACGCCCGGGGCGCACGTGTGCGCCTATGTCGGCCAGCTCGGCCACCAGCCGCAGGCGGTCGAAGTTCATGTTGCTGCCGCTGCATATGGCGACGTGCGTCAGGCCCTGCGCGGGCACGCGCGCTCCTCCGTGAGCCCCGCGCGCCGAGGCCTGCCTTCTGGTCTGGCCGCAGGGCGCCCCGCCGCTTCTGCCTTGCATGGTCCAGGATATGCGCACTGTGCAGGCACTCATCCGTGACCTGCATGGCAGACTCTGGCTGCATGCAGATGTGGCAACGGCGCCCATTGGGCTTGCGCTGAACAGGCAGCCGCCCCCGGTCAGCTGGCTTCGTGCGCGCCTTGATGTGCGGGCGCGCGCGCAGGTACGCCTTGGCGCCCGCGACGGCCACGGCGCCCGCGGGCTCCAGGATGGTGCGCGTCTCGGAGAACACGTCCTTGATGGCCGCGCTGATGGCCGCGTTGTCCACCTGGCCCGGCGCGCGCAGCCGTAAGTGCCCGCATGAGATGTTCTACGGTAGCACTGCTTGCTGCTGCACCGTGCGCCAGGCGGGGCGTCCTGTTGGGCACGGGCTGGCGGCCGGGCCAGCGCTGCCCGCAAGGATTGTACTCACCAAGGGTCAAGCATACGTCTCAAATGAGCGTTGGGAGTGGGTGCCCGGCCGCGCGCGCAAGCTGAGCGCCGGCAGCGCAGGCAGGTCAAGCGAGACAGCACTGCCAGCACTGCAACATGAAAGTTGGCGTTGCAAGCGTGGGCGTGCACCACCTGCAAGGACGTGCAGACCTGCACTGCCGCCCCCTGGGTGATGTACTCCAGATGGTAAGCATTGCGGCAAGCAGACACATGGGCGACCTCGACAAGCAAGCCGCTGCGCACCAGGAGGATGCCGTCCAGCAGCTCGCGGCACAGCCGGAAGCACTCGGCGCCTGCGCAGGCGCGGCGCGGCCATGTCAGCCAGCACGCGGACAAGCGCTCCGCTCGGCAGGGGAGGCGGGCGACAGGCGTAAGCGCGCATGCATGCAGGCGAGGCTGTTGCCTGCGCGCTTGATGGCCACGCCGTCTGCAAACACGTCGATCTGCTCCAGCGCGACCCGCTCGCCGCGCTTCAGCGAGATCGCCATCTTGTTGGCCCCTGCCCGCCGGCTGCGCTTGAGTGCCATCATGGGGGCGGCTCGTGTGCACAGAATACCATGCGGGGGGCGCTCTCAAGCACAGAGCAGCGCTCATATGCACACAGCAGACCAGCGTCTCAGAGTCTGTGCCTCAGGTCCGCACGGCGCCCTCAGGACAATGTGGGGGCCAGTGATGTCATGCCAGTAACCAGGGTCTCTGGCCATGAACATAGCGTGGGCTAAATTGGTAAAACGAAGCGATGGCGGCGCCCACCAGTGGGCTCCACGCCGATAACAAGGATACTGGGATCGACCGCCTTTACGAGCGCAGCGATGCCGGCCGCCATGCCGCCGCCGCCGATGGGCACAAAGATTGCATGCAGCTGCGCCCGTTGCTCTGCCGGGCAGTGGCGCAAGATCTCCAGGCCCATGGTGCCCTGCAGACGCATTCCCTGCT
>JAABUV010000972.1_pt1 | contig 42730 bp, 45 predicted proteins | sample 5559971 | NCBI WGS metagenome assembly JAABUV01 (sample SAMN10711881, study PRJNA513362) | rock metagenome | isolation source: Antarctica rocks | place: Antarctica: Victoria Land, Knobhead nord | collected 2015-12-19 | reverse complement strand
CGCGCTGGACGCCGCCGCCGCGGGCGCCGCGCGCGACGAGCCGCCGGAGGCTGTGAAGCTGCCCTGCGCCGGCGGCGCCCGCGAGGGGCCCGCGCCGGAGCAGGGTCTGGAGTCGGGTTTGGCGCCGTGCGCCACCAGCGCGGACCTGGCGGTTGCGCTCGCAACGCGCCTGCTGGCGCCGCCGGCTACTGCGCCCGCCGCGGACGGCATCGCGGCCGGCGGGGAGCGCGGCCCCGCGGGCGCGGACGGCGCCAGCGAGGCGCCGCTGCTTCGCCTCGGTAGCGCGCTGGCAGCGCTGCTGCAGGCGCGCGACGCGGCGGCATGGCCGCCGCTGCCGGAGGGAGCCGCGGCCGCCGGCGCGCGCGCCGCGCCGGCCGCCGGGGGCGGCGCGGCGGCGCGCCGCGCGCTGTCGGCCGCCGCCGCGGAGGTGGCGGAGGCCGAGCTGCTGCCGGCGTGCGTGGCGGCGCTCGCGGCGCGCGCGGGCGCCGGCGTGGCCGCCGACCCCGAGCCCGGCGCTCCCGCGGCTCCCGCCACGGCCCTGCCCGCTGATGCTGATGGCGGCCCAGGCTGGGAGGAGGATGGCCTGACCTGGCAGCGGCTGGGCTGGCGCGGCGGCCTGCGGCTGCTGCCGGCGCTGGCGGCGGCGGCGCACAGCGCGCCGGGCGCGCCGCGGGCGGCGCCGCTCGAGCGCCTCATGGCGGGCGCCGCGGGCAGCGGCGCCCCGCGCGACAGCGCCGCGGCCGCCGTCGCCGACGCGCTCGTATTCGCTGCGTCCAGCGCCGGCGCCGCGGCGGCGCTCGCTTGCGCGTGCGGCGACGCCGCGCCCGCGCCCGCCTGCCCGGCGCCAGGGGCGGAAGCGCGCGCGACGGCACCGGCCGCCGCCGTCCAGCCGCAGCCGCGCGCGCCGGGGCCCGAGCGGCGCCACCCGCCGCCGCACGGCGGCAGGGTGTCGCCTGCAGGGAGCGGAGATGTCCGGGGCGATGCGGGGCCGCCCGGCCAGGGCCCGAGCCCGGCCCTGCGGTCCGCGCGGGACGCGATGGCTGCGGCGCTGGCGGCGCGGCTGGCGCGCGCGCTGCCGGGCGCGCCGGCCGGCGCGGCGCTGGGCGCGTGCGCGCGCGCGCTGCCCGGCCTGCCCGAGCCAGGGTTTGAGCGGTGCGCGCCTCTGCCAGCGAGCGCTCCGCTCCTGTGCTATGGCCCGTGCCCGCCTGGCAGTCGCGCACGGACGAGCGCAGGTGGCCCCAAGGGCGTGCGCAGCGGCGGCAAGCCTGTCACTGGGCCGCACCACTGCGAGCATGTATGAGTCGCTGTGGCTGCTGCAGCTGCTTCCGTAATCCACCACCTTGCCCAGCTGCGTGTGCCCGCAGAGGCGGCCCAGTCAGGCTGCCAGAGCCTTTCCCCATGCTGCCCTGGAAGCACGCCTCTGCCAGCAGCCGCACGGCGCCCGCGCGCGGCCGCGCAGGGCCATGGCGGCGCTGCCCGCGATGCTGCAGCTGGGGGCGCGCGCTCCGCCGCCGGCCCGGCTGCACCCCGCCGACGGCGGCGCCGCGGGCGCCTGGGCGCGCGCGCGGCTCGACGCCGCCGCGCTGGGCGCGGCGGGCGCGGCGCTGCGCCTGCTGGCCAACGCGCCCGCGGCGCTGCCGTGCCCCGACGAAGACCCAAGCGTGGGTGCGCAAAACCGTCAGGATAGGTTAGGGTTGGGGTAGGACCCGAGCGTCGGGTGCGCGAAGCCGTCCGGCATACCCTGCATTGTGTCAAACACTCCATGAAGCCGCCTGAATGTCCAGGAGTCCCAGGGCTGGGCCGGTGCGGCCAAATTGCCTCTCAAGCCCGCATTGCACTGCCAGCCCCAGCGGTGCGGCGGCAGCTGCCAAAGTGATCTTCTTGTGTGGGGCTGGACATCGACATGCAGCTGTACTGCAGCGACTTGACACCCGGGAAAATCACGAAGAAAACAAGGTGGGTCTTGACAAGCCAGCCTGAAGTGTGCGATAGCAACGCAGGCCCAGCACCGCAGCGCCGCGCCGCCGTCGCGGCGCTGGCGCGGCGCCTGGCCGCGCACTGCCACCAGCTAGCCGCGCGCGCGGCCGGTGCGGGCGCCGGCGCCGAGCGCGCGCCGGCGCGCGCGCTCGCGCAGCGCTGCCTGGCGGAGGCCGCCGCCTGCGCGGCCGCGCTGGGCGGCACGTACGATACCGCGCCGCTTAGCGTGCTGCTGCTGCAGCTCACGGCGGCGGCCGCGACCGGCAGCAATGACGCGCGGCCGGCCGCCGCCTGCGCTGGCGCCGGCGCGGCGGCGGGCGCGCCGGGCGCTGGCATCTGCGCGACAGCTCCGGTCGGCTGCCCGGGGCCGGACGTTCTGTCGGGGCCAGACGCGCATGCAGCGCCCGGCAATGTGCCTTGCAACGCCCGCGCCGGGCGTGGCGCGCCGGGCGAGGCAGCCGACGTGCGCAATGCGGCGGGCGGCCAGGGCGCGCGGGCGGCGTGGGCGGCGCGCCGCGCGACGCCGCTGGCGCTTCCGCTGCGGCGGCAGCTGCTCGCGGTGCTGGAGCGCGCGGCGCCGGAGCGCGCGGCTGGGTGAGGCGTGCGGGGCTGCTGCTGGAACGCCGCTGTGGAAGCGCCCCTGTGTTTCGAAGCGCTCTCGGGGGAAGGACAGACTGTGACACGAGAGGCGCGTGCAGTGCAACGCACGCTCGCGGCCCCGGGTGGCTCTGCGCGGCAGCGCCGCTGGCGTCCGCCGCTACGAGCGCGGCCGCCGGCGCATGCAGGTCTGGAGTGCATGGGGCGCACGCTGTGCTATAGGGCCCCCATGGTAGAGCCTCGGTGTGCCTGCCAGTTGCGCATGATGAGCCGCATGCAGGCGGTGGAGCGGGGCGCCCGACTCTGCACGGCCAGGTGAGCGAGAAGTGCTCGCATGAGCGCGTGATGGGCATGGCAGCGATGAAGCAGGAGAGAGGTGCGGGTGTGGTATGTGGGTTGCGTTTTGTGTGGCTGTGCCTGGCTGCTTCTGCTCTGCCTGCAAGTCACTTGCATGCAGCGGGGTGTTGGGGAACCTACGATATCGAGTGACACAGCCTGTGAGCTGCTGTCTTGACCTGGGCCCAAGTCGTCCCACAAACAACGGCAGTCTGAATGGTACCAGTGCGCCCTCAGTTCTTCCTTCGTGTAGGCGGGTGGCTGAGCACCTCTATGTCGGCCCCTGTCCTTTGGTTGAAAGATGTGTTTGCTGAGATATGGTATGCTGTGCTACTTAGAATGCGCATAGCCATGGGCGTCTTTGTGGTACAGGGATTGGCCACAGGCTGAATGCTTAGGCCACTGCTGTGAACCTAGTCGAGCAAGGTGTGTACAATGTCAGAACACGGTGATACGCCACGGGAGTCTGAGGAGGAGCCGGGGCTTGCGTGCGCAGTGAAGGGCGGCGTTGCGAGTTGCGAGTGCATGTCGCCTGTCCTGCATGCACAGGCACCTGTTGCATCATGCGTGGTTGTCCTCTTAAGCAGTGCCGTACAGCCTTGATGCAGGTTCCTAGCTCTGCACCTATGTAAAGCAGGGACTTGAGATAACGCAAAGCTCATGTGTAAGCAGGCAACCGCACCCGGTAAACAAGCCCAGAAGCCAGATGCAGAGATCAGAATGATTGTTCCTTCGCATACTTGCACACTGCAATCCCCGACATAGAGCTAGCGACCCATGGGTTTTTTGGCGCCAGCAGCACACGCGCGCGACCCCTGGACTGCGGGGCGTTGCATGGGCTCTGTGCCGGAGCCACACGCAAGCACAGCGTGTGCTCCCACAGGTGCAGACATGCATGCAGCCAATGAGGCCACCCCAGAAGACACGCACTGATACATTCATGATGCTGCACTCCATCTTGCAACGGCCTTCGCCTTTGGTACCGGGCGACACGTCCCGCATCGTTACATGACATGCAAAAGGAAACTGATGCCCCTTTTCCTGTACTTCTCTGGTTCAGGACACTTTGCCATACGGCCACCGTGGCCGGCCTCCCACCACACCTGCTGCCGCCGCACCCAGTGCAGCCAACGCAGCCAGTGCAAGTGCGTGCACCGGCCTGCTGGCGCTGCCCCTTCAAGGCGCGCCGCGGAGGCGCGGTGCGCGCCAAGCTGCCATAGCCCCAGATGCATGCCTGGCCTGCCTGTGTCACGAATCACGACGGACGGTAATCATGTGGGTCGCGTGGCCGGGTCTGCGGACGGCATTGCTTGCGGGCGGCGAGGGCGCACGTACTCACCCGCACACCCTGGGCATGCAAGGCTGCGCCGCGCACTCACACGCCCCGCCCAAGGCGCACGGCTAGCCTCCCACTCCTGCTGCCCGCCCGGCCCCGGTGACCGCCGTGCCGTCGTCCGACGTGTCGGCGGGCGCGTCCGAGGCGGCCGGTGCGGCTGGCGCGCCCGGCGCGGGCGCGGGCGCGGTGCCGGTTGGCGGCGCCAGCACGACGGCCGTGCCCACGGGCGTCGCGCCGAGCCCGGTGCGCAGGCGCACCTCGCGCACGGGCGTGATGGAAATGAGCGTCGGTGCGATCAGGCCGCCGATCGCCTCCACCTGCGCGCCGGCAGGGCGCCCGCTTCACTGCCGCGTGCGCGGTGCCTCCTGCCGGGCGCGGCTGGTGAACCAGCACCGCCTGTTCGAGCTGGAGGGTCGCTTGCGAGCGGCGCGGCAATTGGGGCTGTTCACCTGCGTGTCGATCGGCGCGACGGTGATCGCGGCCGGGAAGATGACGATGCCCTCCGCGATCGCGCTCGCGCCCAGCTCGAAGTTGTTGACGACCGACGGCCTGACGAACCTGCGCGCGCGCGCCCCGCCAGCGCCTACAGTCACAGCGTCGCGCTGCCCAGGCGCGTTACTCGCCGCCGCACATGAGCACCCGCGTGGTGCATGACCAGCGCGTCTGCCTCAGCGCGCTCATTGCTGCCGGCGGGGACGCCGAGCAAGAAAAGCACGGTGCTCCTTACGTAAGGCACCCCTCGGGCTTGCAAGCTGTGCGCGCCATGGTGCCCGCCCCATGCGAGCGCGGGGCTGCATGTGGCACATGCGCTTAGACAGTGAGGGGATGCGGCGCCCAAGCGCGCGGTCGCCGCAGACAGCGCGTCAGCTACAGCATGCAGGGCGCGCGGGCGCGGGGCCGCACAAGCCGGTCGCGCCGGCAAAGGCGCCGACGGGGTTGCTGCTGACGTAGCAGGGCGCATACGTGAGGCCGGTGGCGGCCAGCGCCGCGCCCAAGTTGACGTTCTGCGCGCCAGTGACCCTTGCTTCTACAGCGTCACATGTAAAGGGCTTCCGTGCGGTCGTAGACAACTCTGTGGGGCGAGGCATGCGCCTGTACAATGGCTGCAAAATGCAGTCCTGTTGCAGTCCTGGTGTGGTGCGGAGCATGCTGCGAGGCTGCCAGGTGACAGCGCCGCGCTGCAGGTCACGCGCGCCGCGCTCCAGGGTGCTGTCGGGCAGGGCGCGCGCCTGCCGGTACGTCCTGTTGAGCGGGAGCGGGCCCAGGTGGTCGGGCAGCAGCGACGCCAGCGCGGTGCCCTCCATCATCGTGAAGTTGAGGATGTGCTCGGCGAGCGGCGTCTGCAGCAGCGCGTTGGGGCTCAGCGGGCTCAGCACGTCCTTCAGGCTGCCCAGCGGGTTGCTGGCGTTGAATACGTGCTTCTGCGCGAGCGCCGCCAGGTCCAGGCGCGCGGCCGCGAACACGGTGTCCAGCGAGGCGCGCGCCTTGGCCGGCGAGCGCTCCTTGGCCATGGCCACGCCTGCGCGCAGAATGATGGCTGGGCCGCTGATGCGCGGCTGGTCCGGCAGGTCACTGGCACTCTAGGCATGTGCGCGCAGAGACTGGTGCAGGTGCACAGTGTGTGCTGCTCCACTCTCACAAGCAAACGTAGTTGCAGCAAACCTCCTAGTCATGCACCCCGACAAAGTGTGCAGGTCTTTCCTCCTGCAGGAGCCCGACAAGCCTGAGCGCATGCACTTGCGGGCGGGTGAAGAGCGCACTGGCGAGCAGGGCAGCATAGTCCTCCAGGGGCGCTGCCCCCGGGTGAGCCAGAGCATCAGCCCCTGCACCCACGCCAGCCACGCTCGGCAGGCTGCGCGCGCTGGCGCGGCAGATCGCCGCACAGACGTGCAGCGCAATAACAAGAGCCCTGCGTGCGTCCAGAAGCGTCAGTGCGCCCTTCTTGAAGTCCACTGGAGTTGGTTCAGCAGAACACCAGCCCCCTGTGCTGGGTGGAGTCTGCATTAGCAAGGTGCAACATCCTAACATATACATGGCAAAGAGTCTCTGCTAGGCGCGCCTGGCAAGCATGACGCGACATGCGCGGGCAGTAGCTCGCGGCTTCAGCGGCTCGCTTCAGCGCCAAGTTCCGGCAGACGCAGTGCGTGCGAGGAGTGCAGGGTGCTGGCGTGCGCTACACGCACGCGTACGTCAGAAGGCTCGCCGCCAGGCACAAAGCAGCCTTGTCACATAGTGTGTTGACACCTACACAAAGTGGCAAGTGAGCAGATGCGCTGCAAGCCAACAATGCTCCAACCAAGCTCTATGCGCTTGCTGCGCAACCAAGTCAAGCAACTCAGCACTTGCCTTGCGACTGTGAGAGTGGGGTGTTGTAGCCTGCGCCGTGAGTTGGCTGGGGAGGGAGGGACCACTCGGGTCCCCCATATTGCTCCCTTACTTTGGGGGATAGCGGCTAATGGGGGCTCTCTATGGGTAGATATAGTCCATGGGTAGGCAAAAAGACATGGCATTGAAAGAGCCTACATCTGGCTGATACACATGATGTCGTCCATATGCTCAGCCACCGAGCGCCTGGCCATGTCGCAAGTCTGGGCCTGAACGCTGTCCTGTAGCCCCGCCAACGAGCAGGGGCCTGCAGGGGCAGCACAGCTGTGATATTGGACACTGGAGGGACTCATGCGGAAGGCCCGCTGCATGGGTGCCGCCTGAAATGCTGACCAGCGGAGCAGGCAGCCATGCACCACTGCTGGCTGTAGTGTGGCTGAAGCTTTTGAAGGTATGAAACCAGGTATGCCAATGGAGCCTGGGACAAGCAGGGGCGCTTCCCTTGCGCGGTCCTGCAGTTGTGCTTCTCGGGCATCGAACTTGACATACAGTGCATGCATGTCCGGTCTGAAGACTGTTTCATGTGCATGATGCACTGCACGCCAGCACGCTAGCGCTGCACAAACTCCATGCAGCTGCCTTACGATGCGTGAACTACATCGATGCCAAAAGCCCAAGAAAGAGAAAAGGGCGACGCGATTTATTGATGCAAAAACAGGCGACCCAAAAGAACATAAGAAAAGAACCAAACATGAGTGCATTTGACCAGACGTGTGTGACACTGCGCGCGCTGCATGGCAGAGCTGTGCAGTCTGCTCCCTTGGCATGCTCACCAATGCATGAGCATGCTCACCAGGTCCGCAGACTGTGCGCAAGCGTGCCACAAGGGTGGCAACGAGTGCAGCATGTGCTAGCACTGGGTGGCTCCTGCTCGCCGCGGCCCCGCCCCTACGGCATGCTCCATAAGCCACATGCAGCTGTTGCAAAGTGATTCAGCGGGAACGGCCCCGGCCGATGGGCTTTGCGCCTTTATAAAAAGAAGCGCCCGGCAGCTGGCCTGCAGTGGGCACGCACAGCAGCCGATGCAGCAAGTGTGCATTGCAGTCTGCGCGCCTGCAACCGCCCCCGCACGCTTGCGCGGCCGCGGTGCTCTGAGCGCGCCTGCCCCCATGCCCAGCCTCCCTCTGTCACTGCCCCGGCGAACAGCTGCCCGCGCGGGCCAGGTCATGCGCACACACCCGGCTGCCTCCTGCGCATGAAGCGCGGGCGCGCCCGTGCTCTGCGGCGCGCATGCTAGAGTGTGCTGCATACGCACACGCGCGCCTACGGCGCGCGGCTAGCCCCCCACCCCCGCCGCGCGCCCGGCCCCGGTCACGGACGTGCTGTCCGTCTCGTCATCGGCGTCGTCGGCGGGCGCGGCCGAGGCGGCCGGCGCGCCCGGCGCGCCCGGCGCGGGCGCGGGCGCGGTGCCGTTGCCGGCCGGCGGCGCCAGCACTACCGCCAGTTCGACCGGCGTCGAGGTCAGGCCGGTGCGCAGGTGCAGCTCGCGCACGGGCGTGATGGAGAGCAGCGTCGGCGCGATCAGGCCGCCGATCGCGTCGATCTGCGTGTCGATCGGCGCGACCGTGATCGCGGCCGGGAAGATGACCAGGCCCTCGGCGACCGCGGTCGCGCCCGACTCGAAGTTGTTGAACACCGTCGGCTCGATGAACCTGCGCGCGCGCGGCGCGCGCCCCTGCATCATGCACCGGTGCCGGCGGGTCGGGCTGGGGGCGCCGGTGGCAGGCAGCGGGGTGCGGGGCGGGGCGCACACGAGGAAGCAGGGCGTGCGCTGTGCGTGCAAGCTGTGCATGCCGCGGTGCCTTTTTCTGGTGCGCGTCGCGACGGTTGCCCGCGGCACAGGCACTGGGCGTGCCCAGCACTCGGGCCAGGTGCGGCTGCAGGATGCGGTGTGACCAGCGACCAGGCAGCCAGGCAGCTGCAGGGTGCGGCAGGCGCGGGGCCGCACAGGCCGGTCGCGCCGGCAAAGGCGCCGATGGGGTTGCTGCTGACGTAGCAGGGCGCATAGGTGAAGCCGGAGGCGGTCAGCGCCGCGCCCAGGTTGACGCTCTGCGCGCCGCCGGAGCATTCCAGCGGTCAGGGTCCGTGTTTTGGGTGGCGCCGCGCGGCCGCTGTCAGCGCTGGGCGACCAGGCACATGCGTGCACAGGCATCCGAGAACATGCAGTGTTTATTTTGCCCAGGCGGCCTGGCGATAACGCTATAAAGTAAGTAACCTGACCGCCCGCCGCTGAGGCGCCGCGGCGCGGCCCGCGCCTGGATGTACGTCCTGTTGAGCGGGAGCGGGCCCAGGTGGTCGGGCAGCAGCGACGCCAGCGCGGTGCCCTCGGTCGTGGTGAAGTTGAGGATGCGCTCGGCGAGCGGCGTCTGCAGCAGGGCGTTGGGGCTGAGCACATCTTTCAGGCTGCCCAGCGGGTCGCTGGCATTGAAGACATGCTTCTGCGCGAGCGCGGCCAGGTCCAGGCGCGCGGCCGCGAACACGGTGTCCAGCGCGGCGCGCGCCTTGGCCGGCGAGCGCTCCTTGGCCATGGCCACGCCTGCGCGGAGCGCGCGGGGCTGAGCCGGGGCGTGCGGCTGGCCAGGCAGGCTGCCGGCGACGTGGAGGAGGCCTCGTGCGAGCGCCATCAGGCCCGGGCGTGCCGCCCGGGAAAGGCGCTGTTCAGCGCAGCTCGCGCCCTGGCCAGGGGCGGGCCTGTGCCGACACAGTGTGCGCTGCTGCTCCACTCACACAGGCAAACAAGCGTATGTCAATCAAGCACGAGCTGTGCCAGGTGCGGTCCTTCCAGCTGCAGGCACGCGAGTCGAGCCTTGAGCATGCATCCTGGGCGGGCCGAAGACAGGCGCACTGGCGAGCAGGGCAGCATAGTCCTCCACAGGCGCCGCCCCCGGGTGCTCGAGAGCTTGAGCACCGGGGCCCACGCCGGCCACGCCTGGCAGGGCGCGCGCGGCGGCGCTACCGAGCGCCGTGCACACGAGCAGCGCGACAGCCACAGCCCTGCTGCTGTGCAGAAGCGTCAGCGCGCTCCTGTGCAGTGCAGTCCAACGCTTCTTTCAAATAGCAGAGCAGCAAATTCTCTCGATCGATGGAGTGCGCGTTGCTTTGCACAATCTTGTTATATACACGGGCGCCTGCCAGGCGCACCTGGCAAGCATGCCGCGACATGTACAGGCTAGTCCTGCCAGTTGGAGCAAACTGCGCCACCTATGGCGGGCAGGTTGCACAGAGTGGGTGCAGGGTCCGAGTGCAGGCTCCACGCACACGTAAGCTCGAAGGCTCGCTGCCAGACATAACGGGACGAACACCACATGCACTGGGTATTTCTTGCAAGACTCCGAGCGTACTCCAGACCTCAGGCACTGACCCACTGCCCTAGACTAGACGTGTTAGGTGCTTGGAGGCGGTGTGCGGCTTGCAGGTCACAGATTTGCTTGGCAGACTCGAGGCTCCCGCAGGTCTGGAGCTGGATGAGAAGGGAGGCGACTGGGCAATGGAGCAAGCCCAGCCATACAAAACCCTGAAGGACAGCTGCAGCGAAGCCTGGCTGTCCGGGAGCCTCGTCGCTCTCTTCCTGTGGGCAAACAGCCGTGGCATCGTACAAGCCAAACCGGGCGTCTGGCACGGCGCGAGTTTGGGCCTGGGCGCTTCACGGCAGCTCCGCCAGGGGGGAGGGGCCCGCAGGGGCAAAGCTGCTGGAAAGCTGGACGCTGCACGGGCCGAGGGCCTGCTGCATGGCCGTTGCCTGTAAGGCTGGCCAGCGGAGCAGGCACAGCCATGCTGGAACCCAGTGGTGCGCGCCCCACCAACGCGCCTGTCCTGGAGCGCGCTTGCCTCGTGCATACCCAGCATATGCGCACAGCGTGTGAGCTACGCGGCCCTGGACATGCTACAGCGGACTCTTCGATAGATACAACTCCGTGTGGTGCTGCGCACCACCGCGGTAGCCTTGCTGGCAGCGCGCTGTTCTGCCAACCCCCATGTGCCTGGGCACTGTCTTGCTACCTTTTGCAGGCTTAAAGCGCATGCGTTTGGGGAACGCGCAGGAGGCGGCACTCCGTGCTGCTGCTCCTGCTGCTGCTCCTGCTGCCGTGGAGCGACGGCGCTGCAGACAGCAGTGCCGGAGCGCCAGCCAGCGCGGGCGAGGACCCGGCCGCGGGCAAAATCAGGATCAGTGAGGACTACCGGCAGTGGGCTGGCACGATGGCGTCGGCCATGCTGCTGCGCGCCAACAATGACCAGGCGGCCGGCGAGCGTGAGCGTGCGGCTGCAGGCGGTCACTGATAAGCTGCTGGTCAAATGGGAGGCCGGCATCTTGCCGCCGCAGGCGCGCGGCCCGAGCACGCGGCCCGGGCCTGGGCCTGTGTCACGGCTCCAGCATGCAGTGACAAGCGTGCACTGCCGTGCGTCAGATAGCAGCGCGAGCGGACCGCGATCGCGGTCATAAAGGCCGGTGCTGCCTGCCTGGCGAGTCTCGGGGCGCTTCAAGCCGCTCGGGGCCTGGCGGAAAAGCGTGCCTGAGACCCGCTTGCACGCTCTGCGGCAGGTAGCCAAGCTGCTGGCAGCGGAGGCGGCGGGCGCGCCCGCGTCCGCGCCGGAGCCAGGCGCTGCTGCCGGCGCGGCGCTCGCAGCGGAGCTGTCGGCGCCCGCGGCCGCGCCGCCGCAGGGCGGGGCGGCCGACACGGACCCGGCCGTGATGGCCGACGCCCTGCAGCGCGCCGGGGAGGGCTTTGCAAAAGCGGCGGCGGATGCGACGGCGTCTGTGTCCGGCGCGTTTGCGGACGCCGCGCACGCGCTGGGCCTGCCGGCCGGGGCAGGTGGTGGGACCGGGACAAACGCTTCCTACGTGCAGGCGGGGCAGCCTGGCAGCCTGGCGCGCGAACGGAGCAGCGGCGCACCGCCGGCGGCAGCGGAGGTCACGGGCGAGGCGCTGCAGGCGACGGGCGGCACGGGCGTGCCGCCGGGCGGCACGGAGGTGCAGCCGCCCGCGGCCGCGCCCGCGGTCGGGCCGGGCGGCACGACGACAGGCGTGCACCAGTACCTGGGCGGCGCGCTCACGGTGGTCGACCCGCAGCCCTTCGTATATGCAAGCGCGCGCATCATCAGCACGCTCAACGCGGCGGTGGGCACGCTGTCCTTCGTCAACTTCTCGCCGTGCGTGCTGGTCAACGGGCAGGCCGGTATCGCCGCGTACGCGGTCGGCGCGGTGGTCGAGCCGACGCTGATCTACATTGCGCCAGAGGGCTTCTCGGTCGCGTCGGTGGGCCTGTCGATCAGCCCAACCGCGATTGCGATTGGGCCTGGGCGCTCCAAGACGCTGGCGGAGGGTTTCGCAATCGCGCCGACGCTCATCAGCGTCGCGCCCGTCGTTGACACGGACGCGCAGATCGGCAAGGACATCAGCGGCACGCCGGGCAAGGTGGTCACGCTGCAGCGCAAGCCGGGCGACGAGCCCAGGGCGACGGCCGGGCCCGGCGGCGCGGCGGACCAGGGCCAGGACGAGGATGAGGACGCATCCATTGTGCCGCGCGGCGCGCGGACTGGGAGGTAGGCGGCGCCCGCGGTCGCCGGCGGCGAGGGGCGCGCAGGGTTTTCAGCCATGACTTCTTACGTCAGGTTGTGTACGCACAGGCAGAGGGGTACCTGGTAGAATTGCACGGGAGCAGCAAGACGTGAAATAAGGGCCACTGCGCCATGAAAAGTGTTCGCTGCGCTTGCATGGCAAGCGGGCAGCACCAAAGGAGGGAGCCTGGCGGCCCCGGTCCCATGCTTGCAAGCCACCACACGCCATAATTTTGGGCGCGCGGGGGATCCAGAGCACCAGGGCGACCTTCTTGCATTGCTATGATTTCCTGCTGGCTGGACAACCCCGCGCTCCAGGGTACTAGGTACAGGGGACTGACCGCACCTGAGGCTGCCAGCCCAGTGCTCCCTGACCCTGCTGGCTGCCCATCCCTGGGCCCTCAGCATCAGTTGACGGTTTATGAGCCCCGGGCCAGGTGACGTGGAGGCAGCTGCTGTGGTCGAGTCGTGCACGTTGGGACTGCATGAGTCTGCTGTCCTGATCTTTATTTAATTTGGCATCATTGTGAGGACTGCCAGCATTTGCCGCGACAAGGCTGGCGTTTGTCGTTTTTGGGGGGGGTGCTGAACGCGCGCAGGGGAGCAGCCTTTCTTGTCGCAACATGGTGCGAGGAGGAGCGGCACGTGCAGGGGCGAATGCAGGGCTGTAGAAGTGTGCACTGCGTTATAGATGGGGCACGACGCAGGCTTGACATGTACGCTTCTAGTGTATGTGGCAGCAGACAGTTCCTACCTTGTGCTGCACCCCCGTTTTGCAAGCATGTTGCCTTCTGCTTTGCCGTCGGCTGCTAGTGGGACGTAGCCTGCTGCATCGTGGGTACTTAGATTTGAACTTGCACTAATGTTCACGCTGCATGTAGCCATTGATAGGTCCCAAGAGCTTTTGAACGGCTCACCCCAGCACAAAGCCCGCTGTTTGACGCGCCAACTGCGTAGAGAAGGAGCAAGGGACGGTTGATTCGCACGGGCTACCCCTCGCCAAAACCCGGCATGGGCCTTACATCTCCTCACAGCTGGCATGCAGGTGATGACCCATGCATGTGAATGGCGCTGGTCTATCGACCACGAGCAGGCAGAACCAGTGTTGCATATTATACACGCAGGGGAATGGAATCTGTTAACGACCTGGCCTATGCATGCATAGACACCGCTGTTTGTACACCATGCAGGTGCTCATGCCCCGGGCCTGTCCCTTCTCAGGCACTGGACAGCGCGGCAGGGTTGCAGGCACCGTGCGCGCTCGCGCCCTGCGCGACTCCGGCTGCGCGGTAGCGCCGTAGTGACACCCTTACTCAGGCCCCGCGCGCGTCCAGCGCAGCGCGCAGCGCGGGGAGGCCGCGTGCGAGCGCCTGCCACTGCTCCGCCAGCAGCCCGATGCCTGCGGGCAGTCGGGGCGCCACTCATGCTTCGCCCCTGTTCAGCCAGAGCGGGACATGGACAGTGGGATATGGACAATGAGCACAACTGGCAGGGCATTCACGCATAGGCTGCCCAGGCGGCCGCACAGACACCTGGTCGGCTTCATCAGGCGCGCATGAGGCGGATGGCAGGGCGCAGCCTACAGATGCCGCGACGACCCCGGAACGGTGCAGCTCGGCACGCTGGCAAGCCCCTGCGTCGTCAAGGACCCGATCGGCGCAGCGGCGCCCGCGCACCCTTCTTGCCGGGGCGCTCCTGGCCGTCCTTGTCCGCGTAGAACTCGCGCAGGTCGACCAGCAGCTTCCCGCTGTACCGGTTGACGCGCAGCTTGCGCCTGCCCCGCACGGCGCGCAGCATGCATTTGTCGGCAAGGCATGCATGGACCCACACGCTCTTCACTCTCCAACACTCCAAAAGCGTCCAAAAGCGATAGGATTATGACGCGTCCTGCCAGTTGTTGTATAACTGGGTTTGTTGGGGCCTCAAAGCAAGCCCAGCGGCTCCCGGGATGCGCTTGGACAGCCTGACGGGCGAGCTGCGGAGCCGGCTGGTGAGACCTGGGCTGTGGCCGCAAATGTGCAGTGCGATGCAGTCTCGCGCTCTGCTCGCTGAGCAGACCCTCAGCGCAGTCCTCCGATTTGCGGGCTGCAACAGTGCGCACGGGCCCGCACTTGCTGGACAAGGCCAGCTCGAACGCGGTGTCGCCCGCCGCCAGCGCCGCGGAGATGGCCGGCTCCGCGTCCCGGATGGCGTTGAACTGCTCTGGCGTCAGCGCCAAGCCCTTGCTCGCGGGCTTCAGCTCGCCGTCGCTCTGCACGCATGCTTTCAAGGATCATACCGCTCATGTCCTGGGACACCGAGGTGAGGTCGTGCACTGTAAGTGGCGTCAGACATGCTGCGCACGCGCGCATTGCGGGCTGTAAGCCATCGACATGCATGCCAGCTGGCCGTGTGAGTGGTGAACGCATAGCCCTGCACTCCAGGCAGGCTGCCACGCAGTGTGAATGCAGTGTGCTGAACAGAGCGTGCGGACACCCAGCAATGGCAAGCAGCTCAGCAGCACTCATCTGCCCTGCTGCAACCTCAGCTCACAGGTCCCTGCATGCGCGCGCATTATGCTCTCCAAACTTGGGTGAGGGGTAGCAGCGCATCCCGGGGCCGCACCGAGTAGTACTCACGGACGTTCACATACAGCTTGCCGCGGTACTCCGAGACGTCCGCGCGCCGCATTGGCGAGAGCACAACAGGCAGCTCGGCCCCCTTTTCTGCATCGTCGCATGCGGCAGCGGCCGCCGCCGGCTGCTGGCTGGGACCTGCTCTGTCATGGCCTGCAGGGATTGCAGCGGACGCCTCGGCGCCTGCAGGCAGAAAGCGCGGATCATTGTTGGCATCAACTTAGCAAATTTGATCTTTAACTGTAATGTGGCAGTTCTCATCGCCGAACACTACAGCTGAGCAACCAAACAGGCTGGCCAGTGCAGCGTCAGCAGCTATGCAGCAAGGGAGAGGGCGCGCGCCCTGGCCGCCTTTCCTGGCGAACGGCCCTGCCGGCCCGCCGCCGAGCGCGCCCAGGGCTGCGTCGACGCCCGTCGCGGCCGCCGCCAGGGCCTCCCACTGCTCGGGCGTCAGGAAGATGCCTGCACTGCCGCGCGTGCCGCGTCAGGCAGGTGGAGCATCCCACAAGATGGTGAGGTGCGCTCACGTTATAGGGTTAGGGCAGGCCCTGCCCCAGCAAATCCTCCTGCTGGAGGAGGACGGGCGCGCCTTTCTTTCCGGGGGCGGCCACGCCGTCCTTGTCGTACGTCTCGCGGATGTCCACGCCCCAGCGGCCCTTGAACTCGCTCACCTGCGCGCGCAGAGGTAGGGTTAGGGTTGTCTCTCTTGCTGGCATGCAGACTGGCGCGCCGCGCCATGCATGCGAGACGCGCGTCCAGACACCTTCTCTGCGTGCCTGACTGCACCTGCACACGGCGCTCGGGGCTGAGCCCCAGCTCGAAGGCCGCGTCGCGCGCGTCCAGCGCGGCGCCGACCTTGGCGGCGTTGTCGCGCAGGGTCTCCCACTGGCCCTCGGTCAGGGCGATGCCTGGTGCAGGGCGCGGGCCGCGTCAGGGCCCAGCCTCTGCATGCATGCTCCCTGGGTACCAGCAAGCCGCCGGCGCGCACCCTTCTTGCCGGGGGCCGGCTGGTTCTTTCATGTAGAAGTCGCGCACGTCGCACAGCTTGTTGCCCTTGAAGCTCCGCACGGTGACCTGCAGAGGCGTCAGGCACGTCGCAACTGACTGGATAGTGCTGGGCCCTTGGAAATCCGACCACCTGAACCGACCTCGGCGGTGTTTGCACGCTCACAGCACAGAGACACGGCAAACAGGTGGATTGCGCGGCCGGCAAAAGGGGCCCTGCGCGGCAGGAGCGCGCCCTGCGCAGGCCGCCAAGGTCGAAGTACGCCTCGCCAAGCGCGTTGACGTTGTCGTGTTCGGCGCACTGGCGCTTGACGGCGCCTGCGCCGTCCTCTGTGTCGCCACCGGCGGCCTTCCGCTTCAGCGTTTGCGGCGCCGCCGCCGCCGCAGGCTCCCCAGCTGCACTGCAGGGCGCGGCACTGTGCCCTCCAAGGTTGGACAGAAATACTTCGACCTGGTCCTGGTGCTCCACACATATGCGTAGTCAGTGAGCAGGGTGTACGGCTAAGAGCACGTGAAGCCATTGTGCTGCACAGGGAGGCCTGTACGGGGATGCTACCTTGACAAGCTGTTTGTGAACGGTCCTGACCTCCTCGCCAAAGTGGCCAACCAGGCTGTTCAGCAGCATCCGCTCCGACACAGTGCTGAGGTCTGCCTTGTCCAGCAGCTCTCCCAGCTTGGCACACACTGCATCTTGCGATACAGCATTGGCCATCGCTGCACACGCTTCAGGCCTTAAACAAAGCTCTGCTCTGCCACTGCCGTGCCTTCCTCTCACTCTGCACTTACAAAGGCGTCCGAGCTCAGCACCGCTGCATATTCTTTTCTTCAGGAGCCTGCAAGCTTGCCAGGGAGGGAAACTTGCCAGGGAGAACAGGAGCCTGCACAAACCCGCTGCATGGTCTTGCCTGCACCCTTGGTCCCTCCAGTTTGTATTCCCCTCTCCATGCATAAATGCATGCATTGCAGCTCGCCTTGCAAAAAACAATGGGGAGCCAGGCACATGCCCCCGACATCCCAAATTTGAGGCCTTAAAAGTGGTGCACATCTCTAGTGCCAGACTGCAACTACAGATTCAGACCCATCAAAGGCGCACGCAGGCTTGGGACGTGCGTGAGGTACCTTGACTGTGCTTCCTGGGCGCAAGAGTAAAAAGGGGAGTTCATTGTCATTGCAGCCAAGTGCATTTGCATTGATGCCTGAGCTGCCCGAGGTTGAAGCTGCACGCCAGTTGCTGCATGACCACTGCCGTGGCAAGAAGGTTGAGGAGGCCATCTGTGCAGATGACGAAAGTATGTCCCTGACCAGATGCAGACATCTTACTTCTTCATGTCCTTTGCAGATAAGCAGTGACGTGCACTACACGCATGCAGCGTGTTCTCAAAGGCAACACTGTCGTTCAGGAGCTGCACTCACGATTGCACCCTCTGCGTGCAGAGGTCATCCAGGGAATTGCGCCAGCGGAGTTGGCAAAGGCCTTGAAGGGGCGTGTCGTGAAAGATGCCCTGCGCAAGGGCAAGAATATGTGGCTAGAGCTGGATGAAGGTCCAGCTCTTATGTGAGCGGCCCCTCACGCCTGCAGGTGCCCATTGCCTCACTCGCAGAATCACACCAACCGTGTTAGAACTATTACTGTGCAGGTTCCACCTCGGCATGACGGGCTCCCTGGTGGTCAAGGGCATAGCCCGTGTCCAGTACGTGAACGCCGCCGCGGCCACTGACGAGTGGCCACCAAAGTACTGGAAGGCGCGCTCTCCAAAACTGTCCAAGCAAAGCCTTGCGTGGTCCGTTGAGCTTGGCACACGCCAGCAACAAGTTATTGATAGGCTGTGCAAGAGGGGACATGCATGGAAGCTTGCCGCCTGCAGTCAGAGGCCTGACAGTCTGTAGGAAAGGCCCAGCCTGTTCTGCACGCTTTGCCAGACATAACCTGTGCGCGCCATTTAGTCTTGGCTCAAATGCTGCATGGTGATGCAGAGGGCGTTGCTAACTAGTTTCACCGTAAGAGATTGAGGCCTCTGTGGGGCAAAGTGTGTATCTGTAAGGCAAAAACTTTTATGGTGAAAACGTATTGACCGTTATGCAACCATGTGTGTTGGCCGCTTGAAAGAACATGCATGTGCCGGGGCCAGGTGCAGCTGGAGCTGGAGGGCGGCGTGCAGGCCGCATTCTGCGACCCGCGGCGCTTCGGGCGCGTTGCTCATGAGCTGCACGCTTGTGCACCAGGCGGCAACGGGAGCACGCTGAACGCGGGCGACAACGGCGGCGGCGGCGGCGGCGGCGGCGGCGGCGGCGCGGGCGCCGCCGGCGGCGGGCAGGGCCGGAACGGCGGCGGCAACGGCTCGGGCGAGCGCGGCGGCACCGCTTCCAGCACCAGCATGCCGTCGCCGCCGCGGTGCGCGCGGCAGTCGCCGAACCCCTCTCCGCCCTGCATGACAGGGTCTTGCGAGCACGCGCCGCATGTGAGCCGAAGGTCGCTCTCGGTGCTTCACTGGCATGCGGGCGAGCGGGAGCCGGAGATGCGCATGGATGGCGCGGCCAAGCGATGGCTGGGGCGCAATGGAGACACCGGCAGTGCCGCGTCGGCAGCTGTGGTGCTGCAATGGAGCGGGTGCCGCGCGTGACACCGGAGGCGGTCCGGCACGACATCAGAGCCGGTCCCGCTGCCTTGCTGAGGCCGCGCGCGCGCGCGCGCCCCGGCAGGCGGGAAGCGCGCGAGCGGGAGCTGCTGAGCGCGTACGGGCAGCTGGGCGACGCGAACGAGGTGCTCAACGAGCGCGCCGTGGCCGTCATGAAGCGCATGAGCGACAAGCTCACCGGCCGGGACTTCCTGCAGGCGCGGCACCCGCGCAGCGCCGTGCCCGCCCGCTGCGGACATGTTCTCTGTGCTCGCCTTTGGTAGGGTTTCACCAGTGCGTGTACGTTTGCGGGACTTGCCCGCTGCAGCTGTTAGCTGTTAGCGTATGCGCAGCGCTCCCAACCATCTTGGGGCCCCGCCCTCTGGCAGAGCTCTGGCCCTGCCCATGGGCCATGGACTTTGGTGGCTGGGTCCATGGTCTGCTGTTGCTGGAGTCTCATGCACGCATACCGACGGAGCATGCAAGCAGCTATCTGCCGACGCGGCTGCTGCGCGCGCAGGAGGGCCTGCCGGGCGGCGGCGAGAGCGACTCGGTGCAGAGCCAGGTGCAGCGGCTCATCATGCAGGCGGAGAGCTACGAGAACCTGTGCCAGTCATACATCGGGTGGTGCCCTTTTTGGTGACGCGCGCCGCCGCCTGCGCCGCGCGCGCGGGGCTGCTGCAGACGCAGCCGCCTGCCCTGCGCTGTGCGCTGGGCATGTGCCATGTAGCCGCTGCCACTGAGTGGGTGCTTGCAGGCCCATCTGGCTGGTAGACAGCGCACCTGCGTCGCGGTGTGCAGCTTGCCCAAAGCTTCTGCTGTTGTCTTGGACTGGTTCACGTTCGGGCGGGCTTGGGGTCCGGGCTCAGGAAGGCGGCCGCACGCACTGCTGTAGGACAGCGTTGGACAGACCGCGCCGCCTTGGTCTGTTGGGTGCGAGGTGTTCGGAGTGTCCAGGTTGCTGGGGTAGAGCTGTGTTTCGGGGGTCAGCCTTGGTCCATGGTTTGAGTTCTGTGTGCAGTGCTGCCCGCTCCTGGTTGCGTTCATTCTTTCCGCTGTTTGCCGGGGCACCGTCTGTACTTAGCGTACAACATGAGGGCCGTAGCACCCCCAAATGAGACGAGCGTTGTGTGCAGAACGATGTCTGTAAAAGGTCGCATGGCTCGATGAGGCCGCATGCAAGCCAGGCACCTCCTTCACGGGGTTTGAGTAGGGTCCACCTCCTCGGAGGCCGCCCTGGGAGGCTCGCCGTGCTCATACCACAGCCGAAAGGGAGGGACCCACTGCACGCCTGACGAGATGGCGGCGCCGCTGCCCAGGAGAGCGCTGAGCTCGTCTGTGGCGGTGCCCGCTGCAGCACCATGCGCGCACTGCCTGCGCTTGGCCTTGGTGCGCAGCGCCCCTTGCAGTACTTCCAACCGTATGGCGGTGCACTGTCACGGGTTTTGCACTGGGGCTGGCGGAGCTTGTCCAGCACCCACGTTACCTCTCCCCGCACGGCAGTCGTCACGCCTGGCCTGACCGCTGTGTGTGCGCAGCCACGCGCGCCTGCTTTCACTTGCAGGCTGCAGCTGGCGGGCAATGCTGCGGCGGAGGGGCGGCGAGCGGCGTCGGCCACCTGCTCAGGTGCGCCGCGCTGGGAGGTCTGCGTGCCGCACCCTGCTGCAAACTGACCGCTTTCGCTTGGCAGCTTTTGCTGCACTCTGCTTCAGGGGCTGTGCGGGGGCTTGCTGACCTGTGGAGCGCTGCTTCGTGCGCACAGCGGCAGCTGTGGACGCGCCGGAGGTGGACGCGCCGGCGCTGGCGCCGGCCGCCAGCATGGGGCCGGACCTGTGGAACCGCACATACTACCCGACCGGCGCTGACGCAAACTCGCTCATAAAGCCCTGGTACCTGGTTGACGCGGAGGGGCAGACGCTCGGCCGCTTGGCCACCATGGTCGCGATGCACATCCGGTGCGCTCCGGGCCTGTCGACCCTGCGGCATGGCGCGCCCAGCCCTGCTGTGCAGCGCGGAGCCAGCGCGCACAGCCGGCGGCGTGCCCCGACTCGCTGACGCTGCCCTGGTCACCGCAAGAAAGGCAATAAGGTGGCCACTTGGTTATAACACTGCGGGCTGTATCTGTAAGGGGGAGGGCGCGAAGCGGGGCAGCTGCGGTACGGGAAGAGCCGTCTTTCCGCTCTGCGGCGTGACGGCCTGCGCTTGCGCGTGCGCAACGGCACTCGACATGTCACATCTGTATGGCAGTGCGTGCGGGGCGGGCACGGTCCTCAGCGTGCATCATCCGCGGGCGCGCGCGCGCAGCGGCAAGACGGTGCCGACGTACCAACCGAGCATGGACATGGGCTCCTACGTCGTCATCGTCAACGCAGAGAAGGTCATTGTGACGGGGAACAAGGCCAACCTGAAGATCTACACGCGCCACACCGGCCGGCCCGGCAGCCGCAAGGAGGAGACCTTCGCAAAGCTGCAGGCGGTGCGCTGCGCGGCTGCCCGCGCGGCTCGGCGCGCGCGGCGCCCCTCTGCGCGGTGTCGGGCGGGTATCGGCGCAGCCCTGCCTTTATATAAATTGAATGTGTGGCGGTGGAGTGCCCATGGGCGGGTGCGCGCTCAGACCGTGCATTACTGCACGTGGTGGCTGAGCGCGCGGCGCAGTGCGGCGTCGTGCTCGCTGCGCGCTGTGTGCTTGGAGGCTGCATCGGCCGCCCTGTGCGGCACTGCCGGCCGGGTCAGGCAGCAGGGGGCAGCCGCCGGCGGCGCTCACCTCGCTGCTGGCGCGCCGGCTTGTATGCATGGTAGCCGTGGCTGGACGCGCGGTGTCCGTGGTGCTGTCAGGCGCGCGTGTCGCAGACCTCCCAGAGGCTCTGTGCTGGCTCGCTGTGCGGCGGGCTGACGCGCGGCGCGGGCGTGCGCGGCAGCGCATCCCGGAGCGCATCGTGGAGCTGGCGGTGAAGGGCATGCTGCCTAAGGGCCGCCTGGGGCGCCACCTGTTCACGCACCTCAAGGTCTACAAGGGCCCGGAGCACCCGCACTCCGCGCAGAAGCCCGCCGACATCACCGCCAAGATCAACAAGAACGCCGCGGCCGCGGCGGCGGCGGTGCCTGTCTAGGCGGCGCCGCACCCGGGGCGCTGCTGGCCTTGCCTGAGGGCGGGCTGGGGCTGCTGGCCGGCCGTATGGGGGGCAGCTTGTTGACTCACACCAGCCTCCAGCGGGCGCGTCTGCAGTGGACGTGCGGGCACTGAACGGAGTGTAAGTGTGGCAGTGCACGGCTTCACACACACACGCACGAGTGGGACCGCCCCAGCCGCGCCTTTACGCGTCTCGCACGCTCAAAACAGAGACCCGGCGGCAACAGAGCGGCCCCCTCGTGTTGCACTTGCAAAGCAACGGGGATGGTTTCGCTCCGGCTGTGAGCATACAGCGTGGGCATCATTGGTGAAGATGGCGATGTCGGAACCCATGATCAGAGCTGATGCATGGTAATCCAACGCCAGACCTGAGCTTCAGGGGGGGTTGGCTAAAAGGGTGCCAGCCAACTCATGCCCTCCCGCCTCGCTCATACACGCCAAAACTTTTCAAGACGCGGAAGCCGTGTGGCAGCAGGCCGCCTGCGTGCTCGCTGCGCTGGCAGAGAGCAGGATGAACACCAACCAGGATCAGGACGCCAGCCAGCCGCGCCTGTGCGCCTCAGGCTGCGGTTTCTTCGGGTGCGCCCTGCGGCCCCCTGCCCGCTCTCTGGGTGGCAGGCGCGCCCGCGCGCGCCGCCAGGCAGCGCGAGGCGTGACCATCCTCGACACGCGCCGCCGCGGCCCTGCGCGCCCTGGCTTCGGGCAGGGGCTGGGCCGCCGCGGGCGGCAGGGGCGCCTGCCTGTGCGCCTGGGGCCTACGTAGCTGACCTGGATGGAGCCGAGGGACACCACGAGTCTCTGTGGCCGCAGGAACCCCGCCACGCTGGGCCTCTGCTCCCGCTGCTTCCGCGAGCAGAAGCGGGAGGCTGGCCAGGCTGCCGTGAACGAGAAGGCGGCGGCTGCCGCCCTGTGCAGCTCCGCCAAGGCCGCGGGGCTGGGCGCTGAGGTGGCCGTCCAGCCGCCCGCCGCAGAGCCAGAGGCCAAGGCCGAGCCGGCCGTGCAGACGCCGCTGCCGGCCCCCGAGGCCAGCCCAGCGGCGCGGAGCTCCGCCCCCGGCCCGTCGGAGGCCGACGAGCGGCCCGTGCAGAAAAACCCGGGCCGCTGCTTCTCCTGCGGCAAGCGCGTGGGCCTCACCGGCTTCAAGTGCCGCTGCGAGCGCGTGTTCTGCGCGTCGCACAGGTGCGGGGCGCGCCGGGGCGGCACACGTTCTTGCACCTTCTGAGGCGTGGGGCGCAGATCCTGCCCGCGCTTGCCGCCGCGGCGCAGGCTGGGATCTGCGTCAGGCGCCAGCGAGGGCTGTGGGGCCTTACTGTCCGCCTGGCGTGTTGCCGTCGTAATATGTGGCGCGCGCGGGGCGGGAGGCGTTGGGCAGCTGCCTTGGCAGGCTTGCCTTGGCAAGGTCGGCGCCGTGCGATCCTGGCCAGTCTGGAAGGTTCCACAGCGGCCCCTGTGCTGCGCCGCGTAGGTATGCGGAAGCGCACGAGTGCACCTTTGACTACAAAAAGATGGAGCGGCAGCGGCTGGCGAAGAACAACCCGCTGGTCCAGGCGTCCAAGGTGGACAAGCTGTGACCGGCGCGCGCCGGCGCGGCGGGGGCGGCGGGGAGTTTTTGGGGCCTGGGGGGCAGGATGCGGCGCGGCTGCAGGCGCTCCGCTCGGCCGCGGACTTGGGGGCTGCTCGGCGTGCGCGCGCAGCAGGGGCGGCCGCAGTGGCGGCGACCGGCGCGGGGCCGCGCGCGGCGCGGCGTGCGCTGTTGGGCTGGTGCACGCTGGGGAGCTGCGCGTGCGCTTGCGGGCCTGGTGCCAGCATGCGCCCGGACAGGGCGTGTGGCGTGTGCTGAGCGGCCGGGCGCTCGTGCTGGAACTGCAGAGCCCGGCGTATCAGGCGGGGTTCTGTATTGGAGTGGGGTTGCACCTGCCTGCGTAGCGATGTGCGGCGTGAGTCGAGGAGCGCTGTGCGCCTGGCGGTGTCCGCAGTGATGCTGACTGGGTGCTCGCGCGTGGCTCCGCTCAGTCTGGGCGCTCGCGTATGCCAAGCGAGCGTGGGGCTTGCGAGGCGAGTAGGCATCGTCTGTTGCGCCTACACGGGTGGGCGAGCGCCAGTGCTTCACGCGTGGCGCCTCGATATAGGTGTTAGTGCCGGGTGGCACCTGGGGCGTGCCCCTCGTAGGTCCCCCTGCGGACTGGCACTGCAGTAGTTTGGGACGGGTCCTGGAGACGCTGTGCTGAGCCGTGGGTGGCCGGCGCAACAGGGAGACAAAGCGCTGCGCTGTGATAGCGTGCTTTGTGCTATGATGGGGGCGCCTGTGCGGTAGGTAGGCGCACTTGTATATTGAGTCATCATGCCGGCCTGCTCGTGTGTTGGCGGCAGTCCTGCTTGTGTATACAGGGGAACTTGGGGGCAGGGTGGTTGGGTAGCGGCGGCAGGCCTGCACCGCCGGGGGGGCTGGAGTTCAGGGCGCGTTTGGGTTGCTGGTAGCGCAGGGGTTTAGCAGTTGTGTGGTGTGCGTGTGCGTGTGTGTGGGTGCGTGTGGCACTTCAACAGTGTGTTTTTGGTGGTTGTAGGGGCCTTCCAGCGTGGCCTGATGCAAAGCATTCACATGGCATGACTGAGTGTTCATTCCAGCAAGCCCTGGGAGCCTATTACACCCCAGTATGTCTTGCTCAGGCTCCTCTCACTGATGTGTACAGATAATTCCCTGGACTCTTGATTCTTGCACAGAGGAGTGCTGTCAGGCATATGTTGGTTTTGAGAGGCGCGCAGCACTTAAGTGTGGGATGCGCACTTCCGTTCCTCATGCACCGTGCGCGACGTAGTGCCGAGCGGCCACAATGCAAGCCTATGTCCGCCCGTCCACGCTGCAAAGCATGTCGTGCCCGCTGCCATCGCCGTGCAACCTGCTCGTGCAGGTGACGCTGGGCCTCCAGCGGCTGCAGAGCAGCCCTGCGGTCGCCCAGCCTCTGCCAGGCATGCCCCGAGCACCCGCATCACTGCGCCAGGCCGTGCTGCGTCAACGGAGATGTCCGCTCTAGCCCAGAGCGTTCACCAATGTGGCTCTGTTTGCTTGGTTCGCCGGTGAACAGCAGCGCCATCCTGTGCTCGGCCTTGCCGTTTATGCACGTGCAGCGCCGTCCTGCTTGCGTCGCGTGGCGGGGCTGATGTGCCGTCCTGCCGCTTGCGCTCTCGCCCCCTTGCCTGGTGCCGGGCTCCCCGCCGCCTCTCTGTGCGCCCGCCCGCCGCTGCAGCGCGAGTTGCACAGCTGCCTCCGTCCTCCTCCGCGTCACGCTTGAGCAGCGCGGGAGCGGCGCCCCGCACTCCCGGGCGCGGCGCTGACCGTACGGGCGTGCGCGCAGCGGCCCCGGCTCTGGGTGGGCGCCTGGCGGTCGGCACGCACCTGCCGCTGCTGGGGCGGCGCTACCGCTACCTCAGCCTGCTCGGCGAGGGCGCCTCCGCGCAGGCGCGCCCCCACCCGGGCCCCCGCTCGCACGCCCGCCGCGCCCGGGCTCGCCCCTGCGGCGCAGCGGGGACGCGCCCGCGGGCGCCGGCGCCCCGGCGAGGCTGGGCCGCGCCCAGGCCCGGGCGTGAGCCGCCCGGGCCGCTGCTGACGAGCCCGAGGCAACAGCTGGCATATGTCGGGGAAGCCACTGCTGGGGTGACCGTGACCGCGGGCTGCCTCACGCTGAGGGGCAGCTGGGCGCGCGGACGGATCTGGCCGAGCCTCACAGGATGTCCAGGGCTGGGCGACGGCGACTGCGGACTGCGGGCTGCCTCATGGTCGCCCGTCGCCGGGCGCGCAGGTGATCCTGGCAGAGGATGTGCTGCGGGGCGGCGGCGCGCTGGTGGCGATCAAGGTCATGCACCGGCAGTTTGCCTACGCGGGCCAGAAGGCGCGGGCCCGCGTGCGGGCGTGCGGGCGTGCGCCGGGCAGCGCCAGCCCTGGGCGCCGCAAGCCACGAGGCCCCGCAGCCGCTTGTTGAGAGCGGGCAGGCCGCCTCGCATGCCCAGCTGGTGCATCACCGTCGCTCTACTCTGCGCGCGCCCCCGACGGTGCCAGGCCGCGCGTTTGGGCGCGCTTGGCAAGGCAGCGCGCTTGGCGAGGAGGCGCGGCGCGCCGGGCGGCCGTCGAGCAGTCTCGGGGCGCTGCGCGTGGGCGCGCGAAGGCGCACCCCGAGCGAGCGCGCGCGACCTGGCCCCCGGCGCCGGGCCCGGCAGCGCCGCCAGCCGGCGCCCGCGCCCCAGCCGCGGCAGGGATAACCCTAACCCTATGGCTTCGCGCTGCGCGGCAGGAGGCGCGCGCGCTGCGCTTTGCGCCCGCGGCCGCGCGGTGCGCGGCGCTGCTGGGCGCGTTCTGCCACGGCGGCCACGTGTGCCTGGTGCTGCCGCGGCTGGGGCCCAGCCTGCTGGACTATGTGGTCGCCTCGGCCAGCCTCACGCCCGCGCTGCGCCTGGCCAATCTGCGCGCGCTCGCGCTGCAGCTGCTGGCGCGCCCTGGTCCCCGCCCGCCCCCCCATGTATGTGCAGGCGAGCGCAGGTGAGCATGCATGGGTTCCACGAGGATGGAGGCATACGCGCCTGCTGCTGCCGCGGGCCCGGGCGCCACCTGACAGGCCGCGTGGCCGCCTGCCCTGCGCCTGATATGCGCGCCGCGCCGGGGCCCGCACTGCCACTGGGCGCCGCCGGGGAGTGAAAGGAGTGCAGGACGGGCTGCTTGCGCCGGGGAGCAGCCACGCACGCGCGCGCCGCCGCGGCTGGGCGCTGCCGCCGCCTCTGCCAGCCTGCGCCCTGCGCTGCTGCCCGCCGGCCGAGGGCGCAACCCTATCCCTGGCTTACGGCGCAGACCCCCAGGCCCTCATCTGGTCGCGCGCGGGTGCGGCAGGGCGCGGTCGCGGCGCTGCATGCGCGCGGCGTCGTGCACGCGGACCTGAAACCCGAGAACCTGCTGCTGGAGCAGCCGCTCGGCGCCGACGACGCGGGCGCCTGCCCGCAGGCGTGCCGCAGGATAAGATTAGGGTCAAGAACCCTATCCCGCCCTCCCTGCCGCGCGTGCTGCTGCAAGCAGGCGGCTGCGCCTCGCGAGCGCCCGGGCGTGGCCGGGGCAGCCGAGGGCGCGGGGCGGCGCAGCACTGCTGCGAGGCTGCCGCGCCAATGGAACCCTTGTATCAGAACCCTCCCACTCCTCAAAAAGTTCACTTGAAACTCAAGTGCTGGCAGCCTCAGAATCACCATGTCACTCTCCTTCTCCTCCCTGACCGCGCCGCCCGGGGGGGGCCAGGTGCGGCTGGTGGACTTTGGCAGCGCGTTCAGCGCGAGCGCCACCGACACGGCCGCGCTCGCGTTCGAGGTGCAGACGCTGCCGTACCGCGCGCCCGAGGTGCGGGGCCCTGGGCGCCGCGCGCGCGCGGCGGCAGCGCGCCCGCGCAGCGCCGGAGCCAGGCCTTGCGCAATCCTCGTGCATGCTGATGCCGCGCGCCAGAACGTCTGGAAGCTGCCTCGTGGCATCCCGTCGCCATCATGACAGTGTTCATGTGGGCGCCAGCCCTGGCGGGGGTCACGCGTGCGACGCGGGGACCGGCGCGCGTCTGCCCGGCAGGCAGGGACCCTGTGTGGGGCCACAGGCTTCGCGCGGGCGCGCACGGCGCTCGGCCAGGGCGGCAGGACCGGACCGGACGCACGCGTGCAGCCGTCTGCAGCGGCCCCGCGTCGTCGCATGTATATCAAACCGGCGTCGCGCGCCGCGGCAGGTGGCGCTGGGCCGCGGCGGCGGCGCGGGCCTGGACGCATGGTCGCTGGGCTGCGTGCTGGCGGAGCTGGCGCTGCAGCGCCCGCTGTTCCCCGCGCACGCGCCCGGCCAGCTGCTCGCGCAGGCGCGCGCGCCGGGGGCTCGCCCTCAGCCGTGCTTGCACGCGCATGCTGCGCCGCGCGCCGCGCCGCCGGCGCCTGCGCGATGGAGGGGCCGCAGTGCCTGGCGCGGTCGGTGTTGCGTCGAGCTGAGCACATGTCTGGCCTGCGACCGTGCTAGAGCCTGCAAGCCTGTGCTTCGCACCGCAGTCATTCCGTGTGCCTCTCACCACCCTGCATACGTCAGCCTAACCCTACCCTGACTCCCTCGTTTCATTGTAAGCAGGGCAGACGTGCGCGCAGATGGAGGCCGCGTTGGGGCCTCTTCCGCCCGGCATGCCCCGCGCGCCGGGCCCGCGCGCCCAAATGCAGCTTGGCGCCGCTTGGGAGCCCGCAGCCGCGCCGGCACACCCGGACCCCCTCGCAGCCTCGCCTGCCCACGGCGCGCCCAACGCGGCGCGCACGGGCGCGGGCGGCGCGTGCACGGAGTCGGAGCCGCGCGAGCCGGCGGGGAGCTGCGCCGCCCTGGTGGGCGCCGCCGGGGCGGGTCCCGGCGCGGGGCCCGCCAGCGCGCCAGGCGCGCGGCCGCGGCTGGCGCCGCGGCGGGCGCCATTGCCGTCGTGGGCGGAGGCGCTGCCGCCTCTAGGCACGGAGCTGGCGCGGCTGGACCGCGCCGCGGCGGACCTCATCCTGCGCCTGCTCGCCTACGACCCCGCCCGGCGCGGCCCCCAGGGGTCTCGCACACAACCCGGGACGGGGGGCAGGCTGTGAGGGGGGACGTCGGTTTGCACTGGCTGCGACACAACTGGCGCACGAGCACTGAGGTGCTGGGCGGCAAGCTCGCGAGCATGCAGACCGTGCCTGTGCCTGAAGCCATACAGGCGATACGGCTGGTCCCTATACGCTTTCCTCTGCTCCACTGCATGGTGCAGTGAGCTCAACCCGGTGCGGTGCTGCGCGCGCAGGCGGCTGACGCCGGCCGCGGCGCTCAGCCACGCCTTCTTCGCCGCGGTCTCGCCGCTGGGCGAGCTGCTTGCCGCGCAGGGCCAGCGCGCCGCGGCGGGCAGCCCTGCCCCGCCGCGGCGGAGCGTGGCGGCCGCCGGCGGCGCGCGGCGCGCGCCCGGCGCCGCGGCCGAGCAGCCGGCTGCGGCGGCGCGCGGCGCGGCGGCGCCGCCCCGGGCAGAGGCCTCGGGGGGTGCGCATGGCGGGCGGCGTGCCGCCGGCTCCTCGCTGGAGCACCAGTGCGCTGCCGCGGGCGCTGCCGGTCAGGCGGCAGGGCGCGCTGCGGCTGCGGCTCTGGCGAATGCCGGCGCGGCAGTCGCACCAGACAGCCCTGCCGCCACGCGCCCCGCCGCCTCGCGTCCGGCCCTGGCGGCGCTTTTTGCGGGAGGCGAGGCCGGCTGCTCGGGGGTCCGAGGCGCGGACGAGCGCAGCGCGGGCGGAGCCAGCGGCTGGGATGCCGCAACCGGGCACGCTGCGGCCGCCACGGGCAGCCGAGAGGGCGATGGTGCGCATGAGACGGGCCATGACGGCATGCCAGGGCAGCTGGGCTGCGGCAACCCTGGCAGCAGGGGCGCCTGGGCGTCGCCTGACGCGCGGTCTGCAACGACAACCGCGAGCATCGCCGATCGCTGCGCGCCGGCGCGCGCGGGAGCGCCAATGGCTGAACAGGATGCGCCGGGCGAGCCCGCGGTCTGCTGCGGCCTGTACCCTGGCGTGGGCCCTGGACAAGCCCTGGGCCCGGCCGCGGACGGCGCGCGGGGCGCGCAGCGCTGGCCGCGCGGCGGGTGCGCGCGGCGCAGCCCGCAGGACGGCGCGGAGCCGACCCCGGGCGCCGGCAGGGGGCCCTGCAGCCATGCGGGCCCGTCAGGCGAGCTGCCCGGCAGCGCGGCGACGCCCGGCGCAGCGCACAGCGCCTGGGCGGCCGTCGGCGCGCTGCTGGCGGCGGCCGCGCCGGCCGACGCGGGTGCGAGCTCGCTGCCGCGCGCCGGCGGCGCGTCCCGCAGCGCGCAGGGCGAAGGCGTCGGCGCTCCAGCCCTGGCAGGCGCACCGTGCCCGGAAGCGGGAGGGGCGCCCGGTCCCCCCGACGGCGAGCGGGGAGCTCAGGATGGTGGGTGGGCGACCTCGCCACACAACATGCGCGACGCGCGCAAGCGGCCGCGGCCTGCGCCGGCCGAGGCCGCCTCGGCGACCAACGCCGCGCCGCCGCGCCCTGCAGGGGCCCCGTCCGCGCGGCCCGCCCGCGGCGCCGCCCGCGCCGCGCTGCCCGCGGCGCCGTACAAGCGGCCGCGCACCGGCGGGGCCGGGCCGGGCGCCGGCGGCGCGGGCGACCGCGGCCCCGACGCCGCGCGCGCACACCACCTCGAGCCCGCCGGCTGCGCAGCTCGCGCCGGGCCGCCGGCCGGCACGCCCGCGGCGGCCTGTGCGGGCGCTGGCACGCCGGGCGCGAGCGGAGCACGCGCGCCAGGGCCCGCGCAACCCCCCGTGACGCGGGAGGGTGCGCGCAGCGCGGCTGGCTCGGGAGCGGCGCTGCAGACGCCGCGGCGGCGCGGCGCTGGTGCAGGGCAGGGAGGCGGTCTGAGCGGCGCGGCTCAGGCTGTGCCTGGCAACCCTGTATGGCCGGGCAGCCCTGCTCGAGCAGCGACTCAGGCCTACGGCTCCGGTATTGCCACAAAGTGTGAGCAAGCGCAGGCCGGCAGCGCCGTGGCCGACCCGAGCGGGGGCCAGGGTGCAGCTGAGAACTCTGGTGACGCGCGTTCGCTGCGTGGCCGCGGCTTGGATAAGGCAGCCAAGCCTTGGTGGGTTGTTTGAGACTATGTGGAGGTCTGCACCATTAATCGAGTCGTGTGCAGAACTACACATGGGCTCTCTGTATGTCTGCACACTTGCACACAGGTGCGCTGATGCAGCGCTTTGGTGTCACAGAAGTATGACAGGCTGCATAGGCGCTAGGTCCAACTCCTTAAGAGTGCATAGTGTGCAGCAGCGTTGCACGAGAAAAGCTGTGCATCCCAGTGCTGCAGCGCAGGGGTCTCACTTAGATGCAAAAGCTATGCCAGCGATGTTGGGTACCACCCACATTAGGTTCACTCCTTAAGAAGGGAGGTGTCACAACTCCGTGCTGATATAACTGCACAGAATGATATAGCTGCCAAAATCATCCAGACTCGAACACAGAAAACTGGCAAGCGGTCACGAAAGACTGCCAGACAATGCACGCAAATGCATCACACGGCGTCTACTCCTGGCGCGAAATGGCCAGGGGACTGCCGTACATGCTCCCTATCCTAATTTAAACTACACACGCGCATGGCAGCTCGACAGCGCGCCTTGCCGCCAGCGCAGCCCTGCCAAGCCCGCCAGGTGGCAGCCGCGCATGCATGCCGCATGCCTGCAGCGCAAATCAGCAGCCGAGGGAGGGCTTCTCACCCTGGGCGCTGACCAGGACACCCGCGCGCCGTGCCAGGGAGACATTGCACGCGCTGCGCCGCCGCTGCCCAGGGCTCACGCTGCCTGAGGCACTCCTGTGTTGCGCTCGCTCCCTGCAGCCCGCGCCTCCTGCGGCCGTCCCTCCGTTGCGCCGGTCCCTGCATGGCGCGATGCGCAGCGCCTCTCAGCTGCCTCTCCAGGCCGCAGGATGCCGAATAGGGTGCAGGTCGCACTGTCCCTGCGCTGTCTCCCTGCACCCGGCGCATATCCCCGCACGGCGATGCCGCAGTCTGTTGCCGTGTCCCTCACATCGCACACCGCAAGCAATGCTGCCCGGCGTGCCAAGCCGCTGGCGCGCAGCGGACCCCGCCAGCACTCGCAGAGCCTCACAGAGCGCCGCTCACCTGACGGCGCCGCGGCCCCCGGCGCGCCGGCGCCCGCGCGCTCCGCCTCCGCCGCGCCGTCGTCGTCGTCCCCGCTCTCGTCGCTCAGGTCCAGCGCATGCCCCTGTGTGCGCTCCTTGTTGCCAAAGACCTCGCCCCACGGCCGCCCCTCGCGCAGCTGCTCCAGCACGCGGTCCACGTCCTGCGCAGCAGCCACAGGGTAGGGTGGCCATACCTAACCCTACCCTGCACAACAGCCCCAGTGCCTCACTGCGCGCCCGGGCCTCATGGACGAGACACCGCGGCACCAGGCCATGTCTGCAGAGCGGGCGTTCGGTCTCCAGCATGAGTGACAAGCACTCAGCACCAAACGCAAGTGCTGGGCGCGGCTGGCATGGCGGCGTGCAGCCGCGGCGTGGTGCTCCTGGACGGCCCTTAAGCCGGGCGCGGGCGGGGACAGCCGGCCGGGGCGCGGCGCGCCTCGCACAGGCGCTTAACGGCGCGTACGGAGATGCCGCGCAGGACGTCGCCCAGGACGGGCACGTGCTTTAGAAAGGACGGGATGCCTGCCGCGCACGGCCGGGACTGCACTGGTCAACTGTTGCCTCGCTTGCTTGGTGTGGCTACATGTCTTGCTGCATTGCTTGACGTGCTGCCGCCAGAAACATCCCAATCTGACTCGCTGACGCCACTTGAAATAAAACACCCCTGGTTAACCTGCATAGCGCTTGCACCCCATGCGCGCACAGGCAGGCTCACGGCCCAACACGTGCCGCGCTGCACTCAACTTGACACAGTGCAGGCACGCGCCCGAGCGGGGGCGCCACCTTTGGGCAGCAGGTCCTGGTCCAGCACGGCGGCGCAGCCAGTGACCGCGCCGCCCTCCTCGCGCAGCGGCGTCAGCGTCCACTTGCCATTGAACTTTGCCAGGATGTCCTGCGCGGCGCGCCCGGCGCCGTCGGCCTGCCTTTCCAAGGCGCCGCTTTCCAAGGCGCCGCAGCACACCATGCCAGCCGTCAACTCATGTCTCTGGGAGCGGATGCCTTCTTGGAAAGGGTGGGCCTCTCAAGACACAGGATGTGTTTGCCAACGCATACAGACTCGTGGCAATTGCTTTACGCGGGCAAAGGCGCAGACGACGGCGTACCGACTGCACAAGCTCAAAGCTGGTCGTGAGGTGCTCGGGGTCGCGGCTGTCCTCAACCACGTTCAGCAGCGTGGCAAACTCCTGGCGGCGCCACAGGATCCGGCTCTCCCCCACCTGCTCCATCTGCGCCGGCGGCAGAGCTCTGGCTTGCCGGCGCGCCGCAGCCCCCGCACTCGCGGCTGCCCAGCCTTTCGGCGCGCCAACAGGCAGGCGCCGCGCAGCGCACCTCGATCACCTTCCTGCCGGATGGGTCCAGCTCCAGCACCTTGCGGCTGGACACGCGCTTGATGTCCCTGAACACGTGCGTGTTGTCTGCGGCACAGGGAAAGTGATGCGTCAGCGTGCGCCACACCGGAACTGCCTGCATCGCTTGCGACCGCCGCACAGCAGTCTGCCAGACGGGGCCGAGCCAGCGTGCCTGGGTTTGAGAGCACCGCAAAGAGCGTCTCCGGCGAACAGTCGTATCGCGCCTCAAGGTGGATGTGGCACAAGTACCCGGCTGCGTTGCTGACGGTCAGGCTGTAGTGGTCCTTGTGCGCAGCACTGGTCCCTGCAGTGCCACAGTATCCATTGACATGGGGCAAACTTGTGCCCACCACTATTAAGTGCGTTGGCGACTGGTATGCTGCGCAGCGTGTATGAGGGCACCGCGCGCCTGCCAGGCCCGCTGGCACGGGCGGCAGGTCCCCACTCTGCGAGTGTAATGCCTCCGGGCTTGGGCCTTCATCCAGCCCAATCACCATGACCCGGTCGCTAGGTGTGCTGAGCAGTATGCGCGAGAAGCGCACACGCGCGCCAGACACACTCCCGCACTCAGCTGCGGCCCGCAGTACACACGCCTGCGTGCCCTGATTATGTGTTGCTGCACTGCTCTGCCTCAAAGTATACTAAGCAGCTGTATCAACGTGCTTTGTGCCTTACAAGTAGCCAACAATTTGAGACCTGACAAAGCCTTCCTGCTGGCCGAAACTGTCTGCAACTGTCTGTTTCCAAGGTTGGTAGGGCTTCTGCCCAGGCCCTGTGGTGCTGTGTGCTGCGCTTCTGCTTTCTCAATAAGATCAACCTGCAGCGCTCCAGGCTACTGTTGCTGCTGTGTTGCAACGCTGCACGAAGTGCTTGCGCATAAGTGTTCACTCCTTGCAGGCTGTTTTACAAGGTCGCAGGCGTGGCTGGGCACGTATGGAGTCAAGCCAAGGCCGTGCTGCGTACCGCGCTCTGGCACGCCTGGCGCGGCGGCACCTGGGCGGCGCTGCAGGCGCACGGCCTTGGCTAGAACACGTGGCGCAGGAATTTCGCAGCACGGCCCTGAGCGCTGCAGAGCGGGAAGACCGCCTGCAGCTCGCAACTGACTACATACATCTTGCGCAGCACACGCATGAGCACCTGGTAACGCCTTTGTTGCCGCTCTGCGCCTTGCCGTTGGTATGTTGCGGCTTGTGCTAGGCCAACGCGTGTGACACGCAGGAGCTGTTGCTGTCCTACAACATTGGCATCGACCACGACGCGCGGCAGCGGGACACAATTAGGCGCTCGGCAGCAAGCGTGGGGCTGCAGCTGCCGCAGGCGCCGCAGGACAGAGTCTCCCAGCACTTTGGCTTAGGCAGCGAGGACAGCGGCGAGCGGTTAGAGCACGCCAAGCAAGCATATGACGACAGCTCTGGGCGAGGCGCGAGCCGGCGATAGCACTGCAAGTCTCTGCAGGCCCACTTGTTGGCGGCACAATTCTTAGCTACAGTGCATGTTGTCGATGCAAATGCTAAACTGTTCCGCACTATATTACATACATGAGCTGCAGCATGCACATGCAAGCAGCACGTCCGTAATTCAAGAGTACACACCACTCCACTGATCATACTCCACACAGGGGAATACTAGAAAGCGCTAGCCAGCAAACTAAAAGAATACAATGACCCCATATTCTCTGCTCCACCTCATGTTAGATACCTCAGCAGCAAGCTATTCTGCAGCATGGCCTGATAGGACACACCTTTGTTGTCAGGGAGCCGCAAGAGGGCCAGCCTGGCTACAAAAAAATGAAGTCAAGCCCGACGAAGTGAAGACACCGCACCACAATGGTACACTGGTCGTCTAGTGTGGCGATGCGGATATCGCCCTTGCTGCAACAGTCCTAAATCTCACCTACGTAGTGACTAGGTTCCATGCATGCGCCCTGTTACGTCACATGCCAGGGCGCGGCCGGCAAAGCATGCGCATGCTTGTGCGCATTGGCTCAGCCGTTTCACCTTTTTCACACTCACACAGTCGTGGGCGTGGACGGCACCGCATGCGCATGCTTCTCCGCAATGACCCAGTCTGTGAAAGTCAGTGAGGCGTGCAGGCGCTGCAGCTTGGCGCGCGCCCACAGCGCGCCCGCGCCCGCGCCCGCGCACGCCGCCAGCTCCCATGAGACCAGCGGCACGCCGCGGCCCAGAGCGACAGCCGCTGCGAGCGCCGCCGCGCCGCCCAGCACTACCGCAGCCTTCTGCGCAGCCTCCGTCTGCTGCAGGGCCTGCAGCCATGCGGGCATCACGTCAACCGCGGCCAGGGCGGGGCATCATGCGGGGCATTGATTGTGGTACAAGGGTAAGCTAGCAGCACTGCATGCCCTACTGCACAAGTGCACGAGCCAGAACATACTTGTCAGCAGTGGCTATTAACGCAGATGTGCAATGCAGAATGATTGCAAATGTTGGCATGCAAACCAGAAATATCTTTCCAGCAAAACAACATGTTTTGTGGTAAGCCTGAATAGCTGCATGCATCAAAGGACAAATTCCATCCGCTGTAGGGATGGCCCTGCACTGCAGTCTCCAATTTCAGTGAGTTGAGCGCAAGGTCGCGCGCCTGGCGGCAGGACGCGCAGTTCTGCGTATGCTGCGAGAAGCGGTCCAGCAGCTCGCGCCGGCGCAGCCGGCCCATGCTGTCGTGCCAGGTCTCATTGGCCTGCTCGCCGAGGTACTGCGGCCCGCCGCCGCCGGCAGTGGACAGCCACTTGCGGAATGCCATCACTCCCCTGCGCAGACAGGCAGCCTAAGTGCCATGAGCGCACATGTCGAGCTTGTCAGAGCAGTAGCATGCTGATTAACAGTACCTCCCACGCTCGCCACGCCAGCAACGAGCTGCTAAAATGCAGGCACACGCAAAAAGCAATAAAGCACGGCAAAACCAAAGGAGATTAACCTAAGCAACAGCTCTGTGAGGCAAGATGTCATGTGATACAGCCACGGGCCACATCATCACGGGTAGGCAAGCTAGAAGCGCACTTGTCGCTGTCGCCAGGTGTGAAGTAGTGGTGGCTCCAGTCGCGCGGCTGCACCTCGCGGTTGTGGCGGCTCTGCTCGTGCATGAAGATGATGTCGCCTGGCATGGGGCGCCACACTAGTCAGGGAAATAGGGATGGCGCTGCCATATGACAGTCAGATCTGATACTAGGGCATTATAACTATGCTGGTGCCAGAAAACAGACAATGCTCTTTTAAGCCGCTAGTCGTTCAGTACGTGCTGTTCTCTCAGAGTCAGTCAGGCCCCTTGCTGTTCTGGCAAAGTCGTTGAGGCATTTGTTGCGTCTGTGATTATCAGCAGCGACAGCAATGGCAGCAAACGCATGATGAAGCAGCCGCACCGTCATTGACAGCGTTGAGCACCAGGTGTGGCACCCACCTGCGCAGCACCAGCGCACTCAGCCTGGCACCTCCCGACATGAAGACCAGGAGACGTGCAGCAGTCCACCTTGGGCACGCAAGCATGGTCCTCCGCATGCCAGATCATCACTGCCTGCAAGCCCATACCCTGCCAATGCATCTCAGCGTGCCCAAGCACACTCCTGCGCTGAGTGCGCCGGTTCGGAGCTGCTCCCAACCCTGACGTAACTGCCTGGGTCCTCGACATGGCTGGCGACTGGCGGTGGTGGGGCCGCACCGCGGCTGCAGCGAGCGCACAAGACGCTTGTGCCAGGGCAGGCTGGGCTGCCCGTCCGTGCCGCTGTTGATGATGAGGCGCGTGGATGTGGCGCTCGTCGGCACGGCGTAGATCCACAGCGTCGACTTGCGCTGGCCAACCCGGAACCTGGCCCGCGGTGCGCCCGTCGGTTTGATGTACTCGTCATACATCATGTGTGTGGCAACCATGGACAACACCGCGTCGCGCTGGGCCAGGCACTGCCTCCTGCACTACCTCCCGCTCAACGCCACGAGCATGCGGGCCACCACAACGTCCGCACTGCCAACATGCGCCTTCCGGCCCCCGCGGCGCCTATGCACAGACCGCTTGGCATCCACCTAACAGTGCCATGCAGGCGTGCACTATTCATGGGGGTTTTGTAGCATAGCGGGGAATATGCCAGACGAGTGGCCATGTACTGCTTAGCGCATTGCGAGTTTGCAGTCTCTGCAGACGCATTCCTGCAAGCTTTAAGCTTCGAGATGCAGAGCGCAGGGCGGCCGCGTCCGCACCCGTTGTAGGTCGGCGGCGCGTACGTGTACTTGGTGTCCTTCGAGATCGACTTCGAGTTGCCGCTCCAGTCGAAGGAGAAGTTGAAGCCGCGCGCGGGCTCGGCGTGCTGCTCCATGCGCGTGACCTTGAAGTACCCGGACCGCTCGCCGCGGCTGCAACGCCCTCCGCACCAAGACTTTAACACCCAGCGGCTCTACCAACTGCAGCGCTGACTGCCGGCGCAGCATTTAGCGTCAGATGTCCCTGGCGGCCAGCTCACTTTGCGTGCACGAAGTGCACATCCGCAAGCTCTTCACACATGCGTTTGCATCGTGCCTGCCTGCTACCTCATCAGCTAGTATCATGCCCGCATCCGAGGCCTTGCAGACATGCGGCAGACTGTGAGAGGAGAACGCAAGCACGCTTGTTAGCCCAGCAGAAGGCTTAATGCGCGCCTGTTGCCAGCGGCGCCATGATGCGCCCATGCGACATGGCTCTGGTCCGTCATGTTCTCGATGTAGCACGTGAAGTCCCTAGCAGACCGCACGGACACACGTCATGCTGCATCACACGCCTAATAGCACATGGTCTGTGCTTGGCAATTTCACCCGAGCCACAGGTGTCCTGTTTCCAAAGCGCCATATATATGAGAATAACCAGGCAGCACATGCTGCAGTCTTGCCATGCTTTATTTTCAGTTACTCAGAGTTATGCGTAATTTTGCGGGAAAGTGCGTGATACCACCATGTTGGCCTGGGCACGTGCAGCCGTGCACACAAGTTGATGGACACTCTGACATACGAAGCTGCTAATTGCTTGGTGGCACACCCGGGAACGTCGCGGACATAGTTGGTGAAGCCCCCGCTCCAGCTCTCTGCCTGCTCGCGCAGCGGGTCCACGACCGGCGGCGCCGCCGCGCTCTCGATGAACGCAACCGGCCCCGACTCGGCCCAAACCCAGATGAGCCCCTGCTTCACCTGCCGTCCCGCATGAGCCACACGCGAGAGTCACACCCAGCCAATACCTGGGCGTTTCGCCATGCTGGAACTGTACCACCAAAGGTTGCTGGCATGCAGAGAGGGTACTGCATTGGGTGCGAACCGGCCGTGGTCATACATGCATCTGGTCATACATACATTTGAAAGGAATAACACACATCGGCATATAGTGCACACCCGCCTTGCCAGAAGTGCAAGAGCTTGCACCTGCACGCACCAGAGAACAGAGCGACGCCATATTCTGGCCCAAGTCCAGTCAACGCAGGCATCACCAGCCAGCCACACATGTGCGGAGGTGAAGGGTCACTCAGGCTGTGCAGCAACAGCGCACCTGGGTGGGGAAGGTCGTTGCGCAGGACCTCCGGCTGGAGCATGCCGTTGCCTCCGCTTTGGCGTCTAGGGACCCAACCTGTCCAAAAGAGATTGACAGTCGATGCAGACTCTGCCTCGCATGTGGTGACCCACCCTGACCTGTACACTTTCCTGGATGTTTTAACATCAGGAGCATAGATATCTGTAAGTAATGCACCCGCGGCAGCAACTGGGATGAGATTGTGTCAGATGCACTCAGATGCAACAGGTCCACAAGGGCAACACCTCTGCCCCTGACACAGTGTGCACAACAGTGGCAGAGCTTACTATGAGACACAAAGCGGCCAGCTAAGCACGCAGGACATGCTGATGAAGGAAACAAGGAAGGACGACCCACATGGGTCGATGTGCCAACCAAGCTTACAGAAGATCCTGTGCATCTTCATTGTTATCTACTGTATTAATTAAAGAGTGCAATAGAACCGCACCTGCGGTATGGCGATGGCCTTGCCGTCGCCATTCCAGCGCCAGCCGTGGTACCCGCACATCAGCGAGCCGTCAGCCTCAACGCTGCCCTCTGAGAGCGGCACCTTCCTGCGCAAGCACATGACAGCGGTCGAGCATGTCCGCTGTGTAGCTACCATGCAATGCTGGTAAGCAGCATTGCAGTGGTCTGTACAGACAGCAAATCCTTGCATGTAAGCATCCCATGCACACTGTCCTACCGAGTGATTAGCATGTGCGCCCTTGATGTGACAAATAGGCAGAACTGACAGCAGGTACTGCGCTGCACGGGTGACAACAGCTCGCGCACCTGTGCGGGCACAGGTCCTCAAAGGCCCGCCAGTCGCCGCCGCCGTCGCGCCAGAGCACAAGGCGGCGCCCCAGCAGCTGAGCCGCGTGCGGCCGCGCAGCGTCCAGGTCATCCACCGCCGCCAACGGGTACCATTGCCGCGTCCACGAATACTGTGGACACGCAGGCACGTGAGCATTTTCTGCCCCGAGAAGATGCATAGGTTCAGTTGCATACACAAAGAGCATCCGACACCAAGGCAGAAGCGGCGCCGCAGGTCAAGCTCCTCGCTGTGTGACTGACTTAGCATGAAGTGGCAAGGCTCAAGTCTACTCAATGAACCGCAAGTCAGTGCAAGCGCTTGCCTGCTGCGGCACACCAGCACAGCCTTTCTGGGCCGATCACCATACATGGCCGCGATTGCCAGGCGTCAATAAAGATACATGAGGCGCTGCCACACACACACGTGTTTGGGCTCCGCACCGTCTCCTGCTCGGGGCTCGCTGTGTGCTGGTGGGCGCTGCTGCTCTCTTTGGTGCTCTGCTCCCTGGTGGCCAGGACAGGCTCAGCAGCGCGCAGGCTGGTCGCTGCCAGCGCTTGCTTTTCGCCAGCGCGTCCCTGGTGCGCCTGCTCCCGGGTGCAAAAAGCCGTGTTACAATCATCATAAGCTAGCCGCAAGTGCATCACATGTCATAACTTACAAAAGCACACCCTGTCAGTGTACTGCGAGGCTGAACAGGGCTGCGCACCTGACAGCATACATGCGTTCCAGTCCTCCGCTGGAGACACGCCTCGCGCCGCCAAGTGCCGCTCCTGCTCAGCTTGGCCGGCAGCACCCGCGCGGGCAACGCGTCTGGGCTCGCGAGCGCATGCGCGCTGGGCTGGCGGACGGAAGCCAGACCGGCACAAGTCAGCGCGCTCGTGCTTGTATGCATTCTAATACACAAGGTAACTACGTTTTCTGCGTGCTGCAACAAGCTCAGCTGTGCCGCAAGCTGCTACGTGACCTTGCGCGACGCAGCGCCAGCGCAAACACTTTTAAGCGCTTCAGGAAAACAGGCCGAGCGCTCGCAGGGTGAGCTGCAGCTGCAGCAGCCCAAGTCAAGGATCACAAGCGCTTGTTCAGCGCTGAAAGTGGTAAAGCGCAGTTCGAAGCAATGGAGAAGGAGCTGAGCCACACATATGACCGAGAGCAGCAGGGTTTCCTGCCACGCAAAGAGCTTTCGGACGCGAGCTGCCCGGAGAAGAGAAAGCACAAAGAGACCAGGAAGAATGTCAAACGGTGCGGCAACCATCCATAATTCCGCTTTTCTTGTGGCTTCATACTCTGCTCATCACATCAGCAAGTTGAAAACTTCAATAGTTGACTATTAATGACTTGCTGCGCATGCTCTGCGCTCTGGCAAAAGCCCACGTGAGCTCAAACTGAGTAGCTTCTGCAGGGCATGCTGAACACGTGGATGTGGCAATCGTTGGAGCTGGGCCAGGGGGCCTGGCACTCGCACTTGGCCTGCAAACAGTTGCGCCTGAGTTGAAAGTCAAGGTGAGCGGCGCTGAATTCTTGGCAGTGCGGACCGTGAGCAACAGGTTGCTGCCTGCACGTCTGAGCAAGCACTGCTGTGTCTGCAGGTCTATGAAAAAGCAAAGGAGCTGCACCCGATTGGAGCATGCATAGTGCGCCCACTTCTGTGCTCTATTACCTCGAGCAGCATTGCGCGAAGTGTAAGAACTGCGTGTATGCACAGCCACGAAGTGACTTGTTAGTGTCCAGTAAGGTGACGAAGTAACACGCAGGAGCACTGAGGATGACACGCTGCTTTGGCAGAGTGTGTGAAGGTTGTGGCAGAGTGTATAGTGGTTTGTTCACATCTTGATAAATAGTAAGGCTGACAAGCGCCCCTGCATCCCAGACGCTGCCGAACAATGCGACCGAGGCGCTGGAGAGCCTGGCCGACGGCGTGTACGAGCGCGTGCGCGACGCGGCCGTGCGCCTTAGTGCCTTCCGGCGATATGACGCGACCTCTGGCGACCTCCTCAGCGAGGCCATGATGTGAGCCTGGCGCACTGGCAGTGCTGGCTTCAGCTTGACCAGCGCCTGTTTATCCACGAGTGTACAGCAGCCAGTTATGACCTACGCGCTGAGAGAGTGAGCGAGACAAAGCTGCAGAAACAGCTTTGCGGCGAGGCAGGCCAGATGCTGTGCAGGCCAGCGGCGGGCCCGGGGCGCCCGCTCATCGCCATACGCTGGTTCGACCTGCAGCGCGTGCTGCTCGACTGCGTGGCGCCGGGCACCGTGGAGCTTGGCCGCCGCTTCGTGTCGGCAAGCCAGAGCGAGGAGGGCGGCGTGCGGGTCGACTTGGAGGTATGCGTGGCAGGCAGTGGCCGCGGTGAGCCTGGGCTTTTGTCTCCAACAGGTTACCGGTAAAGCAAGCGCATTTGCTGATAGTAGCTGCCGAAGCTCCGAAGCGCACCTGGCCGCCCACTGCATACAAACAAGCGACCGCGAGGCCGTTGCTGTTGCAGGCCGGCGCTCCAGTGGCGGCGCGCCTGCTGGTCGGCGCCGACGGCAACGCCTCGGCGGTGTGGGACCACCTGTTCCCGGAGGCGCCGCTGCGGTACACGGGCGTGTCCGTCTGGCGCACGGTCATCCCCAAGCCGCCCGACTGGTTTGAGCTGGGCACGGCCGTCACGTGGGAAGGTGCGCGCCGCCCAGCGCTGGTGGATCTGGAAAAATCTGTCAGACTTGGACAGGCTTGGACAGGACATTGTTGCCGTGTCTGTCATGCACCACTGTCATGCACCACGATGTAGGCCGTGTGGCAGGCTTGCGGGACTGCCGACGGCCACCCTGGGAGCGCACCAGCAACCGGCGTGGCTGCTGCGCGCAGGCGACAGGGCCATCCTGTTCACGCGCAGGCGCGTGCCCATGTCCCGTCAACTGTGCTTGCGCCGTTGAGGGAATGCTCCCTTTTCAGTCAAGGGCGGCGCACTCTGCTCAAAGGTGCTGCCGCAGGGCGACGTGACCTTGGAATCGTCGAAACAAGCACTGAGGCATCCAGACCTGCATGCAACCAGGGTCAGAGTGTTGAGAACATATTAATTTAGCATGCCACTTCTCTGTTGAGCTGGAAGGCTGTGCTGGGTCGCAGCATGGATGGATTCATGTCGCTATCGGGCCTGCGCCCATGGCCAGAGGAGCGCCTGACAGAGTTTGGGCGCCGCCAGTACTACGGCGTGGAGGCGGGCTCCCACGATGCGCAGGGCCGCATCGCTCGGTGCGCACAATGGCAAAAAGTGTACCAAGGCCGCAGTGCGCTCGTGCAAGTGTTGTAATCAAAGTTAGGCACTTTGTTTTCGTGGTCTGCCAGTCTGTCCTGCGGCCACATGCCAGCAGCGGCGTTGGCAAGGGCTGCGGACAGGCACACATGGACTGTCAACATATCCGTGTGCATCCAAGTGTGACGTAGTGGCTGGTGCGGCCAGGTTCTTGGAGGGCTTCAGCGGCTTCCCCGCGCGCGTTGTCGACCTGGTGAAGGCCGCCGACCCGGCCACGCTGCTGGAGCACGGCATCTTCGCGCGGCCCGTGCGCGAGTGGGGCCGCGGCGCCGTGACGCTGCTGGGCGATGCCGCGCACGTCATGCCGCCAAACCTGGGCCAGGTGCTGGGCAGCCGCAGCCCCTCACGGCCCTGCCCATCAGGGCGCAGCTGCATTGCTGCCGGGCCTCCTGCGCCTCCAGACTATCATCAACGGCAAGGCTTGCCCCACGGCCGAGTCTGCCAGTGGTGTGTGGTCCTCGGCTGGCGCGGGAGGATAGCTTCGGTATTGGTATCCATCCATGACTCAATC
>JAABUV010000969.1_pt1 | contig 42820 bp, 39 predicted proteins | sample 5559971 | NCBI WGS metagenome assembly JAABUV01 (sample SAMN10711881, study PRJNA513362) | rock metagenome | isolation source: Antarctica rocks | place: Antarctica: Victoria Land, Knobhead nord | collected 2015-12-19 | reverse complement strand
CATCTTGGCGGGGCGCTACCGCAACCGGCGCAAGCGGTTCGGGCTGCGCTTCAACTTGATTGCCGCGCTACACAACCAGGAACTTGACGATTAACACTTATGCAAGAGGTCTATTGTATCCCGGCGGCGCGGGGCAAGTCAACAAAAGGGCAGGCAAGCGCATTAACGCGAGGTTACAAACCGTTAGGACGCATTTAGGGCGGAAGGCTCAGGCGGCCCCGCCAGGAACTTTACGAGGATTGCGGGCGTAAAAGGAGACGCGCATGTCCTCCTTTTCACGATCCGCCTTTTTGGCGGACGCCCGTGGCCGAAACGCTTCCGCGAGACGGTCACGGGCATTTTTTTGACTCGGCTGGGTTCCTAACGCAGCAGCTTGCGGGTACGCAGGAGGAGGCGCTGCTGCTCGAAGATGTAGGCGACGATCTCGTCGCGCTCCTCTTCGGTCAAGAGGGGCGGACCGAGGAAGCGGACACGGATCAGGTACACGCGGGCCAGGCCCTGGGTCGCCACGTGGCAGTCGAGGACATCCCCGTCCACTTCGAGAAGCGCACCCTGTTTGCCGGTCGGAACCCGGACGCGGACGCGCAGGCCGCCCGGTACGGGCTTGGGAGAGGACAGCAGCGCCCCGCCGCCCGAAAGGTTGACCAGGCGGGCAGCAACGGGGTCAGTGTAAGCACCCTCACCCCGCACCCGGAATGCAGTCGGTGACTGCAAGGGCAGGCGGTAGAACTGGCGGCGCTGGACGCGCGTGACGACGCGCGGGCGCGCGACGGCCAACGACCCAGCGCGGGACGGACCGATGACGCGGGTCTCGCACTGGTACATCTCGTCCGCGCGCAGGAACGACAGCAGCAGCGGCGTCCGCACGGGCAGGCCGGTCAGCGGGGCGGACTCTTCCTCGGGTGCCCCGACCGGCGCGGTGGCTTCGGGGCTGTCAAAGACCAGGCGGCGCGGGGCCAGTGCCCGGACGCGGGCGTGGTAAACGCCTAGGTGGAAATCGTCCAGCACCTGGAGGCGGATGGTCTCGCCCACGCGCGGCAGGGGTGCCCGCTCGGCCCCCGCCTCCGACGTCGCGCCTAAGTTCCAGAACGACATCGCGCCTACTTTTCCCCTACCCGCGTCTCGCGCCACAGGCCCAGGCTCTGCTCCGCGGCCTGGGCCGTGAGCATCTCGGTCAGTGTGGCCTTTTCGAGACGCGAGACCGCCGCGCTCTGGGCGGCGTCGCCCGTCTCGATGAACGTCTTCAGCGTCGCCGCCTCCTGCGCCAGCAGGTCGGTGGACAGCTTGCGGTGCAGGTGGGAGAGCTTGAACTCGGCGGGCGGCACGACGCGGTCCACGAAGCCGGCCAACGCTTCCGCCTGGGCGCTGGCCGTTTTGGCCCCGTCGTAGAACTGCTCACGGGTACTTTTCCCGCCCTCGAACGCCGCCCGTGACGCTTCAATGGTGCTGCTTAAGTTGTCCACACGGCCCTTGACGATCTTGATCGCCAGGATATAGCCGTTGCTCCCGGCGTTCCGCAGTGCGATCAGGCAATCGTCGTAGCGGGCCTGGGCGGCGTAGAGGCGGGCGAGGTGGGCGTCGGCGGTGTGGTCGCCGGGCGCGGACAGCCTCCGGGACGTTTTGTACTCGGCCTCGGCTCCGGCCAGGTCGCCGCCGTTCCACAGGCTCTCCGCGAGGGCGGCGTGGGCGGCCGGGTCGTCCGGGGTGTGACTGACCAGGGCCTGGTAGCGGGTGATGCTGCCGTCGGACGTGCCGTTCTCGGCATCGAGCTGCGTCAGAAATTGCTGCACGGGGAGGCTGTCCGGGGCGACGTCCAGGGCGCGCTTGCCCTCGTCGAGCGCCTTCTCGCTGAGGCCGCCGCGCTGATAGGCCTGAGCAAGTTTCAGGCGCGGGGCGACGCTGCGCGGTGCGCCGTTAACGGCCTGCCGGTAGAAGGAGATCGCCCCGACGATGTCTCCGCCTTCCAGCGCCGTATCACCCCGCGTCATCAGAGGCAGGACGCCCGTTAAGTCTTCGGCACGCGACGCGGGGAGGAGAGGCGGCGCGTACTCAGGGGGCGGCGCGGTCACGGGTGCCCCGAGCGCCACCGAGGCGATGCTGCGTTCCGGGGCGGGGAGGGTGACGGCGACGACCTCCGGCGTGGGGGCGGGTGTGGGGATCGCGAGCGGTGCTTCGGACGGGACAGGCTGCGGCACCGGCACGACTTCAGGTACCGGAACGGTCAGCGGCACCGGAGGGAGCGTTACCGCAGGCCGCATTGCCATCTGCACAGACGGCAGCGGCCTGGGCACCTGCGGATGGAAAACGAGCGGAGGGGCCACCGCTACCGGGACCACCGCGACCGGGGCCACTGCGACCGGGGCCGGCGGTATCACACTCAGCGGCGGGGGGGCGGCAGTGGGCACCGGCGGATCCGTATCGGGAAGCTCGGCAGCGAGGGGGGCGGCGGACGCCAGCAAGGTAGACCCGACGGAGAGATTCGGGACCGCCTGCGACTCGAGGGCGTGTGCCCCGTACTCGCGGTTCGCACCGTACCAGTCGAAGATACGGGCCGGCGGGGCGGTCTCGACGAGCTGGAGGTGGGTGCTGTCCGGGTCGCGCCCAGGACTCACGACCACATAGTAGGTCACGCCCAGCGCCCGCGCCAGGGCCAGCCGCGCGTCATCGGAGAGGATGCCGCCGCTCACCCAGTCGGGATGCGACTGCTCGGCGGCGGCCCGCCGGATCGTAGCCGAGTCGGGGTTGTAGGTCAGCACCTGCATCCGGGCGTCGAGCCGCAGGCGCGCGCGCAGATCCACCAGCGCGGCGACATCGGTTTGTGCCGCCGGGTACAGGAGCACCGTCGGCGTGGCGGGGCGGGGTGCCACAACCACACGAGCGGCAGCAAATGAGGGGCCGCCGCCCAGGGCCAGCACGGCGGCCCCCAAACGCCAGGCAAGGGACGCTGGAGCTACTGGCTTTGCTGACAAATCTGGAGTCCCGTCTGACAGGCCGCTAGCCCGCGTTGAGCCGTCTCGACATCCTGCCCTGCCGCGATCTGCGCCTCGTAATCCCGGATCGCGCTCTGATAGGACAAGCGCGCCTGCCGGTAATCGCCCCCCTGCTGCAAGGACAGGGCGCGCTGCTGGTACGAGTCGGCCTTCGCGCCCTCGTCCGAGCCGCCGCCCAACGGTGCCGGTGAGGCGTCTGCTTCCCCGCCGCGGGCCTGATGGACGGTAATATGGATGTGCGAGGGGAGGTCGGCGGCGCTTCCCAGCGGTGCCCGGCCCGCGAGCGAGCCGACCACGACCGTGTGCTGTGGGAGGGCTTCGACCGTCGCGAGTGGCACCCCCTCCGGCAGCGCGACGGGGGCCGGCGCGATGCCGTCGCCGCCGACGGCGGGCAGGGCCGCAAGCCGAAGGGCGGGCAGATCACGGCGGGCGTTGCGGGGACGGGCGGCCCGGCGCGGCGGCGCAGCGGGCAGCGACCACCGGGGCGGGACGGTCGGTGCCAGCGCCGAAACGCGCCCCGCGAACGGGTCGTGCGCCGTCACGAGGGGAGCGGCGTAGGACGCGGGGGGGGAGGTGCTCGATGATGGAGCGGGCATCAGGACCATCGGCGGTGCCGAAGGGGCAGGCGCTGTGTTCGGCAGCGCCGGCGGATTCGGGCCGGCGGTCACAGGAGCGGGCGCACTGACCGGGTAGGTCACAACAGTCTCGGCCCGCGCCCAGGGGCGCGTCAGCAGCAGGCCGCAAATCAGCACCGCGCCCGTGGCGGCGGCGGCGGCGATGAGCGGACGGCGCTGGAGCACACCGGGCCGGACGCCGCTCCCGGCCAGATCCGCCCAGCGCTGACGCACCTGCGGGGCGAGCTTCACCACGGCGGGCGGCAGCCAGAGGTGCGCAGCGGGCGGGGCGGCGGCCTGGACGTGGATGCCGCGGCGCAGTTGGTCCAGCTTGGCCGCGTCCGCGGCGCTGTTCGGGTTCAAGGCCAAGACCGCCTCGAAATGCCGAATGGCGGCCTCGTCGTCGCCCTTCTTATCGTACAGCGTCCCCAGCAGCGAGTGCGCCGTCGTGCTGCCGGGGTTGATCGCCAGGGCCGCCTCGGCGGCGACAATCGCCGCCTCGCGGTTGCCGGCCTCGTTGTGCCAGAAGGCCATGTCCAGCAGACGCGTCAGCTTGTCCAAAGTTTCGTCGCTCTGGTTCACGGGCAGGTCCTGGACCGACAGCATCATCGTCCGGTAGCCGTCGTTGATCTTGGTCCCGCACTCCTTGCAGTATTTGCTGTCCACGGTGTTGCCCGTGCCGCATTCGTGGCAGTACACGTCTCGCTCCTCGCGGCGGGGGTCAAGAGGCCGCCGCAGTCACAGATCGGTCAAAGATTAGTCGAGCCGAAGTCAGTCTTTGTTCCCCAAGAATAACACACACGCCCCGGTTTGTCAAGGGTGAGACGCTTCCCGTCACAACGCCTGCATCCGCCACCGCTCCTACAAAAGCGATCCCTGCCCTCCAAAGGCCGAGGGGGGCGGGGTCATGCCCAGGTGCTCCCACGCGCGGCGGGTGGCGACACGCCCGCGCGGCGTCCGCTGCAAGAACCCCATCTGCATCAGGTACGGCTCGTAGACGTCTTCTAAGGTGTCCCGCTCCTCGGACATGGCGGCGGCCAGGGTCTCGACGCCCACCGGGCCGCCGCCGAACTTTTCCATCAAGACGCGCAGCAGGCGGCGGTCGAACTCGTCCAGCCCCAGCGCGTCCACTTCCAGCATCGCCAGGGCCGCCGCCGCCACCTCGCGGCTGATGTGCCCGTCCGCCCGCACCTGTGCGAAGTCCCGGACGCGCTTGAGCAGGCGGTTGGCCACGCGCGGCGTCCCGCGCGAGCGCCGCGCCAGCTCCCCCGCCCCGTCTAAATCAATATCGACTTGCAGAATCGCCGCCGAGCGCGTGATGATCTCGACCAAATCTTCCGGCGTGTAGAACTCGAACGTGTGCTGGATGCCGAACCGATCCCGCAGCGGCGAAGACAGCAGGCCCGCCCGCGTGGTCGCCCCGACCAGGGTGAACGGCTGCACGTCCAGCTTCACCGTGCGCGCGGACGGCCCCTGCCCGATCACGATGTCCACCTGGTAGTCTTCCATCGCCGAGTAGAGAATCTCTTCGACGGGCCGGGACAGCCGGTGGATCTCATCGAGAAACAGTACGCTCCCCGACTCCAAGTTGGTCAGGATCGCCACCAGGTCGCCCGCCTTCTCGATGGCCGGCCCCGACGTCGCCCGCAGCGCCGCCCCCATCTCGTTGGCGATGATCAGCGACAGGCTGGTCTTGCCCAGCCCCGGTGGCCCGTGCAGCAGGACGTGGTCCAGCGCCTCCCCCCGCCGCTGCGCCGCCGTGAGGAAAACGCCCAGGCTCTCCTTGATCTTGGGCTGCCCGATGAACTCGCGCAGCCGCTTGGGCCGCAGCGAATACTCGTCGCGGTCATCATCGCCCATCTCCGGTGAGATCATCCGTTCGGTCATAGCCATAGGCGTAGTATACCAGAGAGCATTTGGTCTGACACCTTATCCCTCGCCAACGCCCATCCAATATTGTTCAGGCTGCTTTTCCGGCGGGGGCGGCTTTGGTTTCACGAGTTCAACAAGGTCACTCACGCGAGCAAGGGAAAACTGGCGCAGGAGGAGATGCGCACCGAAGACAAGCCCCAGCGAAAACACGACAATAAAAACTTCATCATTTGAAGTGACACGATGGCTCTGAAGGATGTCCCAGCCCACGTCAAGAAGACCGATGATCGGAAGAAACACCATATGCTGAGGAATAATAGCGCCAAAATGCGGAACTTCGATTGACATCCAGGGGAGTGGCGGGGAGGATAGATCGGTGATTTTCATCATCATGCCATAGAGCAGGAGGGCAATGCTGCTCCAGACGACGAACTCCCAATGGTTTTTTCCGACACCGACCCACCGCACAGGCAGAAATGCGTAGAACATTGCCGCCCAGCCTATCGCGTTCGGGACAAGCCAGTGTAACTGCCCCCAAGAGTGATTACGCCCTGCGCGGATTGCATCGCGAATGTTGCCAAGGCAGTTCGCGGCAAGAAGCAAACGTATGAGTATCTGCCACCAGTGCATGATTCCCGGCTCCTGAGATGCAGCATAGCAGAGTTCGTGCCGGTGTCTGGCGACCGCCAACGCCCCTGCCAAGTTCGGCTTGATCTGGCCGATGACTTCGGCCTCAGTCGGACGATGTTTCGCTTCTATGACATGATGTTGCTCCAAAGGTCGGTGGGCACGAACCGGGAGAGGTGCTTGACGTTGCTGGTCGCTACGGCCAAATCACTGGTGGGGACGCCGAGGGTTAGGGCTTGGGCGGCGAGGATGGCGTCAATGTCCAGCTTTTTGGGGTCGCCGGTCGGGAGGCCGCTTTGCCGGGACGTGGCCCACAGGTCGGCGGCGAGGAGCATGGCGGCGCTGGTGATCGGGAGGAAGCGGAAGATGGCCTTCAAACCGTCCAACTTCTTGACGCTTCTAACCTTGCCAGCCCGCAGGAGTTCACGCCGCAGCTCGTAGTCAATCACCTCGGGAATGTAGATTTTGTGCCCGGCGGCCAGGCAAGCCGTCGTCCAATCCGTAATGGCGACGGTCTCGGGAGTGCGAGCCGGGGTGGCGGCGAGGCTCAGAGGATAGGAGTCGAGCAGGATGTGGCGACTCACGGGAACAGGGGCCTTTCCCCGCTTTCGATCCGATTCCGGTTCAAGTTGTGCAAGAGTTCGGCGAGTTCGGCTTCGGACTGGCGGATTTCTTCAGGATCGTCTGTGGCTTCCTCACGCGCCCAGGCTTGAAGTTGGGCGATGGCGGCGGCATTCTCCTCGTCAACGGCCGGGGCAGGAGCAGCCGAAACCGTCTCCACCGGCGGCAGATGTTCGTTTATTAGTTTCTTCACGTATTCGGCGGGGGCCAATCCCGTCTGCCGTGCGACTTGGAAGATTCGCGCTTCTTCGATCGGTGTCAGGTCAAGGGCGATCATTTTGCCTCTCCTTTCGCGCTAGCGATGGTGAGCGCAGCAAGCAGCGCCCCTACAATCCGAGTAGGCTGCTGTTAGTATAGCACCCGCTTCAACCCTTCTTGTACAACCCATGCCAATGCCGGGCGATGGCCGTGGCCCCGGCCAGGTTCGGCTCGATCTGGCCGACGATCCACGTCTGCGGGGAGGTCGCGCCCCGCCCGTGGAACAACTTCTCCAGGTCGGACAGCAGGAAGCCCCGGCGCGCGGCGAGGGCGCGGATGCCGTCGTTAAGGGCGTTGAAGGCGGTCCGGGCCTGCTTCGCCATCGTCGGGGCCATCCCGAAAGCACCCAGCAGCGTGTCGTTGCCGTCGGTCGGGTCGTAGACGGTGTTGACGATGACGGGGCAGCCGAACGCGGCCAGGCGGTCGGCGATCTGTTCCAGGTTCGCCAGCGGCTGCGCGGAGACCAGGCCCCAGCCGCCGGGCGTGTTCAGCGCCCGCCACGCCCCTTGCAGGAAGTCGTTGCCGCCTGCCGTCAGCGTCACGACATCGGGCGTGGCCGTGATCTCAGCCCAGGCTTCTAAGACGCCCGCCGTGGTGCGCCCGTCGCGGGTCAGGTCTTGGAACCCGCTGGCGTCGGTGAGCCGCGCGAACTGGCTGGCCGCACCGCCGCCCGGCGTGTCGGTGTAGTCGTCGATGCTGATCGAGTCGCCCAGCGCAAGATAGTTCATAGGTTAGCCTTGAGATCGTGCATCAGCCTGTCAAAAGAAGCGCTTCTTGGATGGCGTCCGGCAGTGACAGCGGCATGAAAAAGTCCGCAGGAAAAAGGTAATCTTCCCCCGACTCATCCACCACGCGCAGCTCGTGGTCTTGCAACGCCTCTGCGTCAGGGAGGACACGGTAAATCTTATGCCGATCCAGGGAGACTGTATAGCCGTCGTTTCTCACACAGACGACAAATATCGGCTCAGAGTGCCCATTTGTCTTAGCCTCCTCCCCTACCACCTGTCCCCGCGACAAGTCAATCTCAGAGATCGTCATTTGTGCTTACGTCCCTTCCGCCTATCCTACCCTTTCCCACCCGCGCCGGTGAGGATGTTCAGCGACGCGCGCAGGGCCGCGCCCATGTTGGTCTTGTCGTCGATCTCTTTGAGCGCCTTGTCGGCGGCCCGGCGGGCGTCGTTGCGGTTGTAGCCGAGGTTGATCAGGCCTTCCACGACGTCGTCGAACAGGTCCTCGGCGGGCGGCTTCTGCGCTTTGGCCTGGAGGGCATCCACTTTGCGCGTGAAGGCCAGGGCCGCCAGCTTCTCGCGCAGCTCCAAGACGAGCCGCTGGGCGGTCTTCAGGCCCAGGCCGGGGATGCGGACCAGGGTCCGCGTGTCCTCGGCGGCAACGGTGCGAGCTAATGTCTCGGCGTCCATCGCGGACAGAACGGACAGGGCGACCTTGGGGCCGATGCCGGTCACGCTCAAAAGAAGCTCGAAGACCTTCTGGTCGTCGGTGTGCAGGAAGCCGAACAGCGAGATCTCCTCGGCCCGCATGTGGAAATGGATGTGCAGGAAGGCGACTTCGCCGATCTTGGGCAGGGACCCGTGGATGCTGGCCGGGACGCTGACTTTGTAGCCGACGCCGCCGACATCCAGGATGACCGAAGTGGCCTCGGCGTGGACCAGTTGGCCGCGCAGGGTGGCGATCATAGACTGCTCCCTACGGCTCCTGCCGTCGGCTGAGTCAGCGCGTGGCGCAGGGCGGCGGCCAGAGCGTCTAAAGTAGAGTCATCGGCCAGGTGCGTTTCGGCGGGGTCGTAGTGGTCGCCGAAGCGTAGGTCGGTATAAGTCTGGCCGGCGAACTCGCGCGGGGCGGCGTAGCGGGGGAAGATGTGCATATGCAGGTGCGGCGTCAGGTTCATCAGCAGCATAAAGTTGAAGTGGTCCGGGGCGAACAGCGACGCGAGCGCGGCCTTGGTTCGGGCGAGGAACGCCCACAGCGACGTCAGCTCGTCCGGCGTCAAGGCTGTCACGTCGGTCTCGTGGCGCTTCAGGGCGAAGAAGACGCGGCCCAGCGTCGCCTGGTTCTCGTTGAGCACCAGGGTCCAATAGTCGTCGTCCAGCACGACGCCGCGCGTCGGCGGGCAGAGGGAACAGCCGGGCGTTGTTTCAGGCATGGGGTGATTATACCTAAGTCCGGCCCGGAGGAAAGATAACTACGGCTCGCCCTCGGTCGTGCTTTTGATCGGGTGCTGAATGACGTTCTTGTCCACGGCGTAGACCATGACGCCGAGCGTATCACCCCGCCTAGCCCCCGCATGACAGCCGAGACAGGAAGGCTGCCAGGCGCGGACGGGGCGCATCACGACGCGCCAGTTTCCCAAGTCTTTGTTCACCCCGCTGCCCTGCCGCAAGTCTGCCAGCGCAGACCGGGCGGCGTTGTCCAGGTGCGTGTCGGCCCACTCCCACAGTTTCCCACTGCCATCCTGCGTTGCGGTCGCCGTCGCCAGGACTTGCACGTAAGGATCGGTCTCCGCATCGCCGCGCTCTTTGGAGTGGACGTACTGCCCCGGCTTATGCGCGCAGTGCAGGAAGGCGACGACGTAGGGCCGGTGGGCACCGTTCACCTGCCGGAACTTGTACCGTTCGGCGGCATTTTCTGCCGCCAAGCCATACGCATTGTCGTGCCCCTGCAAGTAGACGCGGTCCACCCCGAACCGCCCGGCGTTCTTCTGGAAGCGGGGCTGGACGATGCTGTCCAGCGTGTCGGCGACCTGCTGCGGAGTTTCAGAGGAGGCGGCGTCCGGGCGGACGGAAGAAGGCGCACCCTGGAGGGGCGGAAGCGTCAGCGCAGGGAGCAGGGGCGCGAGGCCGCCGGCAGCGGCGAGAGAAACGAGGCGTGATCGGCGCGAGACGTTCATAGGACAGTCTCCTTTCGTGACTCCGCCGGGGTAGAGGCTTCAATCAGCGAGTGACTGGAAGTAACTCGCTGGAAGAGGCGTCCTTTGGACGGCAGAGAAGGCTGTCTCAGCAAGAAGGTCTTCCCTCCGTCCGAAGGACGCCTTGCCTGGCAAGCGGTTTTCAACCGCTCGGCCTCGTACTGGCCGCGCGAAGCGTCGGGCTGCTCCTCATCATAATAACGACCAATTCTCTTTGTCCACATGCCGAAACGCCTGCATCGTCTCCCGCAGGTCGGCCACAAATTGGGGATCGGCCATCGCTTCCGCCGCGAGCCGACGCATTTCAGCATGACGCGCCTCGCGCGTCATGCTTTGCAGAGCGAGCGATTCGGGCGAGTCTTCCACCGCCTATAGCCAGTAGGCGGTGATCGAAAGTATCTCCTCGGAGTAGAGGCACTGGCGCAGGGTCGGCTCGTCGGGGTTCGTGAGGAACACGCTGCCCTGGTCGTCGCCCCGCAGGACTTCGACCACGGGCAGGGCCACCGAGCCGCCGTCCCATTCGGTCAGGCGGCGGGCGGCGCGGGCGTCTTTGCGCGGGTCGAGAAGCGCGTAATCGACCGACAGGACGTTCATCTCGCGGCGCAGGCGGCGGACATCGGGGTGGGCGGGACTGCCATAGATAGAGACGCGGCTTGCCATGATGGGTTTCTCCTAGGTTATTCAGACTGTGCGCGGGAAATGCAGGGCGACAGGGGGGCGTGGGAGCTGGACAGCGCGGCGGCCTCGACGGCTTCGGGCAGGGTCGGGTAGGCGTGCATGGTCAGCGCGATCTCCGCGACCGGCAGGCGGGCGCGCATCGCCAGGCAGATCTCGTTGATCAGCCCGCCCGCCGACGGGCCGACGATCTGGCCGCCCAGAATGGTCCCATCGGCGCGCAGCGAGACGAGCTGCACGAATCCCGCCGTGTCCCCGGTGATGATGGCTTTATCTAAGTCCGCGAAGGCGAACCGGGCGACGTCCAGGGCCTCGCGGGCGTGGACGTTGCGGGCCATGGCGGGAGTCAGCCCGACCGAGGCGACCTCGGGGTCGGTGTAGGTGACGCGGGGGATGACGCGGTAGTCGGCGGGGCAGCAGGGGTCCTCGCCGCGCAAAACCGCCAGGGCGTTGGTGGCGGCGACCGCGCCCTCGTAGGAGGCGACGTGAGTAAACTTGTATTCGGAAGTCACGTCGCCCGCCGCCCAGACGTGCGGGGCCGTCGTCCGCAGGTGGGCGTCGGTCTTCAGCCGCCCGCCCTCGTCGCAGCGGACGCCGACGGCATCCAGGTTCAGCCCGCCGACGTTGCTCTTGCGGCCCGCGGCAACTAAGATCGCGTCACACGCGATCTCCTCGCCCGACCCGGCGAGCGTCAACACTTTGACGTCCCCCCGGTGCGTCACACGCTCCACCCGCGCCCCCGTGACGATGCGGACTCCCTCGGCTTCTAGTTGCCCGTGCAGAACCGAGGCCGCGTCGGCGTCGTCGCGGGCCAGAATCCGCGCGCCGTTGTGCAGGATCGTCACGTCCGCCCCGAACCGCCGGAAGACCTGGCCCAGCTCACAGCCTATGGCCCCGCCGCCCAGAATGACGACGCGCGGCGGCAGCGCATCCCAATCGAACACCGTCCGGTTGGTGTCGTACCCGGCCTCTTCCAGCCCTTCGATGGGCGGAACGGAAGGCCGGGAGCCGGTACACAAAATAAATTGCTTCGCGTGGTAGCGCGTCCGCGTCTTGCGCGTCTCGACCGTCTGCGCGTCCACGAACGCCGCCCGCTCGCAGACGGTCGTGATGCCCTGCCGCGCGAAGCTGTCTATGGCGCTGCCGCCGCCGACGCGCTCGATGGTCCGTCGGGCGTGGCGCATGACGGCCCCGAAGTCCGCTTGGGCACCCTCGAAGCGCGGCAGCCCGAAGTCGGACGCCCGCCGCATCCGGTCCCACAGCGTCGCCGAGTGGATCAGCGACTTGGACGGGACGCAGCCCGTATACAAGCACTCGCCGCCGATCAGCGCCTCCTCGAACAGAACGGTCCGCGCCCCCGCTTTGGCCGCCGTCCGGGCCGCCTTCGGCCCAGCCGAACCCGCGCCGATCACGGCGACGTCGAACTCTTCCGCAGACTCATGCATGGGGACATTATACCGCGCCGGAAGCGCCGGATCGTCCCCCAATGCTCCCCCGCCTGTATTAGTACGGTTACTCGGCGCGTTTTACCGGACACCGGGAGGGGGTAGAAACTACGTGAAACATACCTGCACATCGCCCTTCGTCCGGTGATGCTCCCTTCTTTTCTCTCAGGCGTGGTTCTCGCCCTTCTCTCAGGCGTGGTTCTCGCCCTCCCGGCATCCAGTTCAGAAAGACAACCCGTTGCCTGAGCCTTTTGACCTAATCTGCCTGTCGCACCTGCGCTGGGACTTCGTGTACCAGCGCCCGCAGCACCTGATGAGCCGCTGCGCGCAGGGGCACCGCGTGTTCTTCGTCGAGGAGCCGGTCTTCGACTCGGAGCGGCCCCGGCTGGACGTCACGGACCGGCCCGACAAGGGCGTGCGTGTGCTCGTCCCACACCTGCCCTGGGGTCCGACCGAGGAGGAGCACGGCGAGATGAACCGCGCGCTGCTGGCCGGGTTCATGCGCGAACACGGCGTCACGGATTTCGTGTCGTGGTACTACACGCCCATGATGATGGGCTGGACGGCGGACTGGACGCCGCGCGCCGTCGTCTACGACTGCATGGATGAGCTGTCCGCCTTCGCCGGTGCCCACCCTGCCCTGCTCGGGCGCGAGGCAACCCTGCTTGCGCGGGCCGACCTCGTGTTCACGGGCGGACAGAGCCTGTTCGAGGCGAAGCAGGGCCGGCACCGGGCGGTCCATGCCTTCCCGAGCAGCGTGGACGTGCCGTTCTTCGCGCGGGCGCGGACCCTGGCCGACCAGCCGGATGACCAAAAAGACATCCCGCACCCCCGGCTGGGCTTCTACGGCGTCATCGACGAGCGCCTGGATGTCGCGCTCCTCGGCAACGTCGCCGACCTGCGGCCCGACTGGCAGTGGGTCATGGTCGGCCCGACGGTGCCCAAGATCGATCCCGCGACGCTGCCGCAGCGGCCCAACATCCACTACCTCGGCGGGAAAAGCTACGCCGAGCTGCCCGCGTACCTCGCCGGGTGGGACGTCGCCCTGCTGCCGTTCGCCCGCAACGAGTCCACGCGCTTCATCAGCCCCACCAAGACGCCCGAGTACCTGGCGGCGGGGAAGCCGGTCGTCTCGACATCCATCCGGGACGTGATCCGCCCCTACGGCGAAATGGGCCTGGCTCGCATCGCGGACACGCCCGCTGAGTTCGTCGCCGCCTGCGAAGCGGCCCTGGGTGAGGACGCCGCGGCACGTCAGCAGAAAGCGGACCAGTTTCTCTCGCGGATGTCGTGGGACGCGACGTGGAATCAGATGGCGGGGTTGATCGACGCCGCAGCCGAGAACAACTTCGGATAGAAAGTAAGGGAAGACGGATGTTCGATTATCTGATCGTCGGCGCGGGTTTCGCGGGGAGTGTCCTTGCGGAGCGGCTGGCCTCGCAGGCGAACAAGCGGGTGCTGCTGGTAGACAAGCGCAGCCACATCGGCGGCAACGCCTATGACCGCTACAACAACGACGGCGTTCTGGTGCACCCCTACGGCCCGCACATTTTCCATACGAACTCGGAGCGGATATTCGACCACCTGAGCCAGTTCACCCAGTGGCGGGCTTATGAGCACCGCGTCCTGGCGCACGTCGACGGGCAGCTCCTGCCGATCCCGATCAACCGGACGACGGTGAACAGCCTCTACGGCCTGAGCTTGCAGACGGAAGAGGAGTGCGACGCCTTCTTCGCGTCCCGCGCCGAGCCGCGCGGCCACTGCTCCACGTCGGAAGACGTCGTCGTCAGCAAGGTGGGACGCGAGCTGTACGAGAAGTTCTTCCGGGGCTACACGCGCAAGCAGTGGGGCCTGGACCCGTCCGAGCTGGACGCCCAGGTGACCGCCCGCGTCCCGACTCGCACCAGCACCGACGACCGGTACTTCGCCGACACGTTCCAGTACATGCCTAAGCACGGCTACACGCGGATGTTCGAGGCCATGCTGGATCACCCCAACATCAAAATCATGCTGAACACCGATTACCGAGAAGTGCGGGAGATGATTCCATGCCGCGAGATCATCTACACCGGGCCGGTCGATGAATATTTTGACTATCGTTACGGCAGGCTGCCTTATCGGTCGTTGGAGTTCACGCACGAGACGCTCGACCGGGCGCAGCATCTGCCCGTCGCCGTCGTCAACTACCCGAACGACCACGCCTACACGCGGGTCACGGAGTTCAAGCACCTGACGGGGCAGGAGCACAGCAAGACGAGCATCGTGTACGAGCACCCGCGCGCCGAAGGCGATCCCTATTATCCGATCCCCAAGCCGGAATGCACGGCCCTTTACAACAAGTACAAGGCCCTGGCCGACGGCGCGCGCGGGGTCCACTTCGTGGGCCGACTGGCGACCTACAAGTATTACAATATGGATCAGGTGGTGGGACAGGCCCTGGCGACGTTCGACAAAATTATGGGCGGCCGGCCTGAGCGGCTTGTCGTCCCGGCGTCCGCACCTCTGCCCGCCGCGAGCGGTCAGAGGACGGTGCGGGAGACCGCCGAGGCCGTCTGAGGGCTTTGACTCTTGCTCCATCCTGAAGAGCGTCAGGCCCCGCCCGCCCTCTGGGGCGGCGTCGAGTGTACACTGAACCGCGTCGGTGCCTCGACCTTTGATCAGCTCGAACTCACGGGGCACGCGCGGCGCACCGAGGACCTGGACCTGTTCGCCGGGCTGGGGCTGCGCGCCCTGCGCTACCCCATCCTCTGGGAGCGCGTCGCGCCGGACGGCCTGGACCGCGCCGACTGGGCTTGGGCCGATGCGCGCCTGAACCGCCTGCGCGCCTTGAAAGTAGAGCCGATCGTGGGGCTGGTCCACCACGGGAGCGGGCCGTCCTATACCAGCCTGATGGACCCGGATTTCCCCGACCATCTCGCGGACTACGCCCAGGCCGTCGCCCGCCGCTACCCTTGGGTGAAACGCTACACGCCGATCAACGAGCCGCTGACGACGGCCCGCTTCAGCGGCCTGTACGGCCACTGGCATCCGCACGGATTGGACGCCTCCACGTTCGCCCGTATCCTGCTGAACCAGTGCCGCGCCATTACCCTGGCGATGCGGGCGATCCGCTCGGTCGTCCCTGACGCACAGCTCGTTCAGACGGAGGACGTGGGCACGGCCTACAGCACCCCCGCCCTGGTCTATCAGGCGGACTTCGAGAACGAGCGGCGCTGGCTCAGCCTGGACCTGCTTTGCGGGCGTGTGGACGACTCGCACCCGCTGTACCACTACCTCCGCTGGCTTGGGATCGATGACGGCGCTTTGTCGTTCTTTCGCGAAAGCCCCTGTCCCCCGGACGTCCTGGGGATCGACTATTACGTTATCAGCGAGAGATTCCTAGACGAGCGGACGGAGCGGTATCCTCTCGAGGCGGTCGGCGGCAACGGGCGGCATTCCTATGTGGATGTCGAGGCCGTCCGGGTCTGCGCCGAAGGCATCGCCGGCCTGGAGCCGCTGCTGCGGGAGGCGTGGCGGCGGTACGGGTGTACGCTCGCCGTCACCGAGGCCCACATCGCCTGTACCGCCGAGGAGCAGATACGCTGGTTCGGCGAGGTCTGGGAGGCCGCCCGGCAGCTCCGGCGCGAGGGGGTGGACGTTGAGGCCGTGACGGCGTGGGCGCTGCTCGGTGCTTACGACTGGGACTGCCTGATGACCCGCCGCACGGGCTACTACGAGCCGGGCGTCTTCGCCCTGACGGCGGACGGGCCGCAGCCGACTCTGCTGGCCGCCATGCTGCGCGATCTGGCGGCGCGGGGCGTGCACCCGCACCCAGCCCTGGACACGCCCGGCTGGTGGCGGCGGCCCGAGCGCCTGCTGTACCCGCCGGCCAGCCGGACCAACGGGGCTGCCCGCGCCACACCGGACCGTCCGCCGGCGCGGTGACCCGCCGGGCCAAGAGGGAGGACCAATCGAATGTCAGTGTCGCCGTCTTCTCCCGCGCACGTCTGCCTGTTCACCGACAGCCTGGAACCCTCCGGGGTCGGCGAACACATGCTGACACTGGCCGGGGAACTCGCGGGCCGCTTCCGCCTGTCCTTCGTCTGCCCGCCCGGACCGGGCGGGGACCCGTTCCTGGCGCGGGCCGAGGCGATGGGGCTGGAGGCGGCGGGGCTGGCCGTCAACCGCCCGGACCTACGGGATGGGTTTTGCCGCTGGCTCCGCGCGCGGGGCGTCTCAGCCTTCCACGGCCACGCCGGGATCGGCTGGGAGGGCCACGACGGCGTCTACGCCGCGCGCCAGGCCGATACCCCCGTCGTCGTGCGGACCGAACACCTGCCGTACCTCCTCACCGACCCCTGGCAGCAGAGCGAGCACTCCCGCATCATCGAGGCCGTGGACTGCCTCCTCGCCGTCTCCCACGAGGCCCGGTCCACTTTCGAGGACGCCGGCCTACCCGCCCACAAGCTGCGCGCCGTGCAGAACGGGATTCACCTGTGCCCGGTGCGGGAAGGGGTTCCTGATCTCCGCCGGGAGCTGGGCCTGGCGGCTTCGGTGAAGGTCGTCCTCACCGTCGGTCGCTTCACCGATCAAAAGGGACACTGCTATCTAGCCGATGCCGTGCCGGCCATCCGCGCCGCCGTCCCGGACGCCCACTTCGTGTGGGTGGGCGACGGCCCGCTCGAAGACGACCTGCGCGGGCAGGTCGCCGGGCTGGGCGCAGGCGGGTGTGTCCACTTCCTGGGCAAGCGCAGTGACGTGGCGGACCTGCTGGCGGCCTGCGACCTGTTCGCGCTCCCCTCCCTCTTTGAGGGCCTGCCCGCCGTTGTCCTGGAGGCGATGGCGGCGGGCCGTCCGGTCGTCGCCACCGCCGTCTGCGGTTCCTCGGAGACGGTCCGCGACGGCGAGACGGGCCGCCTCGTCCCCCCCCGCAGCCCTGCCGCCCTGGCGGAAGCCGTCACGGACGCCCTGGCCCAGCCTGCGCGGGCGGCGGAATGGGGCGCGGCGGGCCGCCGCCGATTCGAGCAGCAGTTCACCGCCGCCCGCATGGCCCACGAGACGGCCCTCCTATACGAAGAACTGCTATCACGGGCGGCAGAAAAGAAGCGCCGCTGAAGCCGAACATAATCCGTATCTACACCGGGCCTCCTGCGGGGAGCCTTGACCCCCTAAGGGACGTCACAGAGCTTCTCCGCCATGTCGCGCCCATTTAGCCGTTAAAGCAGCGACTCCGCCTCGGCCCAGAACGGCACGGCGACGTCCATCAGCTCATTGGGGCGGCTGTATTGCAGGGCGTGGGGCATCCTGGGCAGACGCTCGAAGCGCGAACGCGGCAAGGCGGCGGCCAGCCGGCGGGCGGCGGCGTCGGGGATGATGCCGTCGTAGCCGCCGCGCACGACCAGGCAGGGCGCGGCGACTTCCCCGGCGTGGGCGACCGGGTCATCTTCGAGCATCTCCCGGGTCGTCGCCAGGTAGCGCGGGATGCCCATCTCCAGGTACCAGCCGGCCAGCACCGCGTTGTAGCGCATCGGCTCGCGCGCACCGTCCAGCAGCAGGCCCAGCGCGTAGCGCCAGAACGAGATCAGCCGGTCCCCGCTCGTCGGCCCGACCAAGGCCAGCCCCCCCACCCGCTCGGGGTGACGCCGGGCGAGGGCCAGCGCGACCTGACACCCCATCGAGTTCCCCGCCAGGTGCGCCCGCTCGACACCCATCGCGTCCAGGAGTCGCGCGGCCCAGTCCGCGAGATCGCCCATACCCATCGCCGCGCGGGGTCCAGGCGAGCAGCCGAAGCCGGGGAAGTCGGCGGCATAGGTGCGGGCGGCCGGGCGGCGCTCGGAAAGGACCTTCATCGCGGGCAGCCAGGACTCCATCGAGCAGCCCAGCCGGTGCAGCAGCAGCAGCGACAGATGGGGCGAGCCGGGCGCGGGATCGGGAGCGGGTTCTAGAATGCGGCAGCGGACGGAGCGGCCGTCCACGTTGAAGAAGTGCAGGCGCGTGGGATCGTCAGACATGGGGGGAGGCGCTTTCGGCGGCAAGACTCTCAGGGATCAGCAGGCGCGGGACGCGGGCGGTCAGGGCCGTGGTGATCTCGTGCGGCGTCGTCCCCACGCCGGCTGCCAGCTCGCCCGCCGTCAGCGTCTCGGCCCCGTCGGTGCCGACCAGGGTGGCGATGTCGCCGGCCCGGACGTCCGGGATGGCCGACACGTCTACGACGATTTGATCCATGCAGATGCGGCCCCGGATGGGCGCGCGCCGTCCGCGCAGCAGGACACCGCCCCGGTTGGACAAGCCGCGCGGGTAGCCGTCGCCGTAGCCGACACCCAAGGTCGCGTAGATGCCACCCCCAGCCGGCACGGTGTATGTGCGCCCGTAGGAGATCGTCTCGCCGCCGCGTAGGGCGCGGCAGAGCGTGACGCGCGCCTTGAGCGACAGCACGGGTCGGAGGGGCGTGGCGGCCCCGACGAACGCGCCGGGCATCGGCTCGATGCCGTAGAGCAGCAGGCCGGGGCGGACCAGCCCGTGCCGGGCGGCGTGGGGCAGGTTCAGGGCGGCGGGCGAGTTCGACGCATGGATCAAAAGCGACTCGGCCCGCGCTCCGAGGGAGCGCAGGAGCGACTCGAAAGCGAGGTGCTGGGCGCAGGCGTCGGCGGGGTCCTCGTCGGCGGAGGCGAAGTGGGTGGCGATCCCCGACACGCGCAGGCCGGGCAGGGCATCCAGCCCGGCAAGGACATCCCGCGCCTCGGCGGGGGAGACGCCCGCGCGCCCAATGCCCGTGTTGACGTCCAGGTGCGCCTCGGCGATCAGCCCGAGCGAGCGGGCGGCCTGGGAAAGCGCCCGGCCGGATTCCAGGCTGCTCAGGAGCGGCGTCAGCCGATGGAAGGCCACGGCGGGGGCTTCTTCGGGGAAGAACGGGCCGAGCAGGAAAACCACGGCGGCGGGCACGAGGACGCGCAGGGCCGCACCCTCCGAAGGCGTCGCCACCCCGAAGTCCCGCAGGCCCAGCGCGAAGCACCGGGGCGCGATCAGGGACAGGCCGTGGCCGTAGGCGTCGGCCTTGACGACCGCCATGACGCGGGCGGGCGCAAAACGACCGCGCAGCAGGGCGACGTTATGCGCCAGGGCCGAGCCGTCGATCTCGGCCCAGGCGCGCAGGGGCGGCATCAAAGGCGGCCCGCCCCTGTCGGAGTGTTCGACGGAGTGTTCGGGGGCGTGTTGGAAGACAGTTGGTGGTAACGACGGGCCGAGCGCCGGTAGGCGTCAGGAACGAGCTGGTTCAGCGCCCGCTCGTAGCGGTCGCGATGACCGTAGACGACGATCATGTTAGTGAGCTGCCGTCCGGGCCGGGCCAGCGTCGCGCCGTTATAGTAGAACCCCGTGCTCGTCCCGGCGTCCAGGTTCATGGCTTCGGTCGCGCCCAACGCCTTCATGGCGCGGGCGAGTCGGCCCAGCGAGATGGGCTGGTGGGTCATGGCGAAGAACAGCGTGTTGCCGCGCGTGATCCCGACGGCGATGCGCGAGTTCGGGGCGAGCATGTGCTTGTCGCGGAACCGCTCCGCGCGTGGGTCCAGCACGATGCGCCCGCGCCGCAAAAGCCGCGGGCCGCAGGCGACCACGAAGTCATAGGGACTCCAGTCGTGGTGCCGCCCCCATGTCACCGTCACCATTTCGGCCCGGTTCCGGGGCGTGATGCACAGGGCCGTGCCCATGCCGCCGAAGTGGACCAGGCTGCCGTCGATGACGATGTCCCCGACGGGCTGCAAGTCGCCCAGCGAGAAGAACGTGCCCGTGACGGCGACGTTGGGGTTCGCGCGCCCGATCATCTGCCGGAACGGCTCCGACGTGCCGTTGCCGCGCCGGGCCATGACGGCTGAGACCTTGACGTCGGGGTCGTTGAGGTCCACCGAGATGACCTTGACCGGGACATTGGCCGCCGTCGTCTGCCAGAACCGGATGTTCTTGCCCCCGCTGCCGTCGCCGCGCAGGGCGATCTGATGCGCCCGCTGTGCCGCCGCCCGCGCATTGTGCGTCGCGCGCAGGTTGCCCAGATGCGCGCGGTAGAGGGCAACGATGTGTGCTTGGTGCAGCGCCCGCACGGCCTGGGCGCGGGCAATCTTCGCCCGTAAAAAGCGCTTCTCTTGCGCCAGCTTTGCCTGGAGGGCGTTCTGCCGCCGGGCGGCCACGGTCTGCCGACGGGCGGCCACGGTCTGCCGCCGAGCGGCCTGGGCCGCCAGGTTCCGGGCGTGTGCCGCCCACCGCGCCTGCCCCACATTCCGGCGGGAAGCGGCGGCGACAGCGGCGGCCTGCCTTTGATGCCGGCGGGGGGCGGTGGCAGCAGCGGCGGCCTGCGCGTGGTGCCGGCGGGCGAGACGGCTCTGTGTGCGCCGGGCGACGCGCGCCTCTTGCTCCGCCTGGAGCACCTTGGCGACATGAGTCTGATGGAGCGCCGCCACTTTGGCGTCGTGCTTAGACTGCCACAGCCTCTCATGCCGTTTCTCGGTCCGGCGGGCGGTGCGGGGGAGCGAGTGCAGCTTGGCGAGGTGCTGCCGCCAGGCCTTTTTCTCCTTCGCAGCCAGCCGGACCAGGTGCTGCGCGCGAATCCGGGCCGCCTGCCCTTCGGCGGCGGTGTGTCCGGTTCGGGCGAAGCCGGGCACGGCACAATCGGACAGCAGCAGAAGGACAAGAAAAATCGGCAGCAAACGCATCGGGCAGTAACCTTTATCGGCGAGGAAGGACGGCGCAGAGGAGTTCCTGCGTGGCGCTATGATAACACAAGGCGGCGTTCGGGGTCAAGAAACAGAAAGGATAGCCTCTTCGCCCTCTCCCTCGGGGGAGGGCATGCCGCAGACGGCATCACCTCGCATTTGCCGTTCTGAGGGCGGGGAGGGGTTCCGGCCTCCCAAAGCCGGGGCGGGCGCGTCACGCGCCGTGCAGCGCGCGCCAGGCCGCCTCCAGCGCCGCCCGCAGGCCCGCCGCCGCCGCCTGGGGGTCGGGGGCCGCCAGCACGGCATCGGTGACGGCCACGCCGTCCGCGCCCGCCCGTAAACAGTCGGCCACGTCCGAGGCCGTCTGGACGCCGCCGAAGGCGATCACAGGAATCTGGACGCCGTCTTTGACTTTGCGGACCAGGGCCAGGCCCTCGCCGGGCGTCTCGGCATCGAAAGCCGGTCCGACCTGCACGTAGTCCGCCCCGCCGCGCTCTGCGCGGGCCGCGCCGGTGACGGTCCGGGCGAACGAGCCGACCGTCGCCTCGCCCGAAGGCCGCAGGAAGCGGCGGGCTTCGGCGGGCTTGTAGGGCCTCTCGGTCAGCAGCACGCCATCGGCCCCGCACTTCTCGGCCAGCTCCAAATCACCCGTGACAATAAATTGCGCCTGCCCCGCCGTCATCTCGCGCAGGCGCAGCGCGACCGCGTACAGCCCCAGATCATCCGCGCCGGGGTTACGGACCCGGAGCTGCACGATGTTGACGCCCCCGGCAATGGCGGCCTCGACGAGCGACAGGGGTTCGGACTTCTTCTCGGCGAGGGGTCGGTATAAAACGCGCCCGGTCACGAGCGTCAGGCTGGGCTGTGGGATGGCTGTCACGGGGGGTATTGTACCCCGCGCGGCGCACGGTTGCAAACCCGAACGTCCCTTGTGGGGTACGATGTCGTTTCCGCTGAGAAAGCATGAGGGGGGATCGCAGGATGGTTTGGGAAAATCTTGAAATCAGAAAGATGGCAGCGGCCGTTGCGCCATGCTTTCTTTTTGCCCTTCTACCGATACGATCTTTGGAAGCCCCAACGAGGTCGCAAGCGCCGCCGAAAACATTTGTCTATGCCCCCGTCCCCCAACCTGTCAATGGCATCTTGCAGTACGGGCAGGCCGCTGACGGCAAGCTTACTCCTCTTAAACCTCCCCTGGTGGTCGTGCATAGCCCGTATGTCCCAGTGTCTGTCACGGACCCGAAAGGCCATTTTATCTACCTCGGTACAAGCCCACTCCGGCAGTTCCACGTCAGCAGCAACGGCCATCTCGTGCCGCTCAAGCCGGCGACCGTCTCTTCGCCGGAGACGAACGCGATGGCGTTCACACCGGATGGTCGTTTCGTCTACCTAAGCCATACGCACTCGGACTATTACGGCCCGACAAACACTCCCGATGATCTTATCATATGCCGTGTTGCTACGGACGGGAGTCTACACCCGATCCAGGGTGGTGTGATTCATACCGGCCCGCAGGTCACAGCACTTGCCGTAGATCGTACCGAACGGTTTTTGTATGTGTGCGTCTACAACTATGATCCGTCGGGCAACCTAGCTTACACGATGGAGTACCGGATCAACCAAGATGGTACGCTTGGGCTTTTGCATACTGATGAATACAATTGTGTGCCGGCCCCCGCTATGCTAATTGCCGCCCCGTCTGGCCCGTTCATGTACATGGCTTCCAACAGCGGCATCTCGACTTGGCGCATCAAGCCGGATGGGACCCTGCACTTGTTGCAGAGCGAATCGGTCTACATGCAAGTCCCCGCATTCGTCCTGGACGCCCGCGACAACATACTCATCGGGATCGGCAAGGCAGTGCCGGGTTCAGACTTCGGCGCGGATCAGTTGGTGGTATGGCACCGGCTTCCTGACGGGACTCTGACTGAGCCGTTTGGGGTGTTCATCGCCAAAGACGGGTTCCTGTATGGGAATGAGAAGGATATGCCCAAGGGCAGCCATGCTTCCCCAGTAGGAATCGCATTCGACTCAGGCCGCAGTATGCTGTACGTGCGGGACAGCGCGACGGATCGGATATTCCGTTACCGAGTTGCGTCTAGCGGGTCATTGAGGCTGCAAGTGCCGTGGGTTGCCACGGGTGTTCAGACCCTTGAGGTAAGACCTGAAGACGACCCTTTGTTTTTAGGAAAGGGGAACTAGGCGTTGTTCATGTTCAGCGCCTTGTCGCTGCAACGCTTGATCTCATAGGCGACACGGAATAAAGCCGGGCACTGAGAGTGCCGAACTTCTTCTGCACCCGACCCCTACCCCTCCCCGCCCTCTTCGAGATAGACGCGCTTCTGGGCCTCCTCGAACGTCGTGATGCCCGCCATGACCTTGGCGGCGGCGTCCTGGCGCATCGGCACCATGCCGCGCTCGATGGCCGCCTGGCGGATCTTGTGGGCCGGGGCGCGCGACAGCGTCAGCGCGCGGATCGGGTCGTCCATGACCATCAGCTCCTGGACGCTGTAGCGGCCCTTGTAGCCCGCCCCGCCGCAGGCCCCGCAGCCCGCCCCGGTCACGAACCGGGCCTGGTGGAACTGCGGCGAATCGGTGTCGATGCCGAACGACAGCAGCGCCATGTCGGACGGCTGCGCGGGCCGGGCGCAGCGCGGACACACCCGGCGGACCAGGCGCTGGGCCAGCACGCCGACGACCGAGGAGGCGACCAGGAACGGGTCCATGCCCATGTTCAAGAGCCGCGTGATCGCCCCCGCCGCGTCGTTGCAGTGCAGGGTGGAGAAGACCAGGTGCCCCGTCAGGGCGGCCCGGAAGGCGATCTCCGCCGTTTCGGCGTCGCGAATCTCGCCCACGTAGATGATGTCCGGGTCTTGTCTTAGAATGGCCCGGAGCTGGCGCGCGAACGTCAGCCCGGCCTTCTCGTTGACGTTGGACTGCCGGATGCCGTCCAGCTCGTACTCGATGGGGTCCTCGACCGTGATGATGTTGACGTCGGGCGTGTGAATCTCCTGGATGGCGCTGTAGAGCGTGGTCGTCTTGCCCGAGCCGGTCGGGCCGGTCGCCAGGACGATGCCGTGCGGCTTGCGGATCAGGCTGTTGAGCGTCAGGAGGTTGCGCTCCGAGAACCCGAGCTGGTCCAGTTGAGGCCGGACGCCCGTCTTGTCCAGAATCCGCAAGACGACCGACTCGCCGTACTGGGTCGGCAGCGACGAGACGCGCATATCGACGCTCCGGCCCTCCGCCGTGACCGAGAGCCGCCCGTCCTGGGGCAGGCGCTTCTCGGCGATGTTCATCTCCGCCATGATCTTGATGCGCGAGGCGCAGGCGGCCTGGTACTCGCGCCGGACGCTGTCCACGTGGTGCAGCGTCCCGTCCCGCCGGAACCGGACGTCCAAGGCGTCGCGGCGTGGCTCGAAGTGGATGTCGCTCGCCCCCTGACTGATGGCATCGGCCAGCAGCCGGGAGATGAACTGGATGACGACCGGCTGGTCCACTCCCATGGATTCGAGCGCATCGGGCGTCCCGCCCGCGTGCGACGGGGGCGCAAACCCCGAGAGCAGCGCCCCGGCGAAAACGTCCGACGCCCGCCGCCCCTCCGTGCGCGCGGGCGGCGCTGACGCGACGCCGACAGGCACGAGCGCGGGGACGGCGCTGCGCCCCACGCTCTCACCGGGGGCTGTCCCCTCGGTCGGCGGCGGGCCGTAATAGTGGGCCAGCACGGACCGCAGGGGTGCCTCCGAGGCGAGGGCCGGCGCGACCCGCAGGCGGTGGGCCGAGGCCAGCTTCTGCGCGACGTCCATGACGCGCGCGTTCCAAGACGCGACGACCACCTTGAGTGTCCCGTCCGGCGTCTTGCCGACCGGCAGCAGCGCGTACTTGTGGGCGACGGCGGCGGAGACCAGTGCCAGCACCCCCCTGTCCACGGCCACGTCATCCATGACCACGTAGGCGGCGTCCACCTGCTGCGCGCGCGCGCGGGTGACGTCTTCCTCGCCGACCAGGCCCATCTCCACCAGCACCAGCCCGAGTGCCCGCCCGGACTGCTGCTGCCGGGCCAGAGCCGCCTGGAGCCGCTCTTCGGTGAGCAGCCCTTGCTCCACCAGCAGATGCCCCAGTTCCTTGCGCCGATTCCCCGTGGGAAGAACGACCGTCATGTTTGCCCCCATGCAGTGGAGTTCACCGCCCCTACAATTGCTTGCCTCAGTTATCGGCAGATGTGGCGGGGGGCGTTAGAGGCTGACCCCGAAACTGTCCCGCCGGACCGCTTGACAGGCCGCGGTTCCCGGCGTAAAATGACGGCATGAGACCCACGCTCTGGACGCTCCTGCTGCTGCTGTCCAACCTGCCCGTCGCCGCCGCCCCCACCCCGGCGGCACCGACGCTGGCGGCACCGACGCTGGCGGCACCGACGCTGGCGGCACCGACGCTGGCGGCACCGACGCTGGCGGCACCGACGCTGGCGGACGCACTGCGGGCCATGCCGGCGGCCTCCGTCCTGGACGGCTCGACCGTGCTGACCGTCGCGCCCGGAGGCGTCAACCTCCTGCCCGCGGCCGGGGCCGGGAGCACTGACAGTCCTGTGGCTACGCCCGACAGCATCGCCGCCGCCTATGGCCGCATCGCCGCGTGGCACGGGCACGTCCTGGCCCTCGCACCGCCGACGATGACCGTGCTGAACACCGACCCCGCCCTGGCCGACCTGCCGCTCTCCGAGCTGGCGTCCCAGCACCCCGTTCCGTTCCTGATCGGGTCGCTGACCGAGGACCAACTGCGGCAGATGGCGGCCGGCGGACTGGCGTTCGGCGATCTGACGCCGGACCAGCAGGGGCTGCTTAAGGACATGCTCCCCCACCCTTTCGAGATAGTGCCGAAGGCCGTTCAGGAGGAGGCGGTCGACATGCAATCCCTCCAAAAGCAGGGCATGAGCATGGAGGCGATCATCGCCAAGATCAAAGCCGCCAACAGCGAATATATGGCGCAGACGAAGACCGTTCCCGAGGACACGCTGTCTTCCCAGATACGGCTGCACGGCTTCCTGGCGACGGACTTCAGCTTCGACTCGCCGGAAGGCGAGGGCATCGGAGCCGGCACCAGCGACAACGGCTTCCAGACGACGGGAGCGTACCGGCTGGCACGGGACGGTCGCTCCGTGATGTTCGCGCCGGGCGACAACAAAGTGCAGTCGTACCTGCGGAGCGAAACGGCGAACACGCCCAAAGAGGGGGATTTGGAGTGGAACCGGCGTGACCTGGAGCGGGTGGTATCCCTGCAAGGGGTGAAGACAGTGGACGATTTGGTCACACGGCTGGCGCAGTCGACGCATCTGGAGTTGTATGCCGACGCGCATTACGGTCCCCAGCCGCTGCTCCTCGTGGGCGACCTGAAGACGCGGCAGCCGGCCGGGGATGTCATGCAGGCGCTGGGCCTGTGCGTCTGCGGCGCGTGGCGTCATGTCGGCCCAGCCTACGTGCTGACCGACGACGTGCAGGGGCTGGGGGCGCGGCAGCAGTTCCTGCGGGAGATGGTGCATACGTGGAGCGGCCGGCTGACATCAGCCAGCGAGAGCGTCGGCGCCCACCTGCGCGACGCGGACTGGATGCACACGCTCCGGTTCGCGGACGGCGACGTGGGCGCACTCTCGCCGGGGCAGTTGGAGGCGATCACGCGGAAGAATCAGAACTACGGGAGCTTATCCTGGAAGGACCTGCCCGCGCCGCTCCGGGCGGCCCTGCGCGGCCAGCTCACCCGCCACTTTGACGAAGACACCATGGCAAGCTTTGAGCGGACGGGGAACGCCGTCGCCCGCGCGCTGAAGCCGGCCTCCGAGGTCGGCGTCGGCCTCCAGCTCCGCCTGGCGGTCTCGCTGCCCGGAACGGGCGCGATGACGCTGGGGGACTCGTACCGGGTCCAGATGCCGCGCGAGGCGCCTTCGGGGGCGGCGGGCGATACGTCGGCCCCGGCCAACAGCATTGTGCTGGACAAGCCCCTGCGCGGCGTCCTGTGCGCGCCCAGGTCGGCCGAGGAAGCCCGCGCCGTCGTAGCCCGCCTGCCGAAGATGGGGCTGAACGCGCTGTTCCTGGACGTGTTCACGGGCGGGCGCACCTACTTCCCGAACGCCGTCCTGCCGCCCGTTCCCGAGAAGGCGGGCGTTTTGCAGGCCGCGCTGGACGCCGCCAAGCCGCTCCACCTCCCCGTGTACGCCGTCCTGGACACCCTCTGCTGGCGCAAGGACGGGGCCGCGCCGCACCCACAGCTCTGGCCTGCCGGATTCGCCGAGGACCTGACCGTCGCCGGCGAAGCGCCCGACCAGGCCGTCCAGAGGCAGCTTGATGCCCACAGCCTGCGCTCAGACCTGGACCGGGAGTACGTGATGGCGGACGCCGGCACGAAAGGCTGGGCCAGCCCGCTCGATTCCAAAGTGCGCGCCCTGCTGCCCGCGCTCGTGGGCGCACTGGCAGGGGTGAAAGGGCTGGCCGGGCTGGCTTTTCAGGATACGGCCACTCTGGGCTACCGGGGACTCGACTTCGAGTACGATGACGAAGGCATCTCGCTGGGCTATGTGCTTGCAAACCGGCTGTCCTACCTGCGTACCACCCACACCGACCCCATAGACCTGTCGGCCGCCTCCGACAGCCTCCAGTTGTTCCTGCCGTTCGAGGGGTGGTCCACCAGTTTTGAGATTTCCCTGCCGAACTTCCGGTCGTCCAGCGAGGATATGAAGTCATGGAACAGGGTGCGCGGCGACGCCGACAAGGCGCTGCTGGCGGACTGCTTCACCGCCGCCCGGCAGGCCGCGCCCGCGCTGCCGCTGCTGATGCGCGAGCGGAGCATCGGCGTTACCTTCGACCCCTGGACCGATCCTCAGAGGCTGAACCAGTACGCCAGCCTGAACTCGCTGGACTATCCGTTCCGCGCGATCACGCCCCAGAGCATCCTCGCCATCCCCTACGGCCCCGTGGAGCGTGCCCACCCGAGACGGTTCGTTGGGGGAGTAAACGAAGGCGGCCTCGCCGGGGACAACGCCAAGCGCGCGGGCGGGGAGATCCTTGACCTGGTTGCGGGCGGCCCGCCGGACAGCCTCCCCGGCACGCTGGACCACCTCAACGCCTTCCTGAAAAAGCTGGCACCGGCGGCGAAGCCTTAACCACAAGACAAAGCAAGAGGCCCCGGCATTTGCCGAGGCCTTGGTTCCTGGTGCCTTGATTCTGGTGTCCTGGGTCCGCGTCTTATCGGCTGCGCCGGGGCCGCTCGTCTTCGTCATCATCTTCATCATCGTCATCAAAAGGCGCGTCGTCCATGTCGTCCAAAGCACCCGACGAGTCGGTGTAGTTGCTGATCTCTTCGCCCCGGAAGACCGTGACGAGAAAATCCTCGCGCTCGAACGAGGGCAGGTAGGACGAAACGATGTCGTCGTCGATCTGCGCCAGCAGCTCTTCTTCGACGCTGACCGGCAGATCGGCCTCCAACACCAGCGTCGCGTGAATCGTGCGGCTCTCGACGGCGAAATGCAGATCGAGCTGGCCGATGCGCCGGTCTTCCTCCCAAACGAGATAGATCTCCGAGCTTTGGGTACGGACCAGACGCGACAGACGATAAGAGTAATTTGTATCCATGTTTTACACAAGAAAAAGGGGCGAACTCGAAGTTAGCCCCACGTGACACGAGCGACCATGGCGGGCGACTAAGCAGGCTCGGGCCGCAGGGTCGGGATGCGGCGCGGCTTCTCGGTCGCGGGCCACTCCGGGGCGTTCCCTTCGGCGGGCGGCGGGGCCAGAGGGGCGGGGGGCGGGGCAACGGCTTCCGGGGCCTTTGCACCTTCCAGCAGGGCCATGAAGTCTTCCCGCTCCAGCATTTCCTTTTCCAGCAGGACACGCACGATTTCTTCCATCTTCGCGCGGTTGTCGGTCAGGATCTGGCGCGCTCGCTCGTAGCAGCCGTCGATGATCGCCCGAAGCTCTTTGTCGATCTCAACGGCGACGGTCTCCGAGTAGTTGCGCTCCTCGTTCCAGTCACGGCCCAGGAACGGATTGCCGTGCCGCGTCCCCAGCACGACCGGGCCGAGCTTCTCGCTCATGCCGTACTCGCAGACCATCGAGCGCGCGATGGCCGTGGCCCGCTCGAAGTCGTTGGACGCACCGGTCGTGACCTCGTTGAAAACGATCTCCTCGGCGACACGCCCCGCCAGCAGCGAGGAAACGCGGTCCAAGAACTCCTGCCGCGTCGTCAGATACTTGTCCTCGGTCGGGTAGTGCATGGTGTAGCCCAGGGCCTGCCCGCGCGGCAGGATCGAGACCTTGTGCACCGGGTCGGCGTTCGGCAGCAGCTCGCCGACGATGGCGTGGCCGACCTCGTGGTAGGCGATCCGCTCGCGCGTCGTGTCGTTCATGATCCGCGACTTGCGCTGCGGCCCGGCCACGACCCGGTCCACGCTCTCGTTGAAGTCGTCCATGCCGATCTTGGTCTTGTCATACCGGGCGGCCAGCAAAGCCGCCTCGTTGACCAGGTTCGCCAGGTCCGCGCCCGAGAAGCCCGGCGTCCGCCGTGCCAGGGTCGGCGCGCTGACCTCTTCGGCCAGCGGCTTGCCGCGCAGGTGGACGTTCAGGATCGCCTCGCGGCCGCGGACATCGGGCGTGTCCACCGTCACCTGCCGGTCGAAGCGGCCGGGACGCAGCAGGGCGGGGTCCAGAACGTCGGGCCGGTTGGTGGCGGCGATCATGATGACGCCCGAATTCTGGTCGAAGCCGTCCATCTCGACCAGGAGCTGGTTCAAGGTCTGCTCGCGCTCATCGTGCCCGCCGCCCATGCCCGCGCCGCGCTGCCGGCCCACGGCGTCGATCTCGTCAATGAAGATCAGCGCGGGCCGGTTCGCTTTGGCCGTGTCAAACAAATCGCGGACGCGGGACGCGCCCACGCCGACGAACATCTCGACGAAGTCCGAGCCGGAGATGTGGAAGAACGGGACGCCCGCCTCGCCGGCGATGGCGCGGGCCAGCATCGTCTTGCCGCACCCAGGAGGCCCGAGCAGCAGTACGCCCTTGGGAATCTTGGCACCGAGCGCCTGGAACTTCTTGGCGTTCTTCAAGAACTCGACGACTTCCTGAAGCTCCTGCTTGGCCTCGTCCACGCCCGCCACGTCGTCGAACGTGACTTTGGGGACGTTGTCATTGAGCCGCTTGGCGCGCGACCTGCCGAACGACATGGCCTGGTTGCCGCCGCTCTGGGCCTGGCGCACGAAGAAGATGTAGAAAAAGCCCAGCACCATCAGCGGCAGCAGGACGACCGACAGCAGGCCGCCCACGGCGTCCGAGATCAACGGACGGGTGAATCCGACCTTTTTGACCCCGTGCGTGATGAGCAGATTTGTCAGCTCCTGCTTCTGCTGCGGGTTGTCGGTGCCCAGGTAACAGCTAAAGCCCTGGTTGCCCTTGGTGAAGTGGCCCTGGAACGTGTCTTTGTCGAAGCTCCCATCCGACACATTGTTGTTGTCGACGTTGTCAATGAGCCGACCGTAGTTGATGTCTTTCTGCGTTTCCCCCACGTGCAGCAGGCGCTGATTGTTGGACGTGAGCATATACAGCACGCCGGACAGCACGAGGAGCGAGACGAGAATTTTGGCGAGATTCCGTGTGTTCAAACAAAAGCCTCCTTCCCCGCCCGGACACCGAGTGTTCCGGCGCATGGGAAGACTTCTAGCTTCCGGGCGACGTGGGCCGCCAGGAATGGGTCAGTATACCATATTACCGCCTGAGCGGCAACGGTGTCATCCTTATCTACGCGAACGGCATGAGGGTCGTTCCCCGCCCGTTCACGTTACCGAGTCAACACGCGCCCCCTGTCCTTCGTTCCAAAATCCACGGGTCGCCGACCCCCACCTGCGGGATGACGCGCGCCAGCGTCCCCGCCCCCAACTCGACCACGTGGCGTGCCCCGTCCGCTCGCACCAGCCAGCGGCCGGGCGGCACCCGCGGCGCGAGCCGGACCGCGCGGCCTTCGGCGTCCAGGAACAGCAGGTCCAGCGCGAACCGCACCCCCAGCGTATGTACCGAGGCCACACGGGGCAGCCACAGGCCCTCGCCCGCGTTTAGCGCGGGACGACCCAGGACGCCCCATCCCCGCGCCCACCAGCTCTCGGCCCGCGACACGGCGGCAACGATCCGCCCCGTAGGCCCGTGTTTTAGGAGGTAGAGGCCCCTCCGCCCCAATCCTGGGGAGCCAGGAAAGGACGTGGAAGCAGGCGACGGGAGCCGTCCCGTCTCTAACTCCGGCTCCCCAGGATGGGGGCGGGGGGGCCTTTTGTTCATCGGCAAGCCTTCACGCGCCGTCGTACCCGGACGTTGCCTGGACCTGCACGGCTCCGCGCCGGTCCAGGCTCAGGCGCAGACTGTTCGGCGAGCCGCAGGCCGGGCACTCGGCCAGGCGCTCTTCAGGGCCGTCTTCGCCCAGCATCGCCGCGCTGACACGAACCGGGACTCGGGTCTCGCAGCAGAAGCAGACGTACTCGGCCATTTCGGGCGGGCCGGGCTGGAACTTCGCGGCCTGGACGCGCTCCCAGCGGAAGTGGACGAACAGCCGCCCCCAGTTGTCGCCGTCCTTCTCGATCCGGTGGTAGCGCGCTCTGATCTCGGGCTGGTCCAAGAACCGCAGGACGGCCTTTTTGAGCTGCCCAGAGCCGCGTCCGGGGATGATCTCCACCTCGGTCGCGCGCTTGGCCGTGGCCTCCTCGATGATGCCCACCAGGGCGGCGTCGATGGCCCGGCTGTCGTTATAGATCGGATGCAAATCCAGCTTCAGTTTCATGTACGCCTATTGTAGCACACACGCCCCTTGACAGGCCTAACCGAGTCGCGGGATAATGGGGGCGGCATGATCACCGTCACGGACATCGTCAAGACGTACAAGACCGGCAGCATGGCCCTGACCGTGCTCAAAGGCGTCTCGCTGCACGTCGGGGTCGGCGAGATGGTGGCGATCATGGGGCCTTCGGGGTCGGGCAAGTCCACGCTGATGAACATCATCGGCTGCCTGGACCGGCCCACGTCCGGCTCCTACGCGCTGGACGGCCAGGAGGTCGCCCGGCTGGACGAGAACGCGCTGGCGAAGATCCGCAACCGCAAGATCGGGTTCGTCTTCCAGCAGTTCAACTTGCTGGCCCGGACCACGGCCCAGCGCAACGTCGAGCTGCCGATGGTCTACTCGGGCCTGGCCGGGCGCGCGGGCCGGGCGCGCAAGGCCTTGACGCGGGTGGGCTTGGCCGACAGACTCGACCACACGCCCTCCCAGCTCTCGGGCGGCCAGCAGCAGCGCGTCGCCATCGCCCGCGCCCTGGTCAACGAGCCGTCGCTCTTGATGGCCGACGAGCCGACGGGCGCTTTGGACACAAAGACAGGCGAGGAGATCATGGCGCTGTTCCAAGACCTGCACCGCGAGGGCAAGACTCTGGTGGTCGTCACCCACGAGGACGACATCGTGCGCCACTGCGAGCGGATCGTGCGCTTCAAGGACGGCGAGATCGTCAGCGACGAGCCGGTGCGGGATAGAATCGTGGCGGGATAGGAACCCCTCCCAGAATACCTAACCCCCCGGCCCCCAAGCACTGGTGCCCTGGAGGGAAGGGTCGCGACTTGTATGCCCTGCGGCATTACTGCGTATCGCGGGGTAGGACTGACATACGCCGTCTGCGACGGGGGTAGGTACGCCGGGTGGGGTTCCTACTCATACCGTAAGGCCGTGATCGGGTCCAGCTTCGACGCCCGCCAGGCCGGGTAGATGCCGAAGAACAGGCCGACGCCCACGGCGAAGCCGAAGCCCAGCTCGGTCGCCCAGAACGGCACGAACGTCGGCAGAGTCTTGTGCGCGAAGCTGTCGATGACTTTCGCCAGGCCGTAGCCGCACGACACGCCGATCAGCCCGCCCAGGCCCGACACCACCATCGCCTCGACGACGAATTGCAGCAGAATCGCCCCGCGCGTCGCCCCGACGGCCTTGCGGATGCCGATCTCGCGCGTCCGCTCCGTCACCGACACGAGCATGATGTTCATAATCCCGATGCCGCCCGTCAGCAGGGCCAGCCCCCCCACCCCGCCCAGCACCAATTGGATGCCGCCCAGCAGCGTGTCGAGCTGCTTCAGTATCCCCTCCTGGGTGTCCACGACGAAATCTTTGTAGTTCAGCGGGTGACGCGCCCGCAGCACGTCCCACACCTGGTCGGCGGCGGTCTCGACCTGCGACACCTCGCCCGAGCGGGCCGTGAACCCGCCGATCTTGTCGCTGCCGGTGAACCGCTTCTGCACCGTCGGCAGGCTGGTGTAGAGCGTGTTGTTGAAGTCCCCGCCGCCGGGGTTGCCGTCTTTTTCCTGCAAGACGCCGACTACCACCAAAGACACCGCCGAGCCGTCGTCGGTCGTGCAGTGGACTTCTTGCCCCAGCGCCGCGCCCGCCCCGAACAGGTCCTGTTTGACTTTATGGCCGACCACGCAGGCCTTGCTCCACGTCTGCACGTCGTCGTGGCTCAGGAACCGTCCCCCGTCCAGCGGCAGCACCTGGGTCTGGTTGAACGTGTCCAAGACGCCCATCAGCGTCACCGACCGCCGTCCGCCCCCCGCCTGCGCGACGACCGACGTCTGCGCGTCGGGGCTGACCGAGCCGACCAGGCTCGCCCGCGCCGCCACCGCGCGGGCGTCGTCCATGGTCAGGCCGCCGAAGCCGCCGCGCGAGACGGTCCCAATCTTCGGCTGGTAGGAGACGAAGATGAGATTGGCCCCGTTGCCGGCGAACTGGTCCAAGATCTGCTGCCGGATGCCCTGTACGATGGCGATCATCACGATGACGGACATGACGCCGATGATCACGCCCAGCATGGTCAGCAGCGCCCGCATCTTGTTCGCCCACAGCGCCGCCAGCGCGACCCGGATGGATTCAAAAAAGATCACAGCCGCCCCCGTCGCTTCCGACGCCCCGGATCGGCACCCAGTTCAAGCAATCCCTTCGCCGCATCAAGACGACCCTTCATGTCAACCTCTTGCCATAACTGATCAGGCAATCATCGTAAAATTAGTTGCCGTTGATGTCGGACTTGCGGCGGCCCGCGCCGTTCAGGGGCGGGACGACGATCTTCTCACCCGGCTTCAGGCCCGAAACGATCTCGACGTCGGCGTCGTCGCGCAGGCCGGTGGCGACGGTGCGCTTTTCCTGGTGGCCGGGGGCGGTCAAGACGGTTAGCTGGCCGTGCGACCCCGTGAACGGCACGGCCTCCAAGGGGGCGAGGACGACGCGGGCGTGTTTCCGGCTGAGGATGCGGACGTCGGCGCTCATGCCCGACCGCAGGCGCGGGTCGTAGCGGTCGAAAGCGACTTTGACCGAGAACTTGGAGATGGAGTTCGCGCCGCCCCCGCCCGAGGACGCGCCATTGGCGGATGCGAAGGCGTTGGTGGAGGCGGGCGCGATCTCGGTGACGGCCCCGTAAAAGACGATGCCGGGCAGGGCATCGACGGTGATGGTCGCCCGCGCGCCCTGCCGTACTTTGGCGATGTCTACTTCGTTGATGCCCACGACAACTTCCAGGCGGCTGCCCAGGGTCGCCACGATGCTCTGGGCGTCCGAAAAGCCCGTGGTCGCGCTTTGGACGATCTCGTTCGGCTCTTTGTACTTCTTCAGCACCAGGCCCGCCGAGGGCGCGACGATTCGGGTATCGGCCACGTTGACCTGGAGCTGCTGGATGTCGCCGCTGATCTGGGCCACCGCGCCGCGCGCCTGGGCGATGTCGGAGTATTTTACCGCGTCCTGGCCCGCGTTCGCCTGGGCCGACTGGAGCTGCACCCGCGCGGCGTCCACCTGCGCCTGGGCGTCGGCGACGTCCTGGGCGCGCGGCCCGGCCTGGGTCAACGCCAACGCCTGCCGCGCGGTCGCCAGCGTACTCGCCGCCGTGTCGACGGCGACCTGGGACGTGTCCGAGTCGGCCTGGGAGATGAACCCGCGGGCGAGCAGCGACTGACGCCGCTTCTGGGTCCGCAGGGCGTCATCATAGGCGATCTGCGCCCGGTCTACCGCCTCGCGCCCCTGCGAGACCTCCTGCGGGCGGGCCAGGGCGGCGACGGCGGCCTTGTGCGCCTGGGAGGTTTCCAGCCCGGCCCGTGCCTGGGCGATGGCCGCCCGCGTCTGCCGCACCTGCAAGGCGTATTCGGCCTGAGTCTGCGTCAGCCGCGCCTGGGCCTGGCGGAGTTGGGCCTGGTCACGGGCAAGCTGGGGATCGATCTGCGAGCGGTCCACGACGGCGATGAGCTGCCCGCGCGTGACAAACTGGCCCTCGCGGATGGGGATGGAGAGCAGGCGTCCGGCGGCTTTGCTCTTGACGTCCACTTGATCGACCGGCTGGATCGTCCCGGTCTCGCCGACCTGGATGACGATGTCGCCCACGCGCGTCAACACCGTGCGCGGCGGGGCCGGCGGCTTGTGCAGGGACTTGGAGACGCCCCGGCCCACGGCGGCGGCCAGCCCCAGCAGGACCAGGACGATGGCGGCGGGCTTGAGCAGCCGGAGGGCGCGGGGGTTGAGGGCGGGCATGGCGTTATTGTAGCAGATCGGGGCGTTACTCTTCCCCGTTCCGTTTATGCCCTTCGGCATTACTTCGTATCGGGAGGGGAAACGAGCCTCAGCGAGAGGGGCGGGTTCTTGCTGCCGCCCGGTGCCGACTCGCAAGCAGGACCAGGTGGGCCTTGCGCGCGGCTAATGCCCGCTGGCAGGCGCGCTCGAACGGCGAAAGCTCGCCCGGCGCGGACGTCCGCAGCAGCGCGGCGCGGGCGTCAAGGGCGTCGGCGCGCTGACGCCAGTTGCTGAACTGGCCCGCGCGGCAGCGCCCGCTTAGGGCCGCGCGGTAGACGCCGAAGGGCCACAGCGCGGGATCGTCACTGCCGCCGAGATGCCGGGCGGCGCGGGCGGCATCGGCCATGTACTCGCGGGCGTGGCGCGGGTTGTTGGTCCAAAGCGCGAAGGCCAGCGCCTCGGCATACGGGTCGTGGCCGGACAGGGACGCCACGGTCGCCTCGCGGCCCGGCGCGTGGAAGGGGACGCTGGGCAGAGGCGAGGTCAAGACTTGGTCCACCACCTGCGCGGCGTACTCGGCTTGGAAGCGCTGGATCGGCGTCTGACGCCCCGCCCGCGCGAAGACGGTCGCCCAGTAACGGACGATCTTCGGGTCATAATTGCCCCGGATGGCCGACCCGCGGAAGGCCAGGCGGACGTCGGCGTCCGCGAGGAGCGGTTTGCCGTAGGCGATCAGCCCGCGCTTATCGACGTCCAAGCCTTGCGCCACGAAGACCTTGTTCCAGACCCGCGCCTGGCCCGTCGCCAGCAGCCGCCGCTTGACGTACACCAGGGCGGGCTGGAGGCTGCCCGTGCCCGCCGTCCACTGCATGATGCCCCAGGACAGCACGCCCCGGTCGTACACGTTGACCGAGTCGAAGCCGCCTTCCAGCGACTGGGTGACGCTGAGGACGAAGAGGTTGCGCGTCGTGATGTCGCCGTTTGCGATCCAGCGCGTACTGCGGACCTCGGCCCCGTTCTCCAGGTTCATCCGCCGCAGGAACGACGCCCTGGCCGGGTCCGCCACGGCGACCGGCACGACATACGGCTGCACGACGACCGGCGAAAGGTCCAGCACGACCGGCGCGGGCGCGTCGCCCCCGTGTTGATGATGATGCCTGTGGTGATGCGACGCGCGTACACTGCCACACATCGCTGCCACCAGAGCCGTCAGAAAAATTGCCGTTCCCACTCGCGTCATCGTAATCCCCCAACCGATCTTGCCACTCCGCCGAACCGGCCCGGTTCGTGCCCCTCCGCCGGGCCTTCCTGATGGTGTGCTTACTCCGCTTCCATCCGGGCCAGCGCCTCCCGCGCCGCCTCGGCGACGTCTGGGTCCGCGTCCCCCGCCAGCCGCTCCAGGGCAGGCCACGCCCGCACGTCGCCCAGCGCCCCCAGTGACCAGGCGACCGCGCCGCGCACCGACGGCTCGGCGTCGCTGGCCAGCGGCAGGAGGTCGGTCACCGACAGGCGGCTCCCGATCTGCCCCAGCGCAATCACGGCAGCCCCGCGCAGGCCGACCTCCGGCGCGGACAGCAAGGCGGTCAGCGCCTCGATGCCCGCGTGCCCGTGCGCTTCCCCCAGCGCCAGGGCCGCGCTGACGCGCACGACGGCGGCCGGGTCGGACAGCGCCGACACCAGGGCCGTCACCGCCTCCGCGCCGCCGATTTCGCCCAGCACCTCGGCGGCATCCGCGCGGGCCTCCTCGTCTCCCTCCCCGCCGAGCCGCGTCAGGCCGTCCGTCAGCTCACTCATCCGCGCCTTCTTCCCTTGACTTTGATCCGCCCACGGCGTATAATACCCGCAAGCGAGTGAATGACGCGGGGTTAGTTTAGTGGTAAAACTGGTGACTTCCATTCATCTGTCGGGAGTTCGATTCTCCTACCCCGCTCTTTTGCTCCCTCGCCGCCCAGTAGCTCAGTGGATCAGAGCATGAAGCTTCTACCTTCAGTGTCGGGGGTTCGAGTCCCTCCTGGGTGACTTCCAGACAGAAGCCGGCGGAAATCAAGCGGGACGCCTCAGGGGGCGTCTCTTTTTTGCGCCTTCACGCCGCTGATGGCCTTTTGGCATACATTATGCAAGGAAAAATGCAAGGAAAACTACCAGCGATGTTCCCCAAGACTCACCAGGACCCTTCAGCCATGATGGACGCCGGTAAACCTCCGCTGCCGCCCGACGAGCCGGAGCGCCTCGACGCGCTCCGCCGCTACGGCGCATTCGGCCTGCTGCACTCCGCCGCCTTCGACGACATCGCGCGGATGGCCGCGTTCATCTGCGAAACGCCGATCTCGCTGATCAGCCTGATCGACAGTAACCGCCAGTGGTTCCTGTCCCTGGAAGGGTTCGCGGCCTGTGAGACATCCCGCGATGCCTCCTTCTGCGCCCACGCCCTCGTCGGGACCACGATGCTGATCGTCGAGGACGCCTGCCTGGACGCACGCTTCGCCCGCAACGCCCTGGTCACCGGCGATCCGTTCGTCCGATTCTACGCCGGGGCACCCCTGCTCACCCCGGACGGCTACGCGCTGGGCACCCTCTGCGTGGTGGACCGCGTCCCGCATACGCTGTCGCCCGGCCAGAAAGAGTCGCTCCTCTCGCTGAGCCGCCTGGTCATGGCACAACTGGAGCTTGCCCGCCTGCGCCGCGAGATGCGCGTCCTCAAGCAATCCTTCGCCCCCCGCCCCGCGCCCCGATGAGATTGGAATTCCAAGGCACTCTTCCGCGCCGAAGCCTGTTTACCGTGTCATGGATGTCATCGTCATCGGCAGCGGGATGGGGGGGATGGCTGCGGCCATCGGGCTGGCCGCGCGCGGCGCGCGGGTCACGCTGCTCGAAAAGAACGCCCGCATCGGCGGCAAGCTGAACGTCTGGGAGCGCGACGGCTTCCGGTTTGACACCGGCCCGCACGTCCTGACCATGCTCTGGGCGCTGGAAGAGGTCTTCGCGGCGGGAGGGCGGCGGCTGGGTGACGTGCTCGATTTGGTCAAGCTGCCCACGGTCTGCCGCTACCACTTCGAGGGCGGCGACACGCTGGACGCCTCTGCCGACCCCGGCGAAGCCGCGCGGGCCGTCGCCCGCTTTGCGCCCGGCGACGAGGCCGGCTTCCGGGAATTTTTGAGCTACGCCCGCCGCGTCTCCGAGGCCACGACCGACCCGTTTTTGCGCCAGGACTTCGGCGCGTCGGTGCGCGGCGTCCCCTCGCCCGCCCAGTGGGGCCAGCTCGGGGCCTTCCTCGCCCTGAAGCCGTGGCGGACGCTGCGCGGCGTTGTCCGCGCCCACTTCCAGGACCCGCGCCTGCGGCAGGTCTTCGAGCTGTACGCGCTGTACAGCGGCTCCCACCCCGCCCGCGCCTCGGGCATCTTCGCCACCGTAGCCGATGTCCAGTGGCGCGAGGGGACTTATTACGTTCGGGGCGGCCTGTACGCCCTCGCGGATGCCCTGCGCGAAACCGCCGAAACACTGGGCGTCACCATCCGCACGAACAGCCTCGTTACGGAAATACTCGTCCGCGCGGGCCGCGCCCGCGGCGTCGCCACCGCGTCCGGTGCGAGGCTCCAGGCCGACGCCGTCGTCTGCAACGCCGACTGCCTCCGCGCGCTGACGGCCCTGGTTCCCCCCGCCGCCCGCAGGCGCTGGACTGCCGCGCGCGTGGCCGCCCTGGAACCCAGCACGTCGGCTTTCCTGCTGCTGCTGGGCGTCGAGGGCGAGTTCCCCCAGCTTGCCCACCACAACTCGTTTTTAGCCCAGGACGGCGGGGCCGAGTTCTCCGCCATCTTTGACGACCGCCGCCCCGCCGACGACCCCACCGTCGGGGTCGCCTGCCAGAGCGTTTCGGACCCCACCAAAGCACCCCCCGGCTGCTCCAACCTGTTCGTGATGACCAACCCGCCCACCCTCGGCGGCCCGTTCGACTGGGCGCGCGAGGCCCCCCGCTACCGCGAGATCGTCCTCGCCAAGCTGGAGCGCATGGGCCTGACCGACCTGCGCCGCCGCATCCGCGTCGAGCAGATGTGGACCCCGCTCGACCTCCAAAGCCGCTACCACGCCCACCGGGGCGCGATCTACGGCCTGTCCTCGAACGGCTGGCGGCAGGGCTTCCTGCGCCCCCCGCAGGTATCCCCGGACGTGCGGGGCCTGTACTTCGTCGGCGGCAGCACCCACCCCGGCGGCGGATTGCCTTTGTGTGCGCTCTCGGGCACCAACGTCGCCAAGCGGATCGCGGGGGAGGCGTAGGGGCTTCAACGCCGCGCCCGGACGATCTGCCGCACTGTCGGCTCTTCGGCTTCGGGCAGGGGCACCCCCATCGGCGAGAGCAGCGCCAGGCCCAGTCGGCGCGCGACTGGCTTTGCGTCCGCCATTTCCTCGCCGGCCCCGGCCCCCTTCAGAGCGACGACCATGCCGCCCGGCGCGACGAACGGGGCCAGCCAGCCCAGCAGACGCGCGAGCGGCGCGACCGCCCGCGCCGTTACCAGGTCGAACGCTTCCGCCATGTCTGTCCGCCGCGCCGCGTCCTCGGCCCGCGCGTGGATCGTCTCGACGCCGTCCAAGTCCAGGTCATCGGCGACCGCGCGGCAGAACAGCAGCTTCTTGGCCGTCCCGTCCAGCAGCGTCACGCGCAAGTCGGGCCGCGCGATCTTCAGGGCCAGGCCCGGCAGCCCCGCCCCCGTGCCCGCGTCCAGGACGCGCGCCCCGTGCGGGGGCGTCACGACCGTCAGCAGCGCCAGCGAGTCCAGAAAGTGCTTCACGGCGATGTCGCGCGGGGACGTCAGCCGCGTCAGGTTCATCCGCGTCGCGTTCCACTCAACGAGCAGCGCGGCGTAGCGCGCGAACCGCCCGAGCTGCGCCTCGGACAGCCCCAAACCCCAGGCATCATTCGCCCCCCGCCGCACGATGCCCGCGACCGCTTCCCCTTCTTCTTCCTCGCTCGGCGGCATCAGTCTCCTGTTTCTTCCCCAGGCTCCTCAACAGGAACAGTCCCGCTGATCTCGTTCAATCTGCTCCGGGCCAGTCTTTCAAGGCGTTGTGCCTGTGTAACGAGCGTCTTTCTTAGCCCATTCGAGACATCCCGCTCACTGATCACACGAGCTAAATTCGCAATCGTGCTCGCGCGGCGGGCGATACGGACATCGGGGTGTTTGAGTTGTTCATAAATGTCGTCGGGGATGATGCGCCGCCGGAACGACGGCGGCAAAGTGATCAGGTCAGTGGGCTGGATGTCTTTCTCGTTAAGGACCGCACCAAGCGCAGAACTCTGCAAAACCTGCTGAAACACTGTGTATTCACCCTGACTAAGCTTGTTCGCCGCGTCCGCTGCGCTTGAGTTGCCCAAATCGAACAAGGGCCACACCTCGATCTCCGCGACTTCGGCAGGGTCAAGCACGTTCATGGCAACAGCGTCCGTGCGCTGATTTGTCAGATGCCGACCGATACGAACGCGGAGCCTCTCAGATGTTTGTCCGACATAAATCGGCTCGCCGTCGTAGTCATAGAAAGCGTACACGCCATACTTTGCGTTGCCGATTACACGGGCTTGGTCATCCGTCAGAGCCAGGAACTCGGAGATCTTTCTGCTGATTGCCGCAACAGCCGCCGGGGTTTTTGGGCTAGGCATGAACCTGATCTCGTTCCCCGGTTTCAGGCACGGTCGCGCCGCTCGGCAGTTCACGCCACACCTGATTCAGATAGTTCTCGGCTATCCAAGACACGACAGGGGCACAGACGGCGTCGCCAAAGCCGAACAGGGCTTGGTTCAGTGAGACCGTGATGTTGTAATCGTCGGCACCCATGAGGCGCGCGGCCTCGCGTGGCGTGACCAAACGGGCGAAGAAGCGGCCGTGGCCGGCTTTGAAGAGTATTTGACGCCCGCTGCCGCCTTTGGGAGTGCGGAGGCAGCCGGCGATGCCATCGGTCCGCAGTTCAGCCATCGACGCGCCGTTTCGCATCCGGCGAAAGACAGTGCCGTAGCTCCAACGTTCGGCGGCCATCATAGCGGCGGCCGTCTCGGCGTGGCGCGTACTCATCTGGCGGAGCAGATATTGGGCGCGCTCCATGCTCCACCATTGCGGGTCGCCTTCGGGCGGGTCGTCAAGAATGTCGGGCAAGCGACGCCCGTGCGCGGGCAGGGCCGGCAGGGCGCGCAGGTTCCAGCGGATGTCATCATGGCGCTGGATGAAATGAACCAGGGCGCGGGGTCGGGCTTCACTTTCTTGCGGCTGCGTCATCGTATGCACACCCAAGACGCCGACGACAAACAGGCGCTGGCGACTCTGCGGCACGAAGCGAACGGCATCTACGATGAAGGCATCTACGCCGTAGCCCAAGCCATTCAGGCGGAGCATGGCTTGCCGGAAGTCTTCGCCGCCGTGCGAAGTCAGGAAGCCGACAACATTTTCCAGCAGCACGATTGGCGGCCGGCGGTCTCCGAGGCCGTCCAGCAGATCGGTAAAGCCCCACAGCGCCCCAGACTGTGCGCCAGCCAATCCCTCACGCGCGCCGGCAAGGGAAAGATCGGTACAGGGGAACGAGGCGGTCGCCAGTGTCACCGTCGGTATTTCGGCAGGCGTCAAGCGGTGGATATCCCCGAGCACGAAATGATCTTCCGCGCCAAAATGGCCGTCGTAGATCGCCTTCTTCTGGGGGTCGATGTCGTTGGCAAACGTGGTCCGCCACCCGGCCCGCTCCAGCCCCAGGCGCATCAAGCCGATGCCGGCGAAGAACTCGGCAACGGTCCCCCCGATCTGCCGAGGCCATAGGGCGGGATAAGCAACGCGCTCATCGACAAAAAGCCTTTGCAACATAGGCGATATGATACAATAAGTAACAAAGCTTTTCCTGCTCGCGGAACTTTCCGAGCCGCCCGGCGGGTTAATCGGGCATACGCGGGGGTAAAACGTCGCAACCAACCGTACCCCCGCGCAAGAACACGAACACCATGCCATCACCCACATCATCACTGCTGGACCAGTATCGCGCGGTTCGCGCCTTCGGCGAGGCGCTGTGCGGGCCATTAGCCGCCGAGGACTACGTCATCCAGTCCATGCCCGATGTCAGCCCGACCAAGTGGCACCTGGCGCACACGAGTTGGTTCTTCGAGACTTTCCTGCTGAAGCCGCACCTGCCGGGTTACCAATCCCTGCACCCACAGTACGACTTTTTGTTCAACTCTTACTACAATACGGTCGGCGAGCGCCACTGCCGCGTCCGGCGCGGCGTCATCTCCCGCCCGACGGTGGATGAGACCTACGCCTACCGCGCCTATGTCGATGCCCACATGGCGCGGCTGCTGGGTGAGGCCGGTGACGCCCTGCGCGACACGCTCGGCCCCCTGCTGACACTGGGCCTGCACCACGAGCAGCAGCACCAGGAGCTGATGGTCACGGACTTCAAGCACGTCTTCTTCGAGAACCCCCTGTGCCCCGTCTACCGCCCGCGCCGTGATCCGCCCCCGGCCACAGTCCCGGCGCTTGAGTGGATCGGCTTCGATGCCGGGCTGCGCGAGATCGGCTGGGACGGGGCGGGGTTTGCGTTCGACAAC
>JAABUV010000968.1_pt1 | contig 42833 bp, 41 predicted proteins | sample 5559971 | NCBI WGS metagenome assembly JAABUV01 (sample SAMN10711881, study PRJNA513362) | rock metagenome | isolation source: Antarctica rocks | place: Antarctica: Victoria Land, Knobhead nord | collected 2015-12-19 | reverse complement strand
AGTGATTGAAAAATCAGAAAAGAAATTGAAGAAAATATTGAATAAGTGTTAAGAAATAAGTGTTAAGAATAATAATTAAATTTTTCTCGTTGCACTCAAATTCATCTCACTTGATGAGTTTTTTTTCTTACTTTTCAAAATTCTCTATCTGTTCATATTTTATTGAACTACTCAAATTTCATTGATACTATTGCATTATTCAAATGCATTATCAAGAGAACAATGTTGACTTTAACAAATACTTTTCACTCTGTTTGACAGTTCAGAAATAATTCTTCATGAAAATTAATTCATCTCACTTGATGTTATATTTCTTACTTTTTCAAATTCTCTACAAGTTCATATTCTATTGAACTACTTAAATTTCATTGATACTGTTGCATTATTCAAATGCATTATCAAGAGAACAATGTTGACTTTAACAGATAATGTTTACTCTATTTGTAAATTCAAAGTTTATTGCAAGTTAAAATCGTGGTGAAAATTGATTCAATGAGATTAAAGAACATTACAAGCGACAGAACAATGATCATGTAGTTATATTCAAACGACTACACAAACTAAGATAATTTAATGTTTGAAAAGAAGTGAATTAGATCAACAAAGCAATAATGAAAGACAATGTAAGAAATGAGATAAAACAAGAGTGAAAGAACAAAGATATTCATGATAATGCATCTCAGTAATGCAATACTAGATAAAGTGCTGATCTGTTTATAGTTGAATGCTTTGAATTGAAAATCAGATGCAAAGCAAATGCTGAGATTGTCGCTGAGACAATAAAGCTTTTCAATATAACTGCTGCAACACAAGATGCAAATACTACTGCAGAGAAAATTGCTTTAAAAGCAATGAAGATATGCATTATTTATATGCATTATTTCTCAGTTGTAGAAACTAATATCAATTTTAGAAGACAACAGATGAGCTGAACGTAAGTGAAAAGATATCAAAATTTATGATTTCTATAATTCACTTAATTCAATAAAGAATTCTTCATCATGATAATTTAAAGAAGTTAAAGCAGACTGATGATACTAATTCTATGACAGCTTTTCAGAATTTTGCAACAGAATTCGTCACTTTCTTAACTGTCAATGAATGAGAAATTCAGAATTCAATACATGCAATAAATTTTAATTTGAATGATTTCATCATAGTAGAAAATGATGATGCAAAGATGTGTTATAAAGCAAAGAAGAATGAGAAGAAACTACAACATGATGAATATGAGATTATCAGTAGTAAGAAGAAAGAGAATAATGAAAGTGAAAAGAAAATAATAAAGTTGTTCAACTAGCAAACAGCGCTTATCTTACTTTCTAAGTTCTAATCATAATTCATAATCTTATAAATTCATAGTGCATTATCTTTTTGCATTATCGTGAAGAGTGTTTGATAGAAAGTCATGATGAAAATTATGAAGTCTTCATGATGAAGACTGTTCAATCAAGCTATTTACATTTATTTAATATTTTGTCAAATTAATTTAAGTTGTCGAGTTGAGTTGTTGAGTCAAGCTTTTCAACTTAACTTGAGTTTTTAAGTTCAACTTCTCAATTCAACTCAACACTTTTTCAAAAAAATTTCAATTCAACTTGATACTTTTTGAGTCGAGTACTCGACTTGAACTCAAGTACTCAACTTGACGCGATCAGTCTAATATCATTGACATTAAATTTTTTTCTTATGAACATTTTCATCTTAAACATCACAAAAATTTCACAAGTCTGATATAAAAAGAATGACATGTTCATTTTCTGCAAATGTATGCGTGACTGAGATTTAACATAATTAAAATCATGCAGAAACAGTTGAGTATAATTTTGTCATTTGTTTTCTTCATGAAGATGCTTTGTAACAGTCAATGATATTTTCATCATGAGTCTGTTCAATCTTGTTAATCAAGAAACAAGATTGACTTTAATATCTTAATCATCTTGCATAATGCTTCTTCAAATTCTGCTTACTATCTTTATCATTATTAAGATTTATGCATGATCATGTATGATTTGACTTTTTCGTGAAATCTTCTGTAATTGAATGATTGAAGCTCATCATGTTTTGTTGAGATTTCATCTGCTGAGATGAAGATGATACAGTTACTTCATGTTGTTTAACTCAACTCGTTGAATCTTGATGTAAGCTGATGATTTTGTTTTTCTTCAATGAAGAATTATCATACTTCAATTTTGAACTTATGTTTATTGATTGATCAACATTTGAAGCTGAAATATTAAACTTATTTAAAGTTAATATTGACATGTCATTCTTTTGAGTTTGCATCTTGTTATCAGACTTTCATTGCTTTGAATGCAATGATTCAGAACTTTCATCATTTTCTGTAAAGATCACTTGTTGTTAATCTGTCGTTCATACACATACTTCAGTGACTTATCATAAGACAATGTTTGATCAGTTAATGTGATGCTTGTTTCATCTTTCTTTGAATGATTAAATCTTGATCGCTTTCGTGAAAAGATTAAGAACATATGAGTCTCGTTCGTGAAATCTTTACTCTTGTCAGTTCAACGTTGCTATAATACACATCTTTTCAATCTATTGACTTTCAATGCAACATTAACTATTGACGTGTTGATCTCATTCATTGTTGAGATCACTGTCTCATTTGCTCTGACTTCTTTCATGTCTTTGAGTTTGAATTGCTGTTGATCTAGTATATGAACTACTTGATTCTTATTCATGAAATCTTCACTTATCATCAGTTCGCTGTGAATGTACACACTTCATAAATTTACTAGATTTCGCTGCATCATAAGCTGAATTAACATTATTCTTCGTTGTAATCAGAACAGCTGTGTCACTTGCATTACTCTCTTTCATGCTAACGACTGTTGACTGCTCTTGAACATGAGTAAAGTTTATTTGATTCTGCTTTATGAAATCTAAACTTCTTGTCAATCTTTATTGATATACATGATCTATTGAATTATCAATTATCATTTCATGATTGATTAATAATGTATTGATCTCATTTCTTTGATTTGTCACTTTGTTAATCTTTTTGCTTTCATTAACATCAATGAATCTCATGTGCTTTTGATGAGAAGCTGAGATTAATGAAGTCTTGTCTGTGAGTTCTGCACTGATTATTAATTTACTGTTTACATACATGTGTTTCTAATCTATTAAAATATAATGTAGCGCAAGTCACATTAAAGCGAGCAACATGATTAAATTGATTCAAAGCATCACGTAAGACAGCTTGAAAAGTTCTGTCTGAATTTATTTTCAAGACTTTGTCATCTGTGATGTAAATGATAATGTTCATCTCAGTGTAGCTGATGTTATTTTTGAGAATTTCAATTCACATCTGAAACAAAACATTATAAAATCAATCTCTGTCATTATGTAAATCATGATCAAGTACATCTTTAATCAAAGTCAAGCTCATTTTTGAAGTCTTTCTTGAAGTGATCAGATTCAAGTATGAACTCATCATTGCATGAAGTTCAACGTCTTCAAGTGTTCTAATTAATGACATGACTTCTTATGACTGCAAAAACTCAGACACAAATGATGTTCATTGAATTCAATCTTGTGTATGATGATGAGTGATTGATCATCTGAAAATGATGTAAAACTAGTTTGTGTGTAAGTGAAAAATGTGTTAATCTTTTTGACATGTCTCTGTTCAAAACATCTTCTATTGTAAAGCATTTATTAAACTATAGCGATTAAAATGTTGAAAATTTGATTTGTTTTGAAGTTATTGAACATAAGCATGTTAATCTTGTACAGAAACGATGTTAATTGCTCATCAACAATAACTGACTTCTCATTGAATCTGATGTGCTTGAGTGTAAATGTATGCTTTTCAGTTCATTGCTCAGCTTGATTTGTTAAATTCTTCATCTGATATTTATTGATGTTTAAAATTTTAAGAATCTTTGTCATGTTTCTAAAAGTTGAACACTCATCATCAAGTTAAGAATTCTGATATCTGATAATGATATTCTTTTTGAAACGTAAGCTAGTCATTATGATGAGTCAATAAAATCAGTTTGATAAGATAAATAATGATGATGAAATATTGATGCTGCTATTTAACTATGTAAGATGAGTTGACGTGATAAACTAAATGTGTACTCAACTGATGTTAAATATGCAGATTCAATCAATTGAAATTAAGTTCAATGAATATATTTTGATCTTGATGATGATGCTTGTTGAAAGAAACATATGATGTTAAATCATGATCTTATGTAATTATGAAAATAAATTGAAAGACTCACATCAAATATGATGAACAGATGAATGAAAGATTAAGTTGTGTTACATGCAATCATCGAGAAATTTCGTCAAGTGTTTAATCACGTAATTAGTTGATAAATTAAATGATTTATCATTTTGATCAATCTCTTTTCTTATAAGATCACTTTGACGTGATTAACTGCGAATGCATGTCTAATTGCTTAAATGACATCATTTATCACATTGACATCGTTTATCACATTGACATTATTTATCACATTGACATTATTTATCATATTGACATTGTCTATCACAATTCAGTAAATCAAGTGATAAATCTGATTTTGCTCATCAATATTTTACACTCAATATTCATGTCAAGTGCCTTGCATCATGTTGTTTTATAATGTATAATTTTTGTTTTAAACATTATGTCTGTCATTGATATATTTGATCTGATTGTCAATGTCTTCAAAGTAGACGCAGATCATGTATTATGTGTTTCTTTTCTAAAACTTGTCATTTTATTTCTTTACATATTGTCTGCTTGTTTAATATTTCATCACAGTTGAATCATGATCATAAAAATCATAATCACTTTATTGAGCATTGACTCAATTTGAATCAAAATTGATATTATATTTGTTTGAGCAAACTTAACAGTCTTCAATGATTTCTAAAGCTAGATGTTGCTCAGAAAATCACTCTGAGATGTCAAACACTATCATCATCTAGATGATTGTGTTTATGAAGTGAATGAGTGAGACAAAAGTGAGTTTCTAGTTGAATCTCAGAAGACGAGTGAAGAAACAGAAAGAAATGAAGGAAAAAACAGAAGAGAGAATCGTTTATTTATTCTCTGTTACTCATCATGTTTGATGTCTGTTTGTAGTCAAGATAATAATTTCTTCTATCTTATTTCATAACTTTTCTTCTCTTTGCTTGTTGATAGTTTACAGTCAAGCTGAATCTTCAAATGTAGAAGCATTGTGACTACTTACTATGAAGATTATCACTCACTAGAATTGTCTTGTGATACTGTCATCAACTTCATTCGTCGCACAAACTTCAGCATAACTCAATATTCATTCTCATCATTCAGAATGTTGTTCTTCACAACGCTCTTTATGTTGTATCATAAATTAGTTTTTTTTTTATCTTACATGCTTTAAGAAATTCTGAATAACTTAGTCTGTAATCAAAGACAGTGCTCTCATCAGTGTTTACTTTATGTAATATATATTAATCTTCTTCAAGAAATAAACTGAATTTCAAAATGTTTATTAAAGAATTAATTGATTTCTCTTTGTTAATGACTCTTGATTTCTATGTGTTGTTTAATGTCATATCATGATCAACATCATGAAAGTGAGACTTCTTATCTTTTTCGTGCAATTCAAAGCTTTTGAAGTCAGATTGATCAATGAACTTGATGTAGAAAACAGATTGATCAATGAACTTGACGTAGAAGACTGAGATAACAATGTGAAATTGAAGATTGCTTTCAATGATGATGATACTGATACACTTGAAGTTTTGTCATCACTCATAAGTTTCATCAAGTCATCTAATCTATGATGATATGAATCAACATACAACTTTATCATGCTTTGATTCATTGATTTCTTAAAATTCACTTGTTGTTCAGCTTGCTTTTGAAGATAAGTTAAAATTCAGATTTGTTTTTTCTTATTCAAGTGCTTAACTTTGAGCGCGTTGAGAAATCTTTTGTAGACGTCTAAAGAAGATAGATTAATGATATGTGAAAGATATTCTTTTCCTATTTTAGCGAAAGCAAAATGTACATGTAACAGAAGATTCTTCGAATTTTAGTAAATTCAATTTCTCTTCTGTCTCATATTCTTGAATCAAGTGTCATATCACAATGACAATAAAGATTACTGTCTCTATTTACAATGAGTTGAAGTATGTATTCATTAAATGATGATGATCTAAACTACTCTTTGTAGCAAAATAATAATGTTCAATTGACGTGTATATGATTTCAATGCAAAAATGCTGTTTCTCTGACTGATGATCAATTAATTATGTCTTGTATTATGAATGCTATGTACTTTGATGATATCTGAAGTGATAAAGTTGTCTTCATTCAAAAGATTTGCTACATAGTTTTGCATGTTCAATGCTTTAATAAATCTATAATGACTGTTGATAAGTTCTTTAATCTTGAAAGTTATTTGATGATGTATATCTTCAATACAATCATACATCTGCTTCTCAGATGACATTAGTGCATGATCAGAAATATAACTTTATTTGATACAATAATATTTTGCATTTCTCAAAATCTTTTAAATGAGAGACAGACTTGCGCTTGATTCATTCTATCTTTTTCAGTACATGACATTAAATTCATCAGATTTTTCTAATAAGATCACTGAGCATGATCTTTCAAGTCTCAGATCATGAAAAGTCAACTCTGATAACATCATTCTTTCTTGAATCTAGTATAATGTAGAATTCTGAGAACATTGCAATTCTGAGTATGAGTATACATACAATCATAATCATTTGATGACTATCTGATGATAAATGATCTTGCGCGTTAACTTAAGAAAGATTATTTCATACTAGTTTAATCGCTTCAATGTCACTTACATTCTCTTATATTTCTCTTTATGTAATGATCATGATTATTTTCATCTGCTTCAAGATCAAGATTCTCATTCATGTCTTTGAATTCGTCACTGACGCTAGATTTGCATATACTCATCATTGCATGATGTTTTTTCTTATGTTGAATAGAGTTATGATTCAACATGTGATCAAGATGTTTACTCTTTTGAAATCTCAATGCATTGAGCATTCTTGTGTTGTTCTATGTATGTTTTATAATCAGATCTCTTGAAAAATAAGTCAGATTAACAGAGTCTTGAAACAACTTATCAAAAGTTTTAATCTACTTGAAAAATTCAATGAATCTTTCAAGAACAATGCTTGATTTCACTTTCAAGCTGATAAAATGAAATCATCATCTTCTTCAATTATCTCAAATGTGCAAATACACTTTCAAGCAGGCAAAATGAATTCAGCTTCTTCTTCAAATGCATCAAGCATAAGTGTGTATACTCTCTGTACTATCAATTTCTAGATTGACAATCATCAAGATTATCATCTTTATATTTGTTGAGAACTGTGAGTGAAAATATCTTTAGTGTGCTTCTTGTTATATCTGCTTCTTGATGATTTATGAAGCGTTCTGAGTTTGTTTCTTCAGATTTATTCATTACTGTGATGTAAAAAGAATGTTCATAAGAAAGCTTGCAGAATTTGAAAGATAAACAATAGCAGATTATGAATTCATGCTTTGTTGTGATCAGAATCGACGATCATTGATTATAATTGAAATTACTAAGTTAGTTAAGTCAATTTCATAATTTCGCAATGAATCACGCTAGATCATGTTAGTCTAACATATTGTGCAGACTGTAATAGTCTGAATTAATTGAAGTTAGTTTAACTTAACGCTAAATCATGTTAATTTAACATATCATGCAGATTGCGATAGTCTGAATTAGTTGAAGTTAGTTTAACTTGACGTTAAATCGTGTTAGTTTAACATATTATGCAAACTGCGATAGTCTGAATTAATTGAAGTTAGTTTAACTTGATGCTAAATCATGTTAGTTTAACATATCATGCAAACTGCAATAGTCTGAGTTAATTGAAATTAATCTATTTATTGTATCTTGCAAATTTGCTCATCAACATTTTGCAATTTCAACAGATTTGACATAGTTGTTGATAGTGTAAATTAGTTTAGATTAGTTTAACTCTCTGTCATTAAATGAAGCATTTGATCATCAGAACATCATAAAGATTTGATGTTAAAATAATATAAACTATCTGTCTCTTCTTTCAAATCTTGCAGATCATGTCATACTTTTTTCATTTTTCTTCTTCATGACATCAATGATCATAGTCAATCACTACAAACAGCAGTTCATGAAGTAAGTCATAATGATAATATCAAACTGTGACAGATGATTGATGTTCTAATTTCTGTTATTTTCATGATAAATGTAGTATGATAAAGAAGTAAAATGAAGCATCTGATGCAATATGTGAAATTTCAGATTGTTTGAATTCATAATGTGAGTCAGTTTCAGAGAAATTTATACATCAACGTTTTCAAAGTTCTTTTTGATTGAATCAAGCACATGAATAACGTTGTTTTTTTCAGAAAAATGATGTAGCTTGATCTTCATTGCAGATCAATCATTTCTTTCAAAAAGAGTTGACGCTGAGTTTTTCAACTTTATAGTTGTTTTATCAACTTCAATCTCAAATTAAGAACAAGATGAATCTGCATCTTGACATGATTTAATCATTCATAACAGACTTTTGTATCTGCGCTGTCACTGATAAGCATGATGTCATCATCATCATCTAGATATATTCTTAGTATATGAGATTCTGCAACTTTCTAAAGAACATTTATCACTCATCAAATCTACTACAGCGTTGATAAATATAGAGTTCTTCTGTTCTTCTTTTTGTTTTTCTTTCAAATACTTCTCAAGATCTTTCTTCTTTACAGATTTTGCAAGTCTTCTGTATGATGAAGCATGTTCAATACTCATCATCATTAACAAAGTCATTATTCTCAGTCTTTCACTTCTTAATTAATCACTTCTCATGATTGATGATGTTATGCATTCACTCAATGAGATTGCTCTGATTCTGATTCTTGACTTCTTTGTGATTACGCTTGTTTATTTTCTTAAAATATCAATTTGACTTTAGAATTTCTACTGTAGTTAAGTAGTTGAATAACAACTTTTATTGAACTTATGATGTTTGCTTTGCACTTGTTGATAAATCTTGTCATCTGATAGCACAGAATTGCTGCATTTACATTTTCAATTTCATTCTGATTTCTTCTGCTGTATGAGTAATATCATATCATTTCTGATTTTGATGATGACCTTCATATGATTTAGATCTTCTTGTTCATTCAAGTCTGCAATTGATAAGATTGTGTTTATTGAATTCATTAATGAGACAGTGATGAAATCTGCATGAGTAAATATTAATAAAGTCTCATATCTGAATTATTATCTTTGTTATCTCATCTGAGTCTGATTTCTTAATGCTGAAACGAAAATGACTTTGATCTCATGCATGCAATTCTATGAGTGTTTCTCTTCATGATTGTTTAATAATTATCTCAATTGAGTTTTTATCACTGTTGTATACAATAACGTTGTGAAGATCATCATAAACAATGTTTTTCTTTAAAATTATCTTTTATTTATCAAAGTTCAGATTCATGATTTCAATTATGTTTATATTCTTGTTTTCTTTCATGATGTTATTGATTGAACAGAAAGAGCTACTTATGCTCTGCAATTTCATTGCAAAGAATGTATTTCTTTTAAAGAAATTTGAATGAGTCACTTTTGATATATTGATTTCTATGTTGATTAAGATTTCTTATGACGCAAGAATTGATGAGTATATTGTTGATGCTTTTCTTGCATTAAGATGCTTGACATTAAAGTTAACTTGACGTGTCATGCTCAATATTGCTTGCTTAAATCAATGTCGTGATATATCAAAATTTATATAATCTGTCTTGATGTTCTGCAGTATCATCTGCAGCTGAAGTTGAATTTCTTGAGTGCTGAGATTTTTTCTCAGAAAATCTGCAACTCTTATCGCCTGCTTTATTATGATGCTCAGCTGCTCATATTCTTTGTCTGTCAGTTGCATTTTCTTCATCATAATCACTTTTATTCAATTTCTCTGTTTCTGTTTATAAAAATCAAAATTCAACGATGAAAGTTATGAATCAAGTTCGAGATTTGTTTGATTTATCACTGATTTGAGAATGTACTCTGTCAGATGATTAATAAATCTAAAGATAACTTGATTCGTTTCTCTCATGTTAACATTTTGCTTATGTCAGACTTTCAGTTTTTTGACATACACTGTCTTCAGTTTTGCAGTGATTCTTTTCATTTCTGTCTTTTTCTGATTTGCATATTTTGCATTCACATCAATTTTGATATCATATTGATGTTGCATCAATAAATCGAGAATAGATTTATTATTCAAAGATCAGATGATGCAATCATCAAATCATATCATGAAAGTGATCATTATTGCAATCAATGCTTAAACACAGAATTTCATTTCTGCGATCTATTCATTTCTTTTCTCTAACTTCTTATATTTAAGATCAAGAGTGATTAGTACATTCACTGTACAAAGATTGAGCTTCAAATCTTTTAATCACATTGATGTTTTAAGATAAATAATCAGTCTTATCAAATCATCTGATCTTCAAGACATCAATGTTACTGAGAGAAATCAAGCGTTTGAACGCTTATTTCTTAATAGTTTCAACATGATTCTAAGTAATTTGATCATCATCTTGTGATCTTGATCAAATTCATTCTGATAGAAGAAGCTTCAAATGATGAATGACATTTCATACTTAAAATTGTACAAGATTGATTCAATCTTGACATTGATAATTGTTCTTGTCTTCTGATCAAATGTTTGATTGAACTCATTCTTATGAATGACTTTCATCATTCACGTAGAATATGATTCTGACATCATTATCACTACAAAGCGTTCTTGTTCAAGTAAATCATGATGTTTGTGATCAAATAACAGCGATGTTAGTTTAGCTGAAGTCATTCTATTATCAACTTTATCATCATTATGCATCAAATGATATCTTAAAATCATCTTTTTATGATCAACATTGATGCACATTCTTCATTCTTTGATTCAATTATGAATCAATGATTTAGAAATAAGAATTAAAACTGATTCATGCTCAAGAGTATTAATTCAAATCATCATCATCAAGACGTTTTTACATGAACACTTGAATAATCAAAGATTATTAAACAAGCATCGTGTTTCTTGCTCTTGAAACGCGTTAACGATGCTTTTGATGAGATTTGTATGATCTTCAAAGATTCTTCACGTCAACATGATGATCTTTTTGACTATGTAAAGTCAATGATTCAACATGATGTGAGTAAAGATTATGAATGTCTAAAGTTTTAAAGAAGTTAAATCGCACTATTCATTATAATTAAAATGATTTGTATCTTATTGTATCTCATATTCATTTCTAAAATATCATCATGAGTCTTCAAGTGATTTCTTTCTAACATTCAAAAGATGATGTATAGCTGATAATGAAATAAATTTCGCTTCATTTCTGATATTACTTTGTCTGTGACTGTTGAACTATGCTCATTAAAACTCATCTTTAATCACTTGCACCAGCGTTGAATTCAATCATCATTTAATTGCTTGCAAACTTTCAAGACAGCGATGATCGTCAATCTAATGCATCTCATTAGTTACAACTTACACAAAACACAGATGTCATGACATGCATTTATTCTTCATGATCAGAGAGTTTGAATCATCATCTTTCATCAGATCTTGTAGAATTTCATCTGAATTATTCAACAACAACACAAAGCACGATCATTGCAACTCAGCATCATCACTATCATCAGCGATTGAATTATTACTATACTTCAAGTCTTTATCATTGAATTTCATGATCTTTTTCTTCTCATCTTTCTCTTTCTCTTGATTCAACTGTTTCTCTTCATCAAATACAATCATGTTTTCTTGATTGAAGTTTAAAATTGAAAGTTGAAACAACGCAGTTTGTTTCTGCAATTGCACAGTGAAAATAACTTTTCTGCAATCATTCTGATGATTGCTTTTAATTATGACTTTTCAGAACATTTCATTGAAGATTGATGTCAATACTTTCTTTCACTTCATTCAGATCACGTCGTTCTTCTCTGAATGCAACTGTTCATCTACAATTGTTTAAAATTTCTGATAATTGAGATGAATGAGTCAACTGAGCTTCTCAACACTCTGTCTTGCAATCTCTTCTGTATGAAACATCATTCATTGCTCATGAGCTTAAATCTTCAAGATCAGCAGCTTGAAAAGAATAAGCAACTGCAAATTGAAAAATCTCATCATCATCACGCTTAAGACTACGACAGAAGCTTCTCTTTTTGCAACTGATGAAAGTGACTGAATGTTCATCAACTCACTCTTTACACGCTTGAGTGCATTGAAGACGCGCAGACTCATGACTCTGAGCATCATCATTCATCATTGCTCTGATATTTGTCATTCAATCTGATCTGTGATAATTTTTCTAAAAATTGTAGCTAGTTTGATCTTTAAGATCTTGAATGTAAACTTTATTTTCAAATTCAACAGCTGTGCTTCTGTCATTTTCATCTGAATCTCATCTTGAACAACATCAAACTGAGCTTTTGTTCATTCAAATTCTTGCTGACAGATCTTGATGATCACATTAGTTAAAGAGTTGTCATATTAATGCTTTGATGACTGTATTGAAAATTCAGCTAAGATTGAAAACATCTTGATATGAATTGACTCACTGCGCTTAAATGAAACTTTTCTACTGAAACTTACTTTCATCTCTGATGATATTGACTACTTGATGTCTGAAAAAAGCTGATGAAACTAAATTTAATAACATGATGAAATCTTTAAACATTGAGTGCTATACAATGTTTTAACAAAAAATACAAGATGTAAGCTGATAATGTTATAAAGAAGTTGCAAGAAGTGAGTGAGTAAAAAAGTTGTAAAATGTGAGTGAGATTAATCAACAACTCTGAAGTTAAAATTATGATGACTAAATTTGCTTTGCATACAATATGTCAAGCTATGAGACATAAAAACAGTGATATTTAATATCATTTCCTTACTATGAGTATCTGTTTGTTCTTCATCATTCAGTTTGTCTGTTCATTGCAAGTCATTGAATGTAGTGAGTATGAAAGTGCAAGACAGAAGTGACTAATCTTCAGACTATATTACGCATTTAGTCTGCATAAAGAAGTGAGCAAAATATACGAAATGAGATAGAAAAGCTGAAGAGAACGAGTGAGATCATGCTTTTAAATAATCTTATATGATTTTTTTTAATTCTAGTGAAGATTATGATATCATTAGACTAGCATGTATTCTATCTGTTGCATTTCAATGTGTCACATTTTCATATTTTACAGATTCTCATGAAACATTCAACTTGCATCTTTGCTTGATAACAGAATGCGTGTGATTGCATAACTGATCATTGAAGAACTTTCTGTGCTCTTTTTTAATTCTAATAAAGATTATGATATCATTAAACTAATAAATATTCTATTCGTCATGTTGTTAAACTAGCATGTATTCTATTCATTGCATTTTGACGTGTCACATTTTCAGAATTTACTGTCTATTATGAAGTATTCAACTTGCACTGTCTTTGCTTAAGAATGAAATGTCTGTCATCTTAAAACAAATCATTAAACTCTTTTAATGCTGACATACAACAGACTGCTACTATAAATATGTGATTGAGAATTCTGTTTTTGTTTTATTTTAGTGCATGTTATAGTAACATTAGTTTAACACATTCTGTTTAAGAAATAGAATAAATCAACTTACAATCTCTCTTGAATCTTACATTGCAGCGTTGCTATGATTTTTTCAAAGATCTGAGATCGAAATTGATTTTCTCAAGATTCATGTTAAAAGTATCATAAATATCAACTTCAGTTACTGAGTATAATATGAATGAGTGATTGAAAAGTTACATGCACTAGTTCGCAGTTTAGCAGACATCGCATGCTCGAGAGTATTGTTTATCTCGTTGCTCAAGTATCATGATCATCTCTCAAAGATGAAACAGAATCACGTTTGCATGATCTGTGAAAAGTTATATACGACAGTAAGAGATCTTGAACTACACATTGCATTCTGTTAAGTACAACGTAGAAAATTCAACAAAAAAGTATTTAAAAGAATGATCAAGAACTTAACTCTGCTGATGATGAAGACGTCTAGAAAGAAGACAGAAACAACACATGAATCAAATGATTATATATTGAAGAAAGAGAAGATCTGAGTTAATGTGTCATTTGAGTCAGAGAAAAACAAATACTTTGAGACACAGATTACTGAGACAATGATCAATAATTCAAACAAGAAGTTGAATTACTTTTCTTGAAATTCTGATATTTTCTCGTTCTTCTCATCAATTGACATCAGAAGCTATATGAATATCATGAAAAAGAAGACAGAGAAGTTGCTCAATCATATTTCAAGACAAAGAAAATTCATAACTGATTCAATGATGAACTCATTCATGAAGAAGAAGAATACATTCAATCAATTTTATTATTTCTTTGCATCAGCGATAAACTACGCATTAACTCATTGATTTCTTCATTCTAAATGTACTTAAGAATTCATCAATCACTTCTTTCAAGACAAAAGACTTAAAAAAATACATGATCTCTTGAGCTTTAAAAACGTGAAACAGCTATATTAATTGATAAACAACATTTCAAGAAACATTCTCAATGACAAGTGACTTTGATATTCTTTTGAAATCACGTTTGAAGTCATCAACATATCAGCGAAGAAATACTACGTTGAATATCGCGACGTGATGTTGATCATACAATTTCTCATTGATCATTCGTCTTTTGCAGACAAATTGACATATGCATCAATTCAACAGTACAACACAAATGAAAGTTAAATATACAGCAAGATGCATACTGCGAACTGATGATGACACAGACAGAATGATATTTCAACTGATGATATAATTGTTTCTGTGTTGCTTGAAACAGATAAGACTGTTCTAACTTAACATCATAATGACATCGCTGTGTGATCAATATATCTCACTATTGACAATTTGACTCAAAAAACTCAACGAAGTCAAATCAGTCTTGAAACTCTGCTATTGAGATTCATTTTGATAGTGAAAGAAATTGATAGAGAGACTAAGTTCAATATTTATCACATGACTATGACTAAAATTCTAAAGCATAAGTCAGATCTTTCGTGATTCTTTTAACAATGCTGAAGACGCTATGAATCATCACAGCACTGAAAACTTACACAATCAAGAACATTTCTCTGCTATGTGCAGATGATTTTACACGTCAGTGCTATTTTATACTTGAATCAATTTTCATGAACTATGAAGAGTAAGTACTTATTATCAAAGTCAAGATTAATCAACACTGTACACTTTGTACTGTATCTTCAAACAGATGTCAGAAACTTTGCAAACATTGATTCAAGTGAATACATGAATATACACAGAAACTGATTTAAATTCAGCAAACTTAAGCAACTACAACTGAACAGAAAAGTGTTAACAACAATGATAACATATCAAATGACATGCAAGTTCATGTAGCAGATAACTTTGCATGAAAACATCACTTCATTAACATTCACAATCTCATGAGTCTTGATTCTTTGCATCAGCTGTACAAAGAATGAATTATGCAGCTGATGAGATACATAAAGAATCTGAACAATAAGTTATTGAAAGAAAATCTCGATTAAAAACAAAAGCAAGAAGATCAAATAATCACGAAGAATTTCTTGAATCTGAATCAACTGAATCATAGATTTCAACTCATATCAGAATACTCAGATTTGAAAATGTTTAAGCATTATAATATTATTAAACAATGAAGTGATAATGAACAGAAGAACATAGCGTGTCAGATTACATTCGTTATAGCTTCAATGTTCATAACATATCAATCGACTGAAATGCATTGTGCTCATGCTATTATTGACTTTATTGTAATAGCTCATTACGCTTTTCATGACATGAAATTCTTGAAGTATCTTGATCATGCACTTTATTGCATTGATAAACTCAAAGACGTTTTTAAAAACTTACGCTCAAAGATTTCTCATAGAAAGACTGTAAATGAAAATGATGATGATAGTGTTGATTTGAAGAAACAACATTTCAATTTCTCTAAGTTTCATGTTATATCACACTATAAAGAGCTTATTGAGCTTTATAAAAGCATCAAAGATTTCAACATTAAGCATTTCAAAGTGATACATAAGTACTTAGTAAAGTGCTTCTATCAACTCATGAACAAAAGAGAGAGCTTTGAAATTCAGATTATGCAATACAACACTCAATTAATCAACATGTTGATTCTTAAAGATATGATAAGACATCAAAAATTCAGAAAGATATCAACTGCAAAAGATAGATTGCAGATGTAAATCATCACTTCAAGCGAACACATTAAGTTGAACAAGCTAAACTGTTTACTCACTTCATACAAATGATTTCGCATGAAAACTACTGAACTATCGATGAAATTGAAAACATGATGACATGCAATGAGTGTTATGAAACACATGAAAATTGATGATCTTGTGAACTGTTTGACTGTTTTCATTAGAAAGAATTGAAATAAAACAGATGATCTTCGCAGAAGCAATACATAAGCAAATACTTAAAAGAACAACTCAGTCTGAGCTGAGAAGTACTTCATCGCATTATCAACTTTCTTGATCACATGAAAGCATATCAACAAAGATGCTGATGATTTCAAAAAATTGAAAAAGAAATACATTCACTGTTCATCAAACTAACAGAGTCGAGATTACTGATGATAAGATCATGTATGAATGCAGAAACATTAAGATGAACAACATCAAGTGATGATGTCAAGATCATTGAATGAAAAAATATTTAATCATCTGAATTTGATTGTGACAATCTTGAATCACAAGAGACTAAACTCAAACAAATCAAGCGTCTATACTGAGATTTTGATCAAATATTTCAGAAAATGACATTAAGAACTTTTGCATGAAATTTATGATATGATTAAAATGAAGAATTGATTGATTAATCTGATCAGAAACTCTCAAAAACTCGAAACTCATCAATTTTACTGACTGATGAATGTTATATGAAGTGCTCATGTGATGCTCATGAATGAGAATATGAGTATCTACTATGTAAATAACTACATTGATTGAGATCAGTACAACACACTATACGATGAAGATTTTCTGAAGAAGAAACATCAGAAGATGAACGAACTCGATAAAATAATGACATGATAACAGATAATCATCTCATAAAAAGTGACTAAATCTAAAGCATGTTTTTGAATGATTAATCTGAAGTGACACTGCTTTCATATCAAGAAATAATAATGTCTTGATCAAATGTATGATTCATCATTAATCATTGAGTGAAACAGATGATGATGCTCATAAATAGACTGCTACATCGAAACTGACTCATCAGATCAACAGTGATCAATGCAGCAGTGAATAAAAAGATTTATCTATGTTAAACTATCACATACTCAAGTGTTGATTGAAGATTAGAATATGTTAATTTAATCGCTGCTCGATATGAGAGTGAAATTGAAAGTAGTTTAATATTCAATAATATGTTTATAATTGAATCATAGTAATTGTAGTAGAAGAATATATGTATGATAGTAGATGAATAATGCTCATCATATACATAGCGAGTACTTCAGAACGAGGTAAATACTACTTCATGTAAGTACACTATGAATCATAATCTCAGTATTTTTCTTCTTGACAAATCAGATTAATTTGAATATTTAAGAGCATACTATCAGAATTTCTATCAAGTCGTTAGATTAATATGATGAAGTAAGATATACAGTGAACATTATTCAGTTCATTCTTTTCTCTATTGCACGTTGAGTTTTTTCATCGTTCTGACGCACAAGTATTTTGTTCATCTTATTTCTTGACAATCATGATAATGCTCATTTGAAAGATCGATTTAGAACAAAGCAATGCTTCATCAAGAGTTTTCGTTTTTGAGTCAAAGAAGTCACACAGATGCTCAATTCATTCTTAAGTAGTACTTTATCAAGAAAGATTGAAGCATCATCATTTAACAATCACTGAAACTGCTTTCTGAAAGATTTGAACGCAGATCAATCATGAAGAGCAAAACAAGAAACGTTGATTCATCTGAAATGAAGTTTAAACATCAGCTTATGTTCAGTCTGCATTTCTTGCTTCATCTTGTTGTTGCAAATATTCAGAAGAATTTGTTATGCAGTCTGTTTCATCTCTTGTTTAAATTTTTTTAAGTACACGTTTTTGATTGATCATTCTTGATTCAATGTCAACATAAGTGTCATGTAGATCAGATGTTTCATGCGATTTTGAAAGAGTCAACATTTTCATTCTGTGTTGAACAATTGAGCTAAAGCATCATCAATGAATCTTTTTGACCTGTTGAAAAGATAGTTTTCAAGACGTTGCAAGAAAAGATCATTCAAGAAATGCATGATAAGTATGCATTGATGTGAAAGATGCGAATTCTGATTCAAGAACGTGTGTACTTGACTGCAATGCAATAGAAAGTGATGATTTGAAGTAGTAGAAAGATATTTAAGATAAACAAAAAAGACGCGCGAGATCAGAAAGTCAATTAATTAAACTATTCTATCAATATTTAATTACTATCATCGAACATCTGACAATGTGAATCATGATAAACAGATGATAACTCAAGATTAATGACGTAATTTAGTGATGTTTGATTGAATCTTTGATTTAATTACCTGTCAATGACTGTTAATGATGTCAAAATGATGATTAGCTGTGAGTGATTGATTAATTAGCACTTGAAAATTTGTTGATGAAGAATGTAATACTGTAGAAGTTGAAACATAACGAATTTACTTTAGCTTACGTTGAAGATTTGCATTCATATAATGCACATAACAGCTTAAAAACTAAGCTAGTCTATTGTTGATTGAAGTGTATTGTATCTGCAAATTATTATGTCTGTATTTCAATGTATATTACACAGTGATCAATGTTTCAATCTCTTTGACAGACTTGAACTAGCAGCAGATAAAGAATTTAAACATTGAAAAAGAATATTATCTTCTGTGAAACATGTTTATCAGTCAATAAATACTGCTTCTTGATCAAATCTATTTTCTTATGATGCTTACTTTTCTGCGAAATTTGCTGCAAAAGCTTTATTTGCATCTCAATGATGCTTTTGCTCTTCTGCAAAATTTATTACTTGATCTTCACTTATGTTCTGATGATGCTTTTGCTCTTTTGAGAAATTTGTTACTTGATTTTCATTCATGTTTCAATGATGTTCTTACTCTTCTGCAAAGTTTATTACTTGATTTTCACTTACATTTTGATGATGCTTTTTGCTCTTCTGCAGAATTTATTACTTGATCTTTGCTCACATTCTGATGATGCTTTTGCTCTTTTGCAGAATTTGTTGCTTAATCTTCACTTGCATTTTGATGATGCTTTTGCTCTTCTGAAAGATTTGTTGCTTGATTTTTGCTTGCATATCAAGCTTTGTTCTTGTTTCATTGTGATTCTTGCTCTTGAAATTGACGCTTTGTTTTCATGAAATCAATGAATTCTTGTTGACTAAAGTATTTCTTATAAACTTCATTGATTGAGAACAGATTTTGAACATGTTGTATCATGTGTAAATTGCAGATGTAATCATGCTGAAGTTCATCATAGTTACATAATACAACAAATGAGTTGTAAGCATGATTACAAACAGTCAGAAGATGATTGAATTGAGACATGAAGTCAAGTTTCTTGATTTTCATCATACATAAAATGATGACAGAAGCTTCTTTGTCTTGAAAAGAATCAATCATGTATGCTTCAACATTTCAGACTTTCAAGTTTAAGACTAAGCTTCTCTTTAGTAACTGAACTTATGCAATATATTCTGTGAGAATGATGATGTTCTTGACAGATATTTCAACTTCAACGTAAATCTTAACTAGCTCAATTGCTACAATGACTTCAATCTTATTCTGCTTGAATTGAGATACATCTACTCTTATGTTGATTTCATTGATGTTGAGAAATGTCAATGATCATTCTATTTTGCAAAAAGTCTTCAATACAATGATTGCAATACTCATATTGAATCAAAGTGAAGAGTTAACTGAGAACTGCATTTAAGCTTTATATCAGACAGTGAATATAATGTCATCTATGATGAGAATTACGTGATACTGTTCAGTGAGAAGCATATGAAAGTATTTAAGCATAATCAAATGTTTGAATAGACTTCTGTTTATATAGTGCATGAAGCAATTGTTCTTGATGTCTTCTTTCATTGATTGAAGTTGCTTATCATCATTGAACATATGCATCAAATTGTTGCTGTGAGTTATAGCAATAAAGATCTTTGCATTCTTAACTTTTGCAGCTTTCTGAATGATAGTATGATCTTCTTTGAATTTTTTTAGCATAGTAGTGTTGAAGTTGATCAGTGTGCAAACAACAACGCTTATGTCATGCTTAAGAATATTTACACTTAGCTTAATCTCAATGCGCTGAAAGAATTCTTGATCTTTTATGTTAAGAGTTTTTCTCATCTCAATTCTTTGAAAGTACAAGCAGAAAGTCTTAATAACAGCGTCACGTTCAGTCTCATTGTTCATTTTATTGAGCTTGACATTGATAATTCTCTGAAGCATACAACGTTTAAATTAGTGATATCGCTTTGAGAATTGACGTTGTCGTGAGACGAAGTCTCATCTCTTGATAGCTCATGAAACAGCATTGATTTGATTGCATCTTCAGAATTCATGAGAATATTGACTATCGTTTATAGAGACTTCTTGAGCAGAGTTACTGAGTTGCATCTTCAGAGTTCATGAAAATATTGACTATCATTTATAAAGACTTTTCAAGCGAAGTTTTCTTCAACATTTTTTTATCTTTTATTCATCATCTTTGAATCTCTTTTCTAGATGAAGACATTTACATAGAAACATATCTATTTATCTATCTATTTATTTAATCATCTGTATTTAGTCTATCTTTTAAATCTATCTATCTACTAGATTGATCATTGCATGTATTCATACTCACTCTGTTGATTTCAAACCTTTCTATATTGCATCTGTATTTTATTTCTCAACATTGAAACTCAATGTAAGAATATTATTTTCATGATATTAAGTAAAGCAGTGATGAAACAACAGAAAGTGACACGTTCATCTTTGTAACAATGAACGCATTAATGAACAGTTTAAGCGAGCTGAATATGAATGCATCGATCAGCTTGAATCAGCTGATAATCTTTTCTTTGAAGACTAGAAAACAGTTGCTGCAGATATTTGATTTGAAAGATCAACATATTGCTCAGACATTGAGACTCATGCTTGAAGAGTGAGAGAGAAAATCAAAGAAGCAGAGAACTCAACTATATGAGCATATACAGACTATGTGTGTTGAAGCTGAAGAAAACAAAGCTTAAGCTCAGAAAGAGCTGAATCTAAAGAAAGCTTGAGTTCAAGAGAAAGCTCAGACTCAAAAGAAAGCTCAAGCTAAAAAGATAACTCAAGAAGAAACTGAGCATTTAAAGCTATTCAATAATGATGATGATTTGAACGAGATACATTGAATGTGTAAGCGAAAAATGACTCGTCAATAAGTTATAAAGCTTGTTTGATCTGAATGATTTAATTCAACTTCATCTGCTTCAACTGTTTCTTAAGAATTCATTTCATTGTCAGCTTGAAAGTCTATTGTTTCTTTCGCTCAATCTTCATCTAAATCTTTGACTTTGTCATCTGCAAGCTCATCTCTTCACTCGTCATTTGCTTGAAATTTGCAGCGATTCTTCACTCAAATCGCTTCTCTTTTCTCAGTCTCTTCAATTCTCACTTCAGTCTCTGTCTCATTTGTTTGATCATCTGCTCAAGATGCTAGAGATTTACATCAAAAATTCAAGCAAAGACTCTCTGTTTCTTTGTTTTATTTCTCGTCGTGTATCTATCTTTCTCATGACTCATCTCATAGCTCATCTTGCTACTTATCTGCTCAAGATTCTCGTTGAATGCTCACTCAAAATGTCTCTGTTTTCTCGTTTAAATCATCTGCTTGAATTTTTTCTTATGATTCATTTATCTTCTCATTCTTTATTCTCTCATCTCATGACTCATCTGCAAGAATTCTCTCTAGTAACTCATCTTGAAGCTCATCTCATGACTCATTTATTAAGTCATGTTTATTCGTGAAGAATTTATACGTCATGTTTCATAAATTCAGCGAGAAAGAACATATGTCACAGAGTCAAAGATAACGTGTCTTTCTCAAGCTTAGATACTTGATTTCGCTCTTTATCTTTGTCTCATCATCATGTTCTTTAAAGTGATTTCTTCAAAGATCAAAGATGAAATTATCTTTCTGAATTTAATAAATTTAGTCAATCAGAATTTCATAGACTCAGATTTGTCAAATGCAAAGATCATATGTTTGAACTTTAACATTACTTGTTGTTATTTTCATTTTTGATATATAAGAAATAAGAAAGAAATAAGAAATAGTAAGAAAGAAAATGATTTCATAAGAAAGAAAATAGTTTCGTAAGAAAAATAAGAAAATAAGAAACTGTACTATCAAATTCAGTGACAGAGTAGCTCATTTACTATCTCGTAAGATCATGCAACTATCTAAAACATCTTGTCGTTCTCATATAGCTCATCATTTGATTGTACAGTTGAATATTTAGTGACAGAGTAGCTCATCTACTATCTTGTAAGATTATGTGACTATCTAAAACATCTTGTCGCTCTCATATAGCTTGTCATTCAATCATACAGTTAAATATTCAGTGACAGAGTAACTCACCTACTATCTTGTAAGATCATGCGACTATCTCATACATCTTGTTGTTCTCATATATCTCATCACTCTCAATTTCTCGTCGATTTAGTGATTACTATCTAATCAGATCGAGACTTGCTTTAATCATTATACAATGAACTCACTAACGTTTACTGTGTATTGATTAGAGTTAAATCTTGATGACTTTATTTATTTTCGTCATGTTCAAAGCTTTGTTCTAGAAATTATTGCTCTTTAGCTATTAATCTACTAGCTAGTCATGTTTAAAGCTTCGTCTTCGCATCAGAAAATATCGCTCTCTAGCTATCAATCTACTGACTAGTCATATATCTCGCCTTCGCTCTTGAATACTTCGTCATTTAGCTATCATTCTACTAGTTATTCAACATATTCACTTCTTGTAAATTCGCTTGAATTACATCTGTGACTTCAACCTTCGTCATTCGCTTTTCGCTTTCGCCTCGCTAGTATCATAGAAGAATCACATTGATGCTCAAGAGACGAGCATTAAATGAGTGAGAAAAGAATATCGTGAAGCGAAGTCTCATTTCTCGATAGCTTATGAAATAGCATTGATTCGATTGCATCTTCAGAATTCACGAGAATATTGACTATCATTTATAAAGACTTTTCAAGCAGAGCTACTGAGTTGCATCTTCAGAGTTCATGAGAATATTGACTATCATTTATAGAGACTTTCTGAGCGAAGTTTTCTTCGACATCTTTTTATCTTTTACTCATCATCTTTGAATCTCTTTTCTAGATGAAGATATCTACATAGAAATATATCTATCTATCTATCTATCTACTTAGTTATCTGTATCTAGTCTATTTTCTAAATCTATCTATTTACTAGATCAATCGTTGCATGTATTTATGCTTGCTCTGTTGATTTCGAAGCTTTCTATATCGCATCTGTATTCTATTTCTCAACAACATGTGACATGAGAATTAAGATCTTCATAATTCATATCAAATAAATTCTTGTCGCTCTTGAAATCTTCATGAATCATATCAACTTCTTCATTGTTGATTTGTACAATTGAAGAACCTTGTGTCTTGTGCTGCTTATCACTTTATTCACTCTGTTAACTCTGAGATTGCATCTTCTTCATTGAATGATTGCTCAAACTTGTAACTTTTAGAAACAGAGTGTCAAGACTGATTTGATGCAATTTATATTAATGATCTTTAATGTCATGTAAAGTCTTCTTGCTCTAATTGATAATTTGATGTGTCAGCTGATCATAAAAAACATCAGATAACTTGTAAGAGACATTTCATCATTATTAAGTAAGATCATTGTTTACTGAGTGAGATGTGTGACTGTCTTAAGCGACTATGTGATGTTCAGTGAACTGCAAGTGAAAATGAATGATTTTCTTATTCATCAGAATGATGTCTTTGTTTTTCAGTTACTGAAGTTGTTCATTCAGTTTGAGAACAAATGTATCAGCTGTATTGTTGAATGAACTCAGCACTTTGACTTTCTTGCTGAGCTTTAAAAGTAGCATTGTGATAATGACATTCATCAATGTCTTTTTGATTTCAAGAAGTTTCTTGATAAGATCAAAATCATTAAAAAGATTTTAAAGATATTGCATGATCAACATCTGAGACTTATTCAGCTTGATATTTCACTCAGCAAGAGTAGTTGAAAGATTCAAGTTTTCAAAGAGAATTGATGTGAATTTGATATGAAGATTCTGACTCAGTATAATATCATGAAAGTGACTGTTGTATTCATAATATTTCTCATCAATATGAGCAGAATTGAGAATTCTGATTGTCGCTATTTTGATTCTGTTGAGCTTGTCAAATATAATTGAATGAACTGAAATCATGTTTGATGCGTTGAAAAGACAATACTGAAGTACTTGTTTATCATCATTCTGTCACTTATGCTTGCAAAGATTAAACGTTAATTTCAACTCAATTGAGCTTCAATCTGTCTTGATGAAAGAATAATGAAGAGCTATGCTTAGATCTGTCATGTTGAAGAAAATAAACGATTTAACAAGAATGATAGTAGTTCACTTGTCATCATTGATTTGCATTTCAAAGTGATTCTTCAAATTAAATTGATAGTTGAAGCGATTGAAAAGATGCAGCAAATCAACATACTTCTTGTCTATTTTCATGAATGTGATGAGTGCATGCAACTTGCAAAGCAATGTTTAAGTCTTCGCAATTAGTGCTCACTGTGTCTTCATTGACTGTAGTTTAAAGAAATCTTTGATAAGTCAGCATTTCTTGTCATCATGATAAGTGCATCAATATGATAGATAAATAGTTGAATGATTCTTCTTTGAAGTCACTTGTTCTACTTGAATGATATGCTTGTGATTTTTAGACTGACTGAATCACATGTTAAATGTTGAAAAGTCTTACTTTATTCTGATGCTACTGTTGAATTTTTGATACTGATTCAGAAATGTATCTTGTTTGATCATCAAGATGAAGATCTTCAGCTTGACTGTGCAATCTTCTAACAAATTGAAGATTTTTTTAAGTGTGTTCTTTATATTTTAAAGAATTAATAAATCTTCATGATTCTCAAGCAAAATTGACTAAGTATGAGTTAAGATTGATCTGAAGATAAATTCAAGAAGAATCATTCATTTATCTCAACGCAGATTCTTGATCTTTGAATCATTAATGTTGTGTATGAAAAACATGAATTCAAAATAAAAAGTGTGTGATAGAGACATGTTTGAATAGTTTGCAATGATAACTTCGCGAATGTCAGAATTTGAATGTAAGTGAAAGATTCAATTATGTAAAATGTCATGAACAGAAAGATAACTTTCAAATAATGATGATGTGACTTGATGTGATTTAATGTTGAAGCGAATGCTGAATGTTTAGTTCATCAAGATCTTCATCATAATCTTGCAAGTAATGTAAAGACTTTCATTTAAAGAATTAAACACATCAATTGCTGATTTAATTACTTCATTGATTTTAAAAATAATCTTAGCTTGAAAAATGACAGATTTGATGCTTTAATGCTCAGCTAAATCTGCTTTCTGCATCATCTTCTCATTATTTGAGATGAAAATAGTGAAATTGTTATTCTCAAGCTTCATCGCTTAAGATGTGTGATACATGACGTCAGTCGCTGCATTTTTATTTATTGATGTCACTTTGAACTTTTCTTTGAACATCATGATGAAATGTTTATTGAAAGATGTAGAGTAATGATGTGAAATAACATTAAGCTATTAAATGTGAAGAAGCAATAAGAAGCAGTGAAGTTGTAAAATGTACAATGATAAAATGAAATGAAATTGCAAAATGTTAAATTCTATACTGATGTGAGTTTAAACTGAATGATTAATCTTAACAGTTGCAGCTTGAATTGAGATTGTTACCTGATTGTAATGAAAGATAGAAAGTGAGATAAAGTTGCAGAATGTAGAATTCTAAACTGATGTGAGTTTAAATTGAATGATTGATCTTGATAATTACAGTTCAAATTGAGATTGTTATCTGATTGTGATGAATGATAGAAAGTGAAATAAAGTTGCAGAATGTAAAATTCTCAATTGATGTAAGTTGAAGCTGAAAGATTGATCTTGATGATCATAATTTGAATTGAAGTTGTTATTTGATTATGATGAAAGATAAAAAGTTTCTAAGATGAAAATGATTCTGATTCAAAAGATTGAAAGATGAGATTTTGTGCAAGCAATTAACTGTTATGATGTCTTGAAAGTTGAGTTTCTTAAAAAAGCACACACTTGAATAAAGTGAGTAAAATCTCATTGATGAATTGTATTCTTCTATTAAATATAATTAAAATGATAAAAGTGTTGATCTCAATTTTGATATAATAATTATCTTTCATTCATAAAACAACAAAGCTGTTATTTATCTTCTATTGAATCATGCTTATTTACACTGTATTCTTCACCATATTTAAGCTAATGATATAAAAGAAATGATACAATGAATATTGTTTGCATTTTTATCGCTTATCATGTTTCACTTTAAGACATGAGCAAACAAGCTGCATTGTAAACATCTCAGTCACATCTTCATTGATCTGCATATTCTTCATTTTGAGTCTTTCTGCAATGATCATTTGTTAACTTTCATGATTATACTGAAAACGTTCTTCGAGACGAATAAATCAATTCATAGTAAAAATACAATATGTATCTTCATAATTTGATCAGAATCTGTCAAGATAATCAGTCATTTATATTGAATTGAGATTTTCTTTGTTTAAAAAGCATAACTGATCATCTTTTAACATCATGACGTCTGTTAACAAAATCAGTATCACACTGCAAGTCATAATGCTTTCAAGCGAATTTGTTTATCACTTTCACTGTTGCAATTCATGAGAATGTGATAGCAAGTGCTTTCATAAGAATGTTACGAATCACGATGACTCATTTATTGTCAGTAAGCAAATCAATCATGTAGTTCAATCAAGATATGTTGCATCTACTTATTTAATGATTGCATAACTTTCACATTATTATCAATTACTTTCTGAATATAGTCACAAAGATAAGCACTTTGTTTGAAGTCTCTCATGAATAGCACAGCTTTAACATTTTGTTGTGAAGATTACATTCATGCGTTTGATGATGCAAATCATAGTTCACATGATTGAAAAATGAAATGATAATCATCATAAAGTCATTGAAATGTGATGTTATTGTTGATTCAGCAGCAGAGAAAGTTAAGAAATTTTCTTCAAGTTAAGACATTAAAGAATGACATTCTTAAATTAAAGTAGATTTAAAGAATCATCATTCAAGTTCATTGAATCCCATGCACTTCAATTTTTCAAACGTATTGCATAATTTCACTTTCTTTTCAATTGCTCTTTGCATTACTTATGACTTAATAGACATTAATTAACATTATCATGAAAATAATGTTTATTGAACGTATATGAAACATCATGACTAGTGCTAAACAAGCTCTCACTACTCAACATGTTAAAAGACGAAGAAATACTACTTTTGAACTTCATTCATCTCTTGAATCTGTCAAAAAAGCAGTTGTAGAAAGAATGTTAAATATTTTAAAGCAAATAAATAAAACAGAGTCGTAAGATAAACAGTTTAATTTAAAAGATATCAAGTATCTTTTTAAAGATACTGTCTTATTTACTGATTTGAATTCATGATTCAAACATGATACACAGCATTGATTCAAGCAGATCTTGAGTATCAACAATAACAGTTTAAAAAACAGAGTTGATTCTGAAATATATGATGAAGAGACAAATGAAAACATGATTGAAAAGTCTGTAGACTTTCATAACAATGATTCAGATGTATATGATCTGTCTTACATTGTAAACTGAATAATCATACTTGATGATAGAAAGATTTCACACGACTCAGATACAAAAGTATTCAATCATGCAAGCGAGTTTGACTTTGAGCTTTGATGTAGTGATCAATCTCGTTTGATCTTCAACTGATATATCAACTGAAACTACATGCATTTTTCACTTTGCAATCAAATTATTGTTTATTGCTTCAATCAATTAATCAAGATGTTAAAGATGTTAAAAAGATGCAACAACTGAAGAAATTTGAAGAATATACTGTTTTATTTGCAGAATAGCAACAAAAGAGATTTCATCATCAAACTGATCGATTCATAAACTTGCAAAGATCTCAGTGATTATATCATAAATGATGAAACTTCTCTTCAATTCAAAGTATCAAGAAAAGACAGAAAGATACAAATGTCAAGAAATAAAATTTTAATTATTATTTTGAATTGCTTCTTCTGTGTATCAGTTAACTGATTGCTTTCATTCAGATCAACGACATCACTCATGTGAAGTATTTAAAGAACAAACGTAAGAAGCAGTTGCAGAGAGATGAGTTATACATACTCAATCTTTTTACTCATTGATGATGTTATCATGAGCAGTGTAAAAACTTCACTTGCATTTATTATCATCAAGATATAAATCATTCTTATGAAGTGATAAAATCAAAGACAGTATGATATTGAACAACAGCAATCGCGAAAGATGATAAAAAGATTGACTGCAACAATTCTTTATTCAGTCTAGTCATTGAATGACTTCATTCATGCTTAAAAGATGAAGATTCATTAATGAAATTGAAGTTTTCATCAAGCAGTCAGTTCATCACAAACACTGTCTATAGTGCAACATCATCAAGTACACTTTCATTGAGATCAACGTATGCAGCAACATTTAATTCATTAATATGCACATTGTAATTGAACTCATGATTTAACTATTGACAGTAGTAATAAATGAGTTCAATCAAGATGAGTCATCAAATACATCAAAATTCTTGTCATCATTCAAACAAACAGTCGACGTTACATGAAGAATCAACAGATGAGAAATTCTTTGAAACAAAATTACATCATTTTCAATGTCATTTTATCATCAACAATCATCTTTGTTCATTACGGTTACTTATTTGACTGATGAGTTCATTTCTACATTTGATAATCAGCTAATTTCTTCATTTAAGTTCAAGTTTTTAGTCTTTGATACTTGAATTTTCTCAGTCTTCATAGTACATCAAATAGTGAAATTTATAAAATCTAAGCAGCTTTGCACTTATGTTAAGCTCAGAAGAAGCAATGATAAGTTTAAGCATAATTGACATGCTATCAGAAAGTTTCAAACGAAGATGAAGAAAATAGATGCATAATCATATATCTTTTAAGTTGCTCATCAAGTCATGACAAGAATGAGATAAATGATGACAACAAGATAAAGTTTGTAAATTCTGAAAATTACTTCAACTTAAGATATATAGCACTTTAGCAATCATTACTTTTATCTCATAAAAGATTTAAATGATTGCATCTTGAGTGACAATAGTTAGTTTGTAAGAATAGTGATGATATTTGTTCAAGTAATTGATTTCATTTTCTTTACAATTTAGCTAAATATAATTTATATAATTTACATAGTATTTTAATTATTGAGCTCAAATTGAAGTCAATAACTTTTGAATAAACATGATTTATTAACTTTGTAATTGACATTTTTCGATTCATCTTGTTACTGACATCTCATGCACAGATAAACAGTTGAGCGTAAAAAATTATTACAATTCATCATTGCTTTGTACAAGTTATATAAAAACATTAATTGAAGATTTACAGATAATGCAACGTGTATGCTCTTTATGTGAAATGAAGATAAACAACATCAATGAGCTTGAATGTCATCTTTATCACTGTCATGTTCATTTGCATGATTGATTGCAAAAAGATTTCTGACAAAAGTTATCATCATCATCAGAATCATCATCATGCAATTTGATGCAATTCATCTGACACAATCATAAAATTGCAGAATGAGATTCAAACTTGAATGATTTTTATGATGAGAGCATTCAAATGAACATTAAAGACGAAAATCAAGAATACATGTTAATAAATAATTTTGCAGAAGAGCATATGAACATCGAGATGAATAACGCTGATTTAAATCAGAATATAAAACATATATCATCAAGAATCAAGATGATACAACTTCAGACTGAACTTCTTTTTACATCATCAGCGTTGCAAGTTGAAATCTTCATCAAGACAACTGATCATGATGTTGAAATGACAGTTGACATGTCAAAGAAAATATCAGAGTTATTGAGCTTAAATTCTCAAATAATCAAGAACATAAATAACAATCAATACTATTCATTTCAATGTAAAGCAGATTACATATTTACTCATTGACTTCATGAAATAAAGATTATCAAAAACAGTGTTAATCAATTCTTTCAAGACTTGCGCTTGCGAGTTTTACATCAACATGTCAGCTTTTATGATTTGATTTGATTTGATTTGATTTGATTTGATTTGATTTGAATTCATACACTCTTGTGACATCGATTTAAGTTCGATTCATGAGAAAAACTATGCTATGTGTATCGAACGAACAAAATTCTCTGGAAAAGAAAATCGCTCATTGACTACATGATGACTTCACGTTGTTGAAACAATAAAATTGACACTATATTATCAGTAATGAATCTATAGCTTCTATTCAGCGCGTGACGCTTGAGTAAACTCTTGATAAAAGTGTCTGTGCTGTTTGATTATGACGCATCGTCTTTGCTCTGCTCTTCATTGACGATATTTTATACAACGATGCTTTGATCTTCGATCTTCGATCGCGAAGTCGATTTCGTTGCACTCGTGATGCTCGTGATTGTAGTGCCGAAAACTACGTTCTCTTGCTCAATGATTGTCATTCATTGAGCAGAGAAATATGTGATGAAAGAGAGACACGCACGATGAAGAGATAAAGTGTGATTGTACTGAATAACTCTTTTCTTCTCTTAATTTGACTTGTGTCACGTAGACGTTGAATAGATTGTTAGTATAAACGTGCAATTGCAATTGTTCGATGTTTGACTCTGATCAATAAAAGAGAATGCGTTCTGATCGCTTCAGCTTTTATGATGTAAACAAGTGATTGATACTTATACATCAGATTTCATATGATGTTGAAAATAATGAATGACATTCTTGAACATTCACAGTCAAATTCAGTTACAAAGAAGTTCAAGAAAAGCAGCACTGCATTTTGTATCATGATATCATCAAGACACTTTGATTCTTGTTGAGTCACTCATCATTTCAAGATGAGCTGATTTACACACTCATTCAACATTATAATGTTGACAACTTTCAAGTCTATGACGAGATGCATACTGCTGATTGATGATGAGAAATGCAGAAAAAGCTTTCTAATGATGTTATCATGATATCACTGTTAATTTTCATTGATAAGACAGTCTTAATTGAGCATTGAGATGATTTATCTGCATGATTTATATATTTAATGATAGAGAATCTAAGTTGATGCACAAGATATGCTCAAAAACGATTGAAATTAATTCTTCTGAGATTTCTTCTCATAGTTGACAATGATAATAATGATATCAAGTCAAAAATTTGACACATGATGTTATCAAATACTCAAGCGTATGTGAAACATGTATCATCATGCATTAATACATGATTTCACATGTAACAGTCGTTGAAGTTATGATCAGAAACGACATTTCTGTTCTTTGTGCAAACAATAAGATTGATTGATTAATTAATTAATTGATTAATCATACATTCTTGTGACATTGATTTAAGTTCGACTCATGAGAAAAAACTATGTTATATGTATCAAATGAACAAAACTCTCTGAGAAAGAAAATCGTTTGTTAACTACACAGTGACTGCACATCATCAAGACAACAATGCTGAAACAATAGTATCAGTAATGAATCTATAGCTTTCATTCAGCGCGTGATGCTTAAATTCTTGATGCATGTTCATGCTGTTTTCTTGCTATGCATCATTCTTACTCTGCTCTTCATTGATGATATTCTATACAACGATGTCTCAATCTTCAATCGCGAAAATCATGATTTCTTTGCACTCATAATGCTTATAATTGTAATGTCAAAACTGTGTTCTTTGCTTGATGATTATCATTCATCAAGCAAGAAAATATGTGATGAAAAAGAAATGTGCATGATGAAAAAATAAAGTGTGATTGTACATAACTTTATTCTGCTCTTGTCTTATGTCACGTAGACGTTGAATGTATTGTTGATATAAATGTGCGATTGCAGTCGTAGTTGAATGCTTAGCTCTGATTAATAGTAGAGAATACGTTCTGATCATTCTTCTGTGCTTTCAATCATTCATGTAAATAGATGCATGACTTGTTGTTATAAGTAAAGAAGTTGAGCTCGTCGAGCTTTCTCAGTATATCAGCGCAGTTAACAAGTCACTACTTCTTCAATCACATGTAATCATGAACTCAAAACTCAACATCTGAATCAACTATTCTATTCAGTATCTTTTCATCACTTACTGTTCATGACGTCAATGAGTAAAGAAGTTGAGCTTGATGAACTTCTTCAGTATATTAATACAGTCAATGAGTCACAACTTCTTTAATCACTTGTAGTCATAATCTTGAGACTCATCATCTGAATTGACTATTTCACTAGTAATATCTTTTCATCTCATACTGACATCAACTTGTCATTAGTCTTCTTCATGAGTTGTAGCTGTTAGAAAGAATGCTGTCACATGAATGAAAACTCTGCATGACAACTTTCATGATCACGCAACGTTCTAACTTCAATTAAACTGCGTTGAATTAAGATTTCTTGACTCTTCTGACTTCTATTCTGCAATAGAATCAAAAGATTTGTAGTCAACATCACGTACAGATGAATCTCATTGTTGATTGCAAACAATAAGATAAAACAATGTTATTTGATAATCATTAAGTTCATGATGAATTACAAGAAACAAGTATTAATCACAGACATCAAGATGAATCAACAATGTTTTATCTATTAAGTATCATTTTATGAGCGTAAAAATTTAAACAAGACATGATTAATTTGAACGCATGCATTCACTAGAAATCAACAGAGACAACAAAGAAAAAACAATATAATTGAGAATGATTCTGCTTAAATACATTCAGTGAAAAACTTTGCATGATCACATATGTTTATCAATATTGATGAAACAATGATGATAAATGTATTACATCAATTATTTAAGAGAATCATCTTGTATCTGATGTTATGACTCAGTCAGATCATTAACGAAAGTGTTTGTACAAGTCAAAGAAGAAAAGAAATCAGATTAGCTTTAAATGATGCATCAGAAACAGCTCAGCTGAATTAAAGATTTCACGTCATTTCATCATCTAAAGACATGAAGAGATTTGTCAAGTACAGTACAATTAAGTAATGAATTGATGCAGATCAAAAGTTGATTATATGTCAGCTTATATCAGTTATTGCATCATTTCTGATCATGAGAGCATCTGCAGCAGTTCACTTCGCTTAAGCAGTGATAGACTTCGTGATACTTGCTCAGTATCATTCATATAACGAAAAAACTCTTTAATATCTTGAACATATGCTTTTTCAATTGAACAAGCTAAAGAATGTTTTTCATCATTTGTGATCTGAGTGTTCAGATACAGACGTTGATCATTTCAACATTTTAAAACTACATGCAATAACACATTATGCAAGTCAGATTTAAAAATATGATAGTGCTGATAATTTCAATACAAAGCACAGTAAGATTGCACACAAGTATTTAATAAAGATCTTTTTTGATTGCATCAACAAATGAAACACATTTCAAACATAATTATTGCATTACAATACTCGACATCTGAATCTTCTTGCAATGAAAGATATTCTTCTTCACAAGAGTATAAGACAAAGTAAGATTAATAAGCATACATTGATTGCTATGATAACATGATTCAATCATGTCTTTAATCTTCATAAAATTCAAGATGCACTCATTTGCAAATAATGCAATCAAATACAAGAGACAAAACTCAATTCAAAGTTATGATGTCATGCATCAATCTTAGTCAAAATTCTGAACATGAAGAAACTTCTTAATGTGTTAACAGTTTTCATGCGTAAGTGTTGTAACATAGTCAATGAGAAAGTTGTATTAAATAAAGAGTTAAATAAAAAGAAAAAAGACTCAATCTGAATTGAATCATACTACATAAGCGTTCATGAGTCACTTCAATGCTGAAAATGAGATGAAAAAGATGTCAACGACTTAGAGAATCTTGTCAATAATAGAGTATACTGCTCATTGAACTGACAGAAAAAGAAGAAAGTTTGAAGACGTGATTATGTTCTGATTCAGAAAAGATTGAAAGAAGTGACTGAAGCATCAATTCTGCTAAACGATTGACTGTTTGATTAACTATGACTTATTCTTTTCATTATAAATTCGTTACGTCAAGACAACAAGAATAATGAACTACAACATAATGATGCTTTCATTGAACTACTCAAATCTTGCAATGAAAAAACTTAACGTGCTATGCATGAAATGATTAAGATAAAGCACTGATTTAAAGATAATGTCAAAAATTCTTGTTCATTCAAAGTTAGTCAATTTTTTCATTCACATACAATTCTGAAAAGTGTGCATGTTGTATCAGCAAATGATAGTCATAGTGAGTCAAACAAAAATAAGTTCTTCTACATTAATAACTTCAGTGACTGAGATTCATACAATTCAATCTATGAGAAGAATTTCTTGCATAAAAAGATGAGAATAGCAGAATATTACTTCAAACATGAAAGCTGAAGATATTTGAAACTGATTCAATCTCATTGCAGACAAAAATCAAACAATGTATATGTATTATGTTTATGTTTCAGAGCATATACAGAATCATCAAAGTCAATGATGTTACATGATTAATCAACTAAAAATTATAATCATCTCTTGACTTTGCTCAATCAAATTTCTCTTAATGAACAAAAGTCTCAATTATGAATTGATGAAAACTAAAGTCAGAGTTTAATCTTACAAGAACTATGTTCTTATGAAATATACATAGCAAACAAAGCTTTGTTCATTGCAAGAGTATCATCAGTTACAAATTTGATATCATGAAGTCAGTCAGTCAAAGTCAATTGTATTAATGAATTGATCTGAAAAATTGAATTGACTTGATGATTGCAAGTGATTGTGTTATAAAGAGATGTGAGTGACTCAGTAGTAGATTCTAGATAATTGATATGTATTTCATAAATTTAGTTGAAAGCTTAAGCAATAAGTAGATCACTGAAAGTTGATATCAATTATCTCATAAACAAGATGTAGTTAGTATGACATTAATCAAATTCTGAAGTTATGAATTGCTGATGCTAAAGTTTTTTGTGATAAGCATAATTGTTAATCATAGATGCAAAAAGATTCAACAAACATCAAGTCTTTTATTTAATATAATGAATGCATTGTTGAAGATGTCATGTAAAAAGTATGTACATTACAAATGATTAATAAACAGAGTGAAAGAAGAACTTAACATTGATGAGTTTGAATACATGCAATTGAAGATGTAAATATGAAATCAAATAAGATTTTTACAGCTTATAAAATGAAAGCTAAATATAAACAAGTCAAAAGAGACTTTCAGATTGACATTTGAAATCATATATTATGAGTTTCATATTATATTCAATGATGTTGCAAGATCAAGAAGTGATTCTATATTAATGTTCATGACACAGTGATCAAATTACAATGTAAGAAGACGATTTAAAGTCAGAGAGATATGACAAAACAATCTTAAGTACAATTCTTCATCATCTTTTCAACTAAAGACACACTCACATATCTTGAATTATGTTGTCTGCAACGAAAGAGATTGCAAGAAATCTCAATCAATATCAGTCAGATCAGTCAAAAATATCATAATACAAATCAATCATGATCTCAATTGTAATACATGCTGCAAATCATAAAATTTTCTTAAATATGAAGCAGTGAAGAACTTGATTTGCATTGATGACATGAAATATGACAGATTTATAAAGTTGATTGAGAATGAGCTGAATTACGACTGTATCACAGATACAATGATATATGATTGAGCTAAATTCGTAAGAATATATATCAGCAACGAGCATGAATGAAAAACAGTATTGAAAGAAATGCATGCAGAAGAATTTATTTACTTTCTTTTTACAATTTAATTTGCTACAAACAATGATTGTATGTTTCAAATCTCTTGTGATACTCAATTCAAGCAGCTAATCACTGAAGAAATTATGTAGAATGCTTATAAAAAACATGTTCATGTTCAAGACTTTTATTATAAGATGACATAATGAAATCATGTCATAATTGAGAAATTTCAAGACTTGATGATAAGACTTATGATTCATTCAATCTCAACAAGAATTCAATGAATTTCTATTAATGTTAAATGAATCATTCTTAATGCTTGAAATAAGATAAATTTCTCTCTTATCATGAGAAAAAATCGTTTGCAACTCGACATTCTTTTTTATTCTTCTTCTCAATCATTTGTTGCATAGATTTTCTCGATGATCATACATTATCAAATCACACTAAATGACTTTCATTTTGAATGCAACATAAGAATACATTGATCTTGATGATGATGAATTTATCAAGATACTAAGTGACATTACAGAAAAAACGTCATCACATGAGCAACTTCAAGACATTATCATTGTCAAAGCGCAGCGCAGTTGAACATACAGAAATTTATGATGACAACAAGATTACAACAGATTTAAGTGACAGTGATTCTGTGAAAAAAGTCTTCAACAAAGACAGATGTGTCACTCTTGAAGTAAGAATTCATTTAAAATTTCAAAAAAATAGATGATTAATTTGAAAATAGCAAGAATCAAACATTATCAAAGCATTCAATGAAAGTATTCTTGCAAAGTTGTCATAATATTTCAAAGATTCAATGTATACAACATTGATCAATCTGATTCTTTTCAATCAATTAATAACAGATATATTAAAGTTTATTTTGATGATGATGATGTCAATAATGCAGACTGAAAATCAATAACATCATATTTATGAAAAAAGATATCACGTCAAACTAAATGTCAATTCATCATTGATTATAAGTTGATTATCAAGATTTGCACTTGTTATCTACTTATGTGAATATTGAGTGATCATGTTAATAACAACAGCAGTTCATGATCAAATATCAAAAAAGAATGACTTGATGAGAAAATGAGAGAAGCATGAAAGAAGATCGCAAATCATTTAAACAAGAAGTCAAGTCATAAACATTTTAAAGTAAAGAACATTTCAATGAAGACAGAGATTCAAAAGATAACACGCTTAAATCTTTCATTGCAAATAAGATTCATACTAAGTAAATGTATGATTTCTTTGAAACGTGATGATTGAGTATACTGAGTCAAGTACAAATCATAGTTGAAAGTGAATATGATTGACAGAAGCAATTTACAAGAAAAGTGCAAAAGAATTTGATACAAAGTCTGCTAAATAATGATGACTTTGCATGTGATTAAATATGTATTAATTGAACATTACAACATCAACTAACATGAAAAGACTTCTCAAGACAGATTTTGCGTAAGAATCATAGTGAATGTACTGATTCAGAAGTTTTACTGCAAAGTCAAAGATGAAATAGCATATCAAGAATACATGAAGATATTTTTTAATTCACTTTCTATTAATGTTGTTTTCATCGCAGTGACAATGATTGTTCATTGTATATAAGAATATGAATCAGAAGAGCACAGATTAGACAAGTTTGAGAAATTAAATGTAAAGAGTAAGTGAACATTTGCATATATCAATGATTAAAGTGATTGAAGCGAAGCTGAAATTTATAACACGCAGCAACATGAATTTACATCAACACAACATGAAATCAACAAGTTTGCAATTATCAACAAGCAATATTGAAGATTTTGTTATGTTGTATCAAGTAACAGATCAATAATGATGATATCAAGATGATCATTGACACTCAAGTTGTACTCAATATACATGTTGATTATCTTGATGATCTTTCATTATATGAGTTGAAAAATGACATGCAACTCAATTTAAACGCAAGTCATAAGAAAATACTTTCACATCAAGAAAGCATTTTCATCTTTCAATCTTCAAGATTATCATCACTTATCTTGAAAGCAGTATTATTAAATAAAGTGATAAATATTGCAATTCATAATTAAATCTTCAATCATTGATGCTATGTAAAAGAGATTGATTGAGTTGAACACAGAGAATGAATCATTGATTGATGATGTTTAAATCAACAACAGACAAATTCTTAGTCAGAGATTTCACTTAACATCACAGATTAAAAATTTATCATGTATCACATTGTGAAGTAATGAATATGAGCTTGTGATAAAGTGATAGAAAGATGATGAGTCAACAATGATTAAGATCAATTGAGAATGAAAGTTTAATAACTTATAAAATATTTTAAATATGAAAGAAAATAAATATTTGTAATATAAAGTAAACAAGACAAAGAAGATTTTAAGCAATGAGATGAAATATGAAAGCTTCATGTGTAAAATGAGAAAGAAAAGCATTGTGAATATAATTCATGAAAAGAAAGAAATTAAAGAAGAATAAAACTTAAGCACAGTGATCACTATAATCAAATGATTTGAACACAGCGAAAATTTTGCTTTATACTGCAAAAGCGCTTGTGTTGCATATGTTTACATGAGAAAACATAGTATTGATAGTGATGCAAGCGCACTGATTGAACATCTTAAATATTTTGCTCAAGAGTGCAAAAGTGCTTGTGTTGCAAGTGCTGACATGAAAGAACATAGTGCTAGAAGTGATGCAAGTGCACAATAAGAAAAGAGTGATAAGATTGAGAAGAATGACGAAGATGTGTATAGTAACATTGATTACTAGAGAAAAGAAGATGCATTGAGCACTGTAATCAGTTTGTGTGATTTTAAAGCTATGTTTGCGATAAATAATGATCGCGCTGTCAACAGCTTGATCATATTTGATGAATCTAATGAAGAAAGAACATGCAGAGATAACAGTGAATTGCGTGTCTCAATGATATTATTTAACATCGCGACTATCAATGCTACAGATATCAAGATCGTGTTTGTTGAACCAAATGACAAAGACACATAGTGCGCTCATAGAAATTCTAGAGATTTTAGCGCTTTTATGAATATGTCTCAGCTAAAACCGACGCAAATCTGAAACATGAGATTAAACGAATATTTGAGATATTGATCGCTAAAAGCGCTAAAATCTGTCTCTGTCACCCTTTACAAACTCCCGATGGTACTTCAGAATTGTCATCGAAATCGTCACCTAGGCATGTATTGGCGTATGTCTTGAGGCGGGTTGATGGTTGAAAGCACAGAAGTGACCATTGTGGCTCAAAACAGCTATGAAGTGTCGTCGTCAACTATTTTCTATGGTCTTACAAGGCTGTACTACCTAGAAAAATGATTTGCTATGAGAAGGTATTGCTATTTTACTGACGACTCTAGTTTCCGACTTCAGCCTAATGCTGCCTTACTCAACTGCCATTCATGCCTCATGTCGTTCTTTATGGGCTCAAAATCATTACGGATGACCACTCAATTAAATCAAATCTGCATTAGGCATTTTTCATCAGTGAATGCCTCATAATCCCTTCCCTTAGCCCCGGGCGCGGATGAATAATCTGAAGGCTTCCCATCTGGACTATTTTGTCTGTCCGCCTTCCTATGCTCGATTTCAGAATATCTTGCCCTAATCAGTTGTGAGAAGCTTATCAGTAGGTCATACACAACGTAGCTTGAGAGGGAGGGGTTCCCCTGGAGAATTCCTCTGATAGTCTGACGACTGAGGATTGCGGCAGGACTTGAGAAAAGGCAAGGAACCAGAATAATAGTGAAGCAGCCAAGCGAGAAGGGGAGACGTCAGTAGTCATGTAGGAATATAAAGCGGCGCCAGATCGTCAACGAAGAGTGTGGCAATTGGGTGGGGTCAAACCCAATTTTCCCCCGATTAAACTACCCAATGGGTAGGATTGCGTGCCCTTGATGGCCCAATTGGTAGGTTTTGGGTCCTCATGGTCGCCCAATTGGTCGGGTCGGGTCCTCTTGATAGCCCAATTGATGGGGTTCGAGTCCCCTTGATCGTTCAAGCATTCGCAATCAAGTCTTATATATGTATTCATTTCTTCTACACGACATTGATTTTTATATTAATTTACCAAATAAAATCTTTTTAACGAAGCAAAAAATTATTAAATATCAATCGCTTTAACGTAGTTATAATGAAAAAGCGATTAAAAGCGACGATATAATTGCGTTCAACATCGGGGACCCGGCTCGCCAATATCGACTTGCTGATTCTGCTAATGTGGCCCCGGGCTGGCTTCGGGCTGATAAGAACTTAAGAAGTCACCTATGAGCGAATCTTGCTTGAAAATTTGCCTGAAATCTTGAAATCTTGCTTCGACGAAATTTTGCAGCCGGCCCAGCCACCACTCTACCCACCACCCTACATATTCACCACCCTACTCACCATCCTACTCACCACCCTTCATGCTCACCACCCTACTCACCACCCTAACATGCTCAGCTACCAACTCAGCTACCTACTCGTTCGCCTACTCACCTGCCTACTCGCTTCAAAACATGCTTCATGCGACGTGTTCGAACACGCGTCATTCGCTTCAAGTAGGTCTAGAAGACCACTTCTCAACAAAGTAAATAAGGCAACGAGATGAGCGAAAGAATAATACGTCGCGTCTTTTCTGTTTACCTACATATCATGTAGTATGTAACCTCAAAAGAGCGCTTAAAGAAGGTTTCCAGCTAGTATATTGATGGTGTGCATTAGTCTCGCTGAGTTATAAAAGGGCCCGTTAACTCAAACTCGCGGCAGGCCTTAGTCTGCTTTTTTTCGTTCGCTGTTTCAGTATCCTCTATTTTTGCCAGCTATTCATTATCTTGATGCGCGCTCATACAAATTTTTGAGTTAACTTTCCTGCTGGCGGGAAGGCCTGGTGAAGGCATGATCTGGCGAAGGCAAGGCGGTGTGAAGGCTAGAAAGTGCTGAGAATGCTAGTCTTATAGAGACATACTTGTTGCGTGTGTGCAGAGCAGAGATCGTAGTCAACGTTGGACCACCGGAGTCTGAAATTTTTTCTTACTTCTACCATGGTACGTCTTTTAAATAATGCCATCCAGTTTGTATGACGGATACAAAGTCTTCATGAGTAAAGGAATTATATCATTAACATCGGATGGTTGGACTTGGACCAATGAAGTCTACTAATTAATGCTTCTTCTAGTTTCGAGGCTTTTGCCTCCATCATTCCCGTCGCTCGTCGAAGAATTTTATTTCTCATATCATGGTATTCAACGAACCTTCTCTGTTCATGTCCTTCTCAGGAGTCCAGTAGCCTGATTCCATGCATCTGTCGCTCCAACCATGAGTTAGCCAAAATTTTGCGACAAAAGTTGAAGCCAAGAGCTTAGACTTCCGTAGTGTTAATTCAAGCCTAAGCAAAGGCCTTGAATGATACACTATTGAGAGGCCTAGAATAAAACAGAGGTGCTGGAATATGAAAAACCTACAGTTAGGATGACGCAACAGCACAGCTTGTTCAGAGTCTTTTTCTTGCAATCGAAATTGAAGTTGCTAATGCAGATTCTGCGACCTGTGTAACCTTTGTGTTCCAGTAAATCACAATGCTTCAGGAATTTGGCTTCTTTCGCTTGTTGTTGGATTTGATCTCGGCTGCAGCCTGAGACTCGGCGCCAATCTTCTCAGCTTCGCGGAGCTCGTAAGCATGTATGCTCTCATGAAGCTTCTCGAGCTCCGTAAATCGGCCGATACATCCCCATTCCAAGATATTGTGCAACGTCCGACGAAGTGCACCAACCCCCAGATCATCTCCCAGAGCGTGAGATGCGACAGTGTTCATGTGATAGTTGCAAGTTTTCAAGTCCGCTTCAACCTCGCACCAGTGTACCCAGACCTCCATCAGCTGAGGATTTATTGTTGCAGAAAAGACAACGGAAGTGTCATCGACCCCAGAGATGATGACTGGAGCTGCTTCGACCAGGAATCTCACTTGTCTTGCGGCATTTACTAGGGTCGCACCGCCTCGACGAGCTTGATTCGTGGCTTCGTCGTACTCGCCCCGGTCGGCTTTGACCTCAATTATCATGAAGGCATGGTGCATTCCGGCGGCTATCTCTAGCAGCGCGTTGGTAGAGCCCTTTACGATAACACCGTTAGGAATCGGATACTTGTTCGTTCTAATGCCGTATGTCCTATCCGGCTTTGGATTTTTCATGCCCTCTTTTTTGGCCATGGCTTCCGCAAGGTATTTTTCCAACTGACCGTCCAGATATCTGTTCGGGACCAGCGTTCTGCGAAATTCGCTGTTATGCGTCACCATCAAACCATCAGTAAACCACTCTTTGCTAGAATGTCCCGCTTCCTCCATCACAGCTTGCTCTTCCTCGTTCAAGCGCTTGTTGGATGTGTAAATGCCCTTGATAATAAGTGGCAGTAGATGATGCAACAAAGTATCCTCATTCAAGCACCGATAGGCCTCACGGTGGTCCTGGAATCTCTCTATAGACTCTGTTTGTATTGTAGATTTGCGTTCGCCATGTACGATATCATGAATTTTGTTTTTGAAAGTCGGATGTCGGTTGTAAGCAGCGCGATTGTTGTGAAACAAGCCATGACTCTCCATGGCTTTCCCAACATCA
>JAABUV010000967.1_pt1 | contig 42853 bp, 35 predicted proteins | sample 5559971 | NCBI WGS metagenome assembly JAABUV01 (sample SAMN10711881, study PRJNA513362) | rock metagenome | isolation source: Antarctica rocks | place: Antarctica: Victoria Land, Knobhead nord | collected 2015-12-19 | reverse complement strand
GGCGACTTTTCACGAGATCGCGGCTTGAGGGGAGATGAGTCGGAGGCGTCTCGGGCCGCGTCCATTATCCCAACGGGGGCCGGGCTTTGTCGAGTCCCCGCGCGGTGGAGCTATTCAGGCCCTCGCCCCGGGGTGTAAGATACGGGTTCGGCCGCCGCCCTCCGGCCACGCGACGCCGACCTTGGAGCCCTCGACGATGCTGAATACGTCCCTCAAAGAATATGTCACTGCCCGGATCCTCCCGAACATCACGACTCCGGCCCAGTACATCGGGGGCGAGCTGAACACGGTCCGAAAGGACCACCGGGCGGTCAAGGGGACGCTCTGCCTGGCGTTCCCCGATACGTATTCGCTGGGGATGAGCCACCACGGGTTGCAGGTGCTTTACAGCCTGATGAACGCCCACGATTGGGCCTGTGAGCGGGCCTTCACGCCGCTCCCGGACTTCGAGGCGGCGCTCCGCGAGCACGAGGTCCCGCTCTATTCGCTGGAAACGTTCACGCCGCTGGGCAAGTTCGACGTTCTGGGCTTCTCGCTCCAGTACGAGATCGGCTACTCCAACGTCCTGACCATGCTCGACCTCGGCGGCGTCCCGCTCAAGGCCGAGGACCGCTCGAGCGACGACACCCTGGTGATCGCCGGCGGCCCCGGGGCCCAGAACCCCGAGCTGCTCGCCCCCTACATCGACCTGTTCGTCATCGGCGACGGCGAGCCGAGCCTGCCCGTCGTCTGCGACCTCTGGGCCACGATGAAGGGCGATACCTCCCTGACCCGGGCCGACAAGCTGGCGCGGATCGCCGGGTCGGTCGAGTGGGCGTACGTCCCCCGGTTCTACGAGATGGATTACGCCGAGGACGGGACCATCGCCGAGATCCGCCGGAACCGCGATGACGTCCCCGCCGCGATCAAGCCGTGCGTGATTCAGGGGCTCGACGACATCCCTTTGCCGACGGCCCCGATCGTCCCGTTCGTCGAGACGGCGCACGACCGGATCGCCATCGAGATCATGCGCGGCTGCCCCTGGCAGTGCCGGTTTTGCCAGTCCACCGTCATCAAGCGCCCGCTCCGTTATCGGTCCGTCGAGACGATCGTCAACGCCGCCCTCGAAAGCTACAAGAACACCGGCCACGATGAGATCAGCCTGCTCTCGCTGTCGACCAGCGACTACCCCAAGTTCGAGGAGCTGGTCACGAAGATGTCCGAGGTCTTCACGCCGCTGGGCGTGAAAATCTCGCTGCCGAGCCTCCGGATCACCGAGACCTTGAAGAAGATCCCCGCGCTGCTCCAGGAGGGGCGCCGAGGGGGCCTGACCCTGGCGCCCGAGGTGGCCCGCGACGATATGCGCGAGCAGATCCGCAAGCCGATCGACAACAAGGACCTGTACGAAGGGGCGGCCGAGGCGTTCCGGAGGGGATGGCGGAAGGTCAAGCTCTACTTCATGTGCGGCCTGCCCGGCGAGCGTGAGGCGGACCTCGACGGGATCGTCGAGATGGCCGAGACAATCGCCCGGATCGGCCGGGAGGTGACCGGCCGCTACGCCGACGTCACCGCCAGCGTCTCCAACTTTGTCCCCAAACCCCACACGCCCTACCAGTGGAACGGGATGAGGGACCGCGAATACTTCCAGTGGGCCCACCGTTACCTCCGCTCCAAGGTCAAGATCCGCTCGGTGACCCTGAAGTGCCACTCGATCGAGACCAGCCTGCTCGAAGGGATCCTGACCCGGGGCGACCGCCGGGTCGCCGCGGCGCTCGAAGAAGCCTGGCGACGCGGGGCCCGGCTCGACGCCTGGACCGAGCACTTCGACGCCCGTCGGTGGTGGTCGGTGTTCGACGACCTCGGCATCGACGTCTCGTTTTACAGCCAGCGGACCCGGCCGGTGGACGAGGTCCTGCCCTGGGATCACATCCACGTCAAGAAGGGCCGTGAGTACCTGGCCAAGGAGCAGGGGCGTTCGATCGTCCAGCTCGCGGCGATGGCGGAGGCGGTCTGAGGGCGATGACAGATCGGAGATTTCAGATCAGAGAACATCCCAATCTGGGCTCTGAAATTCGGGATCTGGTATCCATGATCGGAGTTCCGTCCGGAGGTCGGCGGCATGGCGAAGTGGGACAAGCGGACCCTCAAGCTTCCCGAGAAGCACGGCTGGCACGCCAAGCCGGGATTTAAAATCTTCGTCGCCGACCGGGGCGCCGTCCGGTTCGACTTCCCCGAGGACTGGGTGGTCATCCCCTCGGCCGACTCGATCAAGTTCCACGACAAGGAGCCGCCCGACGACGACTGCACCCTGGCCGTCTCGGTCATGCGGCTCCCGCCGGGCGACTGGAGCGGCCTGCCGGTCGCGACGCTGGTCAAGCAACTCGTCGAGCACGACCGCCGTGAGGTGATCTCGATCGGCGAGGTCGTCGAGGTCAAGCGGGCCGACCTCGACCTGGCCTGGGCCGAGGTCCGCTTCATGGACCCCAACGAGAAGCGCCCGGCCCGATCGCGGACCTGCCTCTCGCGCGCCTCCGACGTCCAGCCGCTGATCACCTTCGACTTCTGGGAGCCCGACGCCCCCCGGCTCGGCAAGGTCTGGGACGAGATCCTCCGGTCGCTCCGGGTCGCCGAGCCGATCATCGACCCGGCGCTGGGACAGCCGAACCGGGGGTAGGCGGTCCTGTGAAGACGAACCTCACGATCCGGAACTGCCCGGCGACGTTCCGCTTCGAGTGCTCGGAGCGATGGGGCGAGCTTGCCCCCACCGACGACCCCACGGTCCGCCACTGCGGCCGTTGCGGCTCCGACGTCTTCCTCTGCGCCGACGACGAGGCGACGATCGCTCATGCGAATCTCGGCCACTGCATCGCCCGCGAGGTGCCGGACCATGTGGAATTGCCCAGAGTGGTCGTGGGGCGGCCGGCCGAGCCTATCGTTTCGACCCACCAGCAAGAAGAAGCCGGCCGATGGTCGGCCCGCGAGAGGGGGATCGATGACGCCATCCGCAACGCCGCCCGGTCGTCCCGGTCGTGCCCTCGTTGCTCCTATCCCGCTTCCGACTGGCGAAAAACCTGCCGTGTCTGCGGCCACGAGATGGGACGATCAGTCGTCGGGCCGGGTATCTGACCCCGGCCGAAGGAACTCGACGAAGCCCTCGCCATGACCCCCAGCCCATACCATCCCGTAACCTCTTCACGATGGGCCTGGGCCTGGCTCGCCCTGGCGCTCGGGTGGGTCGCGCTTGTTCGCGTGCCGCTGGTCCTCAACGCGGGGAATCACCTCGATAGCGACCTGGCGGTCGACGGCCTGACCCTGCTCGGAGCCGCGAACGGCCACTGGCGATGGCATTATCCGGCGACCCCGTTCATCGGGATCGCGCCGGTCCTGCTCTCGTGGCCGCAGGCGGTGGCGTGGGGAACGAACCCGATCACGCTGGTTTCGGGCGGGGTGGTCGCTTATGCGTTGGTGGTCGGGGCGACGTTCGCGATGAACCGGCGGGCGTTCGGGTCCTCGGTGGCGGCCTGGGGGCTGGTCCCGCTGGCGTTCGCCTCGACGGGGACGGTCTGGCTCTCGGGGCGGATCACCGGCGGGCACCTGCTGACGGTCGCCTGGCATGCGGGAGCGTTCGCCCTGCTCGCTGACGTCTTGAGGCGGGGCGGGGCGGCCCGGTCGGCGGCGCTGGGGCTCTGGTCGGGGTTCGGGCTGTACCTGGATTCGATGTTCGCCGTGAGCCTGGTCGGGATGGCCGTGGCGGCTGGGTTGGGCTGGTGGTCGGGGCGGGGCGGGGGGGGGATGGCAAGCGTCCTGGCCTTCGGGCTGGCGATGGGGGTCGGCGTGGCCCCTCGGTTCGTCGGGAAGTGGCTCGACCCCCACGACGCCTACCAGGGGCAGTTCGATCCGGCCACCCGGCTCGACCTCGTGGCCCGGAACGCCCGGATCCTGGCGCTGGACTGCCTGCCTCGGCTGGTGGCGGGGCACCGACTCCCGGCGCTCCAGGCCGAGCCCGACCCGGCCAGGCTGGCCGGTGGGGCTCGGTCGACTCGCCCGGGGGGAGTCCCGTGGCTGGCTCTGGTCGTCTCGGCGGTCAGCCTCGGCCTGTTCGCCCGGGCAATGCTGGCCTTGTTGGTGGGCCGGGCGATTTCGCCGATGGATCCCGTCGGCCGGGCGATCCGATGGGGCCTGCTCGCTTCGACCGGGGCGGTCCTCGCGGGGTTCCTTGTCAACCGGACGATTGCGAACTCGGATAATTATCGCTATCTGGTCACCGTACTGGTCCCCTGGTCCTCGGGGTTCGGGCTGTTGATGGCCCGGATCGCGGGCGGGAAGCCGGGCGGGTGGCGGCGGGCGGGACTGATCGCCGCGGGGTTCGCCGGACTGATGGCGGTGGACTCGGCCCGGTGGTACGCTCGGTTTGGTTGGATCGATGGGGCGGGGTTGCCGGTCCGGAAGGCATTTGACGACCCGGCGCTGGGCTGGCTCGATCGGCATCCCGGGGTCGCCTCGATTTACGGGGATTACTGGGACGTGTATCGCCTGTCGTTCCTGACGGGGGGTCGGGTCCGGGGCGTCCCGTTCTCCGAGTACCCCGAGCGGTTCCCCGAGGTCGCCCGGGGGCTCCCGGGGGGCCGGCCGGAGATCCTGATCGTCCGCCCCGACGGGTTCGGCCCGCGCTACCGGGCCCGGGCGATGGCGGAGGGGGCTCGCGAGGTCGAGCGGTCGGCCGGGCTCTCGATTGTCGTATGGCCGTGGTGGACTTCGCCGTGAGCATCGAGGAGCCGCCCGAGCCGGCGGCGTGGGTCCCGCTGAACCGCCCCTGGGGACTCGGCGACTTCCTGGCCCTGGCGGTGTGGACGGCCTCGCTGGCGGCCTTCTTCCGCGACGCGGTGTTCTTCCGGGGAGCGCTGTTCTACTACGACATCACCGAGATCAATTATGCCTACCGCGATTTCCTGGCCCGCGAGATGCGCTCGGGTCGGTTCTCGCGGTGGCATCCGGGAATCTCCAATGGGCTCCCACTCTACGCCGAGAGCCAGGCGGGCTACTGGCACCCGCTCAAGTTCGCCTTGTACCCCTGGCTGGCGACCTGGCAGGCGCTGAACCTGGACACGGTCCTCTCGGTCTGGCTGACCGGGTTGGCGATGTACGGCTGGCTCCGCCGCCACGTCGGGCCGGCGGGGGCCCTGACGGGGGCCGCGCTGTTCGGCCTGAGCGGGTTCGTCTGGGCGCACCTGATTCACACGAGCATGACCAACGCCCTCATCAGCGTCCCGCTCGCGTTCTGGGCGCTGGAGGTGGCCTGGGACGGTGGGCGGCTCCGGGGGGTCGGGCTCGGGGCCCTGGCGCTGGCCTGCCAGGTCTTCGCCGGACACTTGCAGGATACGATCCTGACGGGCGGGGCGCTGGGGCTCTACGCGACCTGCCGGGCGGCGACCGCCGCGAACCTCCGGGCCCGGGTCAAAGCGGTGGGGTTCGTGGCGTTGCTGGGGGTGCTGGGGGTGGCGGTCTCGGCCGTCCAGTGGGTCCCCTCGAAAAACCTGCTCGACCGCTCGCCGCGGACGGGAGGGCTGACCTGGGAGAAGATCACCTACGGCTCATGGTCGCCCGAGCTGCTGCCGACGCTGGTCGTCCGCGAAGCCTACGGGACCGTCGCCCGCGACACTGACTGGCCCGACGGCTATTACCCGTATCACGAGATGAATACCTACCTCGGGGTGATCGGCCTGGCCCTGGCGGTCGTCGGCGCGGGGGCGAGTCGCGACCGGTGGGTCGCCTCGTGGATCATCCTGGCGGGCGTCGGCTGCCTGTTCATGCTCGGGCGTTACAGCGCTTTGTTTGACTACATGAACTGGGTTCCGGTGGTGGGCAGCTCGCGGATCCCGGTCCGGTATCACTTGTGGGTCTCGCTGGCGGTCGCCGCGCTGGCGGCCGTCGGGGTCGACCGACTGGCCCGGCCGGGCCGGGTCCGACTGGGCCCGGCGGCGTGGCTGGTCGGGATCCTGGTGGCGGGGTCGATCGCGATCGCGGCGTACCTGTACCTGCCCGCCTGGACTGAATACCGGCGCTGGAACACGGCGGAGTATCGCGAGCATTTCCGATGGCTCGGGCGCGAGTTGGCCGTCGGGGTCGCCCGGACGGCCGCGCTGGGGCTGGCGGCGTGGGCCCTGATCTCGCGGGCGGCGAAGGAACCCGAGGCGCGGCGGAGGGCCCGGCGGATGGCCCCGGTCCCGCTCCTGGTGATCGCCGACCTGCTCGGCTCGCACCTCGCGGACGTCCCGACGATCGACCCCAGGTTCTGGACCGAGCCCCCCGAGTCGGCCCGCCGGATCCTGGCCGACCCGGGGACGATCCGGGTCTTCGGCGTCGCCGAGAAGTCGGCGGCCGAGCCGGGGTTCGCCTCGCGACCGGTCGACTTCTTCGAGGTTCGCGACACCTTGGCCTGGAGCCTCCCGCCGATCTGGGGTCTCCGGTCGGCGATGGAGCATACGCCGATCTATCCTCGGCGGATGGAGACCTACCACGAGCACGCCGGCCCCGGCCTGGCCCGATTCGAGACCGAGGGGGTGACCCACATCGTCACCGCTCGCCCGATCCCCGGCTTCCCCGGGCCCGTCGAGCGGGCGGGCTCCGCCGCGATCCACCGGGTCCCGGCCGCCCAACCTCGGGCCCGGCTGATGGGCCGCCCCCGCTATGTCGCCGACGAGGCCGGGGCCGCCCGGGGGCTCGACGAGATGGGCCCGGCGATCCGGGATCGCTTGATCGTCGAGGATCCCACCCGCCCGATGCCCGAGGATGCCATCGCCGACGGGTCGGCCCGGATCGCGGTCGACCTGCCGGAGCGGGTCGAGGTCGAGGTCGACGCCAAGGCCGCCGCCTACCTCGTCCTGGCCGACACGTTCGACCCCGGCTGGTCATCGACGGTCGACGGCCGGCCCGCTCCGATCCGCCCGGCCTTCTCAGGCTTCCGGGCGGTGTTCGTCCGGGCGGGGACGCACCGGGTCGTCTTCACCTACGAGCCCGCCGGTTTCCGATCCGGCCTGGCCCTGACGGCTGCCGGCCTGCTCGGCGTCCTGGCATGCCTGGCCTGGCCCCGACCCGTGGCGGAGCCCGACCCGGCCCACGCGCCGGTGTCCTGGCCGAGCCGCTGGCCGGTCGGGTTCGCGGGAATCCTGATCCTGTTCGTCCTGGCCTCGGCGGTGAAGGTCGGGCCGGGGGGGATCGGGCTCCATCCTCGTTGGGAGGGGTCGTTCCACCGCTTCACCTGGGCGGCCGGGATCGAGGCGATCAAGCCGATGAGCAAGATGCTCGGGCGATGAGGCGGGTCGAGTCTCTGGCTTCTCGGACTGGCGTCGGATAGGCTGTTCAGGGTCGGCCGAAGGGCGATCGGCCCGTCCCGACCCGTCCGGGTCTCGGGTGGGGCGGCACGGCCAGGGAGGCGAGGCGTCATGCGCAACCGGCTCGGTCGAAGGCGGTGGGTGCTGGCGGGCTCGGCGGCGTCCTGGCTGGCGGCGACCCTCGCCCCGGCCCCGTCGTCGGCGGCGGCTCCGGGTGTGACCCGAGAGCAGGTCGAGCAGTCGATCAAGAGCGCGGTCAAATATCTGCTCAAGACCCAGCGACCCGAGGGGACCTGGGGCACCGAGCCCGGCGAATCGGCCCTGGTGACGCTCGCCCTGCTCACCGCCGGGGAGTCCCCCGACTCCGAGCCGATGCGGCGGGGGCTCGACGCACTCCGGAAATGCCGGATCAATGCGTCGCATGAGACCTACACCCGGTCGCTCCTGACGATGGCCTTCGCTGCGGCCGACCCCGAGAAGTTCCGCGACCAGATCGCCGCCCACGCCGAATGGTTGGAGCAGGCCCAGACCCGATCCGGGGCCTGGAATTACAGCGAGGGGGGCGGCCGGAGCGGCGGCGACAACTCGAACACCCAGTACGCCCTGCTTGGCCTGAACGCCGCCAGCGAGGCCGGCTTCGCCGTCCGCCCCGAGGTCTGGCTCCGCTCCCGACGCTACTGGGAGCTGACCCAGAACAGCGACGGGAGCTGGGGCTACCACCCGGGGAACGGCTCGACCGGGAGCATGACCTGCGCCGGGATCGCCAGCCTGGTCATCACCGGCCTGAAGCGTGTCCAGGGCCGCGAGCAGCTCGTTGGCGATCGGATCGAGATGTGCGGCGAGGAGTCCGTCAGCCTCAGCCTCCAGCGTGGGATCGACTGGATGTCGACCCACTTCGACGTGGGTCAGAACATCAACTCCGGCCAGTTATGGCACTTCTATTACCTCTACGGCCTGGAGCGCGTCGGCCGGCTCAGCGGCCGGCGGTTCTTCGGGAGCCACGACTGGTACCGCGAGGGAGCCGGGTACCTGGTCCGGAACCAGGACCCGCTCCAGGGCTACTGGCGGGGGCAGGGTTTCGAGGCCGACCCGGTGGTGACCACCAGCTTCTCGCTCCTGTTCCTGGCCAAGGGGCGGGCGCCGGTCCTGGTCAACAAGCTCCGCCACGGCCCGGGAGCCGACTGGAACAACGACCACGACGACATCACCAACCTCGTCGGCGTGGTCTCGCGCGACTGGAAGCACCTGCTCACCTGGCAAGTCGTCGACCCCAACGTCGCGACGGTCGAGGACATGCTCCAGGCCCCCATCGGCTACTTCAACGGACACGAGGCCCCGACGCTGAACTCGGAGGGCAAGGCCCGGCTCCGCGACTACGTCGAGCAGGGCGGGGTGATCGTCGCCGAGGCTTGCTGCGGCCGTCGCGAGTTCGACCGAGGCTTCCGGGCCTTGATGAAGGAGGTCTTCCCCGAGCCCGAGCTCGACCTCCACCCGCTGGCCGAGGACCACGCCGTCTGGCGCTCGAAGTACCGGCTCGACCCCGCGGTCCACCCGCTCTTTGGGATCGAGCACGGCTGCCGGACCGTGGTGCTCTACTCGCCCGACGACCTGTCCTGTTACTGGAATCAGCTCGAGAACACCCCGGGGAACCCCCGGGTCCGGGCCGCCACCGCCCTCGGGCAGAACATCGTCGACTACGCCACCGGCCGCGAACTTCCCGCCGACAAGCTCGCTGCCCGCGACGTGGCCGACTTCAAGGAGGACCGCCCCCGCCGCGGAGCCCTCCGGATCGCCAAGCTCCGCCACGCCGGCGACTGGAACGTGGCCCCGCTGGCCATCCCCAATTTAACCACCGCGCTCCGCGACAAGCTCAAGTTCGACGTGGTCATCAACCACAAGGAACTCTTCCCCCGCGACCCCGGCTTGGTCCACTACCCGCTGATCTACCTCCACGGCCGGGCGGCCGTCGAATTCTCCGAGGAGGACAAGGTCGCCCTCCGCCGCCACCTCTCCCCGGGAGGCGGGACCCTCTTCGCCGACGCGGCCTGCGGGAGCGACGCCTTCGACGCCTCGTTCCGCCGGTTCGTGGCCGAGCTGATGCCCGGCAACCCCCTGGTCCCGATCCCCCGGCATGACGACTTCTACACCCGGAAGCTCGGCTACGACCTGGCCGACGCCCGGCGGACCCCCGCCGCCGGGGGCAAGGCCGACTTCCCCGAGCTCGAAGGCGTCCAGGTCGACGGCCGGTGGGCGATCATCTACTCCAGGTACGACCTGGGCTGCGCCCTCCAGAAGCAGGCCGGGATCGACTGCAAGGGCTACACGCATGAAAGCGCCCTGCGGATCGCCACCAACATCGTGCTCTACGCGACGCTGCCCTGAGCGGCCGTCGCCCGGAACTGGAGAAGGATCAAAGGCCATGACTTCGCAACGGATGATATTCTTCGCTGCGGTCGGGCTGGCGCTCGCCGTGACCCTTGGTTACATGCAAACCGCGCCGGCCCAGATCGGAATTGGCGGAGGCGGCTTCGGGCCCGTTCCGGATCCTTCCCAGATCACCAGCGTCGGGACCAACAAACTGATCGCGGTGGAGACGCCCGCCAAGGATGGGGTCAAGGTCTACAGCATCGACGAGGGGATCTGGACCGAATATCGGGCCCCCAAGGGGATTCGGACCCGCCCTTGCGGGGCTGTCGACTACGTCGCCACGATGCCCGAGGGCCCGAAGATCACCCAGCTCGCCGCCTTCAGCGACCCGTCCAAGGGCTGGATCACGCTCGACCTTCCGGAGCCCGCCCCGGGCAAGTTGTGGGGGCCGGTGCTCGGCCCGACCATCGCGGTCTATGTCGACGGCCGCCACGTTTACGCCTTCAGCTCCCTGGCCTCGAAGTGGGGCGTCCTGGAACTTCCGCCCAAAGGGGCTAAACCGAATCCGATCATCGGGTCGCGAGTCGCGACCGTCACACATGGAGATCGGATCTACATCTTCAACGGCAAGTTCGGCCGGTGGGACGACTCCGGCGACAAGCCGAAGTGATCCCGACCCGGCTTGACCGCCGGCCGCCTCCGCTTTAACCTCCCGGCCCCGGGCGACAACCGGGCGGGGTCCGGAGGGCGGCTTGACGACGATCATCTGCCCGGGGTGCGGTTCGGAGCCCCTGGGCGGGCCCGAGTCCTGGACCTGTCCCGGGTGCGGGGCCGCTTATCGGGGCCTGCGCGGGATCATCGACCTCCGGACGGCCGAAGATGGCTTCCTTGCTAACCGGGACGACTGGGATTACGCCCGCCGGCTCGACGGCGACTTCGACCGGCTCGACTTCCGGGGCCTGCTCGACCGCTACTTCGACCTCTCGCCCGGGATCACGCCCGACCTCCGGCGTCGGCAGGTCGCCCACATCCTGACCGCGTCCGACCGGGTCCGGCACTGGCACGACGCGCTCGGGCCGTCAGCCGACGCAGGGCCGCTGCTCGACCTGGGGTGTGGGAGCGGCTCGTTCCTGGCGGCCTCCGGCGGGTCGGGTCGGCCCCTGGCCGGGGTCGATATCGCCCTCCGCTGGCTGATCGTGGCCCGGAAGCGGCTCGACGAGGAGGGCCTGTCGGACATCCCGCTCGCCTGCGGCTGCGCCGAGCGGCTCCCGTTCGCCGATAAGACCTTCGCCGGAGTGGTCGCGGGCGACGTGATCGAGCACGTCGCCGACCAGGCCGCCACGCTGGCCGAGGCCCATCGGGTCCTTCGCCCCGGCGGGAGGCTTTTCCTCGCCTCGCCGAACCGATTCAGCCTGTCCCCCGAGCCGCACGTCCAGGTCTGGGGCGTCGGCTATCTGCCCCGGGCCTGGATGATTCCTTACGTACGAATGGTGTCAGATGGCGACTTCCGGGCAATCCGGACGCTGGGATCGGGCGAATGGAAGCGTCTGCTCCAGCGTAGTCCGTTCGGGGGCGGATCCGTGGTCGCCCCGGGATTGCCCGCCGCGGACCTCGGCCAGTTCGGGCCGATCAAGCGTCGATTGGCCCGGGCGTACAACCGCGCCGTGGCCAGCCCGATCGGCCAGATCGCGGCCCGGGCGATCGGGCCCCTGTTTCATGTGACGTGTTCGAGGAATGGTTAAAATTCGCTGTGTTGATCATAAAGAGGTTGCCCGAATGGTGGGCACGCCCCGGCCTCCCGGTGGCGTGCCGTGGGCCTTGCTCCATTCGCCGTCGACGCAGGTCTCGATCAGCGCGAACTCGGGCCCGGTTAGTCCGCCGTCCATCCGGTATCGGATCAAGTTGGCGGGCCGGCCGGGTTTGATGGCGGGCTCGGGGCGGCCGAGGAGCCGGGCTGGATTTGCGGTCGCGGCGCGGATGGCCTGGAGCGGTGACAGGCCGGCGTCGCGGATCAGGGAGTTGACTCCGGCCTCGATCCCCCGGTTGGCCCCGGCCAGGTAGGGCGTCCCGGCGACGAGGATCTTGCCCGACGGGTCCACTTCCCACGCGCCGTAGCGTCCGGGTGGGAGGCCCGCCAGGGGGCTGGCATCACTGACCAGGATCGAGCGGTCGGGCGACTTGGCGCGGACCAGGACGCGGAGGACGCCGGGATCGAGGTGGTGGCCGTCGGCGATCAGCGAGGCCCAGAGGCCGTCGGCGGCGGCCTGGTCCCAGATCGGGTTGGGGTGGCGGGCAATCGGCGAGGCGATCCCGTTGCCCAGGTGGGTCGAGAGCCGGGCCCCAGCCTCGACGGCGGCACGGAGGGTCGGCCCGTCGGCCGCGGTATGACCCAGGGCCACGACCACCCCCTCGGCCGAGGCCCGGCGGATGAAGTCGATCGCCCCGGGCCGCTCGGGCGCCAGGGTGACGATCGCGACCCGGCCGCCCGATCCGTCGCGGAGGGCCCGGAACTCCTCCCAATCGGGGTCGCGGACGGCCCCGAACGGGTGGGCCCCCCGATAGCCGTCGACCTCGGAGATCCAGGGCCCTTCGAGGTGGATCCCGAGGACCAGCGCGGCGATCTCGGGGAAGGCTTCGCAAGCCCTGGCGATCGTCCGGACGCCGTGGAGCAGGTGATCGGGCGGGGCGGTCATCAGGGTCGGGCAGAGCCGGGCCGTGCCGAGAGAAGCCTGGGCGCGGACGACGGCCACCACCTGCTCAACGGTCAGGGCCGGGTCGGAGAACGAGACGCCCCATCGGCCGTTGATCTGGATGTCCCAGAACGCCGGCGCGATCCAGTGGTCCGGGTCGCGCTGTTCCTCGGGGCCTTCGGCCGGCAGGACCGACGCGATCCGGCCCGCCTCGACGGCGACCTCGACCCAGCGGCCGGTCTCGAAGTGGCGGGCGACCCGGCGCACCGGTCAGGGCCCGGCCATGAGCCGGACGTTGTCCACCCGGCAGACGACGTCCTGGAAGTCGTCGTTGGTCGAATATTCCCAGCCAATCAGGTAGCTGTTCGGGATGAACTTGCCAGTCGCCCGGTCCTTGAATGGGTAGATCATCGCCTTGTACGGCTGCTTCGCCAGCCGCCGATTCCGGGCAGCGACCACCTTCGGCTCGGTGTAGACATCGCTCTCCTTCAAGCCGTCGTTGGAGACCCAAAGCCCGAAGGGGGCGTCGCCGGGGTCGAAGCTCGTCTTCGAGCCCCCGGCCAGCGGGGGCGGGGCGAACTGGCCGTCCTGGAAGTCGGCGGTCCTGTGCTTGAACTGGTACGACCAGAGCTCGGCCTTGTCGGGGTTGGCGGCGTCGAGTCCCGGCCGATACCAGCCGCCCCGGTTGACGGTCTCCAGCCCGAGCGCGATGACGGGCGTGCAGGTCACCGGGCCCGGCCCGGCCTTACGGAACAGGCCGGGGGTCGCCAGGGGCTTATCCTTGACCGGGTTGGTCAGGTCGCCGAACATCGAGAGCCCGTAACCCTTCTCCAAAACGACGACCCAGTCGGGCTCGTTTGGCCCGGGGGCGACCTTCGGCTGGTTCGGCTCCTGGCCGGGGGAGCCTGCGGACAGCCCCGCCAGGACGGTCAAGGCCAGCGGGAGGGCTCGTCTCATGGTGGGCGGCTCGCGACCGGGAGTTGCGGGGCCGGGCGATCGCCCGACGGTCCCACTGTAACAGCGTGGCGACCCGCATCAAGGTCCGACCTCGGGGAGATTTGACGATGACGCCCGCGAATCTCGCCCTCGCGAGCCCGGCGACCTCGACCCGGTCCGGAGTGCCGTGTGCGGCATCTCCGACGGATTGAGGAGGCTCGTGAGTTCGCGAAACACCGACCCGCGACCCATGCTCTCTTTGGGGATGGGATCGAGGCCGATCCGCCCCGCTTCGGGCCCCAGGACGACGCTTCGACCGCCGAGGACGCTGGCTTTCCGAGCCACCCGGACCACGATCCTCCTCTCGCTCCTCGCCCTGACCGTCGCGTCGCTGGGCGGCTGCTCCTACGTCAACGCAAGGTTTACCGCCGGGAACCTCTCGGACCGGATCCTCGACCAGACCTCGGAGTCCCGTCGACGCGAGAGGGCCGATCGGCTGGCGATCGGCCCCTCGGCGATGGCTCCGGGATCGGCCAGGATGCTCAGACGAGGTCCTTGAGGGCCTTGAGCGGGACGGCCTTGATCACCTTGCGTGCCGGCTTGGCCTTGATCGTCATCGGCTGGCCGTTGAACGGGTTGACGCCCTGCTTGGCCTTGGTGGCCGGCTTGTCGACGACCTTGAGCTTGAGCAGGCCGGGGACCACGAAGATCCCCGGTCCCTTCTTGCCCAGGTCCCTGGCGATCGACTCGCTCATCGCGTCGAAGACTTCGGAGATCTGCTTCTTGCTCAGGCCGGTCTTCTCGGCGAGCATCCCGTAGATCTCGGACTTAGTCGCCTGCTTGGGCCTTGGAGCGGCCGACTTGTCGCCCTTTTTCGAGGCGGAAGCGGGGGGAGGAGAAGGGGCGGAAGCGGAGGCGGCGGCCTTAGGCTCGGCGGCCTTGGGCTCGGCGGCCTTGGGGGCGGCTTTCTTGGCCATGGGACGTGGGGCCCTTCCTGGATGGGACGGTTCGCAAGGCTGGCGAGTCGACCGTCCCGGCCCCTCCGGTGAGGCCGGGCTCCGCGGCTCCTGACCAACCTTTTCGACGGGGGACGTCGAGAACATACAGGAAAAATCGGGGTCCGGCACGCTATCCCTCGATTTTTCCCGGGATTTCCGGCTTTGGCCGTGGCGATCGTCTGAAAATCCCGGGGAAACCCGGCCCAACCGGAGTACTCAGGCTCCCGCCCTCTCCGCCTCGCGCGGCTCGAAACCCATCAGGAACCGGCCGGTCGCCGACATCATCGCCACGGCGAAGCCCGCCGCCGCGAACGCCTGGGCGCTCCGCTCGGCCTGGGGGAAGTCGTTGAACGAGCGGTGCATGTGGGCGCTCCCGTCGCTGATCCGGAGCAGGATCGTCGGGCCGGCCGTACGCTTGGGATCGAACATCGCCTCGGACTCCCGGGTGGGCCTGATCGCCGGGCGGCCTCGTCGGATTGGCCGCCTCCACACCAACCCTAGTCCCTGTTTCGGTCCGGGCGGGCCGGATCGGGCGGGGCTTCGGCCCGGCTTGCGGCGGCGGTGGGCCGGGGTTACGCTGGACTCCCGACTCCGAACGAGCCCGGCCCGCGGTCCCGCCATCGCCGCCGGACGGAGTCCCAGCGACCTCGGCCCCCGGGAGCTTTCTCCACGATGACCGACCCCGTCCGCCTGTCCCGCCGCGACTTCCTCCAGACCTCGGCCGCCGCCGGGGTCGCCGCGACCCTCCCCACCGCCGCCCACGCCGGGGCCCTGGGTGCCAACGACCGCCTGAACATCGCCGTCGTCGGCATCGGAACCCGAGGGGCCCAGCTCATGACCCCGCTGGTCGAGTGGTCGCAGGCCGGGACGCACAATGTCCGGGTCACGCGGGTCGCCGAGATCTACACCAAGCGGCTCGACCGGGGGCTCGACAAGGTCGCCCAGGGCGGCGGCAAGGCCGAGGGGGCCCGCGACTACCGCCGGGTCCTCGACGATAAGGACGTCGATCTCGTCGTCGTCGCCACCCCGGACCACTGGCACCACAAGATCGCCAGCGAGGCCCTCCGGGCCGGCAAGCACGTCTACTGCGAAAAGCCGATGTGCCATACCATCGACCAGGCCAAGGACCTGGTCAAGGTCGTGGCCGAGACCGGCAAGAAGCTGCAAGTCGGGGTCCAGGGGACCAGCCTCGGCGTCGCCGACAAGATCCGCGAGCACATCCAGAAGAACGGGATCGGCAAGCTGGTTCTGGCCCAGTCCAGCCTCACCCGGAACAACTCCGCCGGTCAGTGGCGCGACTACGGCGAGTACGACGCCGACGCCAAACCCGGACCCGACCTCGACTGGGACCAGTTCCTCGGCCACCAGTACGGTCTGGCCCCGAAGCGCGACTGGCACGCTCCCCGCTACTTCCAGTATCGCTGCTACTGGGATTACTCCGGCGGCGTGGCCACCGACCTCTTCTTCCACCAGCTCGCCTTCCTGGTCAAGGCGATGGGCGTGGGGATGCCCAGGCAAGTCGCCGCCGCCGGCGGGATCTACTGCTTCGGCGAGGACTCGAAGACCCCCCAGGGCTTCCCCGACGACCGCGAGAACCCCGACCTGTTCAACATGTTCGTCGACTACCCCGGCGGCCCGACCGTCACCCTGCTCGGCTCGCAGGTCAACGACGTCGCTTTGACCGAGCTGATCGGCGGCCACGACGCCACCATCGTCATCGACCGCAAGAACGACTCGGCCAAGGTCATCCCCCAGACCTCGACCGGCCGGATCAAGGAGACGATCACCCTCCAAGGCGACGGCGCCATGAACGAGCGAGTCCACTTCGCCAACCTGTTCGCCGCGATCCGCGACGGCGCCGCGCTGAACTGCCCGGTCGAGCTGGGATATCAAGTGAACGTGGCGATCGCCATGGGCGTGATGGCCTACCGTCAGAAGACCGTGATCGCCTGGGACCCCAAGGCCGAGAAGGCCGGGCCGGCCGCGGCTTGTTGCGAAGCCGGCGAGGATTGAGCCGGGTCAAGGACCCGCCGGATCGTGACGCCCGGCCCCGGGGAATAGGGACCTTCCCCGACCGGGCGACTCAGGGTCCGCCGACGGTCAACGTGTAGACCTTGCTCTTGGCTCCGGGGACGGTCAGCCGGCCTTGCAAGATTTCGACTCGCCCCTCGTGCTTGACCCGGACCTTCCAGCGGGTCGGGGCGGCGACGCCGCCGTTGCCTCCGTAGTAGAGGACGAACCACCGGTACTCGCCGGGCGGGCCTGGCCCGAGGTCCTTCGAGCCGTCCGCGGCCTGCTTGAGCCAGTAGATGTTCTCGGGGCCAAACCCCTCGACGTTGTCGACGTCGAGCTCGCCGCCGAACTTGCCCCGGGGGTCGTTCCAGAAGATTTCCTTGCCGCCGGGCTCGATCACGTGGAGGTCGATGTCGGCCTTGGAATCCCAGAGGAGGGTGAACTGGGGGTCGCCCACCTTAACGGCCACGCCCCGGACCTCTTCGCCGCCGTTGCCGAACTTGGCCAGGCCGAAGCCATCGCCCAGCCCGGCGCCGGGATTCCCGGTGTTCCCCTGGAAGCCGGCCAGCGGGGCGGGGGCGATGTCAGTCGGCTTGAGCCGGGAGAACGTCGTCTCGGCCGAGGGGGCCGTCGGCTCCGCGTCGGGCATCGCGACCGGCGTGTCGAGCCCGCCGAGGTTCGTCATCCCCTCGTCGACGCCGTGCTCCGAGCCGGCCAGCCGGGTGTCGAACGTCCGGACCTGGCTGGGCTTGCCGCCGAAATACCAGAGGCCCAGGATCAGGAGCAGGATCGAATGGGCCAGGATCGACCAGGCCCACCCGTGCAACTCCCAGGGGGACCGGGACGGCTCCTCGGTTGCGTCGTCGCCCGGGGCGACGGACACCCCAGGCAGGGCGGGCCGGGCGACCGGGATGGCCTTGGAGCGTTTCGGGGCGGGCTTCGGAGTCGGGTCGGACATCGCGATCCCTCCGGGGGGGACGGTCGGCACCTGACACCATCGGCCTTAATCCTAGGCAACCAGCATACCACGGCCCTCCTGGCCATCGGAAGGGTGAAGCGTTGCGGCCGGAGGCGGGGCGGGTTACAAACGAGGTTTTCCTCCCTGTCCCCATTCTGAAATCGGAAATCGCCGATCTGCGATCCGGGGCCGGCCGCCGTCGGGGACATCGATGGATTCTTACGAATTGCAGCGTCTGTTCGAGTCGGTCCGGCGCGGCGAGGTCTCGTCGGCCGAAGCATCGAAGCGGGTCGGGACGGCCCCGCTGGAGGAGACCGGGGGGTTCGCCACGGTGGACCTCCACCGGGCGATCCGGTGCGGCTCGCCCGAAGTGGTCTTTGGCCAGGGTAAGACGGTCGAGCAGATCGTGGCGATCCTCCGGAGCCTCATCGGCCACGGGCAGGGCGGTCTGGTCACCCGGGTGGTCGCCGAGGTTGGGGCCGAGCTGTCCCGAGCCTTCCCCGACGGGGAATACAACGCCCTGGGCCGGACCTTCCGGATCCGGAAGGGCGAGCCGGCGGAGAAGCTCGGCAAGGTGGTGGTCGTGACCGCCGGGACCAGCGACCTCCCGGTGGCCGAGGAGGCCCGGGTCTCCGCCGAGGCGTGGGACTGCGAGGTCTCGCTGGTGGCCGACGTGGGCGTGGCGGGGATCCACCGGCTGTTCAATCGCCTGGGCGACCTCCAGGGGGCCGACGCCCTCGTGGTGGTCGCCGGGATGGAGGGGGCGCTGCCCAGCGTGGTGGGCGGGCTGGTTGACTGCCCGATCATCGCGGTTCCCACCAGCATCGGCTACGGGGCGAATTTCGGCGGGCTGGCGGCCCTGCTTGGTATGCTCAATAGCTGTTCGTCGAACGTGGTGGTCGTCAACATTGATGGCGGCTTCAACGGCGGCCACGTCGCCGGCCTGATCGCCCGGAGGGCCGGGCAGGCCCGCTCGGGCCGGGGCGACGACGAGGCCCGGGGCAAGAACGAAGGCGCGAAGGGTATCTCCCATCATGGCGATTGAGCGGATCGAGAAGCTTCCCCGACTCCCCGAGCGGCCCAGGGACGCCCACAAGGGGACCTTCGGCACCGTCCTGGCCTTCGCCGGAGGGCGCGGGACCGCCGGGGCCGCGGCGCTCGTGGGGGGCTCGGCGCTCCGGTCGGGGGCCGGGCTGGTCCGGGTCCTCTGCCCCGAAGAGGTCCAGCCCACCGTCGCCAGCTTCGAGCCGAGCTACATGACCTATCCGGTCGCCGCCGATCCCGACGGCCTGGCCGCTCTGGAGCCCTCGCGGAAGATTCTGGAGCGGTTCCTGCCCTCGGCCAGCGTCCTGGCGATGGGGCCCGGGATGGGCCAGTCGTCCGACCTCCGTGAACTGGTCCGCTGGGTCGTCCGGTCGGTCGAGATCCCCACGGTCCTCGACGCCGACGCCCTGAACAACCTGGCCGGGCAGACCGATGTCCTGGCCAAGCTGAGGAGGCCGGTGGTCCTGACGCCCCACCCCGGCGAGTTCGCCCGCCTGACCGGCCGGACCACCGAGGAGATCCAGGCCGAGCGTGAGACCCACGCCCTGGCCCTGGCCCAGACCCCCCACCTCGTCGTCGTCCTCAAGGGGTCCGAGACGATCGTGACCGACGGCAGGCGGATCTACGTCAATACGACCGGGAACCCAGGGATGGCCACGGGAGGCTCCGGCGACGCGCTGACCGGGGTGATCGCCGCCCTGATCGCGCAGGAGATGGACCCCTTCGACGCCGCCTGCCTGGGCGTCTACGCCCACGGCCTGGCCGGCGACATCGCCCGCGACGGCAACGGCGAGGTCGGGATGATCGCCGGGGACATCGTCGACTCGCTGGCCGACGCTTTCCACCACCTGGCCACCTGACCCCTCACGCTTGGGCTGTCCCGGAGCCCGGCGCTTCGCGTATACTGGAGCGTCTTGCGCTGGGGGAGAGGACGTCACCGGGTTAAACAGGAGGTCGGGGTGCCATCACGCGAGAATACGCCGTCAACGTCATGGACGTACCGGATGGAAGTTTCCCCGAGCGGCCAGCCATCGTCGACACCGGCCAGCCCCAACGGCGACCCGGTCGCCCTGTTGCAGATGCTGGCCGGACTCCAGTCGCAGACCCTGGAAATCCAGCGGCTGATCCTCCAGAACCAGCAGCAGCAACTTGAACTCGCCCGCGAGGCTGCCCAGATCATCCGGGAGCAGAGGGCCCGGCAGATCGCCGAGCTGGAACGCTGGCAGGCCGGGCATGACCCGGTCATCGACCAGTGCCGGGTCTCGCTCGGCCAGCTCGAACAGGTCCATTCCGCCCTGATGGGCGAACTGGTCAACCACGTCGCCGAGCATCACGAGAATCTGGTTGACGGCGACTTCGCCCTGACCGACTTCGTCGATAAGTTCGGTCCCCGACTGGCCCACCTGAACACCATGCTCGCCGTGCTCCGGCCCCTGGCCGCCGCCTCGCGGAAGCCGGAAGCCTGATCTCCAGGCCCCGATCGCTGGTCCCGGATTTCCATCTTTCCGAGCGCCCCGATACAGGGCCGAAATCGGAAATCCGGGACGACTCGCGTTTCCGCTCAGACCTTATGGGCGATCGACGGGTCCTTGGCGATGGCCCCAGCCTTCGCCGTCTCTTGCGCGATCTCCGCGGAATGGACCTTGTGCGCCATCCGACCCACGAGCCCCCCGATGACGAGCAGCGCAATGCCCGTGAGCAGCAAGCCGAGGCAGACGAATTTGACGCCGTTGCTCGAAGTCCCGCTGTTCTGCTGGTAAAGGAACCAGATCCCGCTCCAGACCGACAGCAGGGCACCCAGGGTAATGTAGACCAGGGCGGTGGAGCCGCCCGACGACGGCTTGTTCTGGATGGGCGGCATCGCATCGACTCCGAGAGATTCTGCGGTGTCCGGCGACAGAGACCCCGGACGGCCGATGCGCCGGGCCACCTCCGCCTTCGGGAACCCAGTTCCGTCCCGACGACCGAGGGCCGCCGGGACGCGATTGAGATTCTGATCCGTGATGCCGAAGAGGCAATTCAGATGCCGAGGATCTCGGGCGAGCCGTGATCTCACCCACGGCCCGCCCGCCGCCCGGCCGACCCTTGAGCCGGAGGAGCGGATTCGGGTCCTGGGATGCGAGCCATTCGGCCTCGGTCATCGCTCGGACCCGCTCAGGTGGTGTAATCGGCGTTGAGTCGGATGTACTCGGCGGTCAGGTCGCAGCTCCAGAACCGGACGGCGGCCGGGCCGTGGTTGAGGACCAGGCGGATCCGGGTCTCGCGGTTGGCCCGAAGCTCGGCGGAGACCGCGGCGTCGTCGAAAGGCAGGGGGGCGCCCTCGCGATAGAGCGGCGTGCCGTTGAGCCAGAGCGAGAGGTCGGCTTCCTCGAAGGCGACGCCGGCGTAGCCCGCCGCCGAGACGATCCGGCCCCAGTTCGGGTCGGCCCCGTGGATGGCGGTCTTCACCAGCGGGCTGTCGGCGACGGCCCTGGCGATTGCCCGGGCGTCTTCGGGAGTGCTCGCCCCCTCGACGTCGATGATGATGAGGTGGGTCGCCCCCTCGCCGTCGTCGGGAATCATCCGGGCCAGGATGATGCAGGCCTCGGCGACCAGATCGGAGAGGGCCTCGAAGTCCTCGGCCCCCGAGGCCCCGTTGGCCAGGGCGAGCACCGTGTCGTTGGTGCTCATGTGCCCCTCGACCGAGATGCAGTTGAACGAATCCTCGACGGCGTATTTGAGGATCCCGTGGAGGGCCTCGGGGCTGACCTTGGCGTCGGTCAGGAGGAAGCCGAGCATCGTGGCCATGTTCGGGCCGATCATCGCCGCGCCCTTGGCCAGCCCGAGCAGGGTGACCGTCCGGCCGCCGACGTCTTTCCGGAGCGAGACGACCTTGGGGCGGGTGTCGGTGGTCAGGATCGCATGCGAGGCGTCGCGGAAGCCGGCCTGATCGGCGGTCGCGGCTCCGAGCGCCGAGCGGAGCCCGGCCTCGACGCGGCTCATGGTGAGCTGGTGGCCGATCACGCCGGTGGAGGCGACCAGGACCTGATCGGTCCGGCACCCGAGGACCGCCGCGGCGCCGGCGGCGGTCGCCCGGGCGTTGTCCAGCCCCTGCCGGCCGGTCGCGGCGTTGGCGTTCCCGGCGTTGATGATGATTCCCCGGATCGAGGCCGAAGGGAGGAGCGAGCGGTCCCAGTGGACCGGGGCGGCGGCCACCCGGTTGGTCGTGAACGTCCCGGCGGCCGAGCAGTCGCGGTCCGACACCAGCGCGGCCATGTCCAGCCCGCCCGAGGGCTTGATCCCCGCCCGGACTCCGGAGGCCCGAAATCCCTGGGGCAAAGCCAGATCGGTCGATTCGCTCATCGATAGGTCTCCTGATGGAGTGCCGCCGTTCCACCGCGATCCGGTCGCTTATTGCGCGGTGTATCCGCCGTCGACCAGGATCGTGGCCCCGGTGACGAAGCTGGAGGCTTCGGAGGCGAGAAAGACGGCGACGGGTCCGAGCTCGACCGGGTCGGCCCACCGCCCTTGGGGGACCTTGGCCTGCATGGCCTCGCGGGCGACGGGGTCGTCGAGCAGGGGGCGGTTGATCTCGGTAGCGAACGGGCCGGGGCAGAGGGCGTTGACGTTGATCCCCTCCTTGGCCCATTCCAGGGCGAGGGTCCGGGTCATCAGGGTGAGCCCCCCCTTGCTCGAACAATAGGGGGTCCGGTCGGCGAGGCCCACCTCGCCCAGGGTGCTCGATACGTTGATCACCCGGCCCCACTTCTGCCGGCGCATCGGCTCGGCCGCGGCCCGGCAGCAAAGCCAGGGGCCCTTGAGGTTGGTGGCGATCACCCGGTCGAACTCGTCCTCTTCGAGCTGCTGGATCGGGCGACGGATGTTGATCCCCGCGTTGTTGACCAGGATGTCGAGCCGGCCGAAGGCGTCGAGGGTCCGCGCGACCATCGCCTGGACGTCGCCGGCCCGGCTCACGTCGGCGGCGATCCCCAGCGTCTTCGAGCCGTCGATTGCGGCGACCTGGCGGGCGACGGCCTCGGCGGCCGGGCCGTCCCGGCCGGTCAGCGCGACCGCCGCCCCGGCCGAGGCCAGCGCCTCGGCCATCGCCCGGCCCAGTCCCTTGGTCCCGCCGGTCACCAGCGCCACCTTGCCATCGAGTCGGAATCGATCCAGAACTCCCATCACGTGACCCCCTTCGCCGTCAATCTCGGGACCTCGCCGACGCCGGGGCCAGATTACCCCAGGAGCGGGCCGTCCTCCAGAGTCGCGCGGGACCTTGGGCGAGCATTTGTCGACTCCGGCAGGAGCAAAGCCCAGGAACCATGATCCGCGAGTCTCTCCGGATCCCGTCGACTCGGAGGATCATCGGGATTCGTCCGGTCACGGTGAGCCGAACGATTCGATGGGATTTCGGGTGCTCTGTGTAAGGGTCGCGAACTATGGGTAAACCTTGCGTCTTGGCGATGCTGGAACCTTGGGCGTTTTGGGGAAACACCCTGATGGAACCGAGTCGACCCGTCCGAAGGTATTCACTGAGTTTGGCGGGCTCGGACCGCGAGCGGAGCTTGCGACCGGAACCGCGTGGAAGATGTCGGTCGGGAGTGTTGTCGTGGAGCGTCTGACGATGCGTAATCTTCTGTCGGTCATGCTCATGTCCCTCGTCGCGGGGATGTGGGCGGCCGCGCACCCGGCGGAGGCGGCCAGTTACGCTGGCGTTGCCTCGAATCGATGCTGCCCCGTGCCCCAGGATTGTGGCGGGCACACGGAATATGTCCTCCAGCGCCAGACGGTGCTGAGGCAGGTCTGCGAGACCATCTACGAGTCGAAGCCGGTCACCTGCGAGAGGGAGATCTCGGAGACCGTCCTTCGCCCGAAGACCATCACCACGATGAAGACCGTGGCGGAGCGGCACGTCCGCGACGTGCCTTACACGGTCCAGCGCCCCGCCTACCGGACGGTGATGCGCGAGCAGCAGTATACCGTCCAGCGATCGGTCCCCCGGACGATCTACAAGGACGTGACTTACACGGTGGCACGTCCGGTCCGCGAGACGCACCTGGAGACGAAGTACTACACCGTCTCCCACGCGGTCCGCGAGACCTCATTCAAGTCCCACGTCTACACGGTCTCCCGGCCGGTCCGGGAGACGAGCTACAAGGACATCACCTACACGGTCTGCCGCCCGGTGCAGGAGACGGTCATGAAGACCGTGCCTTATACGGTTTGCCGGCCGGTGTATGAGACGGGCTACAAGAACGTTTGCTATACCGTCTGCCGTCCGATCCAGAAGACCTGCTACCGCTCGGTGCCCTTCACGGTGAGCGTCCCGGTCCAGTCGACCGTGATGCAGGCCCAGTCGTATACCGAGATGGTCCCGGTCCGGCAGTGTGCGTACAAGCAGGTCGCCTACACGGTGAGCCGGCCGGTCCGAGATACCGTGATGAAGGAGTGCCGCTATACCGTCCAGACTCCGGTCCGGCGGGTGGTGATGAAGACGGTCTCCTACAACGTCTGCAAGCCGGTCCGGGAGACGGTCCTCCGCGAGTGCCGCTACACGGTCTGCAAGCCGGTCCATGAGACCTGCTACAAGACGGTCTCCGAGACCTGCTACCGGACCGTCACCGAGACGTCGAGCAAGGAAGTCTGCGAGACGGTTTGCGTCCCCCGGACGGTCTGCAAGCCGGTTTCTCGCCAGGTGACCGAGTGCCAGACCCGCCAGGTCTATGTGCCGGGCAAGACCATCTGCAAGGACGGCTGTGTCTACCAGTGCCCGGGGAACTACGTCACCGAATCGATCCCCTGCACACGGACGGTCGTCGAGAACGTGACCGAGACGGTTTACGAGCGTCAGGCCGTCCGGAAGTCGGTGCCTATCACGATCTGCAAGAAGGTGCCGTACACGGTCACCAGGCAGATCCCGGTCACGACCTGCCGGATGGTCCCCGAGGAGGTCGTCAAGCAGGTTCCGGTCACGACCTGCCGGATGGTCTCCGAGACCTTGACCCGGGAAGTCCCTCAGACGATCTGCGAGACGGTTTCCTCGGAGGTCGTCAAGCAGGTTCCGGTCACGACCTGCCGGATGGTGGCCGAGACGTACTACAAGTCGGTCCCCTATACCGTCTGCACGATGCAGCCCCGGACTTGCTCCCGTCGGGTGCCGGTCTCGGTGACCCGGATGTGCCCCAAGACCGAGTATCGCCAGGAATCCTACCCGGTCACGGTCATGGCCAAGGAGACCGCCTTCAAGCAGGTTCCCTTCACCCACTGCCGGATGGTCAAGGAAACCGCCGTCAAGCAGGTCCCGGTGACGGTCCGCCGGATGATCCGAGAGACCGCGGTCAAGCGGGTCCCTTACACGATCTGCCGGACGGTCTCCGAGCAGGTCGTCAAGCAGGTCCCGGTCACGACCTGTCGATTGGTCTCCGAGACCCGGACTTGCCAGGTCCCGGTTTCGACCTGTCGGATCGTGAATGAGACCTGCGTCAAGAAGGTCTGTCAGACTGTCTGCGAGACCGTCTCCGAGACTCGGACCCGGTGCGTTCCCGAGACGATCTGCGAGATGCAGACGCTCCAGTGCGTCAAGCAGGTTTGCGAGACGGTCTGCCGCCAGATCCCTTGCACGACGACCGTCTGCGAGCCCGTGACGGTGACCCGCAAGGTGACCGAGTGCAAAATGATCTGCACGCCCCGGACCGTGACCCGGCAGGTCCCGGTCGAGGTCTGCGTCCAGGTCCCCGTGGTCGCCCACTGCCCGGCTCCGGGCCTCGCGTCGTCGCCAAGCGTTCTGGCCACATCGCAGTGTCCGGTCCCGGTGCCGATGGATGTCACCGACCGCCGCCACCCGACGCTCGGGCGCCTCTTCCGCTGATCTTGATCGCGGACCGGCCCAGGGAGGGGCCGGGGTCCAGGCCCGCCAAACCGGAGCGGACGCCCCCCGAGAGGATCGGGGGGCGTCCGCTTTTTTCTGGTTCACCGAACTCGGGAGTTTGCCGCACGCTTCAGGCTCAGTCCATCTCGCCCCGGGCGATCAGGCGGTCAAGCGCCGGTCGGAGCCGGGCGAAGGCCCGGGCGCGGTGGCTGAGCTGATGCTTGGCCAGGGAGCTTAGCTCGCCGAAGGTCTTGTGGTATTCGGCGATCAGGAACAAAGGGTCGTATCCGAAGCCGCCGGGGCCCCGGGCCTCGCGGATGATCCGGCCCCGACAGGCGCCTTCGGCTTCCAGGCGGATCGTGCCGGAGGGGTCGGCCAGCGCCAGGGAGCAGAGGAAGGCCGCGCCTCGGCGGTCGTCGGGCAGGCCCTCCAGGGCCCCGAGGAGCTTCCGGTTGTTGGCCTCGTCGTCCGACGGCTCGCCGGCGTACCGGGCGGAGAAGACTCCGGGGGCACCTTCGAGGGCGTCGACGGCCAGGCCGGAGTCGTCAGCCAGGACCCAGAGCCCCAGCGCCCGGGCGGTCTCGCCCGCTTTCTTCTGGGCGTTCCCGGCGAAGGTCTCGGCGTCCTCGGACACTTCGGGGAAGTCGGGATGGTCATCGAGCGACCGGATGACCAGCCGGGCCAGCCGGGGGTTGGGCTCCCAAGGCGGGGCGACGAGCTGGGCCAGTTCCTTGCCTTTCTTTCGGTTCCTGGTCCCGAGAACGAGCAGGATCTTGGGAAGCTCGGTCATGGGTGCGTCGTCCTCGGGATCTCGGATCGGGAGGGGACCGAACCCCTCGGGTCACCTCCGGGCCGTGGCCGCCGGGCTTTGCGAAAGTTGGGGCTTGATCGTGGCCAGGTCCAGCAATTCGGTGGCCGGGACGATCAGGGTATCGCTGACCTTGCGGTTGTTGAGGTCGCTGGCGATCTCGATCAGGCGGTCGTGGAGTTTCTGGGCGGCAGGGTCGTTGGTCGAGTTGAACGAGCCGATCGTCACCCGGCTGGAGAACCGGTCGTGGTAAACGTACGGCTGGAAGCCGGTCTTGAGGATCTCCTTGTCCTTGGAGAGGGCCTCGGCGAGCCGCTCGGCGTCGTCGGCGGCGGTGGCCAGGGGACTCTTCATGGCGGCCATGAGGCCCTTGAACCGGGGGTCGTTGTCGGGGTCGAAGGTCGACCGGCCATTGAAGGCGGCGATCTGGAGGGTGTAGCGGCCCTGGCAGAAGCGGATGTTGTGCGGGCCGTCGTTGATCTTGCCGATCATCACGTCGGGCTGGCGGGGGAAGAGGTCTTCGGCGGGGACGAGCGGGTTGGTGGTCCGGGTGGCCCGGCTGAGGCCCTTGCCCTGCCGCCAGGGGAGCATCTGGGGCTGGCCATCGAGGCAGACCGGGTGGATCTTCTTGACCTTGTGGAGCAGGTCGGTGGCGTCCTTGACGGTCTTCTCGTCGCCGACCATGACGGCGGCCTCGTCGAGCGTCCGGATCAGCTCGGGGAGCCCGACGTCGTCGCGCTGGGCAAATGTCGGCGCCTGGGGCGGGACGCCCCGGATGTTGCTCCGGCCCGGGAACTTCTTGGGCAGCAGGATATATGCCGGGAGGTGGTACTTCTCGCGCAGCTCCATGGTCAGGGCCAGCGCCTGGCGGGCGGCGTCGGGGCCCCGGAAGACGTGGGCCAGAACCATGAAAGGCCCGTTCTGCTTGGTCATCATGAAGGGCTCGATCGGCCCCTGCGGGAGCGGACCGACGGCCTTCATGTCCTCGGGCGCCAGCGGCGCCGGGATCTCGGTGTTGTTGGGCAGGACCTGGCGGTCCTTCGGGGCGGGGGCCGCCTTGCCGAGGCCGCCGGCATTCGAGCCGGAGGTCGAGGTGCTGGCCCGGGACACGTTGGGGTCGGCCGGCGTCGAGGCCGTCGCGGCCGGTTTCCGGCCGAACAGCGATCGCGGGACTTGGGCCGAGGCGCTGGAGACGAGCAGGCTGGCGGCGACGGCCGCCACGATCGGCGTCCTCATGGGCGATTCCCCATCCTTGGGTCCGCGTGATTGTCGGGATCTTTCGGTCGCGATGCAGGCTCGGCGGGTCCGGTCATCGGCGACGTGCGGCCCGGACATTAACAAATCCGGGGAGATCCGCCCAGACCGATTCGAGGACGGCCCGGCTTACCGGACGCAGCGGCCCTCGGCCTCGCGGCGGGCCTGGAGGTCGCGCTAGAACCTAGATCTCCCTCCGGTTGCTCGCCAGGCCCGCGTGCGCCTCGCAGACCAGGTCGAGCATTTGCCGGGCGGGCAAATTGAGCGGGATCTCTGCCGGGCGCGGGGGGCGGGACCAGATGATAGGATGGATCCGGCCGACCGGGGCCGGGCATCGTCCCATCGATCATCGCCCCATCATCGCCCGACTCCACGCGGCCCGAGGACCCTCTTCATGCGGCGACTCTCGGCCTGGTTCGGGCTGGCCTGCGGGCTGGCTCTCCTCCTTTATGTGTACCGCCCGGTCCTGTTCCTCGGCGAGCAGTTCGGGTTCCGCGACTCGGCCCACTACTATTATCCGCTCTACGAGCGGGTCCAGGACGAGTGGAACGCCGGCCGATGGCCGCTCTGGGACGCCGACGAGAATGCGGGGATGCCGCTGCTGGGCAATCCGACGGCGGCGGTCCTCTACCCGGGCAAGCTGATCTACGCGGGATTGCCCTACCCCTGGGCGGCCCGGCTCTACGCGGTGGGTCACTCGGCGCTCGCGTTCGCGGGGATGCTGGCCCTGATCCGGTCCTGGGGCGTGAGCCGGGCGGGGTCGGCCATCGCCGGGCTCTCTTATGCTTTCGGGGCGCCGATCCTGTTCCAGTACTGTAACATCATCTTCCTGGTCGGGGCGGCCTGGACCCCCTGGGGGTTCCTGGCGGTCGATCGCTGGCTCCGGCTCGGAAAACCGGGGGCGGTGGCCGGCCTGGCGGTGGTCCTGGCGATGCAGGTTCTCGGGGGCGAGCCGGAGTCGGCCTACCTGATCGGCCTTTGCGCGGGCGCTTACGCGATCGCCCTGACGCGGCGGGAGGGACGGGGGCCGTCGCGGATCGGCCCATGGGGGTGGGCGGCGATCGGGGTCCTGACGGTCGCGGCGTGGGTGGCGATCACCCTGGGGCTCGCCGCGATCCTGCCGGGGTTCCGCCCCGAGCCGAAGGAAGGGCCTTGGGGTCCATTCGGCCGATGGATCGCCTCGGGCCGGCTCCCGAAGTTCCTCAAGGCCGCCTTCGAGGGGCCCGTCCCGAGCTTCCCGTGGGCGTCGGGGCTCCCGAGGGCGGTAGCGGTCGCCTGGGGCCTGGCCGGCCTGGGGATGATCTGGCGATGGCGGCGAGCCGGGACCTCGGCCACTCCGCTGGTCCCCAAGCTGGCGGGGCTGGCGGGCGCGGCGGCCCTGGCCGGGGCGCTCTCGGCGGCCCAGCTCGTGCCTTCGCTGGAGTTCACCGGCTTGAGCGGCCGGGCTACGGACGAGGGGGCGCACGACATCTACCCGTTCAGCCTGGAGCCGTACCGGCTGGCCGAGACGGTCTGGCCCGGCGTCTTCGGCCGCCGGTTCGGCCAGCCGGTCATGTGGTCCGACCAGGTTCTGCCCGGGATGAGCCACCGGACCTGGACCCCCTCGCTCTACCTCGGCGGCCTGACGCTGGTCCTGGCGGCGGGCGGGGCCGGGTTCCGGGGCGGTTCCCCCTGGCGGGGCTGGTTGACCGGGATCGCGGCCGTCAGCCTGGTCGGAAGCTTCGGCGAGTTTTTCAGCCCGATCGCGATCGCCCGGTTCTCGCCTGCGCTGGCCGAGGTGATCGGCCCGCACGACGCCCACAACACCAACGCCGTCCGGCTCGACGGCTACCTCCGCGACGGCGACGGGAGCCCCTACTGCCTGATGGCGGCGCTCCTGCCCGGGTTCCACACGTTCCGCTTTCCCAGCAAGCTCCTGAGCTTCACCGCCCTGGCCGTCGCCGGGCTCGCTGGGCTCGGGTGGGACCGGGCGCTGGAGAAGCGATCGGGGTGGCTCGGCCGGGTCGCGCTGCTGGGCTCGGGGGCGTCGCTCTCTCTCCTGGCGGCCGTCTTCGGGCTCCGGGACTGGATCGTCAAGCGGTTCGAGACGGCGCACTTCCCGACCGTCTTCGGCCCGCTCGACGTCCCCGCCGCCGTCTTCGATACCGAGATGGCCCTGCTCCACGGCGCGCTGGTCCTGGCGGCGTCCGGGGGTCTGATCGCCCTGGCTCGGCGCCGGGGCGAGCTGGCGGGCGTCCTGGCCGTGGCGCTCCTGACGATCGACCTCGGCCTGGCCAATGCGCCACTGATCCGGACGGTCCCGCAATCCGACCTGGACGCGACGCCCCGGGTCCTGGAGATCATCGCCGAGGCCGAGCGGGCTGACCCCGCGCCCGGCCCGTACCGGATCCACCGGGCCCCGATCTGGAACCCGACCCGGTGGCAAGAGACGGCCTCGGCCGACCGGGTCCGCGACTTCGTCCAATGGGAGCGCGACACGATCCAGCCCAAGTATGGGTTGCTCCATGACGTCGAGTACACCTACACGCTCGGGGTGGCCGAGCTTTACGATTACTCCTGGTTCTTCGCCCCGTTCCCCCGGGCCGCCCGGCCCGAGGCCGCGCGGTTCCTGAACGTCGCGCCGGGCGAGTCGATCGTGGTGTATCCCCGCCGGGGCTTCGACCTCTGGAACTCACGCTACTTCGTCCTGCCCGCCCGGCCCCAATGGAACGACCCGGACCGGGGGATCGCGTCGTTCCTGCCGGGGACCGAGCGGATCTACCCGCCGAAGGCGATCGCCTCGGGCAGTCCCGACGACCCGAGGGTCCGGAACTGGTTCGAGTCCGAGGACTTCCAGATCCTCCGGAACAAGGACGCCTTCCCCCGGGCCTGGGTGGTCCACGAGGCCCGCTTCAAGCGGCCGATCACCGGCCTGACCCGGGGGGCCCGGAAGGAGACGATGGAGGAGATTCTCTTCGCCAACGATGCCTTCTGGTCCGACCCGGAGCGGGCCTACTTCGACCCTCGGCGGATGGCCTGGGTCGAGGTCGACGACCCGCGCTCGCTGGCCGGCTACCTGCCCAACTCGCCGCCCCTGGCCGGGGAATCGGCCCGGGTGGTCGTCGCCGAGTCCAGCCCCCAGCGGGTGGTGATCGAGGCCGCCCTGGCCCGCCCCGGCCTGGTGATCCTGGCCGACGTGTACTATCCCGGCTGGAAGTTGACCATCGACGGCAAGCCCGCGCCGATCCTCCGCGCCAACCGCCTGATGCGCGGGGCCGCCGTCCGGGAGGGGAAGCATCGACTCGTCTACACCTACGAGCCCCAATCCTTCCGCCTCGGGGGGCTGGTCAGCCTGGCGGGGATCGCCGCGCTGGCGGTCTTCTCGGCCTGGAGTTTCCGACCGGGGCGGGCCGGTTGATCCCGGATCGCCCGGGCCCGTGCCTCCGATGGTGGCCGCGATCCGACCCCGACCAAGATCAGGGCCCGAGCTGATCCAGCTCCGCGCCGATGGCGTCCATCAGCGGGCCGAGGCTCGCCTCGGTAAAATCGAACTTCGCCCCGGCGGCCTTGAACAGCTCGGGGAGGGGCTGGGCCCCACCGATCGCCAGGGCCCGGCGATAATCGGCCACGGCGCCCGGCCGGTCGACCAGGCTCCGCCTCCAGATCTGCAAGGCCCCGAGCTGCGCGATCCCGTACTCGATGTAGTAGAACGGGTAGAGGAAGATGTGAAGCTGGCGATGCCAGCCGAGGGACCGGGCATCCTCGGAGCCCGACCAGTCGACCACCCCGCCGAAGCGGTCGAGCAAGGCGTTCCAGGCGCCTCGGCGGTCCTCCCGGGTCTGGCCGGGGTGGGCGTAGACCCAGTGCTGGAAGGCGTCGACGGTGGCGATCCAGGGGAGGATGGTGACGATCCCCTCCAGAAGCTGGCGGTAGGAGCGGTTGGCGTCGTCCTCGGCATAGAACAGCGCGAGGTTCCGGGCCCCGAGCAGTTCCATTGCCATCGAGGCGACCTCGCAGAACTCGATCGGGCTCTCGCGGTAGGCGGCCAGGGGCTCGCCCCGGCTGGCCAGCGCGTGGAAGGCGTGGCCCCCCTCGTGCAGGAGGGTCCGGACGTCGCCGTCGACACCCACGGCGTTCATGAAGATGAACGGGAGCCGGTCGTCCTCCAGCGTGGTCTGGTAGCCGCCCGGGGCCTTCCCCTTCCGGTTGGCCAGGTCCAGCAGGCCGCCGGAGCGGAGGTAGGCGAACTGCGAGCCGAGTTCGGGGTCGACGTCGCCGAAGATCGCCTCGGCCCCCTCGGCCAGCTTCTCGACCTCGACGAACGGTCGGAGCGGCGGCCGGCCCAGCGGGTCGACCGACAGGTCCCAGGGCCGGAGCGTCTGCACCCCTAGGGCCTCGCGGCGCTCCTCCTGGAGCTTCCGGGCCAGAGGGACGACCACCCGGGCGATGGCATCCTGGAACGCGGCGGCCTGGGCCTCGCCGTAGTCGAACCGCTCGCGGACCCGGTAGGCGTAGGCGGTATAGCTGGGAAATCCGGCCTCGTGGGCGATCGCCTGGCGGAGCCCGACCATCCGGTCGAACAGGTCGTCGATGGCCTCGCGGTCGGCCAGGCGCCGCATGGCGACCAGTTCCCAGGCGGTCTGGCGGAGCGAGCGGTCGGTCTCCTCCAGGAACGGGGCCATCTGAGCGGGGGTCCGCTCCTGGCCCCCGAAGGTGACGGTCATCGCCCCGACAATCTTCTGGTATTGCTGGTCGAGTTCGGCCAGCTCGGTCTCGCGAGAAATGTTGGCCTCGCGGTACAGGGCTCGGCGGTTGGCCTGGGCCCGGTCGAAGACGTGGTAGCGCTCTTTGGGCAGGCCCGGGCGGTGAGGCGAGTCGAGGTATCGGGACCGGAGTTCGTTCTGGATCGGCTTGAGCCGGGGCTCGATCTCGCGGACGTACGCCAGGTGGGCCGCCTCGCGGTCGGAGTCGTCGGTCTGGCAGGTCATGGCGATATAGCGGCGGTTCCCCTCCTGCGACACGGCCCCGTTCAGTTCGCCGAGGTCGAACAGCCAGGCCTCCAGTTCCTCGGGCGACGCGATCGGCCGGTCCAGGAGCTTCCGATACCAGGGCTCGATCTGGTCCCAGGTCTTGAACTCGGCCCCCTCGGGGATCCAGCGGTGCGGGAAGATTTCGGGGACGTAAGCGGTCGCGGCCATGGCGTGAGGGTCCTGGATGACGGTCCGAGGGCGCCGATCCGTCGGGCACCTCATCCTAAATTACCGCGACGACCGCCGGTTTTGCCAGCCGGATTGGCCGATCCGGCCGGCTCGGAAGGCCCCCAGGTCGGGGCCGACCAGGATCCCGCCGTGGGGCATCCCCGCTCGGCCCGCCGCAACGCGATCAGGCCGCCGACAGGTGCCAGAGCCTCCGGCGTCCGGCTCGCCCCACGGTCCCCTCCGATTCGACGATCGCGGCCCGGGGCTCAGGGGACGGCCCACTGCACGAGCAGGCCCCCGACGAAGATCAGACCCAGGATGACCGCCGAGCCAAGGGCCAGGACCACCGCCGATGCCGCCAGGGCCTCGACGTGCGCCGCCAGGCCCCGGGCCTCGCCGATGGCTCCGATGGTCTGGAACAGGGCCAACAGAACCGCCAGAGTCGAGACGATCAGCCCCAGCCCGGCGGCGAAGACGATGACCCCGACGCGCCCCACCTCGTCGCGGGCGATCCCCATCGCGGTCGCGATCACCAGGATGGCGAACAGGAGGGTCGAGAGCCGCATGCCGCCTTCCGCGAGTCCGAGGCCGGATCGCCGGGACCTCCCGGCGACCCCTCGATTGTAAGACGATCGCCGCCATCGGCCAACGGCCCGGGAGACTTCAATCCTGGGGGACCAGGCAACGGCGGATCTCCTCGGCCTCGGAGAGACCCGGCGGGAGGGCGTCCCGCGGGTTCCGGGTCGTGACCAGGCGGTCGCGGAGCTTCCGGCGGAGTCCGGCGACGATCGGGGCGAGGTCGGCCCGATCGCGGAGGTCGGTCGTCTCCTCGGGGTCGGCCTCCAGGTCGTAGAGCCGCTCAGACGGGCCGGGGAGCGGCCGGGCGGTCTCGTAGCCGTCGCGGCGACGGCGGGCCCCGGTCCCGACGATCAGCTTGTACCGGCTCGACCGGGCCATCGCCTCCTCGTTCTCCAGGTATTCGCTGAACACCACGTCACGCCCCTTCGCCTCTGGCTCGCCCCGGGCGAGCGCCGAGAGGCTCCGGCCGTGGAGGTCCGGCGGGGCGGGATGGCCGGCGAGGTCCAGGAGCGTCGGCAGGAGGTCGACCAGTTCGACCTGGTCCGACACCCGCCGGCCGGCCGGGAGGTGGCCGGGCCACCGGAGGATCAGGGGGACACGGACGGCCCGCTCGTAGAAGCAGTGCTTCTCGAACCGGCCGTGCTGGCCGAGCATGTAGCCGTTGTCGCCGAGGTAGACGACGATCGTGTCGTCGGCCAGCCCCGAGGCGTCCAGCGCGTCCAGCAGCCGGCCGACCTGGTGGTCAAGAGACGCCAGCGACGTGTAATAGGCCGCGGCGATCCCCTTCGCGTCCTCGGGGGTCAGGCCGGCGAAGACCTTGGGCCGGTCGAGCCGGTCGGCCTCTGAGACCGCCGGGGCGGCGAACTGGTCGGGGCGAAAGCGTCCCGGCCAGTCGTCGGGGAACTGGAACGGCGAGTGCGGCTCGGCGAATCCGACGACCAGCGCGAACGGGGCCGATCGGGACGGGTCCTTGTGCCGCCCGAAAAACTCGGCGGCCCGATCGACATAATAAGAGGACTCCATCGCCGAGCCGGGCAGGCCGAAGGGCCGAACGGCGGCGTTCAGCCACTCCCCGGCCGGGTCCTGGAACGGTCGCCACTTCCGGCGGAGGTCGCCGCCCGGGGGCGGGTGGTCGCGGAGCCATCGGGCCCAGTCGGGCGTGTCGATCCGCTCGGAGAAGCCGTGCCTGGCCTTGCTGTTGAAGTGCATCTTGCCGAACGCGGCCGTGTCGTAGCCCAGGTCGCCCAGCCAGTCGCCCAGGGTCACGGCGTCCTCGGGCAGGGGCGTCTCCAGCCGGGTGACCCCGACGGCATGCGGGAGCCGCCCGGTGAGGAACGATTGCCGGCTCGGCGTGCAGACCGGCGCGTTGCAATAAGCCCGGTCGAACCGGACCCCCTGCCGGGCCAGGCCGTCGAGCCGGGGGGTAGCCCCCCTGGGGTCGCCATCGGACCCCAGAAGGCCCCCGGCGTGGTCGTCGCCGACCAGGATCAGGATGTTCGGGCCCCGGGCTCGCCCCCCCTCCGGCCGAGGTGCCCGGGGGCGGACCGGCCCGCCGTCGTCGGGATGAGCCAGGGCCGCCGGAATGAGCAGGACGCACCAGGCGGCCAGCCGGAGCCTGCGCCGGGTCTCCCGGATACCGTCTTCGGGGTCGCTCAAGTCCAACCTCCGTGCGTCCGGGTCGTCCGCATCGCTCACCAAAGTTAGCCAGGAAGCCCCCGGCTTTAGCCGTGGGGAGGAATGGTGTGTTGATTAAACTAAACACGACTGGAAACCACCGCTGAATTATGGACAATTGTTCCGGGAGCAACGGCTTTGAAGGCACTCCCGGTTCCTTGGCAACCAGTGATCGTATGGCGTTGGAGCAACTAACCGTCTGCTCCGTAAAACGATCGACGTTGAGACACGCCGCGAGGCGTCTCGAAAACTCCCGGCCCCAGAGGGTCGGGGCAGGGTGATGTAAACCTCCCTGAACTGGACGGAGGGCCGAAGGAATCGGCCGGCAATCGTGCCACTCCGAACTGGAAAGCCCCCGGCTTTAGCCGTGGGGTCGTTTACAATTCACGGCCGCCACATCGTTTCTTCAACGACTCATCATGCCCCGATTCTCGGGACTGTTAGAATAGAAGGGATTCTCCAAGGGCCCCGAGATACGAGCCTTCCATGTCCAAGCCCAAGATCCTGGTCATTGAGGACGAGCGGTCGCTGGTCGAGGTTCTCTCGTACAACCTGGAGCGCGAGGGGTTCGAGGTCCTGGTCGCCCACGATGGCCAGGACGGGCTCCGCCAGGCACAGGTCAAGCTGCCCGACCTGGTGGTCCTGGATTTGATGCTCCCGCTCAAGGGCGGCCTGGACGTCTGCCGCGAGCTCAGGCAGGGGACCCGGACCCGCGAGACCCCGATCATCATGGTCACGGCCAAGGCCGAGGAGTCGGACCAGCTCGTCGGGTTCGCCACCGGGGCCGACGACTACGTCACCAAGCCGTACTCGATCAAGGTCCTGGTCCAGCGGATCAAGAAGGAACTCCGGCGCCGCCAGCTCCAGGACGAGCCGACCTCGACCAACGTCCACGAGAGCCAGGGAGTCGTCATCGACCGGCACCGGCACCGGGCCCTCTACCAGAACGACGAGCTGACGCTGACGCCCACCGAGTTCCGCCTGCTGGAGACCCTGCTCCGCCAGACCGGCCGGGCGTTCACCCGCCACGAGCTGATGGACGCCGCCATCGGCGAGGACGCGGTGGTCCTGGAGCGGACCATCGACGTCCACGTCAAGAGCCTCCGGAAAAAGCTGGGCGAGGCCGCCGACCTCATCGAGACGGTCCGCGGCGTCGGCTATCGATTCCGCGAGTCACGTCTGGTCGAGTCCTGATCCCCAGCGGCGGCGAGGGCGGCGCCTCCCGGCCGTCGAGCCTGGCCGCCGCCGCCGGGGCCGCCGCGGGCCGGCCCTCGATCAGCTCGGCGCGGACCACGGCGACCTCCCTCGGCGCGTCGATCCCCAGCCGGACCTGCCCCCCCTCCAGCCGGACGACGGTCACGCAGACGTCGTTCCCGATGTACAACTTCTCCATCAACTTCCGGGTCAGCACCAGCATGGCGTTCATCCTCGAATTGCCGTGATCCGGGCCACCTACCGACGCCCGACGGGACCTCGTCTGGCCGGAGGCTGGGCGGGGTATCCGAGCCAACTCTAGGTCACGCCGGCGCCGGCACCGGGAAATACACCCCATCCCACGCCGATCTTTCCCAGCCCTCCCCACGTAGGAGTGGAATCGCGGGTCGAGGTCGCCCGGCGATTTCGGCCCGGGTCGGGCCCGCGCGCTTGGACAATCGCCGCGATTTCTGGCAGCATTGGGGAATCACCCAACTTTCAACGGCTCGGGGCGAGGCGGGAACGCTCGGCCCGGATGAGGCAACGATGTCGCATTCCGCAGTGATCGTGATCGGGTCGGGCTCGGCGGGCCTGACCGCCGCCCTCTACGCGGCCCGGGCCAACCTGGCGCCGGTCGTCTTCGAGGGCAAGGAGCCCGGCGGCCAGCTCACCTGGACCACCGAGGTCGAGAACTTCCCCGGCTTTCCCGAGGGCGTCCTCGGCCCCGATCTGATGGAGCGGATCAAGCAGCAGGCCCAGCGGTTCGGCGCCGACTGCCGGATGGAGAAGGTGGTGGAGGTCGACCTCTCGAAACGCCCCTTCCGCGTGACCACCAACGACGACCCCTTCAACCTCGAAGGGACGCTCGCCGAGTACACCGCCGACGCCCTGATCGTGGCCAGCGGCGCCACCGCCCGGACCCTCGGCCTGCCCGACGAGATGACCTTCATGGGCTACGGCCTGGGGACCTGCGCCACCTGCGACGGGGCGCTCTACAAGGGGAAGAAGGTCGCCGTCGTCGGCGGGGGCGATACCGCCGTCGAGGAGGCCACCTTCCTGACCCGCCACGCCAGCCAGGTCACCTTGATCCACCGCCGGGACTCGCTCCGGGCCTCCAAGGTGATGCAGGCCCGGATCCTGGCGAATCCCAAGATCGACTACGCCTGGGATTCCGCCCCGGTGGAGTATCTCGGCGAGAAGCAGGGGCACAAGAGCCTCCACGGGGTCCGGCTCCAGTCGACCAAGGACGGCTCGACCCGCGACCTGATGGTCGACGGCCTGTTCCTGGCGATCGGCCACTCCCCCAACACCGAGGCGTTCGAGGGCCAACTGGCGATGACCCCCGAGGGCTACATCCTCAACCGGACGGCCCTGTCCTGGAAGGGGATCGAGGCCCCCGCCGGACTGCTGGACTCGATGGCCAACTACGGGACCGCCACCAGCGTCGAGGGCGTCTTCGCCGCCGGCGACGTGGTCGACACCCATTATCGTCAGGCGATCACCGCGGCCGGCTCTGGCTGCGCCGCGGCGATCGACTCCGAGAAGTGGCTGGAGAGCCAGCATCATTGATCCGAGAATGGGGGAGGCCGTGCCGGCCGGCCTCCCACGCTGACTTTTCCGCAAACTCTGACTACAATCGGGACATCCTGTCATTTCCCGTGGTTCGTGCGTTCGCGTGCATCCCCCGCCGTCGAGGTCGGGTCTTTAGGAAATTGAGACGTTATGGAGAGTCGACCGCCTCAGGAGCCATCGCGTCGTCCCTCGGCCAACGGGCGGAAGCCCGGCGGCGCGGGAGGCTCGCCGACTCCCCCCTGGATCTGGGTCTTCCTGATCGCCGTCGTCGGCCTGATCACCTACGTCCTCGCGGGCAAGAACGAGACCACGGTCAACTTCAGCCCCTGGTTCATGGATCAGGTCAAGAATGACAATATCGAGTCGCTGGCGACCGAGGGGTTGCTGATCCATGGCAAGCTCCGCAAGGAGATGCCCTACAACCCCCCCTCGCCCCAGGCCCCGATTCCCACCGTCAGCCGGTTCACCACCGCGTTCTTCTCCGAGGACCAGATCAAGCCGGTCATCGACGAACTGATGAGCCGGACAGCGCCCGACCCCAAGAACCCCGAGGGGCCGAGGATCCCCAAGAAGAACGAGCCGCCGCCGCGGATCGAGGCCGCCGCCCCGCAGAGCGCCACCGGCCTGGTCTGGCTCTCGCTCCTGATCCCCACGCTCGGATTCGTCCTGCTGGTCTACCTGATGATGCGCCGGGCCCGCGACCAGTTCGACGGCGGGATTCTGGGCACGTTCACCAAGAGTCAGGCCAAGCGGCACGACAAGTCGAAGCAGCGGACCACCTTCGAGGAGGTCGCCGGCCTGGAGAACGCCAAGGCCGAGCTTCAGGAGATCGTGGAATTCCTCAAGAGCCCCGAGAAGTTCCAGCGGCTGGGCGGGCGGATCCCCAAGGGGGTCCTGCTCAACGGTCCGCCGGGGACCGGCAAGACCCTCCTGGCCCGGGCCGTGGCGGGCGAGGCCAACGTGCCCTTCTTCTCGATCTCGGGCTCGGAGTTCATCCAGATGTTCGTGGGCGTGGGCGCCAGCCGGGTCCGCGACATGTTCAAGACGGCCAAGGAAAACAGCCCCTGCATCCTGTTCATCGACGAGATCGACGCCGTCGGGCGGGTCCGGGGCGCCGGGCTCGGCGGTGGGCATGACGAGCGCGAGCAGACGCTCAACCAGATCCTCACCGAGATGGACGGCTTCGCCCCCAACGAAAGCGTGATCGTCCTGGCCGCCACCAACCGGCCCGACGTGCTCGACCCCGCCCTGCTCCGCCCCGGCCGGTTCGACCGCCACGTCACCGTCGACCGCCCGACCAAGAAGGGCCGCCTGGAGATCCTCAAGGTCCACACCCGGAACGTCCCCCTGGCCGAGGACGTCGACCTCGACGGGATCGCCCGGGGGACCGTCGGGATGTCCGGCGCCGACCTGGCCAACCTCGTCAACGAGTCGGCCTTGCTGGCCACCCGCGAGGACAAGGACAAGGTCGACATGGCCGACTTCGACTCGGCCCGCGACAAGGTCATCATGGGGGCCAAGCGCGAGGAGATCATCACCGAGAAGGAGAAGCGGCTGACGGCCTACCACGAGGTCGGCCACGCCCTGGTGGCCTGGCTGATCCCCGAGGCCGACCCGGTCCACAAGGTCACCATCATCCCCCGAGGCCGGGCCCTGGGCGTCACCCAGTTCCTCCCCACCGAGGAGCGGATGAGCTTCTACGAGCGCGACATCCGCGCCATGCTCGCCGTCGGCCTGGGCGGCAGGGCCGCCGAGCGGCTGATGTTCGACGACCTCTCCGCCGGAGTCGCCGACGACCTGAAGCGGGCCACCCGGCTGGCCCGGATGATGGTCTCGCAGTTCGGGATGAGCCAGCGGATCGGCCCGGTCTCCTTCCGCGACTCCGACGAGCACCCTTTCCTCGGCCAGCAGATGGGCGAGGTCCGCGACCACTCCGAGCACACCGCCCAGCTCATCGACGAGGAGGTCGCCCGGATCCTCCGCGAGGAGGACGACCGCGCCTATCAGATCCTCCAGGGACGCCGCGACGACCTGGAGAAGCTGACTGAGGCCCTCATCGAACGCGAGGTCCTCTCCGTCTCCGAGATCGAGGCCATCATCGGCAAGCGCCCCGGCTCCGCCGCCACCCCCAAGCCCGACGAGATCGTCGCCTCGCTCGATAACCCCGGCGAGTCGTTGCAGCCGAACCTGCCGGGGTGATCCGAAGGAAATGGCCACCTGGCGGGGTGGTCCGTCAAGAAATTTGAGAAGCTGCTGATTCGGTCGTCATATGAATGCAAGGTGATCGAGTATTTGTCAGACCTCATTGTACGAGCCAAGAATGAGCGTCGCACATAACAATCGCCGCCAACTTGAAGCGCTCGGGGAATATGTCACCAGGGCCAATGTCGATTGGTTTGCCGTGTTCCCGGAAAAGTTAGCTGAATTGGACGAGATCGCCGCCGCCAACGGCCGATCTTCGAATCTGGTCGTCTACCGAACCCGATCCAGCGACGATCGCGATCATCACGTCGTACCGCTGTCAGAACTGGCTCTTTTGCTGACCCATGACACGCTGACCCACTCAGAAGTTAATGGCACCGTCCGTTGGAACGTTACCCTGAAAGACCATGTCGTCAGGGTCTCGCACTCCGACTTGAGTGTCGACGTCAGGCGATATTTTCGGGCCCCGCTAGCGGTCGAAGTGAGCGTCCATGGTAACGATCCATTTCGGCCGATAGATCTCGACCCGCCCGGCCGCATTGTGGCCACGACCTACCGCATTCTCCGCGACACCGCCGCAGCAAGGCAGTTGAAAGCCGAGCATGACTATCGGTGTCAAATTTGTGATACTACGATCGAATTACCGGGTGGGTTGCGGTATGCCGAAGCACACCATGTTCGCCCCCTTGGCCGGCCGCATGACGGTCCCGATGTTCGCGAGAATATGGTCGTGCTGTGTCCCAATCACCACGCTATGTGCGATTACAGAATAATTCGTTTATCACAAGACATGTTGCGGCGAGTCGACGGGCACAACGTCGATCCAAGCTTCATCGCTTATCATAACGGCCGCCTGTGCCTCGATTCGCCCAAGGTGTAACAGCCCAGTTCGCCGGAGTGGCCGGGTGGGAGTCGTTGCGATTCTACCCCTTTCGCCTTCTCGCAGCATTATCGCCGCGCGATTGGCGAGTCGACGTGAGCGAAAGGATTACGAGGATGGCGACCTCTCCTGACCTCGCGACACGCTTTCTCCGCTGTCGCGGCTCATCGTTCCGTGGTTGGGTCCGCTGAGCTTTGCCGTCAGGCGACGGAGTGATTGCGTCGCGATTCGATGGGGGTTTCGCTATGGCGATGAGCACCTTACAGGACATCAGGGAGGCCGTCGGCAAGCTCCCCGTCGAGGATCTTGCCGCATTTCGGGCCTGGTTCGGCGAGTTCGATGCCGAGCAGTGGGATCGGCAATTTGCGGAGGACGTCGCGGCCGGGCGGTTGGATGACCTCGCCGAGGAGGCGCTGCGGGACCTTCATGAGGGGCGTTGCACCGACCTGTGAACCATCGCGCGACCCCGAGGTTCTGGCGTTGCTACGGGGAGTTGCCGGTGGAGGTTCGGCGGTTGGCGGACCGTTGCTATGCCCTTCTTCGACAGGACTCGCGGCACCCATCGCTCCAACTGAAGAAAGTCGGCCGCTTCTGGTCGGTCCGCGTTGGCTTGCACTACCGGGCCTTGGCGGTGGAAGACGGGGCAGACCTGGCATGGTTCTGGATCGGCCATCACGCCGAATATGACCGGCTCCTCGGCCACGCCTGAACGCCGATCCTCGCGCCGCGGGCACTCCATCGAGGAGGACCCGGCGGCCTTGATCGACTTCGATTGGGACGACCCCAAGGCCGAGGCGAACGAGCGGAAGCATGGTGTCACGTTCCCCGAGTCGATTACGGCCTTCCGTATACCGCTCTCGGTCACCTGTTACGATCCCCAGCACGCCGACGACGTGGACCGCTTTCTGACGATGGGCTCGTCGGTCGATGGTCGCTTGAGCGATTGGCTGACGAGGATGGCAACTTCCCCTGACGAGTCGGGACCAATCGACGACCTCCAGCCCGAATACGACTTTCGCTCGCTTCGGGGTTTGGTCCGCGGCAAATACGCGGCGCGATAATAGGAACGATTGCGGGTCGAGAGGCTCGCGCCCGACGTGTCCGCAGCCTTCACCGACGAAGCCTCCGTCAACGCCGCGCTGCGCGAGTATCTGGATTGGCGAAGAGGCCACGGGGCGGCGAGTTCCGCCTGACCTTGGGCCGTAGCGGCGGGCTGGGTGCGTGGCCGGGTCTACGAAACTTGGTCGTCAGGCGGCAAGCGCGGGAGCCTCTTGCTATAGATATTTGTGAGTCGGTGGCGGCCGGGCCCGCTGAGCTTAGGCGTTAGGCCCCCTTGAACTTGTCGAATGGAGCAGTCCGCGGCTTGAGTTCCGCACCCCTCCGTGTTGTAATACGGGCATTAATGTTCGCGACGTTCTCAAGCGACTTGACCGAGACGGTTGGGTCGTCGTCCGGACGCGGGGTGATCACCGCCAGTTGCAGCATCCCGTCAAGGCGGGGACCGTCACGGTCGCTGGGCATCCGAGCGACGACGTCCATCCGAAGACACGGGCGAGCCTCTGGCGACAGGCCCATACTGGAGGACGAGCCGTGAGAGAGTACGCGGTCCTCTACGAACGTGGTGAGCGGAACTGGTCGGCTTACGTCCCCGACCTTCCCGGCTGCGTGGCCACCGGGAAGATACGCGAAGAGACCGAGCAGCGTATCCGCGAGGCCATCTCCTTCCACATCGAGGGTATGAAGAGCGGCGACGAATCCATCCCCGAACCCACCGTCGAAGCGGGTAGCGTTACCGTTCCGGGATGATTCATCTATTGCAGTGGTACGTTCAGTAAAACGCGATGGCTCATGGGGCGAGGTTGGTGTTGGTTGACCCGGCGAATGCGCTAATGAATCTGCCGCGAACCATTTATGGCAGGTCCGACGGGCCGACCACCATTCTTGCCCCATGAGCCAACGCGATTACTCGGGGGGGAATTTCCTATGACGGCAATTTGGCAGGTCACATTATTAGGTACGGTCGCCACAACTATCGTGTTCTTCTGGATGGTCGCCGAGCGGAATCGCCGTAGCCGTTTCTCAAGTCGATCCGTACCCGAATTTGGCGACTGGTATCGGCAGTATTATGGCAAGGATGGCAATCTGCCGGCACACGCGGTAGAGGCGGTCGTTGTGGAAATCGCCCGTTCGATCGGAATCCAACCGACACAGTTGAGGCCCGCCGATCGCATCGATCGCGAGTTGGCGATCCCAGAAGCGAAGCCGTTGGATGACTCAATTGAAATTATTGAATCAAATATATGGTGCGCCGTGCAAAGGTCTGGCTCTTCAGTGGGTGCAAGTCCCACCC